>JACLAD010004836.1_pt1 | contig 11509 bp, 4 predicted proteins | sample 8027901 | NCBI WGS metagenome assembly JACLAD01 (sample SAMN15725071, study PRJNA655200) | protist metagenome | isolation source: fluorescence activated cell sorting (FACS) single amplified genomes of... | place: Spain: Blaines Bay Microbial Observatory, Mediterranean Sea | collected 2016-07-05
CGTGCAGCGGCGCTTGGGCTAGACGAAATTCGTGTGCAGCCAAACTAGGGCTAGGACGTTTTTGCGTGCAGAGGGCTAGGGCTAGATGCGTTTCGCGTTTCGCGATCATCACCAAACCTGTGGCCACCCTAGATACATATATAGATATGCGTGTCTGCTTCTATTGGGAATATGCATGAGTACTATTGTATATATATATATATATATATGTATATATTTATATAAATATATGTGTGTTCTTTCTTCTGCATGTTGCATTTAGTTATGATAGTTGACGTATCTTACTGGTATAATATGTTATAGTCATACTGGTATCATTGCATTAGTTGTATATTTCCTCTTTCCAAATTAATTTAAGGGACCCCCCACATGAAGCCAGATGACCAATAGATGAACGGAAATGGTCCCAAAAATGGACATGGGAAAGGCGACAAAATTGTTGGATAAAAACATGTAATATGGCTTTGGCCGAGAAGGGTGTCAAGACGAACACAATTTGACTTTTTGATAGGGTTGCTGGTCGAAAAAGATGCCTCGGTGATCAAAGTTTAAATTATTGATAGGGTGTTTGTCTCGAAAAGAAGTAATCATGACGAAGCATCGACTTGTTCAGAAGGCTTTTGTCGGGAAAGGTTCCAAAACTATGAACATTTCAATTTTTGTCATGGGTGACAACATCAACAAAAATCCATTTGCTTCCATGATATTGGTCGGGATAGGTGACAAAGTGATCAAACATCAACTTGTTTACAAGGTGCTGTCGACATGACTGAACATGTATGCTTGTGGTGTTGACTCTGGAAGCATGTCAAGATGATCTAAACAAAAAATATTGGATGTTCTCGTGGAAATGTGACAACATGACAGAAGTGGGGTCTGAGAAATGAACTTTTAAGCGAATATCCCAAATATCACAATATCATACGAATTTAAATGAATAGATGTATTTATTTATTTATGCATGCTTTTTCGATAATTTTGGCCAGATTTGCTCAATGCCAAGTTCTGGGACCCATCCTAAATTGATGCGGACAATCCAAATGTCGCTTCCTGAAATTCTCACGTCACGTTATCAAAAACACGTATGTTTAACTTTTTGGCCTGCGTTGCTCAATTTGGTGGCCCGAACCGACTCCCAAGTGGATAGGGACAATCAAAATGTCAGATCTTCAAATTCTCAGGTCATATCTCCCAAATGGCGCCCGCAATTTCATCGATTTACGAACACTTGTCCACCTGCTGAACGTTCTCAACATGCTACATATTCTTAGAATGCTGAATATTCTAAAGCTGCTGTACACTCCACATACTTAGAAGTCTGAACAAGCTGAACAGTCAAGATGCTGAACAGCTGAAGATTCTCAACATGCTGAACTTTTCTCCACTTGTTGAGCATTCTCAACATGCTGAACACGATCATGACCATGATGATCGTGATCATTTTGATCATGATGATGATGAATCCCGTGAATCCCCAGGATGAGCGCAGTGCCTGGCCTGACCTGCTCATACAGCGTATGCAGCACAAAGACCAGGTCAGTAAAGCAAGATCACAAGAATCGTAAACCAAAAACCTCGTAAAGACCTGCGCAAAAGAATAAGGTGTCGAAAAATCCGCCAGCCCAGGTCCCCTGGGCAAGGCGTTTAGAGGTTTAGGTTCATTCTTCCCTCTTCCCTTTTCCCTTCGGGAAGGAGATTTATCCCCTTCCCTACCCTTCCCCAGCACCCCCACCCCCCCCGGCTCAAGGCATGCTAATCGACATCGTAGCTCAAGATGGCCTCCCAAACTCTCCATCTGAGCCTCATGGGTGAGCCAACATGGTCGAACATGAGCCAGCAGGCACCATCATAGACCCAACTTGACCCAACATGAGGCCACTTGCATCTCAAATGAACCATCTTGGCCCCAACGTGGCCCCAACTTGGAGCCCCAGATGCTCAAAAACAGTGCAAAAACCGATGAATTTTAGATATGATTTGATTTCCTCGATTTCCATTCCTTGGGGTCACCTTGGACCAACTGGAGCCCAACTTGGGGCCACTTTGGGGCCAACTTGGCCAACATGGGGCCAACTTGGGGTCAACTTGCGCCGAAGTTGGGCCAACTTCGGGACAACTTGGAGCCAACTTGAGCCACCTTGGGCCAACTTGAGGCCATCTTGAGCCCACTTGGGCCAACCTAGCCCAACTTGGCCCCAACTTGGCCCATCTTGGGGCCAACTTGGGCCCAACTTGGGGCCAACTTGGGGCCAACTTGGGCCCAACTTGGGGCCAACCTGGGGCCAACTTGGGCCAACTTGGGCCAACTTGGAATCCTGTTGGACCCTTTTATAGGTTTTCCTCTATAACCCAGGACCGCTTGATCCACCCATAACAACCATCACCACAAGCAGCCCCACCAGTACGAACATACCACAAACTTCAATCATGTTCCTAGAACTGGGCTGGCGGGATTCCCGAAGGGATTACAATTTTGTCTTGACAAAAATCAAACCTTTTCATGAGCACCGTTTTAGAGTGCTGCTCCTGGCCCTGGGTACAGCGCACAATACTCGTTGACATGGGCACAGCACACAAATGAGTACGCTACTCCTGGCCCCGGGCACCGCGCAAAATTGTGGTTGACCCTGGCGCGGCGCACGAAATTAGTACGCTGCTCCTGGCCCCGGGCGCAGCGCACACGAGATTAACGAGCAGGATATCGCCCCTAAGCTTTTTCGATGAAGGTTTCTTGTGTGCGCAACTCCATTTTTCAGATTCCGGAAAAGTTGTCTGACGGCAGAGTATTGCGCAGCAGCGCCTGAAAGAAGTGCTGGTGTTTCTTGAAATGGCAGACGGCTACCCACAAGTAACAGTCAATGGACGATGCAGTAATAGCAGTGATAACAATACTGCTGAGGAAAGTGGGCGCTATAGTGTCCCGTATTGGAACACTCCTCCCAATAAATGGAGGAAAGACTCGGGCTGTGCTACATTTATTGCCCGTGTGAGAAAAATGTCAAAGATCATACCTTCTGGGCACTCTGATAGCCTTAAGCTATGGTGCACGCATGCTGATCACTTGTTCTGTCTGGGTCATGCCCAGATCTACACACTGGCTTGCACAAGTTGTCACCGTCATCACCCACGTCCATACGGACAACTCGGGCGACAACAGGTGACCCTTACACTACCAGTATCGTGTATTTGTTTGTGCAATGCTGCATGCAATGTATGTGTAAAAATGCAAGACAAAAATGCAAGGTAACATGCATTGAGTTGTTGGTGTGGTAAACATCCATGAAGACGCTGCCTTCAACGCGGCAGTCAACAACTTGCAGTCCAGGGGTCAGAGGTGCTACCCTGGAACGTGAAATCATGGATTTTCATACTGGGTGTACCAAATATTCATAAACCACAAACTCGTTTTGTGTTGAGCACAGACTAAAAATACCATCCTAGGGATGAAATCTTAAAATTAGCAAAATCATACACATGTATGGATACATATGTATATATGGGGTTCTTTACCGCCTGAGAAAACGGCTGGACGGGACGGAATGGAACCTCCTATCCCATGCAGAGCCGCTGGTATCTGGTTACTCGCGGTTGCATGGGCTGGTGCATCTTCCCCGCTCGTCCTTATCATCTGATGTCAGGAAGATTGCACCATGGTCCCAACATTTTTACTTAGGTGGTGCGCAAAGCACACCCCGTCTTGGCGGATAACAAACTGTTTGGAGTCCACTAGCAATATAATATAGTTTCTACTGTAATGCTGAGTGGTTCAAAGTTCAGCTGTCTGTAGGCTCTTTGCAAGGCATGTTGTTGCCTCACCTCAAGCTGCCCGTTCTCTTCCGCAGCTGTGCTGTTCCAGAGGTCATCGTCGTCCGCATCTTCTCGCAGGCCAATAATGCCTGCCATTGCTTCCTCTCGCAGGCCAATGATGCCTGCCACCGTCGTCTGTGTCTGTGACACGCCATAGTCCGGAATTTTGATTTTAAATGTTGTTGAATTGATTGAATTAGCGTCTAATTATGATTCTGAAAAGGCAATGGCGTTTGATCTACCGTAAGTCGCGTTTAGACTAGTTGGTTAATTAATGCTAGAATGGGGTTGGATTAGCTAGGGTCAACGCGAGCGCACATGCTCCTGCTAAACAGCAGGGCCCCAAACGGCGCATCGCGGGTACAGAGAGAAAAACCCATTTAGCAGATTAATAAGTTTACGTTGTTATTACTAAAACATGTATGTTGTTGATATAGGTTATACATGGTATGCACATATTTGTTTAGTCTGCAGTTCTAAACATATTACCTCAGGCTGTAACATGATAGCCTGATGAAAAACACCTGATCATATGCAATGTTCCTTACTTTAGTAAATCATGAAATTTTACGGACTTTTGGAGAAAGTAAGGAACATCGGATTTAAACTTATGAAAGACATTTCGAGTTAGCTAAGTTTCAGGGCCGAGTGGGCTCCACGTGGAGCCACAGGCAAGGCCGCTGAGGAAATAACATAGCCCGGCTCAAGCCGCCTTGAGAGTTAAATCAGATGTGCCGGATTTAAATGCATAACCTAAATCAGTAACGAATTTATTCAATTTCAACTGTTCAAGATACTTTGTAAAAAGATCGCCAACGTTATCGTTTGTTCCAACTTTAAACAACTGAAAATCTTTGTTGTGTAAACGTTCTTGAATCCACAAATAGTTTGTATGGATGTGTCGAGTTTTGCCTAAACCTCTTCTATTTGCTATGCCTTTTGCTGCTGAGCTGTCCGTGTAAATTCTACCTTTCATGGTGATTCCTAAATCTTTTGCCATGCTGATTGCACCAAGTAGTACTGATCCTCCCTTAACGACTCCATAGTATTCAGCTTCTCCACTTGATAATGCTATGACCGATTGAGTTGTCGACCACGACTTAAGACAGTGTTTTCCTAGCATGAGAGCTCCACCATTTGAGGATTTCCTAGTCTTCAGACAACCGGCATGGTCGGTGTCTACTTTTGAGTCTAGAAAAGTGACCTTGTTTTGGTAAACATAATTCAAAACTAATCTAGGTCTATAAAGTAAATACCTACCTAACCTTTTGAGTTTCTGCCAGTCTCCTTCTGTAGGAGAGGACATACCTCTAGCTAGTTCCTTGCCAGAGAACTGTAGGTCTGGTCTGTCTTGAGCTAGATAATTGATTCTCATAGTCATAGATCTGTAAAGTGTTGCGGTTTTGGCATCTAGTGGCTCTTCCGAATCTGAACTAAGTTTATCCTTGACTCCTGGCGTTGTAACCGATTTTCCTTTTGCTAGTCCTAGAGCTTTTAAAACAATTTCAACATGTCTTTGGTCTGGTTCATATTGGATTCCATTTTCATTCCATGAGACGATTCTATTCAAGATTCTAACCGATTTGTCGTCTTGTCGATCTGGTCCTAATATTGCTCTAACTTTGAGTTCATAACGTTTCTTAAGTTCTTCAGCCAACCACTTCAGATTCGATTCATCTCCTAAGCATGTCATGTCATCGCCGTGCACTACGACCCTTATGTCTCGTTCTGCATGATAGAATAGGCATGGTGATGATTTTCCTTGTTCGAATTTTAAATCGATGAAAGCTGATTCATATTCTTTTTCCCAGTTCTGTGCGGCATCCCGTGTTCCGTACATAGACTTTTCGAGCTTTCCACACATTCCGTTTTGATAATCTTGCGATGGCAAATCTACATATACTTGCCGTATAGCTCTCGCGTGGAAATATGCGCGCTTAATATCTATGAACATAATCTTATAGGGTTTATGGTTATGGGATGTACCCGATACTGCGATTGAGAACAAGAACTTCTTAGCTTCTAGAGGGGGTGTAGCTGCAAACAAGTCGAGCCTCTGATCAACCTTGATTTCTTTTGCAACAAGTCTGGCTCGATACTCTGGGCGCTCTCGGTCGCCCTTATTAACAATGACCCATCTGACCTTTATGGGCCTTTTGCCAATATTATTCAAACACTCTTGTATGGGAACTTTAGTGTAAACTCCATGGCTCTTGTATGTGTCCATTTCTTCCTTTATTGCTTGCTCAACTAATTCACTGTCCAATGGCTCGCCAGTGATATCGTCAAAATATGCTCCTTCTTCATTGCTGTCATAATAGCTTTGCTGTATTTGTCCCCAGACTTCATGTCTTATGTTGTCGTCCATAACTGGTTCTTCACAGCAAACTGTACCGATGTCAAAATGCTTTTTCATAACACCGTCGTTAATAAATTGTCGTTTTAAACCTCTTAAAATTGCTAGACATAATTTTACCGGGTAAACTTCCGCTCCTTTGGCCCGTCCGGAAACTAAATGAACATGTCTATGAAGTTTCTTGCCAAATCTGTGATGACACTGTGCTGAGACTTCTTTGGCTATGAAAGGAGAGTTGGTGGCCCAGCCAGTTGGCTTCTTGACAAGGCCTTCTCCTTTCTCATCTTTAGAAGTCATCCCATGGGCGCACATATGGCCCGTGACTCGAATCACTCCAGGACGTAGGAGTAATTGAACCATCTCTGGGAGTTTCCAACTTTTAGCTGAGTCCGGATGTTCGAAAAGAAAATATCGTCCGTTTTCATGTTGTCCTATGCAAAGCTTAATGCAAAACTTAACATGCATTATGGCTTTGGCCAAAACAAGTTTCTTTTGTTCGATGTTTCCTTTATCTTTTGACAAGTTTTGTAAAAGACTAAAAGCTGTACACATTGGAGACAAAATAAGTAATTGTGGTTTCTCAGTTTTAACTCTATGCAAAGCTTTAGTTCTTTTGTGGGGAATGTCAAAGTTCCAGGGTTGGCCATCATCCGGATCTGTTGTGCACAGATCCAGAGCAAACCCTGGGTTAAGTCCTAACCTATGTGCGTATGCTGTGACTCGGGGTCTTGAGTAGATTTCACTAACGTCGTTTCTTAAAGACATTAATCCCATTTTCTTAAGTACGTCCAAAAGCTCATTAATTTCTGGCTGTGCTGCTTCTTTAAGTGCAAATAATGAATTAATAGACAGCATGTCTTCATCATCTATTGTGATGTTTGTGGAATCGTCCGCCTTGCGCTTTGGAGCTAAAGACGAAGGCGTGACGTCCACCTTTTGCTTCTTGCTCTGTTGGATGTCTGGTGCATCCATCTCTACATCGGGCTGCTCAGGGGGTTGCCCTGAGACAGGTGTAGAGGTGCTAGGCTGGGGTCCAGCCTTGGGCTTCTTACTATCTTTTGATCCTATATCTTCTACTAGTCTCTTCTCTATATATTCATTTCTACGTTGCATAGTATCTTTGAGTCTTTTCTGGGAGTCTGCTGACTCGTCCTTTTTCATAGCCTCTTCTATTCTAGCTCTACATTGTTCTGAGTGGCGTTGGGTTGTTTTCTCGCCACGTCTAAGGGGTTCACATCTAGGACAACCTTTTGTATAGTCATATTTTTCTAAATCTTGTTGACGGAAATAAATTTGTCGAGGAATTGGTTCTGGAAATAATTGAACGTCTGTTGATTCATCTTGGGATGCTGGAATCACTACCGGGGCAGGTAGTGGTTCCATGACGTCTCCTTCATAAGAAGGTGACATCTGCCAGGGAACTCCTTGAAGTTCCTCCAGCATTGGAAGTTTAAACCTTTCTGACTCTACAACACGACGAATGGAGGTGCAACGAACAACTCCTTCCGAAGTGCCAATGAAGTACTCCTGAGAGGAGTCTTTCATGCCTAAGAATAATCCATCCTCCCATTTGGGAGCAAGATCATTCTTCTTCTGCTCTTGAGTCTGATAAGGTTTGTAGTGGACACACTCTGCAAAAACTAAAACAGATCTTTTGTAATTTTTACCTTTCAGGCGTTGATAGGGAGTTTTCCCATCAACACCAATTTGAAACCTAGAAGTTAGAAAACTTGCATGGTTGATGAGCCATGCATAAACTGGATGTTTTGTTGGTGGTGTCCATCCATAATTGAAAATAAGTTGGTCATTGAGAGTTCTGGCCATTCCTTTGAACTCTTGGACAGCTCTCTCAACGACTCCGTTTGCTTGGTGATCTTCTACTGGGGATTCTTCTTCTGTTACAGTCATTCCGTTTCGTTTTCGAAGGATTTTAGAAACATTTGTTTTGAGGTCCAAAATAGCAGGTTCATTGTCCGATTTGAAAATAAATTGACTATGACCTAACTGACTAATGCTATGAGCTACTTGTTTTTCTGGATATGCACTGCCTTTTGTTCCCTTGCATGGGATTGCATGGGAATATGTAGTCTTGGACCTATGATCTCTTATTAATATAATAGGCAATGCTTTCTCATCTTCTTGGCCGAGGAAACAATAGTCAAATGACACATGGGGAATGTCATGAGACCTCTCGGCGTCCATTTGCTGATGTGCCTGGCTTTTCCCACGGCCTCTGACACAATGCCGACACCAGGATCTGTAAGGCAAATGGAGTGGCTCATGCTCCTTAACCTCTTGAGGGCTTGGCTTGTATGGCTCGGCAAGTAGTTTGGGGACTACGTTGCCGGGCTCTGCGTCTTCGGCTCCTCCTGGCTCTATTGGCTCCGGCTCCTGTGCAGTGCTGTTGGCCAGCACACCATATGGACTTACAGCTTTGATGCATGCCCGGGAAAAGATGACTTTTCCTGGGATGAGTTTGTGCTGAGCTGGGCTAGCTTTTGAGATTGAATTTCTTTAACCAAATGATAAGGTACAACTTTTGCACGGAAAAAGTAGGTGTTGCATTTTTCGCTGAGTTTGATGATTTCGTTAGTCTTCTTGTCTTGGATGTAACTGCCGTCATCATCCAAGACAGTCCGATTTCCTTGCCTGGCTTGATCTTTAATGGCAAGGAGAGGTTTCGAAACTTTTCCGACTTTGAATGGAACTTTTCGAAACAAACCTTCTTCCGTTTTGAGAAACAAAACTCTCATTCCCTTTTCATGAATTTTACCGCTGTTAGCCGCTTTATAAGCTATGCCCAGCTTTGATTCCAAGGTAGGAATCAAAGGGTAGTCGGTGCAGCATTCCTCAGGCAACATTGAGATTGCAGCACCGCTGTCAGCTGTGATGTCCAATGTCTCCCACTCTCCCTGAACCAAGTGACAGTCAGCCACGTCCATACGGACAACTTGGCCGACGTCTCCATGGTCAGTTTGAATATAGGACATGGATTTTTCGGTTAGCTTGGGGTTAGCTTGGGATTTAGCGTTGTTTGGCTTGGGATCAGCTTGGGATTCAATGCTGACAATACCGATATCATATTCATTGAGCTCGTCTGCCCATTGAATGATCCTGTCATCATGCTGACATCCAATGAATGAGCAATTTGAAAGATTTACATGTGCATTGGATGTATAACAGGAGTAATCAATATTCATGTTAATGATGTCAGAGAGATGACCCTGGTCATACTCACAAGATGCTCCTCCAGAGTCATCTTCACTCAAGGCACTGTATCGATTGCGCACTGAAGTAGCAGTCGCCCCGTCGCCACCCACGTCCATACGGACAACTTGGGCGGCAACATGGGTTTCTGCACAATAGAGTTCGCACTTCTCTGACTCCTCAATTGGCACTCCTGAATTGGACAACATTTGCTCACGGTTATGGGCATTGAGCTCCTCCTGGGTCCATATGCGTATGGAGTTGACACTGTTTGAACTACTGGCATTGGTGTTGGGGGTTTTCTTTACGCGCTTATTCTTCTTCTTCTTCCTACCTTCTGCAACCTTCCACTCATCTTGAAAGATTTTGCCTAAGTCTAGGGGTCCTTGAATTTCTATGGATTCGATGCCCAACAATCCGAGTGCTTCGATTGTTGCAGCATCGACCTGGTCTATACTCTTGGCTCCATCTTGCTCACCATGAGTGTGTGTGGGGTCATGGGTATGTTCTTGGGGCGCGCTAGTACTAGTGTCCACACCTTCGGTCCAGGTGTAGGCGTCGGTATCCCAGATGGCGTTTCCCTGCTCATCATAGTCTGGATATTGATCCCATAGGGAATCAATAGCATTTACACCTTGATGAGCCATGCGCTTTCTGCAATCTGCACGTTTATGACCGTACATATGGCAGAAACCGCAATTACCATCAAACTTAACCCTGGGACCCTTTCCCCATGATTTACCGCCTTTGTTTCCCGTGGATCCTTTCTTACCATAACCTTTTCCTCCTCCCTTGCCTTTGCTCTTACCTCCTGCTCCTCCTCCGTATGGGGTCGGTGGCATGTACCATTGTTGGTTGTTGAACTGTTTGCCTTTGCCTTTTCCTTTGTAACTGTTGTATGAACCATACTGGAAGCCTTTACCGCCCTTGTTTCCTTTGCCACCTTTTCCGCCCTTTGAGCCTTTGCTGGCACCTTGACCCTGATCCACTTTCATGGCTCCAGGACCAAGTGAGCCAACATCCATGTTGACTGGGCCGGGATCCGAATCAGTTTTAGCACGAATATATGTGTCGATATGTTCTCGAAGCTTTTCGTATGAAACCGTTTTACCGTCTTCATACGTAACTTGTCCTAAATTGAGTTTGATATGTTCCGCCAATTGTGCCGGACAGATTTTGATCAGTGCCGAACATTTGACATATTCGTCAACTGATTTTCCGGTCGAATTTTCATGCTGCCGGACCAACTCTTCCCACTTCTCTATCTCATCAGACAAAGATGCCAATGGGACAGATTTGCGGTGGATGATAGTGGAAATGGCATCAGTCTTTCTAGAAGCTGTTTGGGGGTCAAATCGACGATTCAACTTGCGCCAAAGTTCTAAGCCATTCCTCTGGTCCGTGTTCATGGTGATGGACAGGGCTTCACCTTCAGTCAACGCTGCGAGAGCAGTGTAGAGCTGGTTGTTGAAGTCCGTCATCCCTGAAGTTTTGGCGATTTCTGCTTCGGCTTTGTCTAAAGAGATCCTTACCTCTTGAAGTTTGGCCCAATCTAACAACTTTTCTGCATTCGAGAAAACTCCCGAAACAAATTTTTTGAGTTTGAAGGCCCAAAGCTTCCATTTCTTAAGGTCCGAATCGAAATTGCTAGGCTTCAAAATTCCCCTAGCGTCGATTAGCGTCTTTGTGTATTCGGATTTGGTGGAAAGTTCGGATCGGAGGACCGCAGTGTTGGTCTTGAGCGTCTCGATCTCCGCTGTGAGAGCTGTGACGCGTGCGTCTGCACGGATCAGCGTCTGTTGCAGCTCTGCAGTAAACGCAACTTGCGCGTCCCACTGCTCCTGTGTGACACTCGCCGTCATCACAGGGCTTCAACATCGCAAGCGAGCAACGAGCACGGCGAGGAAGGGGCACTAACACGGCTCCGCTGCCATGACGGCAGAGTATTGCGCAGCAGCGCCTGAAAGAAGTGCTGGTGTTTCTTGAAATGGCAGACGGCTACCCACAAGTAACAGTCAATGGACAATGCAGTAATAGCAGTGATAACAATACTGCTGAGGAAAGTGGGTGCTATAGTGTCCCGTATTGGAACAGTCTGTGTATGTATATATATATATATATATTTATATTATATACATA
>JACLAD010016340.1_pt1 | contig 11500 bp, 9 predicted proteins | sample 8027901 | NCBI WGS metagenome assembly JACLAD01 (sample SAMN15725071, study PRJNA655200) | protist metagenome | isolation source: fluorescence activated cell sorting (FACS) single amplified genomes of... | place: Spain: Blaines Bay Microbial Observatory, Mediterranean Sea | collected 2016-07-05
GGAGAAATAGGAAATAATGGATACGATATGATATTCTAATTAGTATAAATACCTGGTACAGTCAAAAAGAATAAATAAAAAATAGAAAAAAACAAAAAATTGAATTATAGATAGAATTTATTCAAATATAATTGTAAAATACACAAAGAACAATATTCTCATTGTTCAAGATACTCGCTACATACATATATATATATATATATATATATATACAAGCATTATTAATCGTCAAACATACTTATATATATAGTTCCAACAGAAAAATAATACAATGGCTTCATCAAATGCATTAAGTTTTTGTTTTGGTTCAGGTGAAAGTATAGTGACATTTCCAACTGTACGGCCAAATAAAAATCAAAATAATGGTCCATCCGCTACTATGTTTCAAGCACAACAACAACAACAAAGCTTAAATATTTACAATAGGCAATTTCCAAAAGAAATTATAGGCTTGATACAATCATCACGTAGAACCTTTCTAGAACTGCAAAGTGATTGTAACAACAACAACAATTTAAAACCAATTGTTTTACGTGCTAGTCGTTCATATATTGAACAATTATCAAATTGTGTAGAATTACTTGATGATATTGTCGATATGTTACAAATGAATGGTAATAATAATAGTAATAATAACAATGGTTCATCTTCCTCCTCATCTGGTATTTTTGGTGCAGATGATTTGGAACGAATTGCTAGGAAATTAGAATTTGGTAAAATTGTAATGTGGCTTTGCCAACTTTTGTTTTTAGATACTAATGCGCAACTACTAGGTACACTATTAGCAGATTGGGCAAATTTTTATAATATGTATTTACATGGAGGTCCAACCGAGGAAGAAGAAATGCGATTAGCACAAAATCCATGGAAAATACTTTACAATCATATTTTAAATGGTGATATTGGTAGCGCGTTAAGAATTTTAGATGATGAATTGATTCCAATTGAAACGAGGCAAGATGATAATTTAAGATGGGCAGCAGAGACATTAAATGAATTGTTAACATCCGTGCCACATTTAAATGCTGCATCGACGGGTACGAGTTACGTGAAAGAATTTGGTAGCCAATGGGAAACGTGGTTAATTAAAGTTAGACATGCAAAGCAAGGTTTAAATGAAAAAAAAAATTATGCACCACCGGAGTTAATCAATCAATTATCAATCATATTTGATATTTTATTAGGTGAATCACAAATCATTGAACAAGTAACAAATGGTGAATATTGGGCTCGTGTAGCTGCAACATTGCGATGGACTGATCCAATGGCAAACATGTCTAAATTTGTTTCTATATGTGACACAATATTATTTGATATGGAACGACAAGGAGGAGGATCGAATACTCCAAAAATACATCCTGTCATCAAAGCATTATTGGAAATTGAAGATGATTTACATCTAGTCAATGCGATTAAACAATTAGATGAAGGTGTTATGAATGTGCCAAATTCATCCTTTCAATTTCCATGGATCGCAGCACATCTTGTAGATATTTTAGTTCATGGTCAACAAGAAGAAAATGGAAATACTAATAATAATAATAACAGTGGTAATAATAGCAATTCGAATTCATCTACTTTTTTAGCAGTAAAAAAATTTCTAAAGAACAATAAGAATTTACCTGTAGGATTTACACTTCGTGAATATTATATCCATGCATATGCAACAACGTTGCAATCACATGATTTACATCATGTTGGTTTGGATTATCTACGAATGTTACCACACCAAATTCAATTGAAAGCTCCATCAAGCAACGTATCCCTTTCCCGCGTATGTCCAAAAAGTGATCGACATGCAATGAAATTATTAAATGCATGTACACGAGGTGCGGGCAAGGATATTGATGCGTTTGATGATACAAAATTAGCTATTTGCGCATCACGTGCATCTCATTGGGCAAGTTTGAAGCGATTTGGGCAAAGTATGCAATGGGCAATTAAAAGCGAAAGTCAAAATTTAATAGTTAGATATTCAAAAATGCTATTGACGTATTGTTTGGATGTTTCCGATTTTACTGCATTAGATGCTGTTATTGGGCAATTGGATCATGATGGCAAACATTTCTCAAATGTCATGGTATTTTTAATACGATATAGAGATTTACAAGTATTGTTAAAGGAAATTGCTATGTTAACGTTGAATGCAAACAGTAATAATAATAATAATGAAATGAAAATGAAAATGTTAAAAGAAAAAGAAGCTAGTCGTGAAATATCAAAATTATTATCACTTGAAATTTCCTTGCCAAAGAAAGTTCTTTTTTCATTATTACGAGATCATTTGTTACCAATGTTAAATCGACCTAGACCAGTTGTCAGTGTAGAAGACACATTTACTATTATGCATACATTGGAAAAAATGGAAATGTTTTACAATAAAGATGAATTTCTTTCTCAAGAATTACCTACATGGGATTATGTTCGCTCATTGTTAAATGAATTGTTATTAAAATATCAAGTTACAATTAATACAGATAATAATTCAATCGCATATGAGACATATAGTATGCTACAATATTTATTGCCATATTTACCAAACATGGAGACTAATAATTATACCATAAATAACAATTTAGTACAATTAGATCAATTACAAGAAGCATATAATAATAAACGTGAGGAAGAAAACGAGGAAAGGATGGAAAACATTGAAGTCATACAAAGTTTACGATATTCCTTGTCACAAAATTTATCATTGAGTATGATACAAAGTGCATGATGAGTGAGCCCTGTGAGGAGGAGTGCGGAGTGTTTTAAAAAGTATTTCTGTAATAGTAGTATATGATTTTTTTTAACCTATGATGTATATTTTTGTTGTGGTAAATATAACATATATATTTTAAACAATTGTGTATATATGTGATTATTTTGAATTTAAATTACTATGGCACTATGTATTCAAAAGTATACTACATATAATTATTTATCGATCATATTCACAGATTTATTTTAATATCAATATAATATATATATAAGAGAGAGAGACCGATCATTTAAAACAGATAGTGTAAAGTATATATATATATAACAACAATGCCTTTACGTGCTCGTGGTATCGCAACTTCGTCTGATGAAAAAAAGGATAATAATTCAACAAATGACGGTAAACCATCATCACCACCAAATGTAAAAGATGATAATGAGAAGAAAAATGTAAATAATGAAGTTACCAATGCAACAAGTTCGTTTCGTCGCCCATTTCGCACCTGTAGTAGATTTTATAGATCTCGCTGTAGAAATATTAAGCGTATTCAGCTTGATGCATTTGCGATTATGTTTTTAATATGGGGTATTACATTATATTTTTCCTTTAGTTTTGGAATTCAACATGCTATGTATCGCTATGAAAGTTTTTTTGATAGAAATATATGTTATGATGGAGTAAGTGGCGAAAAGCCATTTTCTGAACATGAGGGTACATATGATATGCATGCAAGAGCACAAATGGTTTATGAAGTCGATGAGCGATTGTATAAGAATGATTCCAAAATTGGACAAACTATTGAAGTGTTTAGTAATAGTTTTTTTGGAAATGTCTTAGTTGTTGAGGATGAAATTATGATAACCGAGAAAGATGAAAGGAATTACCATGAAATGATTTCTCATGTACCATTGGCATATTTCAATGATGCAGCAAACGTTCGCGTGTTGATAATTGGTGGAGGTGATGGTGGAACTTTGTTCCAAGTGCTTAAACATCCAAACGTTAAGCATGTAACAATGGTAGAATTGGATGAAGATGTGGTGAAAGTTAGTAAAAAATATTTTCCACAATTTGCAAAATCATATGATGATCCGCGTGTTACTTTGATTTTTGATGATGGTGCTAAATATGTATCAGAAAGACTTGGAATGAAATATATTAATATTGCTGAGGCAGATCCATTGGAAGTACGCATTGCAGATCAAATAGGTATAACAAAAGCAAAGCCGGAAAATGAATTCGATGTCATCCTTATCGATAGTACGGATTATGGTCCAGCTATCCCTCTATTTACAAGACAATTTTATATGCAAATTCAAGAGTTATTAGATGATGAAAAAGGCATTTTAGTATTTAATTGCGATAGTCCAGCATGGGCATTGGATACTGTTGCATATGTTTCCACTTTAATTTCTAGTGTATATGAACGCAATTATTTATATCAAGTATTTCAACCAACATATGTAAGTGGACATTATACCTTCATGTTTGCATCGGATAATGTTCACCCAATAAATACACCCATTGATTGGAATGCATTTCAAGGAAAAAATATTAAAACAAAATATTATAATCAAGGTATCCATCAAGCTTCATTTCAATTACCACAATTTTTAAAAGATGTTGTCCCGCATAAACTTGATTGAGCATTTTGCATTTTAATGTGGGTTGGTGGTGGTGGTGGTGCGTGTGTAAAAATACAAACAAGAGAGAAAGTACAAAGGAGGCCCACGCTTATATATAAAATTATATTCGTAATTTATATATAACACCCCAGTGTAAAAATTTTTAAACACACACACGCGCACTTTTCATTTACAACCGCGCGAGCGATTGGCAAAAACACGCACCGATTTTTTAATTTTATTTTTACAATTTAGACATTTTTCTTACTTTCTTTCTAATTTTAGGGTGAACATACAAAGCCATTTTTGGACCTCTTCCACCTTTTGATTTTAAGCCTTCAGGCGTTAAATCTCTTGGTCCCATTGTTCCTTGGCTATTTTCTAAAAATCCATCCTTATCAATAGAATAATCTTTATACGGCTGCGAAAGTTCAAATTTAAAGTCACGATATACATGAGCTAATATAGTTCGCATTTCCAAATGGGCAAAATTTTTACCCAAACAATCACGTGGTTGCAATGTAAATGGACTGAACCTATCCCCACCGGGGTTATATGCACGAAAGACATCATCGCCCCATATCTCATCATCTTTAAATTCACGGTCAGGGTTAAATTGTTCTACATCATCACCCCATAACACAGGATCATGATGTTTCGGCCATATTTGCAATTGAATTGGTGTTCCTTTTGGCAATCGAACTGGGTTTCCATCTTTTCCAGTGACATATTCATCAAATTGCAATTCACGAAGTGTTTGAGACGGTACTACGCCCCATAATCGCATTGCTTCTGTGATACATCGTGTTAAAAATGGCAATCTTGAACAATCATCATACTCCATTTCACGCCCATCAAGATATTCAAAGAATTCATCAATTTCCTTATGCAACCTTTCTTGATATTGTGGATTTTTTGCTAGTTCATATGTTAACCATGTCATTGTATGACCAGTCGTATCATGGCCAGCAAATAAAATGACAAACATATTGCCAAATTGATCAGATACAGGTAAGCCTAATTGCTTTCCAGCATCATCAACAGATTTAGATAATGGACCAAAGACGGATGATAAATTGTTTCCATTGGATACAACATCACTAGCTGTTGCATATTTATCATTTTTCCCAACTGCCAACATCATATCGAAAATAGGTCCAACCATATTAGCAAAACCAACACCATCTGTACCAGAGATAGCATCACGAATTTGTTTATTTGTTTCTTCCATAAATTCTTCATCCATACCAAATAAACCTAATTGTAGCTGTGCCATTGCCTCGTGTAAGAAAAACTCATGTATATTTATTCCATGTACATATGTATTATTTTCAACCATTTCTTTTAAACGATTTGCACAAGTTAATGCACGTTTTCTAGACGTTGGGAATACTTTTGACAATGACATTTTGGGTAAAAATACTTCGTTAAGATGTGCTCTTTGTTTTTTCCAATATGCATTATCAGATGTACTTAATACTCCATTACCAAGGGTTTGAGCTAGATCTCCATATTTTTGAACATGATTTTTACTAATCCGGGAATAGTCATCTGGATTTGAAATAAATACAACATGTTTTCGTTCAATTTGTTTCCCATCCTTTGATGGTATCAAATTTGGTACAACCATATTAATTGCACGTGGGTTTTTTGCAAGAGCAGGGTGCATCTTTGCTGCCTCATCTTGCATTTCAACACAAGCACGGTGAAATAATCCTGTACGTAACGAGACTTGATTAGCTTTCCAAATATTCATCTCCAAGGTTGCATCATTTGGTGAAATAGACAATGGTCCGGGTAATAGTTCTGCTAAATTTATACCCGTAATTTTCCTTTCATCTTTAAAATTATTTAAATACTCTTCAACTGTATAATTATCCGTACGTTTTCTTCGACTTGCTGCATTACCTACACCATTTTGTGTTAGGCCTTTAATAATTTTTTCGAGAGTTACTAAATCTTCAGGTGAATATTTAGTTAAATCAAAACCATTATTATTATTTTTGGTTTTCTTCGTATTATTTGTTGAAGAGGAAGACATGAGGGTGTGTGGGATTTATATATAGCGTAGTGGTGTCGCGATTGGTGTCTACTTTTATTTAGGCATATGATTTACTTTTATCTCTCTCCACTAACACTGATGTTTATATATACTTTTACATTTTTTGTACAAACAAATTAATTTTTAAAATGTGTTTGGAGGGGGGACAGATGGAGAGGGTTAATAGCCGGAGGGATCATTTTAAGGGAGATAGTGAGAGCCTGGAGAGCCTGGAGAGCTACTTAGGGTTAATAGCCGGAGGGATCATTTTAAGTGAGATAGTGAGAGCCTGGAGAGCCTGCCCTGGGCCTGCCCGCCTGGAGAGCTACTTATACTGTACTTTAGCAAACTTTTGGAAGACTCATGTCAATATGGGAGTTTAGTTGGATGAGGATCTGGGCGCTGGTCTCGCCTTAAAAGTTCATGCTAAACAATAAATCCATAAAATCCAAAAATGGCCAATGTTATTGGATGAAAATATCTAGAATATCCGATTTTTTTTATTATCCTAAGTTGAAAGGAGGTAGTAAATAATAATAAATATAATAATAAAAAACAACACTGAAAAACATATTAGTAGTCCTTATTATAATATAAAATACACTAAAATCTATATATATATCTAGTTAATAGTGCTTTGCAAAGTAAAAACACAACAAACCATACATCTCCATATATATAAAACCATCATCCACAAATCAATTTCCCATACAAAAATATGAAACAATACGATGTAAAAATTGATGAGACGGATCTGTCTTGTACCATATGTTTAAATTCATTTTATGAACCTATTACCATTAAATGTGGTCATACCTTTTGTGTTACATGTATTCATGATTGCCGTCCAAGCTGCCCAAGTAAAATTAATAATAACTTCATACACTGCCCTTTATGTCGTGAAAAAATATTATCATCTGAGATATTTGAATGTAGTGAAAATAAATTTATTAAAAGTATCGTGAAAAAATGTAAATTAACTAGAGTCTTGAATGATGTAGAACAAAAAAAATTAAAACAATTTGAAAATGAAAAGAAAATATATTTTGAAGAAAAACGTTTAAAGAATAATAAGAAAATAAATAACCCATCAACATGTAATAGAATTTATACAAAAATAGAAGGTTATGTTTCATGCATAGCATTATTAATATTATTATTAGTCGTATTTGAATTATTGGCACAAGTATATCTTGTAACAACTCGTGTTCCAAATTTAATCGATTACAAGGTAGATGAAAATAATATAATTGTATCCTCGTCTATTCGTAGTGATGATGATGATAATAATAATAATAATAATAATAGTCCTGACCTTAGTAATACTAAACAACCGTTAACTTCAAGTACAACAACAACTGGAAAAAGAAAAAACGTTCTTAATGGTGCAGATCGATCATCATCTGAGGATCAATTGATGAATTTTTTTATAGATGCAACTGGTAATATTGCACGTGAAAGTTTCCTACCTCCTAATTATATGATTGTCATGTTGTCTTACTTGGATCGTTTATTATTAAATAATACCTTCAGTGGCTTAGCTTTAGAAGCAGTCATGACAGATCCAATTCCAAATATAATCAATGCGACTAAACAACTTTTCTTTGGTGGAAACGACGAGACGATTAATTGATGGTGCGTGTGAAAAATGTTGTAAAAAAAATTGTGTCTAGATATTAGATGAAATATTATAATATTTATACACATGTAATATCCATAATGTATTTTTTTAGAATTTTTTACGAGTGTGTGCGTGTACAAAATTCATTTTTCTCATCTTGCTTCTCTCCCAAAAAAATACACTATCGCTCACTTTCCTGGTGAAAATGCATCCATTAACGTGACACATGTGCTTACAATACCAATAACAATACCAAAAATTAATACAATCCATGCAAAATAATACGTCAATGCATCCCAACAATTTGGTGGTCGTAACTTTGCAATGCCTAATTTTAAATAACAAGCAGTTGGAAAGACAAATCCAACAAATATTGCACCAACACTACCACAAAGTTGAAGGACAAGCGCTAAACCTTTTGTTTTACCATTCGCATTCATTGCTAAATAACTTACACCCATAACAGCAGCCCATAATACAAATGTCAATACAAAATGTAAACAACAATTTAAATCTTTTGCATGTCCATTTCCACGAACATTTTCCCTAGTAATGATAGGTGTGAAAATTGGTCTACCACGCGAATCAAATTCAGTAGCATTTGCATCACCACCATCTGAATTCCATTGTATAGAGGAACAACAAAATTTTTGTAGAAACCTTTGTATACTATATCGTATGACGAAAAAATCCAATGGAAAACAACAACATAATTTCAATACTACTGCCATACGTGCAACATTTGCGATGACACTATCCGTCTCTAAATTATCTAAGACATTTGCTTGTGTCTGACTACCAAATGAAACATATCCAGTTGCTGCGAAAACTAATGCAAAGATAAAAGAAACAATTAAACTCATTGCAGCAACGATGGACCAACGTGATTCAGTCGGTTCATCCAAAGATTCAAATGCTAAAAAAGAATATTGTTGACAACCAAATGCAAATGCTAATGTTCCTAAACCTTGAATATATTCAGAACCAAAATCAATTAATAATTCATTTAAATTTTCCGTACGAATTGCAGCTTTATCACCCATGGAAAAAAAATTAATTGCCAATGCAGAAATCATTAAAATAATGACAATAATGCTTAAAAATGAAACTTTTTCTAATGATGCAATATTTCGATATAACGATAATGGTAATAATAAAACTGTTGATAAACCAAAAATCATTACTTCCGGTGTAATATATTTCATATCGCTTGATGGAACAAATGCAACAAGTATTGGATGTAATATTGGTGGTAATACTAATTGTATCAAACATATATATGCAACACATACACCAAATGAATTAATACCCATGAAAACGACTAAACCATAAAACCCTTTTCTTCCAAATGCAAGTTCGCATACACTTTCATACGTAAAACATCCACACGTACGACCAACTTCAATTTGTAATATCATCGTAAAATATGTAACAATAGCAATAACTAACATACCAATTATTGCTGGCAAAAATCCTTGCTGATGAAAAGCATATGGTAAACCAATGACACCTGCCCCAACAATTCCATTAATAACATTAAACGATGTACAACATAATGTACTCTTCCCATTCATTGGATCATTTATTAAATCCTCTTCGATTCTATTTGGATTCGTTAACAAACCTTCATATATAAAATGTGGCACGTCACCTGAATGATTTGTTTTCACTTTAACTGAATTTCTTGCATCATGCCTTCCAATAGTTGTAGAATTATAATTTTTTGGTACAAAAGATTTTCCACCATGTGGTGATGATAACAAACTATCTGAAGATGTTGCCATATTGATATTTTGTTATATGGAATAATTTATTTGTGTGTAGATATATATATATCAACAAGAATAACAATAGTGATGTAGCAACACAATCGTGTATCTACCTGTTGTCTGTCTCTCTCATCATTTGCGTTTCTTCTAAGATCACCATGTAAACTAAATGTTGTGGCAGTTGTGATTTCAGATTTCAAAGTAGAGATGAGATTGAATTTTGTGTTTGGAGTATACATTATAGTATTCTATTGAGATTTACTCCCTATTTATTTTATACCCTACAAGGAACATGAAAAGTGGTAACAATACAAGCACTTTGTAAATTCAAACTTTCACGATCACCATGTCCTTTACATAGCACACCATGCATATTTATATTATTTACAGCAATGTTTTCATTTAAAATTTGTTTGTATAATGTTTCTATTTGAATCTGAGTATTGTAATCCAACCGTCTTGCAAACCTATATGTATCTATTAATTTTTGGAAATTATTCACTTTGATTTTGTTCACTTGTACTTGAATATCATTCATTATTAAATGTGGTGTTAAATAGTTGCAACAGCCTTTTTTCTTTTTAATTTTTATGTTCTAGTACTCTTCCAGTGTTTTTCTTCTACTGATTTAATGATAAATTATGAAAGTATTACACATAACTATCTCTTCCCAATATATATATGTGCGGCCCCTAGTATTTGTCTAGGTAAATCCAGCGATTTTATTGCATTTTCATACATGCCCTTTGCTCTTTTCATTGCAGCTTCTGTTATTTGTGCCTCAAAATTTAATGGTGGTGGATTCCCTCTGTGCATCATTGAATATTCCTGACATAGAATTTGGATATATTGCGCTTGCAATCCAATTTGATTGACCATTGCTTCCTGATAATGGATGGCCAGATGAAGATTGTTAAGTGCCATTTTCGCTAATATTTGCTGTTTGCATCGAATGGTATGGTAACGGGAAATTTCCACATAGCAATGCACCTGGACAGGGGTGATAGGAACAAGAAAGGCAAGTCAGGAAAGCATGCTGGTTACACTGTGTGTGCCAGTGTGCCTGGTATAAAAAATAATTTTAATTATTTTTTTATTCCTGAATACGCTTTACAAGTACCGCTAGATTTGAACATGACTATGGCCTGCATGTTCGGCCATCGCATAATGTATCGGTAGCATGGGGTGTGTACAACTGTGCACCAAGGCAGGACATTTACAATCGAAATGTTGCATGGATGGTAAGGCTAAGGGACACGGCAAACAAAAAGCACAATGTAAAGAATGTGGGGGGTCTAGTTTTTGCGAACACGGCAAAAGAAAATCAATATGTAAAGAGTGTGGGGGGTCTGCAATTTGCGAACACGGCAAACAAAAAGCACAATGTAAAGAATGTGGAGCGTGGAAGTTTTGCGGAAGAAAAGTGGATAAATTTATGCAAGGGAGGGGATCGCATCAATTGTCTTTTGTTTTGACGTGTAATCCTATTCACCTGCTATATCTAATTAACATAGACACAACACTAGAGCCGTTTTTTCCAGCTTTCGGTTAAAAAAATAAACTACATCATCTCAATAATTTACAGGTACATACCATTACAACACAAAAAAAAACATATATATCATCAATAAATTAATTAGAAAATAGTAATAATAACCGGAAAGAGAAAGCAACATTGACAAGATAAAAAGTATATAGAAATAACACTTCTTCTTTTTTTAATTCTTATTTAATACA
>JACLAD010014458.1_pt1 | contig 11498 bp, 14 predicted proteins | sample 8027901 | NCBI WGS metagenome assembly JACLAD01 (sample SAMN15725071, study PRJNA655200) | protist metagenome | isolation source: fluorescence activated cell sorting (FACS) single amplified genomes of... | place: Spain: Blaines Bay Microbial Observatory, Mediterranean Sea | collected 2016-07-05
CCAGCATCACGCGATAGAACTGACCACCATTCACGACGGCAGACGAGACGTATCCGTCGCCATGCTCACGAACCTCGGCCAGCGCTTTGTGAGCATTGGTCAGGTCGGAGAATGAGCCAACCTGCAACGCATAGCCGCTCAAATTACCAGTGTTCGCGACAGGCGAACGATGAGACCCGACGTTGATGGCATCCGGCCGATCTACGCCTGCATCTGAAGCCTGAGAGGGGGGGGCGATCGGGCATCCCAGAGGCAGGTGGCAGTTCGGCGGTCCAGACGTTAGATTGCGTCTGTGCATCTGTGTGGCGAGAGGGCGATGCGACCTGAACCCCAGTAAACATCCGTTCGGTCAAAACCGCGCCAGGGTCAATTGGCGCAGGTCCAACGTACTGCACGCGAACCTTTGCAGTTCCATTCCGCCGCACATCAAGTGCATCGGCCGTGCCCCGCGAAAGGTCGATGATCCGATCGTCAACGTAGGGGCCACGATCGTTCAACCTGACCAACACGCTTCGATTGTTCTCGAGGTTAGTGACGCGTACAACGGACGGGATCGGAAGCGTGGGATGAGCTGCAGTCAGGGCGTCCTGATCGAAGGTTTCGCCCGAGGAGGCCAGTTCGCCGTTGAACCGCGGGCCGTACCAGGAAGCGATTCCGACTTCGTCGTAGTCAGGCTCGTGCATGGGTACGAACCATTTGCCGTTGACCTGATAGGGAGGACCAGCATACGGCCGCGACCAACCGTCTCGGTTCGGATTATTGCCGGGCGACATCGTTGGCGGCGCAGAAACGGGTGCCGGCGAAAACTTGACGGGAGCGGCGCCGGGTCTGAGGTCCATCGGCCTGGCGACCGTCGGACTGGGGACGCTGATCTCTGCGGCGAACACCACTGGGGCCGGACTGCGACCTTCAGCTAAGGCTGGCGTTACAAATACGCTCGCGCTCAGTAGCGCAACGAGACTGGCAGATCCAAGCTGCTGGGCAACGTTCGACATTACTCACCATCACCATCTGGCCGCTGTAGCGGCCTCTCCGCTCTTCTGGCGGTCCGTGCACCCTACCCTCCATTTCTGGGCGCTCGGTGAATGAGAATGCTTCAATTTTTAACAATCCGACGGGCCGCGGGGATAGTGTTACCCAGGCCGCCAAAGTTTTTCGGAAACCCGCCTGACCCGCGCCCAAAAGCGCGTGTTTCCCCCCCACTTTACTGCTCTTGTTGGCCATCGGATCGTTTTGCAGGAAATTCAAAGTAACCATTTTCTTTGAAGCCAATGCCGCATAACTAGGTCGCTCGCGGATGGGTGGCCGAGTGGTTTAAGGCAGCGGTCTTGAAAACCGCCGTGGGTTAACGCTCACCGGGGGTTCGAATCCCTCCCCATCCGCCATCCGACCGGCGGAGGCCCGGAATGTGGCTGGATAATCTACTTGCGTTCGTTGAACTCGGCTTCCGGCACATCGTCCCGCTCGGGCTGGACCATGTCTTGTTTATAGCTGCGATGTACCTAGCCGCGACGAGCATTCCATCGCTGATCCTGCAGGTTACCGCATTCACGCTTGCCCACACTGTGGCGCTCGCACTGACGGTCCTCGGAATCATCGAGCCGCCCGCAGGCATCGTCGAGCCATTGATTGCCGCTTCAATTGTCGTCGTCGCTGTCACAATCATCATGCGCCGGGTGCCTACGGCCTGGAAGACGTCAATTGTTCTGCTGTTCGGGCTACTCCACGGTCTTGGCTTCGCTGGCGTCATCCGCGGATATCTTGAGGGCGCTGAACTGGTGACTGGGCTGGTGGGCTTCAATCTCGGTGTTGAGTTGGGTCAATTGGCTGTGCTCGCCGTTGCGGCAGCAGCAGCCGGGGTCGTTCGACTCTTACTTACGGCATCAGGGAATGGTGGCGACTACCGGAAATTGGCCGTCATGCCGGCGGCCTTGGTCATCGCTGCGACAGGAGCGCTTATGCTGCTTAGCAGGCTCCCGGTCACCGGGAGCTACCTGCCTAAACTCTGAGACAGGAACCAGGATGGTGCCCGGGGGCGGAATCGAACCACCGACACGCGGATTTTCAATCCGCTGCTCTACCCCTGAGCTACCCGGGCGCCGGGGGTACGTAGGAAGGCCGGATGTATAGGTAAAGCGGTTCCGGGTGTCCACGCCTTTGTTTGCGAGCCTGACGGCCTCAGTCGTCGATTTCAGTTACGCCGCGACGAAGCGTCTCGGTATCGGCGACAGGCAGGTCCTCGAGCGGCTCCCCGGGTATCGCATAGCCGTCGCCAAGCCATCTGGAGAGGTCAATCTGAGCGCACCGGTGAGAACAGAAAGGTCTGAACTTCACGTCTTCTGGTTTTTTGCAGATCGGGCAGGTACCGGCCATTCATTTCCTCCTGATGCGCGCAACCGGTTTGACAGAGGTCCCGTCAGTGACAACAAGCCGCCACCGATGGCCGATCCGTTCGGCCATTTGAGCTTCCCACGCTGGGAACGAGGTTTCCAGCCACGCTGCGGCCCTGGAAGAAAGTTCAAGCTCTAACTGAGCCCCGCGCTCTGAGACCCCGAGCGTCTCCAGGTAGCGCAAACCATCAAGCGCCTCACGCTCATCAACCGGACAGACGAGCGCTGAACGAAGGTCCCGACGCTCCCGGGCTCGGGCGACCTGAAGCACCCCAAATCGCGACAACCCAAGGCTGTCGATCGCTTTCACGCCGAGACGCCTCGCTTCTCCCAAGAACACGCGAGCTAACTCATCTGCTCTTGCCTTGGCGGGCGAGCCGACGAAATCTATGAATATCAAACCCGCTAGCCCACGAAGGGAAACCTGAAGTGCAGCCTCCTTGGCCGCCGCGAGATTGATCTCATGCGCGTCGCCTTTTGCACTGCCGCGATCAACATCAATCATAGTGCCGGCACGGATTGACTCTACCCAAATCCTGCTGCCTCCCGGCAATACGCATTCGACGGCCATTGCCGTTTCGATGGCGGCGTCCAGCAATGTCCGCGCATCCGGGCCGGAAATGGTTTTGGTCAGTGTGATGCCGCGGACAAATACGTTGCATTCTGCAGCAGCCACGCGACCTAGCGGGGCTCCACTCATGACCGCGTCTTCAAGCGGTTTCACGATCGCACCCTTGTCACGCCAGGGCTCAGCCACAACGCGCCCGACAAGCTGCCGGCCGTTCGACCACTGTCTGCCCTGCCCGCCTCGCAGAATGCCTTCACAACCGCCACCGAGATCAATCCGCCATCCGCCATCAACGGCCGGCTCCACCAGCCGCACCCGCCATTTCTCGCCGGTTCTCGGCAGCGTGGTGGCTTCGGCGTCGCGCTCGACTTCCAACCGAAAGACCCGGTCTTCCTCATCAACCAACGCCCGACGGCGCTCGCCCACAGCTTGATCGAGGAACAAGCGTGCCTCAACCATCGCTCGATACCCATCGGTTCAGCGGCGGATACCCAACACCCTGAAGCAGCTGCACGAACTCGAAAAGTGGCAGCCCCACAACGGTCGTATAGGAGCCCTTCAGTCCAGAGACGAAAGCGCCCGCACGACCTTGGATAGCGTACCCGCCTGCCTTGCCTCTCCATTCGTCTGAAGCGAGGTAGCGCTCGGTCTCTTGCCGAGAAAAGCGCTTTATCGAAACGCGACAACTAACGAGCCGGCTGGCGACACGCCCACCCGGAGCAGAGACTGTCACGCCGGTTGTGACCGTATGCGCGCGACCGGAGAGGACTCTAAGACACTCACGAGCGTGCTCTTCACTTGTGGCCTTGGGCAGGATTCGACGACCCACAGCAACCACGGTGTCCGCCGCAACGACGTAGTCGTCAGGATAACGGGCCGCCAGAACGCGGGTCTTGCTCAGCGCCAAACGGGCTGCGAGTTGCCCAGGCGTCTCTCCGGCCAACGCCGTCTCATCTATGTCGGCTGCTACCACAATATCCGGATCAAGCCCTGCCTGCCTCATGAGATCGAGACGGCGCGGACTCGCGCTTCCGAGAATGAGCCGTCCCCGCACCAGCGAGCGGGCCGTCACTTGAAACGATAGGTAATCCGACCCTTGGTCAGGTCATAAGGCGTCATCTCCACGAGAACTTTGTCGCCGGTCAGCACCCTGATGCGGTTCTTGCGCATCTTGCCGGCAGTGTGGGCGATGATCTCGTGATCGGTCGCCAGTTTCACTCGAAACGTGGCGTTGGGCAACAATTCGACGATTGTGCCCTCAAACTCGATCAGCTCTTCTTTCGCCATGCACTCCTCATGGGGGGGTCAAAAAATCCGCGCTTCTATATAGGCATTCCGCGCCGTTCGTCGACTGCTGATAGCTCAATTTCGCATGTGGAGCGCACAAACGAGCGTAAACAGCCTTCTCGCGGTGTCGAAATCGGTCTCGACCTTCCCCGCCAACCGTTCGATCAGGACCTCGGATCCCTCATTGTGCAGGCCTCGGCGGCCCATATCGATGGCCTCAATCTGCGCCGGTGTCGAACTGCGGATTGCGTCGTAATAGCTGTCGCAGATCAGGAAATAGTCCTTGATGAGCCGTCGCAGAGGGGTGAGCGAGAGCAGGATCTGCCGCACTGGTTCGCCACCCTCGTTGAAAACGTCAAAGACTAACCGATTGTCTACCAGCGATAGTCTCAGCTGGTAGGGACCGTCCGCGGCGTCGACCACCTTGAACAGGTTGCCTTCGAGAAGGTCAAATACTGCAATCTTCCGCTCATGCTCAGCCTCAGCACTGACCGGCGCCAGGCTGGCTTCATCAATCTCGATCCCCGTGAGACGGCTGGTGGCGCTCATTGAATCTTACGCCTTAAGCCGACCGATAAAGCGTGCGCGGGCAAGCCCTCGCAATGGGCCAACGTCTCCGCCGATGCTGCGATTGCGTCGTACCCTGCGCGGGATATCTCCTGAATCGATACGCGTTTCATGAAGTCCGCAGTAGACAGACCGGACATGAACCGCGCTGCGCCGGATGTCGGCAGCACATGGTTCGACCCCGTCAGATAGTCACCCAACGCCTCACACGCCCAGGCGCCGACAAAGATCGCTCCCGCGTGCTTGATGCGTGTTACCATCTCCTCGGCATTTGTGATCGCGAGTTGGACGTGTTCGGGTGCGATCAGGTCGATGATTTCAGCCGCCCTCTCTCTTTCACTCACAACAATCGCCCCAAAGTTAGCGAGAGAATCCGCCGCGGCTGAAGCCTCACCGAGGCTGGGCAACAGCCGAGAGATCTCAGCTTCGACCCGATCCGCGAAGTCCTCGGAATCTGTCACTAGGATCGACTGCGCCATGGGGTCATGTTCAGCCTGAGATAACAAATCCGCCGCTGTCCAGTCGGCCCGGTTTTCCTCACCAGCGACCACTGTCAGCTCGGACGGGCCCGCGATCGAGTCGATGCCCACCAGGCCGAAAACCATTCGCTTGGCTGCGGCCACATACGCATTACCGGGTCCGACAATCTTTACGACCGGTCTCAGTGAGCCGGCGCCGATCGCGAGCGCCGCGACCGCCTGCGCACCGCCGATCGGATAGAACTCATCAACGCCCGCCTTGACGGCAGCATATGCGACAGCTGGGCTGATCGCTCCCTTGTGGGCAGGGGATGTCATGACAATGCGCGCCACACCCGCGACCCTCGCGGGAATGACGTTCATTAATACGGTACTCGGATAACTGGCCCGCCCGCCAGGCACATAAACCCCCACTGAATCCACCGGCGTCCACCGCCAGCTCAATGTGATGTCATCTGTCCGCTGCGCGGCGCCGTCCGAAGGTCTGTTCTGTTCGTGATAGATCGAGATCCGCTCGGCAGCATGATCGATAGCTGACCGCACATCATCCGGGCACTCGTTCGATAGTTTGCGGAGATCGAAGGCATCCGACCCCAGATTTTGAGGATCGACCGCAAGCCCATCGAATTTTTCCGTGAACTCGGCGACCGCATCGCCACCACGTTGCCTGACAGCATCCAGGATTGCGCCAACCGCCCGATCAACCTCGGGCTGAGCGCCCTGACGCCGAAGGCCTAGGAAAGCCTCGAAGGTCTCGCGAAACTTGTTGTCGGAAAACTGAAATCGCTTCAAACGCATCACTTCTGCCGGCGCGTACTTCTGGAACGTGATTGTCCCAATATAGGCGGGGTTCGCTGCATTGCAGCACAATATGCGGCGGATACCATGCCATCCGCCCACAGGCGACAGCAATTACTCAACCCATCCGATGCCACATGCGACGACCATCTCAGTCCGAGTCCGCCGATCTCTCGATCTGGGCGCCGCAGGCATTCAATTTGGCCTCAAGATTCTCGAAGCCACGATCCAGATGATAGACTCGATTGATGGTGGTCTGTCCCTCGGCCACCAGCCCCGCAATGACCAAGCTGACCGACGCGCGAAGATCGGTCGCCATCACTGGCGCACCCTTAAGCTTCCCGACGCCATGAACGATCGCCTCAGAGCCTCTGATGGAGATGTTGGCTCCCAGGCGGTTGAGTTCGGGCGCATGAAGGAAACGGTTCTCGAAGATATTCTCGCGGATGGTGCTGACCCCTTCTGCGATTGTCATCAGCGCCATGAACTGGGCCTGCAGGTCAGTGGGGAAACCGGGATACGGCCTCGTGTCTATATCCACAGGCTTCAGTCCAGACCCGGAACGCGATACCCGCACGCCACCCTCAAAACCCTCCACCCTCACGCCGGCATCCCTCAGCGCCGCCGCCAATGCGTCCAGATGGGTCAGATTGGCCCCGGTTAAGGTAACATCTCCACCTGTTGCCGCGACCGCAATCATGAACGTGCCGGCCTCGATCCGGTCACCCATCGTCGCATACTCCCCTCCCCCGAGGGAACTTACGCCTTCGATCTCAATACAATTCGTACCTGCCCCGCTGATCTTCGCGCCGAGTGAATTGAGGAAGTCGGCAATGTCCGCAATTTCAGGCTCACACGCCGCGTTCTGAAGCCGTGAATGGCCGTGCGCCAGCACAGCCCCCATCATGGCGTGCTCGGTCGCCCCGACGGATGGGAAAGGAAAAGTAATGTCGGCGCCACGCAGTCCGCGAAGAGCCGCAGCCTTCACGTAACCCTCTTCAATCACGATATCTGCACCCATTGCCTCGAATGCTTTCAGGTGCAGGTCCACAGGCCGAGCCCCGATCGCACAACCCCCGGGCACTGACACCGTCGCGTGGCCAACGCGGGCCAACAAAGGCCCTAGAACGTTGAAGGTGGCTCGCATCTTTCGGACCAGATCATACGGGGCGATCGTGGACGTAAGTTCAGCGCTGCGCATCCGCAGCGTATTGCTGCTCGCTGGCCAATAAGTCTCAGCGCCCAGCGAATCGAGAAGCCGTGCCATGAACCTCGTATCAGCGAGGTTAGGCAGGTTGCTGAGCACGACCTCCTGATCAGTCAGGATCGCCGCGGCCATGAGTTTCAGCGCCGAATTCTTGGCCCCTGCGATCGGTATCGCGCCGGATAGCGGCCCGGATGCCTTCAGCGTCAATTTGTCCATGGGAACCTTCTGGGACTAGGGACCGCAGCGTTCGAGCGGAACCCGGCAAAATCTGGGCAGCTCAAGTCTTCTTTTCCCGAGCTTCGGTTGCCGCGGATGCCTTCCGGCGCTTGAGATTGTCTCGCAAGGCCCGTGACAGGCGATCCGCCCGCGCTTCAGTTTCGCGCGCCTTGCCGCTATGCTGACGTTTGTCTTCTGGCATTCCAAATCCTGGCAATCAGGCCTTTCCTAAGCCAAACCTATCCGGTATTCCCTCGGCCCTCCACTTCGGATCGCCGCCGTAGCTCAGTGGTAGAGCGCGTCATTGGTAATGACGAGGTCGTGAGTTCAATTCTCACCGGCGGCACCAGCAGGTATCTTTAGACCGCATCGGCTTTCGTTGCCCCAAGGCATCGCTGCCTGATCGCCAATTGGCCCCTGGCGGTGTCGAGGTCGAAGGCGGTATCGATATCAAAAAGTTCCGGTTCGGCGACAGATAGCCCGACGCTGCGGTAGCCTGGGCGGCCAGCCAATGAACCGGCGCCGCTGTCGCCCTTCAACACCTGAAGCGGTTCGAAACATCTTTGCTGGAACAGCGCTGGCGGGCGAGCCGCATCGCCGCGCCCGGAATGAACAATGTCCAGCCCCTGATCGGCGGCAGCCGCCCGCCCCAGCGCTTCGAACGAAGACCGCTCGATGAACGGCATGTCCGCCAAAACGAGCAGCACTGATGCGGGGCGGAACTGCATAGCTACGCGCACGCCTACCGAGATCGACACTCCCAGACCGGACTCGGGGCTGACGTTTGGTGCGATAATGAAACGCCCATCGAGTTGTTCGCGGAGTTCGTCGCTACGCGGCGGGCACACCGCAATCCTCGCAGCGAACTCGAACTCAGTCATTCGCGACGCCATATGCTCAAACAACGGCTTCCCGCCAAGGTCTTGCAGTAGTTTGTCCTTGCGCTTGAAACGCCTCGACAGGCCGGACGCCAATAGGATCGCTACTGTCCTCTCGAACAAATGACTCATACTGACAACTACACAGACCGGATTGACATAATTTCGGCAAGTGCCGACACCGCCAGCGCCCGCGGCGATTGCGCATGAAACAGCCCGATCGGCCCATGCAACCGGTCGATTCGGTCTTCGGGCACGCACCTCTCCCGCAGGGCGGCAATACGTTTGGCGCTGGTGTCTCTGGAGCCAAGCGCACCAACGTAAAATGCGTCGCTAGCCAGAACACGCTCCAGCAATGCAACCTCCCACTCGTGCTCGTGAAAAAGACACACGAATGCAGAGTCCTGATCCAACTCCAACTCAGGGGTCTGAGCGGGAGTTCGCAAAGGGATCAATTCCCCGGCGAACGGGCGGCAGTACTCCAGTGTCGCGGCCTCCTGACTTAATACGCAAACCTCATAGCCAACCTGGCTGGCCAGCTGGCTTAGCGCGACAATTTCCCAACCTCTTCCGGCAAGCACGATACGGATAACCGGCCGATAGAAGCGCCGATGGACTCCCGTCTCCGGGTGCTCGCTTACACGGGAGCCAATTGAGAGCGCGGGACCCGATGATCGCGTGTCCACATCCAGGAAAAAGCTTCGGCGGCTACGACCAAGCCGCAGAGCTTGCTCCAGTACATCCTGATCCGGATGCGCGTCGACAAAAATGTCCAGGCTACCGCCGCATGGTAATCGGACATCAATGAAGGGCGATCCTTCCCCGTACCGGAGAGTCCGGTTCTCCGAGTGTTCAAGAGCTGCCTTCGCCTCCTCAGCCAACGCGCTCTCCAGGCATCCGCCGGATATGCTGCCAACGAACGCACCGGTATCGAGGATGGAGAGCTGCGCTCCAAGAGGCCTCGAGAAAGGGCCATCCAAGCCAACAATCGTAGCCAGAGCCACCTGGCGCTGAGCCTGAAGCGCCTGCAGAGTATGCTCCAATACGTCAAGGTCGCTCGCCAACCCCGGGGCAGAAACACTCATGTCGGCGCAACCACCTCTTGTCCCGCCTGCCGGCCGCCGTATTCACTCATCTTCATTGGTAAGCTATCTCCGATAGCTCGGAAAAGCCAATTGGGATCAACAGCCTCGGCACGGCTCATGGGTTAGCTACGCCGCAGCGAGGCATTCAATGCGAGAAGACTGTGGCTTTTAATTCGGAGCATATCAAACTCTCCCTTGAGGGATCCGTGGCGGAGATTGTCATCGACCGCGCAGAACGTCGTAACGCCGTCAACCTTGCCATGTGGCGCTCAATCCCAGACGCGGTCGCTCGCGCCGCCGAGAACCCGGCAATACGATCGATTGTCCTGCGTGGCGCGGGTGACAAGGCATTTGTGGCAGGGGCCGATATCTCGGAGTTCAACGAAGTCCGTCGCGACGCCCAGACCAACCATGAATTCACACGCGCAGTCGTTGCTGCAACCTCCTCGCTCCGCACCTGCCGCTTGCCGGTGATAGCCCAGATACAGGGGTTCTGCATTGGCGGCGGCATCGTGCTCGCATGCGCCTGCGACATTCGTATCTCCGACGACTCGGCAACGTTCGCTGTACCGGCGGCCAAGCTGGGGCTGGGCTACGAGTTTGAAAACTACGAGGCGCTTATACGCCTCGTCGGATACGGAGCGGCTGCCCAGATGGTTCTGACGGCCCAACCGATCGATGCGCATCGCGCGCTCCAGATTGGGCTCGTGCAAGAGGTTACCTCAGCCGAAGCTCTCTGCTCCCGGGTTCGTGAAATCACCGATCAGATGGCAGCCCTGGCCCCCATGACCCTGGCAGCAACCAAAGCCTCTGCGCTGGCAGCAGCAGACCCTACACTTCGGTCACGGGCCGCGAGCGCGATCGACGCCTGCTTTGATAGCGCAGACTTTGCCGAGGGCCGCCGTGCTTTCAACGAACGACGTCCTCCTGTGTTTCTGGGAAGGTAGGACCAATCTCGTGACCAGCACCCTAGATGAACTGATTGACACCGCGCCCTTTATGGCGCTGCCTGATCTTGTACGAACACATGCCGAGGTTTCGCCTGCCAAGAATGCCGTTACCGATGGCGGCGCATGGTTGACATACGCAGAGCTGGATCGCCTCGTCGATCGAGCCGCTGCAGCGCTGCAACGGGACGGGGTACAGCCACAAGGAAGCGTCGCAGTATGTGGCGCGTCATCCTACCGCTATATCGTGCTATACCTCGGAGCACTCAGAGTGGGCGCCGCGGCCTGCCCGCTCTCCCCGTCATCGCTTCCATCCCAGCTCGCTGACATGCTGTCAGACTGCGACGCCACAATTGCCTTCCTGGATCGGTCGGTCAGCGAGGCGCTCGAAGCAGCTGGCCGCTGTCCGGACCGGTGCAAGGTGATCGAGCTTGATGGGACAGGTGCTTCCAGTTTCGACGCGTGGTTGGGGGCGGAGGATGCACGTCCGGACCGTGTTGAAATCGATCCCAGCTGGGCCTTCAACATAATCTATTCCTCGGGAACGACGGGGACGCCCAAAGGTATCGTCCAATCGCACCAGATGCGCTGGGGGCATATCCGCCGCTCTCGAACACAGGGTTATTCAGCCGACGCGATTACTCTCGCCTCAACCCCGCTGTACTCCAACACAACGCTGGTCAGCGTGATCCCGACCCTCGCACGCGGCGGGGGCCTGGTCCTGATGGCGAAGTTTGACGCTGAGGGATTTCTCGAGCTTGCCGAAAAGCATCGGGTCACCCATGCCATGCTGGTTCCCGTGCAGTATCGACGCATACTTGATCTGCCGAATTTCGCAGACTTCGATCTCAGCAGTTTTCGGATGAAGACCTGCACGAGCGCACCCTTCGCCGCTGAACTCAAGGCGGAAATTCTGCGGCGGTGGCCTGGAGGGCTTTACGAGTTCTACGGAATGACAGAAGGTGGCGGTACCTGCGTTCTTGCAGCCCACGAATTCCCCGCCAAGCTCCACACTGTAGGCACGCCAGCCGAAGGCCACGATATCCGGGTCATCGATGAGGCGGGTAATGAATTGC
>JACLAD010010079.1_pt1 | contig 11494 bp, 6 predicted proteins | sample 8027901 | NCBI WGS metagenome assembly JACLAD01 (sample SAMN15725071, study PRJNA655200) | protist metagenome | isolation source: fluorescence activated cell sorting (FACS) single amplified genomes of... | place: Spain: Blaines Bay Microbial Observatory, Mediterranean Sea | collected 2016-07-05
CTTACGCTAGGAACACCTTCTAGACACTTCAGAAGGATGCATACCACATGAGACTTTGGATGTAGGCACCCATGGACTGGGTGATCAACGGGCGAGAGGGCGATGGACGGTGGCCAGTCAACATGATGATACGGAACAGATGGAACAACCAAATAGGCTCGGCGCTATTATCGGCGCCGCTGTCCGTCATATCCCTCATGATTGAATCATGGGGTAGTTTTACCTCGTTTCGGAGGAGAACGCTGTCTCCAAAGGTTACGGCCATACTCACGCACGAAGGGGTCCAGACTGACACCCTGTTCCTCGCTAAGGGTCCAGGGTTGGGCTTGCCGGGGTGAGTGTGCATGTGCAAGCTATGTTCTCCTGAGCTTATCTGAGTCGCCCAGGGTGTCCCTCGAGCCCACCGAGTCACGAGGACTGCGCGGCGCGGCCGTGCACAGCCCTGGCGGCGTCCCGTGCAACTATCTGCGGGGCGAAGATAGTTTGAACTCCCATAAGGAGATAATTCGACACGCACGTATTCAGACTGCAAGAACATTTTTGGAATTTCCTGCATCTCACTGGCTTTCAACATGACGAATTGCAAAGTTCAATCGCAGAAGTCCTCGGCGTCAGTAGGACATGGCATTCGAATCACCTAGTGGGTTGGTGGTTCGAATGGGAACCACCTCAGGATGTTGACTCGAGCAGCAAGGGCAGCGGCCACACTGGGATGTGATCTTCAAGTGCCGCTGAAAAAGCAGCTTGGCCACCCTGGGCAGCAGCTCATCTTCGAGGCTCGAAGCTCAAGCGGCTTGAGTTGCAAGCGGCAGGCGGAAATAGCATGCGTCTATGAGAACGACTCCAATTTTTGGTGGGGCGAATTACGGCGCCACGGCCCAGCATATGCATCACTTGAATCCATGATGGATCGGCGAAAGGCCAATACCAGCCAGCTTGTAAATAGCATGGTCAATGGCTTTCTGGGCCATAACGAAACCCACGTGGGTGGTCTGCCCTGTAGCAGGTACAAGTTCGATTTGGCTATGCAAATACGCGCAGGCGACGTATTTCGAGGCGCATACAACGGGAATGGAAGCTGGCTTCCTTTCAAGGTGCATCCAGGCTATGCTCAGCCTCCGTTGAGCTTCTACATCAAATGCCTGCAAGATAATTTGCAGCCTGGTCAACGGGCCGTCGCAGTCTGCCAAGATTTTACGAACCCGGTGGCAGCAACGCTTCGCATGATGGCACGTTCCAGCAGTTTGGCGTGGAATCTGACAGTTGTAAGCCTGCCGAACTTGAACGAGACGCTAGCAACCCTTGGCTGTGCACCTGTTGTTTGCGGAGCAAAGAGCTCCTTTTCCTCAGTATACAGCAATTCGTTCCACACCAAGCGCATGGTCAAGCCAACTGATGGAGAACTCCGGCAAGTTTATGAAGGGCACTGGATGAACACAGCCAAACAACGAGAAAGAATGCTGACCGAGGACTGGCCATCATTGGAAGAGCGCAAGCAGGATAAGGAGGCCAAGAAGAAGGCGGCAAAGGAGGAAGCAGATGAAAAAGGGCTCGACTTGTTCGACAAGAAGGTGAAGGACGTCTATCCCAACAATTACAATGACACCTCATCATCCTACAGACTAGGTGGCAGCGCCGAATTGCCTTACGTCACAACATTCGACACTGAGGAGGAGGCTCGCCTCTACTTCCTTTTGCATGTATTTCCTGAAATGTACAAGCCCGAGAACGCAGGGCAACTCACAAAGGAGCAGGTGGCAACGATTCTGGCTGAGAACCCATGAGATATGACAGACGATCGGGGGCAACTGCAGGAGGCACTGATGAGGTGTGACATACAAGAAGCAATGAGTTCAAATGGAATGCCCGACGGGCATAGGCGACCGCAAGGCGGTCGCGAGTCCACATGTTCATGAATCATGAATTCATGTTCATGTAGTTTGTAGATCGAAAAATGTCACTATCGGCTCCACTCACTAAAGGGACCCCGTGGTCTTAACCCCTAAGCCGTTTTTGTTGCGTTTTCGCCTCGAGCACCGTGCACTATTTCCCAGGCTTGGGCCTCCCGTAGGACGAGTGCGTGTCCCCTGCGTCCTGGACCCCCCTTGGGAGCGCCATTTTGGGTGGAACAGGGTGGAGACGACTCCTTCCGCTCCTGGTAGGGGTGGATATGGACAGATCTCGATGAGTATGCTTCGGATGCACACTGTATGCACACGGCCCGTGCTGTTTTCAGTAAGAAACAGACGTGTCAAGACTTGTTTTTACACGTCTTGAGCACGCAGCCAGCGTCGCCATTGGCATTGCAACTCACGGTCTGCAAGCACGTCGCGTTGGTCCCGAGACCACTAGGCGCGTCAACATCGTCCCGGAGGCACACACTGCATGCATGCACAGCTGATGGCCCCACGCGCCATGTGTGCCGGCCATACCCCACTGTGGCCCCGAGATTGTGATAGCACAGGCCTTGCGCCTTGGCAACACTCACCAAGGCCGTAGGGCCGCACCCGTGGCGTACCTCCTGAGCTGCGTTTTTCTCGAGGCGACCGTCATGGGTTCATGGCAACCTGCGGAGCTGGCCGAGCACTTCCTGGCGTCCGGTTCCGTCGGCGGGGCTCAGAATCCAGTGCTGCATCGACCTGGACCACCACCGACGCCAACGCCGACGTTGCCGCCGCCACACGCGCCGTGTGGCGTGCAGCAGCAGTGCCGACGGCGGCCGCATCTCGTGCGACCCCCACCGTTGAGCTTGCACGACCCGCGCGGACACGATCGCCGCGACAGCGGCGTGCTGCGGCCGCTCGGTTGCCGAGCTCCAGGGGGTGAAATGGCGCTTCGGCTGCGATGGCAAGCCAACGGGCCTCGCCTCCGCTCTGCGCAAAAAGTGGTGGCTGCTTTCGCACCTCTCTAGTGCGCCGGGCTGTATCCTAACCGCGCTGGCTGTGTTGCTTCCACTGTCCAGTCACCAAACGAAAAGGTACACACCCTTTACTGCGCAGCCCAGACTCTTTGAAGTGTCCGAGCCATCTGGGGTACTCCGAACCGATTGACTATGCCCCCTCCCCCCCCCGCCACACGCATGCTCTGCTATCTATGGCTTCGAGGCAACCATCCACGAAGCGAAGGGATATGACGCGTCGTTTGGACGCTTCGCCGCTCTGACCAACTTAGGCGACACGCGCAGCGTTGGCGACTGCACGTTGACTTCGATGAACCTCCGGGTGCCCCACGTCCCTGTCACGACGTTTGTGAACGACGCGGCCATGGCGGGGAATGCCTTTGCGTGAAAGCGCCAAAAGTCACTCGGCCATCCGTGCTGTTGATAGAAGGCGGGTGACGCGATCACGAGCAGGCCGTTGGGAGCGAGCACGCGGAAGGCCTCGTCAATACACCGCCACGGCATCGTCACGTGCTCAAACACTTGGTTCGCCATGTAGGTGTCGAAGGAGCCGTTTGCATACGGCAAGCTGTCGCACTTGACGGCCGGGTAGTTGGCCACGGTGGCTTGCGTGACGCGCCCCAAGTTGCTAACGATCTCCCACGCGCCGCTGATGAACAGCACGCGCCCAGCCTGGTGGCGTCTGCGGCGCAGCTCGGCCGCAATGATCAGCTCTGTCTGCTGCCGCGTCGCCTTCCCGCTGACGTTACCCTTTGGAAGCGCGGCCACCGGCAGGTTGCCCGGAGTCACATCCGACTGGTGCTCCCTGTAGATCTTATGGGCTTGCGCGCCCCCGCGCGCGGCCTCGCGCAAGCGCTGGTCTAGCTGATTCTGCGAGCTCGTCGACTCGCTCGAGCCTTCGGTATCGGCGACGGCCCAGCACTTCTCGGTGCGCAGCCAGGAGATCAATGGCCAGAGCTGCACGCACGCTCCACCGCTGAGGCCAAAGTACGCGGGCTCGTACAGCGCGGCTTTGAGCGTCACATTGGCGGCCGCCGCCGCCGAGCACGTCCTGTGGCAGCTGGACAGAATGTGCCGCAGGACGGTCGGAGTTCCCCACTGGCCGTGGCTTGTCGTGCCGCACCGCAGCCCGCTGAGCTCAAGCAGGTTGGGCAGCGCCGCGGGCATGGGAACGAAGCCGCTGTCGTGCGCGGTGCCGGCGACGAGCGTGCGAGAGAGGATGACGATCGAACCACCCGGAGCCACCCATGCTGGCAGGCTCTTCGCGAGCAGCCACGGCCTGGTCAGTCCGGCGATGCCGTCCATGATCACCACGATGCTGAAGCGCTTTGGCGGTCGCGACGGCGACTCGAGCGAGACCTCGTGATGCAGCGCACCGCCGCCACCGTGCCGAGCAAGGTGGCAACGAAAGAGCCGTGCGCTCTCTAGCGGCTTGCCGACCAGCAGTGTCGAACCGGCGAGCGCGCCCTCGAAGATCAGCTGCAGTGCCAGCCACCACTCCCATGGCCGTTCGCTCAGCGCATGGGTCCAGATGTGCGCACCGCGGGGCGGCTCCCTCGCCTCGTCTGCAGGCTGCGTCGCGCGACTGATAAGCGGCTTGAGACCCGTCCACGGCGGCCGCTGGACTGCTGATCCATTCAGCCCGCAGAGCAGCCCGGGCGGCGGCGATGGCGCAGCGGCAGCCACGATCGCGATGTGTTGTCGCGCGCGCTCCCACCAGTCCTCCGACGGGCATGTGCTGAAGGCCAGGATGCTCACGATGTTCATCGAACGCGTGCACGGAAGCGCACACGACCGCCGGAGAGCGGAGGCGTGGCGAGGGCACGTCCGAATACGCGACTGGCACACGACGCTATGATAGAATCGCAAGGAATCAGTTTTTCCAAGAGGGGGTCCACTGCGTCCGACCGTCGAATTTTTTTATTCATTTTTCCAGACCGTCGAAACTTCCTTTCCAGGTCACCCACGAAGGCGATCGCGCCCACCGCTCCGCCCGCCGCGGCCCTCGCCCCGCGCGTTTCCATGCATCGCACCCGGTGGCGACACGCCAATGTCACTCCGCACCCGTGTGTCTCGCCACCGCCGCAGAAAATATGAGTCGAGCAACCCGTTCAGCAGGACGTTGTCAAAACCTTGAGATCCTGGTCACGTCGTGGCAGAAGTACAAGGGCGCCGGAGAGCCGTACTTTGAGGTGCGTGTCGTGATGGCACACCCACCCGTCGATCGATCTCCCACGCGACTAACAGCACATCCGCCCGTCCCGTCCTGCAGAAGTGGGCCAATGAGACAATGCAGCACTTCACGTGGGAGGGCACTGCCCCTGAGCGCTACCCCGTGCTGCTCGATGCCGACGGCGAGCCGCGCAAAGAGACGATTCGCGACTTTCTCCTCTGGCTCGGCAACCAGAAGCTCACGCGCGCCGTGGGCTTCAAGGAGGCACAAAAGTGGCTCGTGGCCTCCATGCAGATGGATCGTAAAAGGCGTGGCCTGGATGTGCTCGACGAGGGCGAGGCAAACCGGTACATGGAGGTGCGCATCGCGGGCCAGGAGCAGCGCATTGCAGCCGGAAAGTCCAAGATTGCCGCGGGCTCCGACCTGTCGAAGCGCGCCGACCGCGTGCCCGACATAGAGGACAAGATCAAGATGATGCACATGGCTCTCTCTGGTGCTGCCAATGTGCACCAGAACCCGCTCCTCGTCGTGCAGACGGGATTCGAGGTGCTGTGCACGCATGCCACGGGGGTGCGAGGGCAGCTCGTTCGATCCGCCAAGTTCGAGCACATCTGGGGGCGCAAGTACGGCGACCTCGCCGGCGGCGCCGGTATCGAGGCCACAGTCATGTACAACGTGCGTGGTGACAAAACTCATCTGGAAAGTGATGGGACTCACACGGGCTGGCTTCCTGCGCGCAACGCGCTGCTCTGCCCGTCGAGTACGCTCGGCCTCGTGATGCTCTACCGCTTCACGCACGGCGAGTGCTTCCCTGATGTGATGGCCGAAGCTGACGGCGCGCCCCCTGGCTACTGGTACAAGTGGTTGCCTCTCGTCTCCTCGGTCACCGTCGGCCAGCTCGACACGAAGAACACGCTGCTGCCGATGCGCGGTAACGATACGCGCACGCAGAACGGCTGCTTCAACCGGCTCTACGAGTCGTCGGGCCTCCAGCCGCACTCGGGCGACGCCGTGACACATGCGGGGCGTGCAGCCGCGCAGCAGGAAGCCGAAGACGCAGGAGTGCATCCTGACATCGTCAACCGTGCCCTCGGGTACAAGCTGAAGTCCGCCAAGGAGGATCATTACACTCCGAACATCCCCCTCGAGTTCCAGCTGCAGCGTGGCGGGTTTCCCTTCGACGCCCAACACCGCGCGGAGGCCGACGCCGCCCACCTGCGCGTGATGCGTGAGCACTCGGCTCTCGTGCGCGGTGTAGTGGACGCTGCAGTGCCCGCGCTTGTCGTGCAGGAGGCTGCCGTCGCTGGCGCAAAGGCGGCGTTGGAGGCGTCGTTGGTGGGCTCGGGGGTGAACGAGAAGAAGAACGAGCGCACCAAGTCGCACCTCCGCGAGCACGAGCGCTTTCTCCAGTGGATGCGCACGCACCTCTCGCTCGCCATCGTCCAGGCCGCTTCGAAAGAGCGCCGAAAGAACGCCTGCGGAAAGAACGCCAATGGCAAGTGGGAGATTGCATACGACGAGAAGACCTTGATCGAAAAGCACGGGAACGGCGCTGTCTACTCAACCATCCGCACCCAAAACGGCACCGACAAGTCGCTCTGGCAAACTGCCGAGTTTGTCGCCGTGTGGCAGGCGATGCGCGTGGCAGAAGAACGCGAAAAGCACGACACCATCCTCTCGCCGGACCGACGCAAGACGGCACAGGTGACGGCGTCGGAGACGGCGAAGCTGCTCGCGCCACAGCTCATGCAGACGGCTCAGCAGGCGACGGCGGCGCAGCAGCAGGCGACGGCGGCGCAGCAGCAGGCGACGGCGGCGCAGCAGCAGGCGACCGCGGCGCAGCAGTCTGTGGATGCAGCCGATGCGGACTACCTCCGCCGCACAGACCGTCTGGTGGACGACATCGACCGTGAGCATCTTGTGGACTCGCCTCTCCGTCGGCAGCTGTTGGCGGAGCGTCCGGGCGGGTGGCGCCCGCGTTACCGCGGCGGACCGTCGCAGTCACTGCTCTCAATGGGAGCCGTGGCGCCACCGCAGATGCCGTCGCAGGCGTTGGTCGACCAAATGGAGGAGTTTGATCCCGACTCGCCATCGTGGCAGCCAATCATGCATACCGTCCTGGGGAGCGACGGGCCCGCCGCCGCCGCCGTCCGCCGCCGAGCGCTTGGCGCACCCGTCCTCGCCATCCCCGTGTCCGCCACCGCCGCCAGTGGCGTCACGGCCTCCACGCATCCAGTCCCAGCTTTCAACCAGCTTCCAGCCCCCGCCAGCGCCTCCCCAGCGCCGGCCGCCGCCTTCGCGGCTGCCACAGCATTGACCATCACCTCCGCCGCCGCCGTGATCGTCTCCCCCGGCAAAAGGAAGCGACTCAGTGACGGCCCAGGCTTCGGCCATGCGCAATTTGGTGACATCAAACCCCCCACCATCCGAGGCCTGTGGGACGAGGGCTGCACGCTGCGCCGCCGCCAGAAGGAGACCAACGGCAGGTGGCACGGCGGCGACAAGCGCTCCCGTGACCTTTACAATGATAAGTGCTTCTTCTACCGGGTGTGCTTGCGACGCCTCTCGAACATTGAGCGTCACCCAACAGAGCCCCCAAAACGCCAAAAGCAGAGCTCATATCTCCCTGCGCCCCTGCACCCCCTACAGGAGGTTGCACGCAAGACACGCGACCTGGGTGGCGTCGACGCGGCGATTGATGCGGTGCAGAAGCGGCTCGAGGAGGCGCAGCAACAGCGCAAACGGGGCGGGGGCTGGACCGTGCTGCTCAAGAAGCTGCAGCAAGAGCAGCCCGATAAGTCGAACGAGAAGCAGCAGCTTGACACTCTGCTTCTGTCTATGTAGAACGAGCATCCATGCTGTGTGTGGGTCAGTAGGGTGCAATCCCCATAGTCCGAGGGAAGCCGCCTCGGGGGCCGCGTGTTTTCCACCATTGATTTTGCAAGTCAAGCATGCAAAACTATGCAAGATGTAACGCCAGCGCCAGACCGTCGACCGTCGGTCGGACCGTCGGTCGGACCGTCGCATCCGTCGCGCACTCGTCGCGCCGCTGTGCTCGCCGATTGGGCGACGGTCCTCGGATCGAATCAAATTTGTTTCGGAATGGTCGACCGACGCCATTGTTCTCCGTGATGAATTGTCACAGAGCGTGCACGTTGTGCAAGACCAGCAACGTGCCATTGCTTCCGTATGAACTCTGGGAGAAGATCATGTACGAATTGGCTCATCGAGGGTTTGTGTGCCACTCGCAAGCAAATCGAGGACCGATGCACGGCGGCGCGTGTGGGTGTGTGGGCTATGGCAGTCGCCACGTGGCACAAGTGACTGGAGACCACACACGGTTGACTGACAAATGTGCCACTCATGCAGTCAGCCGTGCCACTCATGCAGTCAGCCGTGTGTCATGGTGTGTAGGCACCCATCCATCCATCCATCCATCCGTCCAACTCGCAAATATGTCTCACCACAGAAACAGTTCATTACAAACCATCCATAATCAGAGGCTCTCTCAACATTGCGTTTCATGTATGTGGTGGTTTAGATTTCTACCTCACGGACGGACGGACGGACTGCCGCGTCCGTGGTTCGAATCAAATTTCTTTCGTGTTTGTAAGAGTGCACACCCTGAGCCATGGAAGCCGCCGACTCTGACTCTACTCAGTTTGAGTACGAGTGCACCTTCCCGGGCTGCGCTACACGCTACGCACGGAAAGACGCGGTGAAGAAACACGCGAAAGCGAAGCACCCAAACTGGGAACTTCTCGGCGACAGCCGCAAGCTTGGTACGAAGTTGTCGTACTGCAAGGAAGTCCCGTGTTCTACCATGGCGGAGAAGCCGGACGCCAAGAAGCAGAAGACGGAGCCTGCTGGTGATGAACGCGCCGGCGAACTGTCTGAACGCGACACCGACGACGAGATCGACCCGCCGCCTGAGCTCAACGCGTTGGCCATCGAGAGCTGGGAGACAAAGGAAGTGCAAAGATACATGATGATGTACGGTGAGCCTCCTCCTGCACGCATTGTGGACACACGAGTCGTCCGAGAGCTGGTAGATGGCCTCTTTCACATTGCCGTCGTCTTTGAGAACGAACACGGCCGGTCGCAGCCCTTGCGGATTGCCAGCATGGCGCTGCAGGCTGCTTTTGGTGACACGTGTCTGAAAGAGCAGATGGACGACTTCGTCGTGAACGAGGCCGCACGCGAGATTGCGGAGCAAGCCATAGCGGGCGGCGTACGCGATTTCCTGGCGAAACAACAGCTCGAGCGCAAGCATCGCCTGCTCGACATGTTTGAGCGTCTGTACAGAGACTCACCAGACGTGCTTGAGAATGTTCTCCAACAAGGTTTGACGACACGCCGTTGGCCTTGGGGTTCTGGCTCGACGACTCCCGCTGGCTGTGCACCGCTAGGCAAGCGCCGGTCGCCGTATGTGCGTTGAAGCAGCTTCGAGACACAGGCACGCGCAATGGGCGTGCGTGGGCCATGCACATCTCAAAACTTCATGTGCATGCAACGCGAAGGTCGTTCTTAAACAGTTCTTAAACAGCATGCAAAACAGGCTTCTGGTTTCATCCCGTCCCCGCCGGGAGCTCGAGTATTGGTTTCAGAAGTACAATATTCATACGAACTATAGCTAGATGAGCGTGTGATGTGAGTGCGTACGACACTGCTGAAGAATGAAGAAAATACGGTACGTGTGAGGGGTATGAGGAATTAGCACGCGTGTTGCGTCCGACGCCGCGATATAAAATCGTCGTGAGAGGTAGGGGTGACATCTATGGCCAGCACGACGACGCGCGCATCGCGCAAGCGAGCAGAACAGGACGCCACTGCCGAGGCACAGGCCCAAAAGGATGAGATGCTGGCACGTATTGAGCAAATCGCAGCCAGTCACGCCGCCGCGGAAGAGAAGCGCGCGTCTTTCGAAGCCGAACTACGGCAGGCAATTACGGAGGTTCGATTCGAGTTGCGCCAGCTGCAGCAGAAGCACCATCGTGCGTCGAAGCATCTGCAGGAGAGGTGCCAGGAGCTGGACGTCAAGAGCATGGCAGTCACAACCACCGTTGGCGCGTTCGAGCGAAGCATTGCGCGCCTGCTCGATCGTGTAGGGTCGTCGAGCCTATCTGATGCCGCGAGTTGTGCCGATGGAGTGCGAGATGATGAACAGACAGACGTGCAACTTCCACATCAACGTGTTGGCATTGCGTTGGCAGCAGAGGAACGGCTGTCTGAAATCGACGACATGCGGTCCGAGGCGTCGGTGGCGACAACGAGGCGGACGGGGTACTGCCACTCGTCGCTGGAGAGCGTGCGGCGCGCGTTGGCGGCGTCGCGGGGGTCGACGGTCTGAGCGACGGTCCGAGGTGGTGGAACTTTGGGTCTGCACGACGTCACACCACCGCACGGTGACCCGTAATGCGTACTTTTGCATGCATCGCGTGTAGCACTTACCTTCGGAGAAGGATGGGCGTGCTAGCGCTGCCTCGGGCAGCCGTGCGGCCGCTCCCTCTGCATGCTGGTCGGCGCTGACCCTGTGCACGCCTCCGCGGCGCTGGCTGCACGCGCTCGTCGTACGACGCGAAGCCAGCTGCTGCCGATGCGGCTCGAGCGACTGCCCGCACACGGCCGGCAAGTCGTCTCTTCGGCCGCGTGCACGGCTTCTCAGCGACCGGAGGAGCTGGATGGGCTGCTGGTAAACTGGCACGGCGATGGCGCCGTCGCACGACCGCCTCGGTGGCGATCATGCTCCTCGGCGTGTGGTGGTCGCGGGATGGACGGCAAAGGGGGAGGCTGCTCCGTCGCGGCGCGTCACTGTCCGGAGGCAGCTTCGGCACCGTTGGCGCGGGCTGGACCGGAGGGGTCGCGGAGCAGCCCATCTGCTCAGGCGGCTGCGTGCTCGTGCGTCGCAAGGACTCGGTTCTCACTCACCGTGTGGACCGTGTGGCGCTTACCGAGGCTACGAGGGCCGCGGACGGATCCTACCCTCGGCGGCGACAGCGCTGGTTGGGCCGCTCGCGGCCCTCCGGGCGCGAGCTTGAGCCATACCTTCTCCGAAGGATGCACACCCTTGGGCCAAGGGTGGGGGCGTGAAACCGCCTTGCGCGGGAGTTCGGCTGAACGGGCGCCAACACGCCTCATTCCCAGGGGGGGACGCCTCATTGGTGCTCTCCGCTTTTTGTTTCCGCCTCGCTGGCTTTCCCAACGGGAGCGAGCGGCCATAACAGCCTTGCTTTTGGTTCTGGCCGCGCCCGCAATGGGCCTGATCGACCGAGATATATGGTTGAACCACTCTGCTGGGCCACTGCGGGGAGCGCCACCATTAGAAAGTTTTACTGGTGTTATCGGTCGGGCAGGCCTGGATCAGGGTCGTGGCGTATTGTCCCGAGTAACATCAGCTAGTATGCTACTAAACAGCTCTACTG
>JACLAD010005132.1_pt1 | contig 11488 bp, 4 predicted proteins | sample 8027901 | NCBI WGS metagenome assembly JACLAD01 (sample SAMN15725071, study PRJNA655200) | protist metagenome | isolation source: fluorescence activated cell sorting (FACS) single amplified genomes of... | place: Spain: Blaines Bay Microbial Observatory, Mediterranean Sea | collected 2016-07-05
CATCAATCGAAGTATTTCCGCTAATCTACTACCAGCTGCTGTCTCCCCATCATCATCATAATCATGAACTACAATTCCACGTTCACTACACACATATCGATATGCAAATATATTGTGTGTTGCCTTGGAAAACTTACTGTCGGTGACTATCTCCGTTCTGAAAGCCTCTACTTCGGCCATATTCCTCACGTAGGCAAAGTGCGCTATAAAAGTGCTCTTTCTTTCAACAAAAGGTTTCCCGTGGAATATTTGGATCGCTGTAGCCTCTTCTGCAATCAACTTGTCCTTGTATTCTCCGTTATGTTCGCTATTATCGTTATTGTCCTCGTCTTCTTCTTCTTCTAGCACAATTTCTGGGCATGACACTGTCTCAAACCGTTCGCGCATGCATTCTATTAAATGAAACAGCACTTCTTCATTCTCATTTTCTTCCAAAATGAGATCCATCGCTATTTTCACTTCTTTCTGCAACATTTTGTTTCGATGATTTGACGTGATGAGATCAACGGTGTATGTGAGCCGAGCATCAGATGGATAATCAACAGGAATGTTGAAATTTCCCTTGCATACATTAGGTATCGTGTAGGTTAGCTTCCCCGAACCACCACTAACAGTCAGACATGTAGAGTCCTCGAATACACTCCGGACTGCTTCTACTTCACATGATGCACGCTCAGAAAGTGTATTCAAAGGAAATGCAGACATTATCGGAAAAGATAGATGCCAGGCACGAAACTGACCAATCTTCACATTGGACACCTTCAATTCACTGTTGTACACCACGACGGAAGAGATGAGTGCATGAGCAGAGCAGCACGCACACAGCAAACGAGGACTTAAAATGGAATAGAATACCAATAGTGAGATTTTATTGAGAGTAGCTATCGCTAGAGCTGCGAAGACATTTTTTCTGTTTTGGATTTTTCGGAAATTTTGGCGATATTTCTTCCTAAATATTAGGACTTAATATCCTAATAAGAGGATCGACTCGCTCTACATGGGTGAATTTCCGAAGGCACCCACTATATATGGGTGAAATGAAAGTAGTAAAGTAAAGCACTACAAGGAATGAATTTGTGGAGGAATGAATCAGTTTTGCAATTGCTCCATTACAGTCACGACTCACTAACTCCAAACAATCTTACAAGAGCTCATTGGGAACTTTTTCAGATCGACTTTGCAAAAGGGCAGGAAGTGTGGAATCAGTAAGCATTGAATTGCCTTCAGAGATTTCCTCAGGTTGGCAGTTTCTCTTGCAGCGATTGTTGAAAGGAAGTGAAGCACCAGGTCAAAGATATCGCTAGATAGACAAGAATGAGCAAAATCAATAGCTTTAGGTATGCAACTGCGAGATCATTGGATCCCGCTGGTCCGAATCTACCGGGATATTTGATGAATAGAAGCAATAGTTGGGTATATGTAAGTAAACACAACTACCATACATGCTGCTATAAATTTTGTATTTTTAGATTCGATATTCACTACATTCATATTTACCATTTGATTTCATGTTCTTCTTTCTATTACCTTTCTTCAATGTAATGAAGAGATCAAAAGAGGGTTTCAAGAACGGTTCTAGACCTGGCAGTGCACATCATCTTGGCCGAAATGCATCTGATCAAGACATCAAAGAAGTCATTAGCCCTTCACCAACAAAATCTCCTGGAAACTCTCGTCCAGCATCTGCGTATGCTTCTACAAGAGGAATGCAAAAAACAAATGATGAGACGCAGAATTTATTTCCTGTTGGAATGTCTTTCAATGCCACTGCTGCTCACCTAAATCAAAACCCAAGAAACTACAGACCAGATTCAGCAAAACGTGAAAGGCCTAAATTAGCTGCAGCTGGCACAAACACTGGAACAATTCCCTCTAACAGATTAGATGCGTTAGGTGGGCCACCTGCTTCTCCAACAGATAATTATAGACCTCAGGTTCCATCTCATGTGATATACGCTAATGAAGTGCTTAGATTCTATGGACAATTCTCGGAAGTACGTCCCTGGGAGATTGGACCACTCGGGACACCTACGGTCGAAAAAGAAATTGTAAGGAATGTAACAATAGCTTTCTATCTTGAAGATGGTACAGTATCAGTTACTGAAGGTGCTGGTGAAAATGGTATGACTGGTGGGACATTTTATAAAAGAGGACTTTTGAAGAAGCCAGACGGTTCCATGTATATACCTGATGATTTTTCTATAGGAAAAATCGTTCAAATTGTAGGACAGGATATTCAAATTTATGATATTGATAAGAAAACAAGAGAATACTTTCGAAAAGTTCAGAAGATCGTTATGCCGCCTGCTTTAAATGCTCGAGAGCAGTCAAGAAATGATTTAGGAGTTGCGATGGCCACTGGTGGAGGGAAACATTTTCCAGAAAAGCATGACCCAAATGGTAATTTTAGAGGTTGCTCGCAAAAATATATTGAAAGTAGAGAACACATGGCGACATCTTACGCTTTTATGAGACAAGAAAAACGTAATTTATGTTTCGAGGCTATTCTATGTTCTACTCCTGATGGACCTACGGAAGAAGACATGACCATGGGCACTGCAAAGAGATATACTATATCTTTTTCTCTCACAGAACAAACTATGGAAATTGGACCCGCGAAAGAAAAACGGTCTGCATACGATGAAGCAACATCTATATTGAAGAGATCCAAATTAGCAAAAAACTGGCGTGATGTTCAAAGAGGGAAAAAGCCTATTTATTATGAAGCAAAAGATTTGATATGTGGAACCATGATTGAATGCTATGGAAGACATTTATTACTAGTTGACTGTGATGATGCCACTAGAAGAAAATTTGAGGATGAAGGTGTCATTCAGCGTCGTATCGAATTGTTCGTGCCTGAAGAAAAAGTGGTGCAAAAACTTATACCAAAACTGGGTGACGGATTTTTAGCTATTGGAACAGAAGAAGACACGATGGGTACCATACATGGAATGCCTAAACCTCGTAAAGATTTGGAAAAACTTCAAAGAAATCAAGGAAGGAAATTACGTTGTAAAACTCATTTGATTAGCGATATTCCAGCCGATAAGGGAAGGGAATTTATGGTAACATATTATCTGGAGGATGATAGCATTCAAATATATGAAGAAATCAAAAGAAATTCAGGTTTGGCTGGTGGTAACTTTTTGAAGAAAGGTAGGTATCTAAATACGTTGCCTACTGATAGCGATGAAGTTAGACACTTTGCACCGAAAGATTTTTTCCTGGGTAATGTATTCTGTATAAATGGCAACGAAATGCGTATAGTTGAGATGGATAACATGAGCCTTCGATTTTGTGAGTCATACCCAATGGAGTTTCCTATGTTTGATGTCTTCGCAATAATACATTCACTTCTAAAGAGAGTAATTTCAAAACAACTCGACCTAAGGAAATCAATGTCTAAATTTGATAAGTCTAAAGATGGATACCTACCCAAAGAGGATTTTGTTTTTGCTTTAGATAATTTACAGATTACAGCCGGGTTGAATGATCAAGAGTTGCTAACACTTCTGAGAAGATTTCAAAATGATGAAAACAAATATCAATATGATGAATTGTGTGATCTATTTTCTCAAGTTTACCATCAGGCAAAACGTAGAGGGACATTGAGAGCGCCATATAAGGTATCTCATGAGACTGAAGCAAAGATGAGTAAATTCATGAATTATTTGAGAGGACATAAGACGCATTTGAGAAGATTATTTAGAAAAAATGTTCATAGTTACAAAGGCAATATCACATTATACCAACTCCGTAAACTCATGCAACGATATGGCTTCAAAGTAAGCGATGATAACAAAGATTTTATCGTTGGATCATATTCCCTTCCATCGCAGGAGGCTGCATCTTTGATTGAAAGATTAAATTCACCGCATGACTTCGACGCGTTGGAAAATGTGGATATCGAAAAAGATTACAGTAACGATAAAAAATCATCTCCCTGTCGTTTAGACATGAGATCCTCGACAAGAATGAATAATTCCATGTCTCCTAATAAGGACAATGATATATCTGATATCCAGTTTCGACGCCAACAAGTTATGAAATCAGTACTGAGAAAACCAGTTGATATCCCATCATACAATTTAGAGGATGATGTTGATGAATCTCAGATCGTCATTTCATACAGAAAGTTTTGCGATGATGTGTATAAAGCTGATTGGATATTTTCGAAGTGAATTGTTTGACATGTCAAATGCCAGCGTCAGTACCCAGTGGAAGTGGAAGTAGAAGTAGCCACAGCTAGACAGGAGCATAGTTTTTCCAAAATTACTATATTAGATATTAGAAGTATATTAGAGGTAGCAGGTGGGCATTAGTTAATGAACCGTGAAATGTGCGCACATTTCATGGTACAGTTAATTATCATTACTGTAAGTTGTAGGTTGTAGTTGTAGGTGACGATTAACTAGTGTACCATGAAATGTGCCTTTCATGTGAAATTTAAGAAAAAAAGCTCATTTAGTTCCGTACATACGCGCTCATGTACCAGGATACACCACGTGGAGGCGAGCTGCATTATATCCCAATGCCCGTAGGGCAATGTATTAATAATATACTCGCTACAGGTGCGGCACTAGGAACGTTCGCGTGGATGTTTTCCAAAAAAACAGGCAATAATAATACTACTACTACTGGTGGAAGAAAAACTAAAAAATCAAGACGTAAATCTACAGTAGACGTGCTCGTAAATCTAGGCGTGAACGTCGTTAAATATCAATATATTAATAGCTAAAATATAATATATTGATACAATATACAAGGAGCTTAGTCATGAATTCTCCCTATAAAAAGGGTGTACCCCCATAACCCCCCTCGCACATTTCATGGTTCAACTAGCTAGCTAAAAATCATAATTATATTACTATACAGTACTTAAAATATGATAGATGATAGCTACATGACCGTAAGACACATATAGCATATAGAAGTATATGCTTACCATAAACTACAAGTATCGAATTTATAGATGGTTGTGACTGTCCAACCCTGTTACTGTTACTGTTAGTGTTGTATGCTTTTGGAGTTTGTGAAACATTTATTCGTGTTGGAACGCATGAATTGTTGTCAATGTTGTCTTTACCCCAAGGAGCAGCTGTCATAGAAGGCGGTGAAATGTTACCGTAGTAACGTGTCTTTCCTGGTGGGAAGACTGAACTACCTGAACTCCCAAGAGCCTAGATTTAGAATGCAACAAATGCATCTTGTGACCCTGTGTAGGATGGAATATTCTCCTCTTCCTCATACTTGTCGAAATTCGAAGTGTCTAATGTATCTCCTACATGTGGTTTATATGGCGATGTCACAGTCTTCTCTCCAAGTCCATTCCAATCAATAGATGAGAAAAAAGGGTCTCTCAAAATGTCATCGACACCACCACTGACATTTCCAAGACGGAAAGCAGGATTTGGATTTAATAATTTTTTTATCAAAGCTACATGCTGGGGATCCATTCTAGCAGGAAAAGCAAGACATTTTTCAGATGCTACAATATTTTGAAAAATCTTGGTCGTATAGTCAGCTTGAAAAGGTGTACGGGCTAAGTACAATTCATAAACGAAACATCCATATGCCCAATAGTCAACACATTTGTCGTAACCCTTTGACATGACAATTTCTGGAGCCAAATATTCTGGTGTACCACATAGGGTATATGTTTTATCCATTTTTGAGCCATTTTTTGTATATGGAAACTTCTTGGCAAAACCAAAATCAATCATTTTTACGTAACCCTGACTGTCCAACAATAAATTTTCAGGTTTCAAGTCTCTGTAAGCAATATTTTTCTTGTGTAAATGACGGAAAGCCAATAAGACATTTGCAGCATAAAATTTTACTGCCGGCATTTCAAAGCCACCACTAGTATTTCTTTTCACAGTATCTGGTTTCTCATAAATATATGACCACAGTTCACCACCTTGAACGAACTCCATGAGCATCATGATTTGCGAGGGTTGATTGTATGTTTGCAAAAGGGCTAGTACAAAAGGACAGGAAGAACACTCAAACAATAGATTCTTCTCATTCATAATATTCTTTTCTTGATGAGATGACACAATTTCGGCTTTTTTCATACATTTTAAGGCACAAACCTTTCCATCAACTTCATGTTGTACCAATTTAACACGACCAAACGTGCCAGTACCAATGGTTCTCATAATTTTCAAATCATTGAATTTGAAGTTAGTCACTGGTCCTTTTGCATTGGATGGTTCTTCTACTTCACTTTCATTTCTGGTCTTGATTACATCTTTCATGTCATCATGAACCTCAGTCAATAAACTTTGAAAGCTAGTACGTTCCAAGACAAGGCACTCGACATTACCAACAGCGACAACATTTGCCTTGCGTGGTTCATTAGTAATCAATGCACGTTCTCCAAAAAATTCTTGAGGATACAACTTAATCAATTCCTCCTCTTGAGTTGAGGAAACTGAGCGAGTACATTTTACCTCACCTTCATTTATAATATAGAATCGTGAACCTTCTTCACCTTGTTTGATAATGTATTGGTTTGGTTTGAACGCCTGGACACGCATTACTCCCGACAGTCGAGCAAGTTTAGCTTCTGGTAACTTTGATAACAAAGGCACTGACTGTAGGATTCTGATTCTCATTCTACGTGCGAGTAAGTCTTGAACAGATCCAAGAAGGACATTAAATTTGGCTCTATCCAAAGTATAGCAAGTCACAGCACCAACTGCTATGCAATTTGCATGCCTTGTTTCATTCAACATCAATGCCATTTCTCCGAAATAATCCTCTGGATTTAGTGTAATGAGTTCAACTTCACGCCCATTAGACTTGATCTGGGTACATTTCACATTACCACTTTCAATGATGTAAAAACTATCGCCAACTTCACCTTGCTTCACGATGTAGTCCCCATCAGTGTAGGTAGACACCTCAAGTGCACCAGCCAATTTTGTCACTTGTTCGTTGCTAAGAGGATCCAAAAAGACACATTTCTTCAAAAAATCACATCGTTTCATGGATTTACTGTTCGAAGTAGATGACAAAATTTGTCTGAAAGTACCCAAATCGAGGGTCCACAAATCGCAATTCGCAGTAGCTACGACAGATGCTGCACGAGGAGAATTGTATATCAACGCAAGTTCACCAAAACAACCTCCTGGTTTGTACGAAAATACTACGCCTTGTCCCTCTACCATTGCATTGGCAGAACCAACCTCTAAACAATAGAATAAGTCTCCCGTATCTCCTTGTTTGATTATGGTCTCGCCATTTCTTACTTGTAGTGGCTTCATACATTCAATAATTTTCTCTAAATCATCTGCAGTCAGAGATTCAAAGAGATAGTGCCTCATCAATGACCCAATCAAAAAATCACTTGATTGGTCAGATTTTGCGTGAACAACCAATTCCTTCTTTGAATCTGGCGCAAAAGACTCATTATAAATAAGTCCACGTCTAGAAGGACCACTTTTATCTGCCGCTGCCGTATTTACCATTGCTGTTGGATCATCAGCAGGTTTAATTAATCCTTCGGCTTCATCATTGCGGGCCTTGCGCTGTATATGAGGTAGAGATGGTTGAAATAATATAAATTCGTCAACAGATCAGAGTGACATGGGAATAAAATCAATCTATGTAAGAGTATGAAGAAACATAAAGAGAAATCCCTCTTACCAAATTACTAAGGTATCTCTGGTAGAACTTACTCATGGTTCCAGATTACTCCTCAGTCCTTGCTTCCTTTTGATGATTTTAGTGAAGATACTCCGAACGTCAATCAGTTACCGCACTAAAATCTTAAAATGTCGTGTGCGCGCTTGTATTGTACTTGTAGTAGGGGTAAGTGCTAGCTAGATATCTAAGTACTTATATATCCATATACCTACCTAATATGTAATATAAAAGTACCTATTATACTATAGGTACCTAGGTATAAAAGTGGTAGCAGCAGGTAGTTTCCTTTATTTTGGTACTTATACCATATATATACCCAATAGGTATAAAAAAAAGGTCTCGCTATCGTGGTGGGCGGAGTGTGGGAGTCGTTTTGCAAACTTGCTGATCTACCTACCTACCTACCTACTACGCTGTCAACTAACAAGAGATGGCAGCTGGAGACTCCACCACGACCCAACCCCTAACATAATATCGTAGACGCCACTTTGGTGACTGCCTAGTAGTGTGTCTGAACTTCATTGTGATTGGAATGGAGACGGTGGATTCGCAGTCATCACTTGATGGGAGTCAGGATGCCCCTCCTTTACCTGATCACCCCTTTCTCGCTGAAAAACCTGAACAACGACGGAAAACAGAGGAACAACCGTTGCCAACGTTTGTATCACAAACTGGTGTTGTTTACACAGGTGGTTCCGGAAGGGGGGATGGGCAGTTGCTCGTCGAGGAGCGTATACTGGGTAAAAAGATCCTAGGTGTAACAAGCACGATGAGCAGCGTTTACGTTCTCTGCGACGAGATGACTGACGCCGTTCTAGACATTACATTTGGGGCTGACAAGAATAATGATAGCAGTAGTGGTAATTGTGCTAATGATGACAGTAGCAAGGATGATGGCAGTACATGCAAGATTCCATATAGATATGTGTCCATTTCAGGAGGCAAATCCAACGTGGTTGGACTAACTTTCCCCGACCCTGAGAAGGGAGGCAAGCAAGAATTGTATTCATGGGGTAGCAATGCAACTTACGGAGAACTAGGTCTTGGGGCATTGACTAATTGCAGTAATCCTATACTGATACCCACAAACTTTAATGTACGAAGCGTGGCATCTGGTAGCAGTCATTCAGCGGTTATCGATAGTTATGGCAATATTTTCACCTGGGGACAAAATTTTTCTAACCAATTGGGATTATATCTGAAACCTGATAAGTTACCAACCACAGAATCTTATGGTCCCTGTGCTATAGAAAAAGTTATTATGACACCTAGAATCGTTCCTTTTTCTCTCAAAAATTCAATCGCTCAAGTTGCCTGTGGTGGATCTTATACTGTCGCTGTATCTATGAAAGGAGATATATGGGCATGGGGTGGTGGTGAATGTGGTCAACTCGGTGGTGGTAGGTGTACATCTGTAGAAGTACCTAAAATAACCGTACCTGCTATGTCTGAAAACGATCCGTTTGTTGCTGTGACTTGCGGGTTTGCCCATACAATGGCTGTATCGAAGAATGGTGCATTATATGTGTGGGGATTTAACCACAACGGACAGTTAGGTTTAGGAGATAATAAATCCAGATACAACTGCACAAAGAATGAGATAATTCTCAACGCCTCTAAGGTTTATGCGCACGGAAATTCTTCGGCATGCATAGATAAAGATGGTTGTTTGTATACATGGGGTGCAGGAACCCATTACAGGACAATGCATGAAAATATAGACAATTTAAATACTCCTAAGAAGGTTCAAAAATTTGTTGGAGATGTAGTTCACTCTTTCGCCTTTAGTGAGACGCAATCTACATGCTTTGTGCCCACAGTTATGAAGGAAATTTCTCCAACTGTGGGGCCTCAGAAAAGTATGGCCATGCTGGAGGTTATCGGATCAGGTTTGTGGGATTCTAAGGATATATTGGTGAAATTCACTGTACATGATCATCCACAAATTCCCGCCCGCTCTTCAATAGGTAAGTATGTGAATGGAAGAGTGAGATGCAAGCCTCCAAGGTTACCCATGCACGGGGATTATTCCATTTCATTGACCATGAATGGGAAGGATTTCGTCACGAATGAGTCTGTCGTTCTTTCTACTTTCGCAGATCCATCTATATTGGAGATTTCACCACATATGATTGATTTAAATACATTGAATAATGAAGAATTCGAATTATCATTGACAGGTACTCACTTCGACAGCATGCCTGCAGTTGAGCATATGATGTGTGTAAAACTCACGAACCTCCAGGAAGATCCTAGTAATGCTGAAGAGCTCTCTTTGGTCATTCCTTGCAAATTGGTATCATTGCCAGAGCTTAATCTTGACCCTAACGTTGAATCAACAGGTGAGGGTAGTGATGTCATAACTCCTCCTCCAAGTGCACCAGCAAGTGTCGATCCCATGCATCGCGAACATCATCCAAATCGAACGGTAAAAGCAGTGGCAAATCTAACCTCAATTCTACCAAGTGATGGAGGTCCAGGATTTTTTTCTGTACAAATATCTCTCAATGGCTCTGATTGGTCTATTCCATGTGATGAGCATATATTTGCACATGCATTTACTCCAGAAATGGTTATTCCTGAAGCCGTTTGTTTAGACTCAGAGCAACCAGCGATAAATGTTGGCGGCTCTGGAATGTTTGAAACAAGAGTAGCAGCTTATGTTGCCAACTTCTCAATTTCCTCTCTTGCGGAACCAAATAAAGCGATAAAAGAAACTACGCTTGATATTGATTGGAAGAGTTTCGAAAGCTTACAACTTCGAGTTCCTGATCTTTCTGCGCTCGTAGAATCGGAAGATGACTCACCAGAAGCAGTAGCTCTTCGATCAGAGCCTGCATTCATTGGTGTTGTCAATTTTATGTTAAAGTCAGAAGATTCTATTGAATTGGGTAAAAGTAAAAGTGCAACACCTTTAAGTTGTATCGTATATAGGAATTTACCCGTTCAATCTTCGACAAAGGTTGTAAGAAGGGCTGGCGGCACGAAGTTGAAGCTAAGTAGTGGAGGGTTCACTTTTCCCTCAAGCTCTTCCAAAGTGGCGTTCTCATATCCTGGGCTTTTGGAAGATATTGTGCTTGATGCTGCAATCATACAAGAAGGCGAATCATATGTAATGGAAGTAGAGACACCTGATTTTGCTGCTTTGTTAGAGGCACAGAACAATCCAGTCAGCAATGAAAGAGGTGTAGATGACGATGAGGTCGCGGATGTTGACGGAGAAGGAAATGATGAAAAGCAGGAGGACGATGATATTGATATTCGTCCGCTTGCTGATATGGATAACGCTCCAGCAGAAGCTGAAAATGACGAAAACTTGAATGAAAACACGGCAGGCGAAGGTGGGGAAGAATATGGTGTCGAACTACTAGGTGTAGATCCTAATGTTTTGAAATTATCGGTGCTCATTGATGGTGTTACATATCCACCAGAGGAGATGTCACTTTCCTTGGTACTATTTGATCAAGTCGTATTGACTCAACCTCATCCTCCGAAAGGAGGTTTTTTATGTGCAGAGTCCACGGACGTCACAATCGAAGCCAGTGGTTTGCCTCCGTGCGAGAGCGCAATCATTAGAATACGCGGTGAAAGCGGAGAGCCGATTGACATATCAGGCACTGTGTCTGAGGACTTATCATCTATTACCATCTTCCTGATTGATGGTGGACTAGGCGATTTACAAGGAGAGATTAGAAACAAAAAAGAGACGTGGTACTTCCTGGACGTATCAGTTGATGGAACAAATTTTGATGAGTCAGAAACCGCCATACTACAGATTAAACATTAATTTATTATGATTTATTAAAAATCTAGAAGCTACACATTGTAATTA
>JACLAD010011658.1_pt1 | contig 11488 bp, 6 predicted proteins | sample 8027901 | NCBI WGS metagenome assembly JACLAD01 (sample SAMN15725071, study PRJNA655200) | protist metagenome | isolation source: fluorescence activated cell sorting (FACS) single amplified genomes of... | place: Spain: Blaines Bay Microbial Observatory, Mediterranean Sea | collected 2016-07-05
TTAGTTAGTAATTTTCTGAAGATTAAAGAAACTTTGGGGGGAGGGAATGGGAAGGGGTTTGGTAGTGGCCAAAACCCCGGCGCTGTCCAAGCCACAGAAGGGCGAAAATGCCGTAAATTTGGGAGAACAGGGCATTTCAGTGTGGATGTTGCATATTACCAAAGTGAATCGAACACTGCTGTTCAAGGTGATAATTATATCAATGTCAAGGAATTACAAAATGATCCAGCACTAACTAAAACGATCTATAAATTTAATTGCAACAAACCAAAATTTTCAAGTACTGGATTATGCCAAGATATAGCAAGAGACAGAGTTTCGGGTTGTAAAACATGTGCTTTTACATATAAAAAAAGGCAAGTGATGTATGGGGGTATCTTGAACGACACAGATCAAGAGAGAACAGGAAATATGAAAATCACACTTATCCTCACTTGTGCAGAGGACAGATATGCGCACTTTGCAAAGTATACCTTCGCGGTTGAAGACCCCACAAGACGCAGACGTTTATTAACAAAAAGTCGAAGTGAAGGAGATTGTAGATTGTAAAAATAACGATGCTATCAAGCTCTTTATATATTATATAACTATTTGTTATTTAAAATATATATTCTCTATAAATTATAGTACGATTCGTATATATATATATTAATTACGTAATAACATCAAGCAAGACAATCTCCACCGTCATACTCGCACACTTTCTCGTCACATTCAATATCACAATACCCATTATTTGGTGCTTTTTTACTCAAACAATATTTACTGCATATTGGTTCACAATCTAACGATTTTTCAAATTTGCAAAGCCTATTATTACCAGAAAAATATGCTTCAATTCCATTTCTCTCAATTAAAACTTTCAAATCTGCATCAACGGCTGTTATGTTATTATTCCGGGCATCCAAATAGAGTAACTTGGAGAACTCAGATAAATACGAAGGTAGAGACCTTAATTGACATCGAGATATCCCCAACTTTACCAAATTCGTTTTCAAGCTATAATCAGGAAATTTTTGTAAATTGTTGCCATTTATATATAAAAATATGAGAGCTGGAAATTGTTTTTGACTGAATCCTATATCTAGGTTTATCTCGATGTTACTTAATTGGAGATAAGACAATCGTGGTAAATGTATTTTATCAGGCATATTTATCCCAACATTATTCCCCAAGTCTAATGAAACAAGATTTTGATGGGTCCACATAGCTTCCTCATCATAATGCTTAATATTATTATACATTAGATATAACTTAACAAGCTTTTCCCACCGTTTTACATTTACATGAAATTCCGTCAAATTATTCAACGAAACTTCAAAAGAAGTCATTTCTACTAAATTTTCCATATTCGAAGGCAACTTTATCAAACTGCAATTACGAATGAAAACTTTTCTCAACCCATCCATTTCCGTTACCATATTTTGGGGTAACGTTGTTAAGTTTTTTTCATTTTCAATATATAAATATGCGCAGTTACATTTTGGGTTGAAGGTACGCTTGCAAAGTGGAATCTTTATTTTGCACCCATTTTTCCATACGTATTTGTTATGTAAAGTGCTTTCGCAATCCTTCTGAAAAGATAATGATGATATTTGGGCAATCATCATTACAATTAATGTCAACGCATATGAGACGCTAAAGATGAAGATTGTCAATTTTATACGTCTTGGAAAATATTTATTTTGGTTTACTTGAATCTTCTCATAATCTAAACTGCGATATACTGATTTGCGCCGTCGATTCATTTTCTTTGATTCCTCTTCCTCTCGATTTAGAACGACTTTATGAAAATTTTCTAATATCATTTGTTTAAATACACCAGGTAATTTAACTAAAAGTGAAAATGATGGCATTATTGTAATGCTAATCATTTCTTCTACTGATATAGGCATATTATATACGAACCGTAAAATACAAGGTGGAACAAGCAAAAAAAATACATCTACACATATATCAATTTTTATTTGACGATTTCGATCTTGAACTGCGATAATATGAGCAGATTTGCTACTGTATAATTTGAAGTACATGAACTTTGAACGCCAAATCGATTCAATAAAAAGCACCACAGTAAATAAAAATACAAATTCAAACGGTAACGTGCATGTATACACATTTAAAAGATTTGCAAATTGTACACAATTTTCAATTAATTCGAAGAGATATAATTTCCACAGATAATAACGACCATTGATGCCTAGTTTTTCGAAGTATATTTTGTTTACTACTCGCATGATTGGATTTTGTCGTCTATTTGATCTATTATTATTATGTAAATATTTTCTTTTCATTCTGTTTTTCGTATCTTTATTCCAAAATATAGAAAAGTATATAAAACGTAGAAAAAATAAAATGGAGAACATTAGATAAACCCAGATGTATGGAGTTCCTATTCGTGCAAACGGTGTTGCATTCCCAGCAGGATTTGCATATATATAAAAAGCGACAAATTCAGCAATCGATATAAACAAAATACTAAATAAAAAAACAAATCCATTACAACCAATACTTCGTAGACATGACATTCTGTTGATTTCTTCGGTAACAATTTGCTGTGTTGTTGTGTTTGATCTATTCCTCCTTCGTCTTCTTTTAGCTCTAGTACTTTTTTTTTCTTTGATTGCCAATTCATCATTATTTTCATCTGCTATTTTATCTTGCATTTTTTCTTTGATTACCAATTCAACGTTATTTGTATCTGCTACATCCATTTTCTTTTCTTTGATTACCGATTCAACATTATTGGTATCCGCTACATCCATTTTGTTTCCGTTGGTTTTAACGTTGTTTGTCTCCACTACATCCATTTTGTTTCCTTTGTATACCAATTCAACATTATCCATTTTGTTTCCTTTGGTTATTATTTCAACATTATTTGCATTAATTGTTTTCTTTTCCATTGTTTACAATCTTTTCAAGTTCAGATATCTTCCATGTACATATGCATTTCCATTGCATGTACGTAACGATAATACATTGAATACGAGAAAACTTTCATATATAGCGATGTGCAGATGTGTGTGATGATCATTCATTTTTTTTTAGAAAAATGGATTTAGAAATAGATTTTATTTAAAAAAAATGTTGTGAATTGTTGATGATAGAGGCCGTTTTTTTTGCCACCTATCCAGCTATCCAGGCTATCCAGGGCTATATGATAGTTCAAAAAGGTGGTCCACAGTATTCACCTGCTATAGAGGTATATTGACTACATAGCATGGTATGGTATTATCATATCAATTTACAATTTGCCGTGATCCACCTCGTACTTATTCTATATACTAAATAACACGAATACATCTATCAAATATATCAATCTATAATTTAATAATAGCAGGTGAATACTATGGACCAGGTTTTTGAAAATTAGATGTTTAAGGAAATCACAGTCCATTATGTTAATGGCCTACTACATCACTACACTGTACACTAATGACTGGTGTAAACTGGTTTTTCGTTCGACTACGATGATCCTTATTATTTGTTCTCAGCATCCATGGACTATTTGTTGTCCCTAACTTTGTTTCACTCGATCAGATTGATTAGTATTCTTTGTGATAGGATCTCTTGGTTTGAGTATAAAAAGGAGGTGCGCAGGGGTCCGTGTATTGAATATTTTGTAAGCAACGGCGTTAACATTTGCTGAATGACTTTTTGGTCCATTTTTGCTTCTTTAACGTCTACAGTTGTTCCTTGAACAAAAAGAACAAGACATGCTAATGTTGCTAAAATCAATTTCATATTGGATAATATATCTTTAAAAGAACTGCTAAACTCTTAAAAAGGAAGAAATCACTTTAATATATGTATATTTATCATATATAAAGAATAAACGAGCAACAGTTCGTTTAACATATATATATATGAGGTGTATATATAAACAAAATCCAATAAATATGAAGTATTTAAAGGTTTCTTTGGTATTAGTAAGACTTGTAGTATTCGTATATAATGAAAGTACCTATTATAAAAATTAATATTGCCATAGCATTGGACGAATCCCCCCCACTTTTCAAGTAAAACAAATTGCAACTTTGATGGCACGACAAAAAAAGAATGAAAAAAAAGGCTGTAGGCTGGTGGTAGGCGACTCATACTTAGGAGTGTATAAAAAATAATATTATAGATAAATATACAGGGTACAGCATTATTTCACTTATAGTTTATAGTACCTGGTAATTGGTATAATAGTATTTTGTGGAATTTGGAATAATAATGACTATATGCCCTCTCCTATCATCATCAGCTCTACTACTAAAACCCAGTAATAATCTAAATCCTAAATCACACAGCACCACACAGGGGAATAATATAAATAGTTATAAAAAATATACTTATAGTACTTAATTTTTTTTTTGCGGAGTGCAATATTAAAATATTAATACCGTATTTACTATAACAAATATAAAGTAAAAATGATAATATGATAAAGACTTTTATATACAACAACACAAAAAACACACAAATAGACAAAATTAAAATACTTCATTTGGCGACGACATTGGTCTCATGCTATCCATATTTTCTCATTTGTCTTATCTAACCCTAGTTTACTCATAAAATAAGATTGATTATATCTCCAATTTTTTTTACGAGGTTTAATTGGGGATACATGTAATCTTGATAATCGATATTCAACTTCAGTAGTAGACAAGTCATTTATTTTTTGACGATCATTCCATGTCAATTCATGTCCTTGTGGCCGGTCTCGTATGACAAATGATTCAGAAAATGCACATGGTCTTGTACGCTTCTTTATAGGAGAAACATCTGGTAATTGCCGACCACCAAACGCAATTTTCCCAGTTTTTTCTACTTGTCTCCATTTTTGTCGATTATATCTTACATCTCCTGACTTTAATTGTTTAGTCTGCCGTTCATTGTGTATTTTACATAATTTTTCACTTCCAACGCCATATATTCCAAACGTCCAACTAGCATGCAGTTCTGGATGATAATGGACATTATAACCATCAACTTCACCAATTTTTTTGACCTGTTTCCGATGCGTTTGTAGTTTTTTATGCAATCTTTGACTTCCTAAGTAATAACTATCAACATGATTGTCATCACCTAGTCTCCAATCGCTGTTGTTTATTTCTGCATCCAATTTTCTTCTTTCATCAAACTTTGAAACCAATTCATACAAACTATCAGTGCCACAAATTCGTGATTTTTCGTTTTCCATAGTTGAAACTATTGAATTTTGTTTACCATTATCTGACATCATTTAAATTTTTTGCTTTAAGTTACAAAAATAATATGTTGATGATTGAAAAAGTATAGTGTATATGAATATATATGTATTTGTTGTTGTTGTTGAAAGTGCAAGTTTATTTCCGATTAGTCTGCGTAATTTCCGATCATCGGCGAGGCGAGCGAGCGGAGGGATAATAAGGCTTTTCTATTATTTATGCTTGTTACAGTATATTATCATTTCCTATATGATTAATTTCGCCTAAAACTAAAACACCTAAAACATAATTAATACCAAAAAAGCCCACACAAGATATTTGCAACAACCATCAAACAAATCAATAATATGGGAATAGCATTGGATTTTATCGACGCATCATCTCACACAACAAAAATCTCCTCTTCTCTTCTCTTCCGTCGATTTCATCCATATATTATTCAAAAATATTTAAATTATTATTGGTCCAAAAATACAAAATACAACATAAACTATCTATATATATATTGTTTTAAAATTGAAATCGCTATTGCTAACATCCTTCGCACCATTGTTCTTATTCATTGTAATTTTTCATTACGTGCATATGCAGAACGCAATAACAGATTGAAATACGTTTAGAAAAAAAAATTAATTGTTTTTATAATGGCTAGTCTTATGTCATCAAATAAAGCAAATACACCTACACAAGATGCTTTAAATAATAATAAAAAAAAACAATACAATATCAACGAAGATAATCTTTATAATAACCGTCAACAAACTGTAAATTTAACACCTGCTGGTGAATTAATATTGGAAGGTAGAGATTTACAGGAAATACCAAAAAAAATAGCGTTGAAGCATGGTCCATCAACAAAGCTTTTGAACATAAAAGAGAATAGGATAACTACAGCAAACAATATTAACTTTTTTACAAACTTAACGACATTAATATTGGATAAAAATGACTTAACGCAAATATCATTTTTCCCAACTATGCCTACAGTGAAGACACTATGGTTTAATAATAATAAATGCAATGATCTAAATGGAATATGCAAAGATCTTGCACGATGCTTTCCAAATCTTGAATATTTGAGTATGCTTAATAACCCTTGTTGCCCCGCATTTTATGATGATACTGTCTTAGGAGCTGATAAATATAGACGATATAGGCTATTACTATCTTTCCACCTACAAAAATTACGATTTCTAGATGCCACACCTATAACAGCGGCGGAAAGAAATGATGCAAATTTAAAAGGACAATTTTTAGGGAAAACAGCAAAACCAAGTAGAAAAAGCAATAGACCACTTTCTCCAGGATTAAGCAAGGAAGAAGTAGAATATGAAAACGCAAAATTACGGAGAAAATCCAAGGTAAAGAAGCGTACATCTTCCTCATTACTGGGTATAGGAAATGCAGATCATCGATATGACGGTAGACATTCAGAAGGTAATCGATTTATTACAAATAATGATTTATAAAACACAGCAGAAAGGAGAGAGAAAGAGGAGATGTTGAGACGAGAGTGAAGACGAGAATTTTACTTTTATTAAAAAACGGGTGTTTTATGAGATATATATATATTTAATTTGTCAAGACGATTTTTACATTTTTACACCATTCACTACAATCTTTTTTATTGTCGCTACTTTCAAATGTTCAAATGTTTCTGTAAACCAGCCACATGTCACCAGACTTTCTATCTATATGTTCTGTCTTGATGAAATTTATACTCAATAGACTATACGTATTTCGATAGCATAGTATTTGGATAAATTAAATACTGTAAAAAGTAAAAAATGATAATAAGATGTTTTTTGACTACATTTTAGGCGTAATATACATAAGATAAGGACCCATGTGTATATGTTTATGGGATGATGTAATACATAGGGTGAATTATATTTTGTAGGATATGATAATACGATAATATTAATACTATCAGCTAGAGATAGTCTATATTATTACTACAGTATAATTTAGAATAATAGTAATAAAAAGTCTGGGAAGAAGAAATAGAAAAGGAAGGTAAAACGACTCATCAAGAGCTCACCTTGCAATGATGAGAAAAAAATAGCAGATTAATAATGAATACAACACCACACACTATTGTATTCCATGTAGTATTTACATTATTTTTTCCTTCAAACTTCATAATATATATACAGACATGTTTTTAATTTTGATTTTCGATATGTAAGATCAGTATTAATGCATATAATAAAGTTTACCTCAAGACAATTGTTATTTTAGATTCAATATGAAAGGTTGGGTCTTAGGGGTTTTACTTACCATTGTCTCTGCTGCAGGCTCTACGTCCGGGCTCATTTTACAGAAAATTGCACATACACGCGAGCAAAAAGCTGTGAAGGACGGTATAAAAACTAATACATTGAAATGCTTTGATATACCTTGTAATAAATATTTCATTGCTGGGTTTATCATGTTAGCATTTGTACCGCTGCCTTTTGATTTTGTAGCTTTAGCAAATGCTGGTCAAAGCATTATATTACCAGTTGGTACAGGCTGCACGGTAATTTTTGGTCAGCTTTTGGCGCCTAAGATTTTGGGTGAAAAGCTTACAAACTTGGACATTGTAGCAACATTTTTCATTACGCTTGGTACAGTGTTATCTATGGCAACAGGGACACACGAATCCCCGACATATACCGCAAATCGATTATTATATCTATACACATTGACACCGTTTATAATAGCTATGGTCTTTATTGCTATTACAACTACCATCTGTTTAATTGTTGCCCATGTGCCAAAGTTAGAAGAGAAGTTATGGGCATCCGCAAAAATACCTATTTTAGCTTATATTCCATCATCTTTAGGCGCAGTGCAAATTATGGTTTTTAAAGTAGTTGGGGAATTAACGAAAAATACATTTACAGGTTATGAAGAATCTTATGTCGACACAAGTAGTAGTAGTTCAACCAATAGCACAAATGGCATCAACTATAAAACACGAATGGTTAAAACAAACGAATTTTTAAATCCCATATTATATTTGTACGTATTTTTGGTTATCACATTAGCTGTTGCTCAATTAAGCTATTTAAATCGTGGTTTGTCAAAATATAATGCTATAAAATTTTTGCCTATTTACAATACACTTTTATTAATGGTTGGCGTTACATGTGGGGCTATTTATTTTCAAGAATACGATGCATTTCACCCAGTTTGGTTCCCTATAGGATGTTTGTTAGAAATGAGTGGCATTTTAGCTTTGGCATGGAAAATGGATGATGATGATAACAAGAACAATGAAAATGTCGACACTGAAAGTAATAGTAATAGCAGTGAAAAAATAGTGACTGAATCAACTACTAGTAATTTGACAAAGATTTTGCCATCATAAAAAGCAGGATATATACACGCACACACAAAGAGAGAGAGCACATTTAAATTGCAAAATTGATAGTGGTCCTTTGTATGTAATACATCCATGTTTTAAATGTGATACTCGTACATATTACGTATATATATATATATAATTTAATATATGATGTACAAATGCGTATTTTATACGAATATGTTAAGAAATGATATATGATAATATGCTACTATCAGAGGGACATTTTATGGAAAGATGTCCAGAGTGGTATAAACTAGGGAAAAAGAATCTGAGTTTAAAATTAAAGAGGTGCTAGAGGGACTAGGGAGTTCATATTGATTACAAGACGTAAAAAAGTGTTTCATATGTGATTTAAATATGTTGATAAATATCCGAGTATGTATAAATATACGTAAATATACTCTCTCTCTCTCTTTTATTTAAAAATAAATACGAGTTCGTATTACACTGTTTCAAATGTTTTACTGGCTTTACGAGACGTGGCTACACTGTAAAATATACACACATTTTAATGTGTTTTAAAAAAGATTTTTCATTATTATATGCTATACGAAAATACATTTTTTTCCTGTGTTTTTTTTCTCTCTTTTTTTTTACATTTTTTCTTAATACTCTCTCTCTCTTTCATTTTTTGAATCTCTCCTCTGCGCTGGACTCTCTCTCTCTCTCTCTGCAGAGTGCTGATCGCGGTGTGTAATTTTATTTAATTTGTGTACATATTATTTTATTATAAAAAAACCTTTTTCTTTTAAAGTAATTTTTGGTATGATATTGATACGACGTATATAGTGTGCGTATTATGTCATCTCTAAACCGGTATCAATGCGCACATTTTTATAAACATTTATTTTTTCGAAATCATTGCTAAAAAGTCTTTTGTAAATGCATCACAACCTAAGATTTCAAACTCAAATTTATTCAATATAACATTAGTACCTGGTTGTAAATGTATTGGTCCTATCCAATCACTTTGATCATCTTGTAAATATTTCCTTTTCATTAAAAACCTCCCTCCAACAATTCCACTATTTCTTACTGGTGGTTCATATACTCTTAATGTTTCATCATTTAAGAAATATGAAATGACAAATCTACGCATGGCATCATCTGGGTTATCCGTTTTTAATTTAGCCGTGTAACGTAGAACTTGGCCATCTTTACCGATGAAACGATTGTAATCTTTCTTAGGTTGCTTTGGTATTAAGCGTTTCCAGTTCAAATCACTATCTTCCTTGTCGCCATATCCAGTGTAAGGTGGAGGTTGTAATTCTGGTCTTTGGGTATTGACGCCAAATAAAAAGGAATCAACTGGTTGTTCGATGCCATTTGCTTTATAAAATGCACGTGTTTTAGGGTCAATAGCAGTAATTGTCATTTTACGCCCAAATATATTTAATGTCATACCAACACGGAATTCATCCCATTTCCAGATTTCACCTGGTCCATGATGATGTCCTACTTCACGTTTGTACAATTCCAAATATTCTGATGGATTTTTCAATAATCTCTCACGATTAAGTAAACGTGGGAAAAATTCACGTCCCGAATTTTTAACACGAGATTGTATGATTGTTACCGTATCGTTTGCAATGAAATATTGCATCGTAAATACCAATACGTCACCAAACAATTGATCGGTATTGTCCCATTGTAATGCAAAGCGTAGACTTTCCTGGTCATATTTTAAGAATTTTTCCATACCTTTGCTGTCGTGCATATGTTTTCCCAATGCAGCTTCCATAAAGGTTTTTGCTGGAAACATCACTTTACCTGCCCATTGCTTTGCTTGGTATTGTACACGATTTAAAATTTGTGGCCCTTCCATATTCTCCGGTTGTGGATTTCCATTATTCTCATACCATTCCCGTGTAAAACCATCGCACCCATACATGTAAAAGACTTTGCTATGGATCAAAATCTCTTGCCCAATTCTTAAATCATTAGCTGTATATGATTTACCAGTTTCCGAATTACGTACTGTTGTTCGTTTTAGGAAACATCCTTGCGGCAATCCACTATTGGCTTGCCTTGGTTCACTAATTTCCATTGTATTATCGACTAAATATAATTTAATATTCAGTAATCGTACACGTTGATCTTCCACTTGACTTTCACTTATTGCTTCCCTATAAAATGCATGTACACATAAAATTTCTTCAGTTTTTACGGTATCCAATTTACTACCAATATTTAAACTGCTACGTGCAAATCGATCAAATCCTCGAACAGATACTTTTTGTTCAATTTGAACACCAGTATCTGGTTTTCCATCAATGTTGGACATTGATGGGATAAGTACACCACCAGCTTTGCGATAATGCAATGTTTGCTTTAATGTAGTAGCAACTTGTTCATTTGTTTTACGATTCCACCCAGGAACTTTTGGTAAATCACCAGCATGACGATATTGCGTCGCCGTTAATTCATATGGTATTTTACTTTCCATGCTTGTTTGTATATTTCTGTTATTGATTATTTGATAATATTCAATATTTTGTGTGTTATATATCTTATTATTATCTCTTAATTAAACTGTATATATATATATATATGTATTTATATCTTGATATGTATATTGCAATATATATATATGTGTGATGATATATATGTGTTTTTGCGAAGAAAAATGTGTGTGTAAATCACAAGTTAGGTTGAGCAACGTATCTATGCAATGCTATTTCTATGTTAAATTGGTGCAACGAGGGTGGTGTGAAAGAAACGCCAAATGTGATGAACACATTATTGATGAAAGTCAAGAATTCTGTGATGGAAGATGGAAATCGTGAACGTTTTGGTGTGCTTTTTTTATGTCCTTTTTGTGCTTTTTTTGCTGATATAAGGTTTTATCGAATTTATGACCGGTGCCAATGTGAGGTCAGAGAACGGTCGAATTCCCTTAAAAAATGAGGTGTAATATTTCGAACTCCAGAGGAAAAAA
>JACLAD010003500.1_pt1 | contig 11487 bp, 2 predicted proteins | sample 8027901 | NCBI WGS metagenome assembly JACLAD01 (sample SAMN15725071, study PRJNA655200) | protist metagenome | isolation source: fluorescence activated cell sorting (FACS) single amplified genomes of... | place: Spain: Blaines Bay Microbial Observatory, Mediterranean Sea | collected 2016-07-05
CGGCGGTATCGAGGACGAATCAATAATGTCGATACCGACTATGACAGCATCAACGTCATCAATTCGATCCACTCCCCATGTGCATCGAAGTGATCAGTCGTATCGTGACTCAGCTCTATCATCGTCCACCTCACATCTACCATCGTCACCGCCTAAATCTCCAATATATTCGCAGTCTTACAATGGATACGGATACCCTCGCAATGCAAACGTCACCGCCACTACTACCGCCATCGCGGCCGCTACCGCTAGGAATACTTTGGCAAGTCGCGCACACCGGCCGCTACTTGGCACATTTGGGGTGGCGTTTGAAGACGGTGGTAGTGTGGCATCTTCTCCTAGTATATTGGCGTCATCGTTAACACGTTTTTCATGGCGGGCGCGTGCCCGTGCCGCGTCGTTGACAGCATCGGATCTTAGCGGAAGCGAAGAGCGCGATCCACTAGATTTACACGGGGAGGGCCATAGGGACAGCATTAGCGAGGGTCGTGACGACGAAGGATTTATTCGCCCTGCCGTACAATTAGCCCGTCCCTCGTTACAGCGTGTCCGCCTACGCGCGGCCTCGGCAGGCGCTGCCGAAACATCTCTTATTACCTCCACAGATCCTCCTACCTTTTTGCCGATACAGTCACAGACGCAACCATTGCGCGCGTTATCATCATCTCTACAAAGAAGCATCAGTGCCCCGCCTCCAGATATGGACCAATATAATGATATTGCCATGGCTGCTTGGCAGCGTGATCAAACCCAACCACCGGTATTGAGCGCGTCCACACCCATCCGTCAAACCGCCAGCAGTTTTGGCGCTGGAGTGGGGTTTGATAGCGGTGGGCGACCGCCTGGTAGTACTGGTGGTCGCAATGGTCGCCGCGCTCGTCGTCGTCGGCGGGGCAAAATTGAGGAGAGCAGCAGCCCTGACACCATTCCGCACCCCTTCACACCCGCAAGCAGAAATGCTGCTGCCGCCGCTGCTGATACTACCCCGGTAGGTGGCTACGACTTGCTTAGCGCCAGTCTCATGTTTGGTGACGAGTTGGGTGAGGGTAAAACGCAGCATAGTGCAGCGGCTCCGCCCGAAGCTGCACCCAAGCTTCTTCGCGTGTATGCTGCCACATGGAACATGGGTAATCCCACGGTGTCACCACCTGATGCGGAGGTGGCCGCAATGCTGGGGCTGGCTCCAGCAGCGGCTTCTTTTTCCTCTGCCCGCACCGCCGATATAAATGTTACAAAAAATTGTGACGCATATGTTATTGGGGCACAAGAAGGTCTCCGGCGCGCGCACGTTTGGCAAGTTCAGCTACAGCGTGTGCTCGGCGCGTCCTACGCCCTCATGCACGCACACTCGCTGGCTGGCATTCAGTTGTGCGTGTTTCTGCACAAGGATCTTCTATGGTATGCATCGGGTGTAGAAAGTGCCCACGTGGCCACCAAGCTCGCCGGTGTGCTCAAGACTAAAGGCGGCGTGGGTATTTGCCTTGATTTTCTTGGCACCTCTCTCCTCTTCGTCACCTCGCACTTAACAGCCCATGACCAAAATGTGGCCGAACGCAACGCCGATTTCCGCACCATTTGCCGCACACTGGGTCTGCCGCACGCGCACCGCCTCAAACGCGAGTTTGCGCTTCTGTCGCCCAGTAAGCGTATAGGTGAGGACCTGACTGCAAAATTTGACCGCATTGTGTGGATGGGAGACCTCAACTATCGCGTGGATCTACCGCGTGCCCAGGCAGAGACACTGGCTAAGGAGGGTCAGCTTGAGCCCTTACTGGCGCACGACCAGCTCATACGCCAACGGGCACAAAAGCGTGTTTTCATGGGCTTTGACGAGGCCCCCATTGCGTTTGCGCCCACCTTCAAGTTTGACGTGGGCACAAACACATATGACACGAGCGCGAAACAACGTGTGCCGTCGTGGACAGATCGTATCCTCTTTCGCTCGCGTAACAGTGTCCATGGCGGCGGTACTGTTGAAGCACCCAGCATTGTACCATTGGCCTATGGCTGCGTGCTGGAGGCCATGTCATCGGATCATAAACCCGTGTATGCCGTCTTGGAGGTGCCGCTGGATACGCAGGCTTTGGCACATGCGCCGCCGCGTATGCCCCTGCGCCATTCGGTGTGGGATCTAGGTGCCCGCTTTGATCACCAAGTCTACGTCAAGGGTATACTAGGCGAAGATGCATCAGCAACAGCAACAGCAGCAGCAGCAGCAGCAGCAGCAGCAGCAGCAACGAAGAACGCAAGAGGCGAGAGCGGGAGGCACAAGGACGCTGAAGGAAAAGGCGGAGAAAGAGGCATGCGGACTGGTTCGTTAAAGGGTGCAGCCTCGCGGCTCATGCGCACACTATCACGGGGTAGTAGCGGGAAAACCCGCCGTCCACGCAGCCGGAGCCGGAGCCGGAGCCGGAGCCAGGGCCATGGCATCGACTCTTCCAACAAAACTCTTACTTCCACATCAGTGGCAGAAGAAGGGAGTGAGGCAGAGACTCGAGGGGAAGAAGAAATAGAACATGACGATGAAGTTGTGGCAGCAGCAGCAGCAGCGGCGGCGGCAGTTGAGGAAAAAAAATCTACCTCATCACTGCCAATACCCCCCTCCTCTTTCAACTCTGATAAAGTGATTGATGATGCAACGCTGGCTCTCTCACCATTGTCTGAAGACAGCCAATTTGTTGTCCACAAAGCCATAACGGTAGAAGGAAACGGAAGTCGCGCGCTCCTCCGCGGCAATCAAAGTGTGGGCCCGAGTAATGCACGAAGTTCTGTGTGCGTACTGCAGTAAATTGTTGATGTTCGGGCAACCGCTTATTTTCTGGGGTTATCTACAAAAAATGAGGGGAAAATCGCCAAATGGCCGAAGAGATTGATTAAGGTTATTTATATGTACGATTTTACTAAACTAAAGGACGGGGGGCATAATTTGAAAGTAATAAAAAAACTGAATCGGGGCAAAGCCCTTCCTTAGACCTCACACACCTGCGCATAGGGCTCCCAGTATTTGAGATAAAGTGCACCTTGCAACCATGGACGTCGTCTCCCATCCCAGCTGAGCACGCTGGCACTAGCCAGTTCTTCTGCTGGAACATTGCGTCGAAAACCTAGGCCCGCAACCAACGTGCTTTGATATGTTGTTGCAACACGTGCTCCATCACTGTCGCTATCGCCAGTAGCTCCAGCAACACCTCTGGTGGCACCACCAGCGCCCGGGCTTGGGTCAGATGGAGTTGTCCAGCCCATGCTACGCAAAGTCAGCTGTAGCAAAATATCACTCGGTGTACCAGGACTGCGAGCTGCATCTGTATATGCACGTACTGCTGCTTCAAACACCGCGCCAAGTTTCGCACGCGCAGTACTACCATACGGCGGAAGGAAAGCGGAATACACTGCTGGGTGCGCAAGAGGTTCACTAGCAGCATCGCTCTTGCTGCTACTGCCAAAAGCCCTTAAGGATGAGCCTTTCCTACCCTGGGCTACTGAAACAACAGTGTTGAGACCCGGTGCCAATGCCACAGAACGACGCTTATCCGCGAATGCCACCCAACGTGGTGATGGTGTCGCTTTTCCGCCTGCACCGCCGGCTCCTCGGTAAGTTTGGCCAGTTAGTAATGAATTGGCATCCACGTGCACAATAGTCTCGGGCGCAATCACCAATACACGCCTAGCTGACCTTAACAATGACAATATGGGCGCCTGCTGCAGTTTTGCATTGACAGGGGTAATGCTGTTGCTGCTGCCGCTGCCGCCGGTACCTAAGAGAACGGCAAGGACGAGCGCACTCACAGGCATGTGTCGTACGCCAACTTTGCCGTGCCAGAGCTTCCAAAACTTCACAGTGTCGGCAGGCACCGGTACGATAGTGACTCTACCACGCGCAGATGATACACATTGTAGTGCCGCCTGCACTGTAGGAATATCGTCATTTGGTACCAGTGCCCACAAGTTTATCTCACGGCCATCGTGCCCAGCGGTATGCATGACCACAGAGCGCAGCGCAGCAACAGCGCCTCGCACGGAAGCCCCCGTTGTTGCGCAAAGCACGTGTAACACGTTGTCATCTGGAGCGGACGACATCTTTTTCTGCGCCTCGACTCCGTTAGCAGCAGACACAGCAGCAGCATCAATTGGAGGGGCGTCTGTACTGGGCGGTAAGTGAACATTCTCATCCGCCGCCGCCGCCACCACCACCACAGGTAATTCTGCTTTGGCGGCATTACTTTTACTGCACAAGTGCCCATCTCTGCCAGTGTCACATATGCACGCGCCATGCACGCCACAGACACCGTGACCCGAGCACTCGGGCGGACTATAGTGTAGCCATCGTTGTGCGTGCTTCGCTTTACCGTCGGCTAGCCATGGCTTGCCGGTGCCTGTCCAGTGCAGCAGACGAGCCGAGTCCAGCACACCAGACGGGAATTCTTCGCGCCATCCCAACCCATCTACGTTCCAAGTGGCGGGCAAATGGTTCCAACCTCTTGCGGCAGCTACAATGAGTAATGGTGGCTGTGTACCAAGCTGCCAAAGCGGTTTGGCCCGATTCGCATCTACCCAGTACAAAATCTCGTCTGTAAGTTTTTGGTGGCGCCACACGGCAAGATTTATCCCCAAAACGCCAGCATTGAAAGAGGGATGAGACGTGTCAAGATGCACACCGTAGCGCTCAAAAAACAGCCTGGCCACCTCTGGGCTTCCAAGGTACTGCGAAAGTGGTACGTTTCTCTGCACGGCTGAAATTGCCATTGTACTATCAGCACCGTCGCCGTCATCGCTGCCACCGCCACCGCCAGCACCAGCACCAGCACCAGCAACAGCGGCGTTACGAACTGATGCATCAGCGACCGAGGCCCAGAGCTCTTCAATAGGCCCGTTGACAACAATGTCTACGTCCAGGTAGAGCACATGGGAAACATCTGGTGGCAAAATATCCGCAAGGTAAAAACGCGCAAAATTGGCCGGCGACGCGAGGTGCCCGTGCGTGGATTGTGCCGCGTGTACAGTGACACGATCGCGGAGAAGCTGAGGCGAAAAGGGAAGCACACCTACCACACCGGGCGCTGCAACTTTGGAAGTGCGTATGCCGCGACAGCGAAGAAAGGCAGGCAAGAGAAGGCTACTTTGAGATGACCAAGACTCTTCTCCGTGGTGGCGGCCACCATCAAAATTAGAATCACTTGCCAAATCATCAACGTCACTTAAAGTGGACGATGGTGGGTCCATATAGACGGCCCAGATTCGGATTCGACCAGGTGCTTGCGTGTTGTGACGAATCGAGTTGATGAGCGCAGGAACGCCTGCATAGTGCTCTCGATCGGCAATCATAGCCACGTGGATGATAGCTTTACCGGCCTGGGAAGAAGGAGAAGCGGGCTGGTTAGCTCCAATAGGCTTTGCCACGTGATTCTTGTTGGTCTTTATCTGCTTTTCGTTTGTAATTGACGCGGCCGGTGCCTCCGGCGCGGCGACGGAAGTAGAAGCGGCACTAGCAGCCGCTGCTGATGCTGCCGCATCGATAGCATCTTTGCGCCCATTGCGTACAATAATAGTCCCTGCTGCTGGCAAAGGACTCGGAGGGTCGACCGTGGCTACCAAGGGGTTGGTTTGCGGCACGCATTGCCAAAGTTCTGGTGCGTTCTCGCCCTTATTTGTAAGGACAAGTCTTGCGTCTTGCGCGTCACAGGCACAAGCATAAATGCCTGCGCCGCGTCGCTTACACCGGGCACCTGTTGCGCAGCCAGCTGATCGTGCGTTGCAATAGTCCGCATCGAGTACGTACAAGCCATCTTCCTTTCGATTAGAGAAACGCTGCCACGTAGTTGGCGGGGCGATCGAATCTTTGATAAATCCATTGGAGTTAAACCCAAGGCAGCTTACTGTACGGTCGCAAATGGCCCGCAAGGCCGCGTTACGCTCTGCGCCTGCAGGGAGTTTGGCGGCCTCCTCGGCATACAAAAAATCGCCGCCTGGTGAATCGAGGCCCGCGAAAAATACATATGGCACAACCGATCTACTTGGCGACGTGTCGAGCCGCTCCAGCGCGTCAGGAACATAGGCCCCGCCACCAGCTGTTGGAATGCATTCAGATGGTGAAATGCGTACATGTCCGTTTAGACACTTGCACGAATAAGAGGCAGCTGGTGGTCCGCCAGCAAGGCCTTTACCCCCTGTTCCTTCTTCGCCCACGCAATGTGTTCCGCGTCCGCAATGATGAATGTCAGCGGCACAAGGATGCACGTCAATGGCTGCGTAAATGCCTGCGCGGGGACCAGCTTCGCGAGCCAGTGTTTTCCATTCTTCCCGCGGCAGTATAGTCTTCTTGAGAACCCCACTACTGGTGTACGCCACACACTCCGGGTAGACGTTGCAAGTAGACTCGATTTTAGTTGAGTCCACACCATTCCCCATGTGCAGAAGATCACCACCGGGAGAGTCTTTTCCCGCGTAAAAGACAAATATCTTGGTGCGGGGAAGCGCTGGCAAGGCAATGCCGGCTGTGTTTGCGTATCGCCTCCAGCGAGACAAAAGCGCATCCCCAAGTTCTGCCAGATTTTTGTTACGGGCAGCCAAGCGCTCCCGCGCCGACTTTTCCCGCCGCTTCTTGGCCTCCAGCTCGAGTTTATATCTTAACGCTGCCACGCTCCGACTACCCTCGGTTGTTGCCATGGCGCTCACATATCCAGCACGCCATCGGACAAAGCGCGCCAATCCAACATCCAGCGCAATACGTGGTGCAAAGCCAAGGTCTTTCTTGGCGCGTTTTATGTCGGCCCACGTGCGCATGAGCTCAGTAGCGGGCAGCGGGCGCAAATCAAGTACAGCGCGTCGGCCTAGCAGCTGTTCAAGACCACTGACCATGCGTGTGACATTCTCGGGTACACCATGCCCGAGATTATACACAATAAACGGCGGTTGTCTTGTGCTGCAGTCGGTCCCCGAGACTGTCTTGCCGCCGCCACTGCCACGGTGGTGACAGTTTACTACGCCTGGCGTAAGGCGCACGCTGAGGGCCCCCAAGATTCCGTCGACAATGTCGTCTACATACGTAAAGTCGCGCTGCAGTGCAGCGTCGTTGTAAAGTGGAACGGCCTGGTCAGCCATCATTTTCTCACTGAACGAGTACACGGCCATATCCGGGCGACCCCAGGGCCCATATACGGTGAAGAAGCGCAGACCTATGGCCTGCAGTCCCGTGCGCACAGACCAGGCATGCGCGAGCATTTCATTAGCGCGTTTGCTGGCTGCATAGAGGTTGCCCGGTGACCCCGGCACGCCATGCTCGCTGAAAGGTACGGGCGTACCGGGGCCGTAGACGGATGATGATGACGCAAATAAGAGTCGCGGCGGTGAAGATACTAGCAAGGGAAACGACGACGATGACGTCATCGATGTCGTGTCGGCCAAGAGTGTTAATAGTCCCGAAAAGCACTCTAAATTGGAGCGCACGTAATCCCTGGGGGCGCGCACAGAGTGGCGCACGCCTGCCTGCGCAGCCAAATTGACCACATGCGAGAACCCAAACCTTCTAGTGCTACCGTCGCTGTCGCTGCCTGGAAATGGACTGAGTAAGAGTTGACGCATGGCCTCCGTGTCACACATGTCAATTGGGTGCACGGTAACACCTAATTCACGAAGCCGCATCGCGCGTGCATACTTTAAATTGGGATCGTAATAGGCGTTAAAATTATCGACACCCTCCACGGCTACCCCGCGCGCCACTAGTGCAGAGCACAAGTGAAAGCCAATAAACCCCGCGGCACCAGTAACCAGTACGCGCTCTGGTAACGCAGCTTCCCGCTGCACTTTTATGGCTACTGTATTTTCCTGGTTGTATTCGGCGTGCAGTGTATATGAGTGACGGTACGCAGCAGCTGTTAACAGTAGGAATAAACTACCTAGCACTAGCACAATATCGCGGAGGGCGACGACACCGACACCATTGGTGTAGTTGACACCATTACCGCTTAAAATACCCTGCCGACTACGCCCAAAAAGATCACTTTGCCTAGCAAAGCTGTGGTCGTGCAGCAAAGGTCGCGACGCGTCATGGGAAGCGATGTTGCGTGCACCGCCATCCACTCCATAGGTGAAAGTGGACTTAGACGACGCAGTATTCGCAGCAGAGGCAACAGCGGTGCGGCGATATCGAGTTTGACGATGCATAGTAATAAGGTGCAGCAGACTGTCGGCATACACGGCTGTCCTGTCTGCTCTGTCAATCAAAGGCTCCAGGGCATGACTAGCCCAACTTCTCTTTTAATAGTGTCGCTCTATTTAGAGTCCTGTCCTTACAAAGGTGTATATGCTAAAAATCAGGGGCAAAGGACCTATTCATAATACTACATATGTTTGCACCATATGTCGTCATAATTGCGCTGCATGACTGCAGAATAGTAATACAGTGTGTGTGTGTGTGTGTGTGTGTGTGTGTGTGTGTGTGTTTGTGTGCGTGTGTGTTGTGAGTGAAGTAGTAATGGGATATATCACTACATATGCACTCGTGCTATGTCGTCAAGCAAGTAGTTCATACGGACCGAAGAAAATTGGGAGTACATCTGGAAGTCGTCAGCAACGTGCAGTTTAGTATCATGTTTTAGTGTAAGAACTACTGCCAACCAAAGAGGATAGCATCCTGTCAATCCTGTCCTCACCTATAAACTATTAGCAACATATATATTCGTCATAAGTAACACATGCTGTTAATTAACATTTGAGGTGTGTTATGCGCTATGCACTGACTACCTCCGTCCGTGGCTGTAAGTTAGGTAATTTTTGTTTTGGTATGTACGTATTTGAATTGGGTTTGAGTTTGGCTGGAGTGAGTATTTTGCGGGCTTATGTAAAAAAAAAAGAGTCGAGTTTCTCCAAATTATTCAGACTTTTCGAATCTCACAGCCTCAACCTATATTTTTATTTACAACCCGTTACTACTCTAATTGCGAACTGCCATCTGTCTACCAAGCAGCACTTAGTCGTCGTCTCCACGAAAGGTTGCCTGTATCTAGTTAAAGACTACGTTGGGACACACTGGTTCAAGTGAGCAACTCCACGAATATTGATCAGGGCTGTATAAACGTAAACGTACGAATAAAACAGCACCCAAAAAAAAAAGAAAAGAAAGGAAAAGAAAGGAAAAAAAAAAAAAAAGGAGGTGAGGCTAGGGGTTGTGGCCAGGTCTGATGGCGTCCATTGCTGCTCGCATTGCGATTGCGACTGCGGTCGCATCGTTACTGCTCTGGATAGCGGTTGGCGCAGCCTTGAGATAGCTCGAAAATGCTGCACGAAGGCGCTCTGAGCGACGGCGGTTCTTGCTACCGGCTTCCATGGCGTCACGCAACTGAAGACGAAGAGACCTTGGCAACAAGCGATGTACCTCATCAAGCAACACTTTTGTATCGGCTCCTCCCTCTTCCTCGGCTTGACTTGGGCTTTTTCCTAGCGTCTCCCTCTCTTTCCCCTCTTGCGGCTGTACTTTGGCAGCAGCAATAGCACCTCGTGGCGCCGCAGACCCTAGACGCTCCAAGGGCTCTACACAGGCAAACAAGGCTTCGAGCGCAGCCACCCGATATCTCCGTGCATCTCCGACAGCACCGGTGCCTGCATTTGCGCTCGCCGCTTTGGAGGCCATATTATACGCATGCGTCGTTTCAATGCGAGCCTGAAGACAATTTTTTGCCGCCATGGTACCTAACATACCGGCGTAGAGCTCACAAGCGCGCTCGTAATGACGCACGCAAAGGCGTAGTGCGCTATCGATTGCAGGGCTACTACCACTTGCAACAGCTGCAGCCAATACATCAGCATGGTGCTTGCCAAGCCGATGGTGTACCTCAACTAGTTTGGCTCGCGCAGCCAAAAGGCGACTTGCACTCCCTACTACAGCGGCCTCACTACTAGTCTTGCCACTAACCTTGCGCTTGCTTCTACTGCCTCTGCCGCCGCTGCCGCCGCTGCTCCTCCGGCTGCCGCTGTCACTGACTTGGCTACTACTACTACTACTAGCTCCAGTGCCTGCTGCTTGATCGGCCGCCAGGCGCTCTTCCTCTGTGAAATAGCGGAGGGCGCGCACTAGTAGTTGATTTGGCATTTTGTCTACTACTGTGCTGCCGCCGCCGCTACCGCCGTTGACATGACCACAACTACTGGTCGTTGTTGTCCCCTCTTGATGTAGTGCAGCAGCGGCTAGGTAGGCGTTTCCAAGCTCGTATCCAATCATATCCCATAACACGGTCGAGGTGGAACGGCGTTGCAAGCACTTGCGGGCCGATTCATAGTACTCAATTGCCTTGCTATGCATTACATCATCGCGAGCTCTAATACTCCGAAGCCGCATGAGTTTACCTAGGTTGCAGTTGACTAATGCCGTGTTGATAGTATCAGAGGCGCGCAAAAAACTACGTGCCGATTGTGTGAGGCGCACACAGGCGCGTTCCCAAGAGTCTTGCGCCGCAGCACCTGTGATGGTTGCAGTAGGAAGGGTGCCGTTTGCGGTTTTGGTTGCAGTGTCAGTAGTCATGGTAGTGTTGGTGCTGCTGGCCTCGAGTGTTTTCTTTACTAATGCTTCGTGCATCCCGGCGGCAGCTTGCTCCATGTACAAGGTTCCAAGCACATTCTGCACATTTCCTAAGCGCCGCAAAGCCATGGCACTAAGGCGCTCTCTTTCAGTTGTGGCAGCGGCATTGAAACTAGTACTGCTAAGGCTAGTAGTTGTGAGGGCGTGCGCACTATTGTTTGGCTTTGCCATTTCACTCTCTGATGGAAAAGGTACATCTAGCGCGGCAACAAGTTGCGCATAGGCATGGGCGGAACGCTCCAAGCAAGCTGCAGCACCGCCTTCGGCAAGTCGCCAGCGAAGACCGAGGGTCTGCCACCCAAGTTGCGATGTACCACATAGTAGAGTACTTGCCGGTTCACCGCCCCGACGAACGAGATTTCCCACTTGCGCTTCCCAATGGCAGGACTCTAGACGTGATCCGCCCGGCCCACACACAGCATCTAGTAAAGCCGCATCAACATGTGACAGCGCCAGCATGCCCTCTTGAGCATCTTCCAGAGGCCCGCGAGCCGTTGTCTGACAGGGACGCGGCAAAGGCGTAGATGATGTCGATACGTCGCTTCCCTCTACACCGTCGGCGTTACTACTACGAAGTGCCTGCCCCAGGATATAGTAAGCGTCACCTGTCGCTTCTAGTAAATGTATCTGCGAAATACGTAGCTCCTGCTCCTGTTCCTGCTCCTGCTCTGTTACCATTGTGATGTTGTCAAGCAATACCTCCTCGCTTTTGCCGGCAGTGTCTCTCTGGCCGCGAATACGAGTGCTGAGCTCACGTGCAAGCGCTATATAGTAGCCCGCAAAAATAGCCGAGCGGAGCGCTTCTCCTGTCTTAGCCGTAACCCTTGCACTGGAAGCACTGCCGATGCAACTACTCGCGGCATTGCTACCGCGATTCAGTCCCTTGTTACAGAACCAAATCAGCTTTCTGCCACATC
>JACLAD010000407.1_pt1 | contig 11477 bp, 14 predicted proteins | sample 8027901 | NCBI WGS metagenome assembly JACLAD01 (sample SAMN15725071, study PRJNA655200) | protist metagenome | isolation source: fluorescence activated cell sorting (FACS) single amplified genomes of... | place: Spain: Blaines Bay Microbial Observatory, Mediterranean Sea | collected 2016-07-05
GAGACGATTCGGTTGAGCTTACTTGCTTTCGTAGAATTAATGTGATGGCAGTGTTGGTACGTTTGAATCGGATGTTTTGTTGGATTCTTGCGAACAAATGGGAGACACGAAGTTCGTGTACTCGTCCTAACACATGCGGATATTGGAGGGAAATGTGCAAACACAGGATCTGAATGGCATATGTTTTACTATACTGTTCAGGCATTCATACCATTTGAATCTACAATGGTTAGTAGAAGACTTTGTTCATCATTTTTCATGGAAATTCTGTTCTCCGAAATATCCGATAGATGATCGAAGGGCACACCAATTTTGACTCGGTTTCCTTCATCTTGCCAAGAATACTTCAATACCAGCGTGTGATCCCGATGTTTTGTATAGGTGCTAGCGTTGGGCTGTACTTGCACATGTTTCACTCCTTTGTAGATAGGCATCGGAAGGGTCGAATTGAATTGTTGTGCCGATTTCTGGGTTGTCAAACGAGGGTTTGCTGGTTGCTCTGACATCTTGGTGAATGCCAGTTCCACATCAGACACAAGCTCCATTAAGTGTGGAGTAACTTGTCGAAGTTGTGCGTTCAACTCCTTTTGCTTCTTGGCCAGTGACTTTGGTTGCCAGTACTCGTCATCGAACAGTAAATCGATGTCATCAAAGGACATTCGAGCCACCCACGATTCTTTGTTGCCAACTCCGTAAGTTATGACTAGAGTTCGTAAGTGCAATTGTGTAGACGCTTTGGCAGTATCGTCGCTTCGATCAATAGGCAATTCAAGTAAATCGAGACCTTCATAACAAGCAATCATAACAAGTCAATGATATGAATATATATTTGTTGTGTATTTTATTTTTGTGGTTTGAGGGTGCTCACCTGTAATCATCGCAATTGATGAATTGTCCACAAACTTTGTCATATTCGATCTAGAACGAAAATAACGCAGCGACACATCGTTTGATAGTGACACCAAAGTGAGAGCTTTGGATACAGCTATGATTGGGAATGGAGCACGAGAAGCCATCTTAAATAAATAATTGTCGTAATATCGCCCACGTAATCTGTCTTGTAAGGATACTCTGTTCACATGGAATGCTCCAAGATAGTATGCCTGCGGCGTATCTTTCCCGACCAAAACAGGTGCAGGGCCTCCCCCAAAGTGGAAGTGTGTTTGGATTGGAGAGCCATCTATTTTATATTGGCGTTTCTCCGAATACACATTTGCTACGCTCTACAACATATAATCATTGGTGATTCAAACTAATTTGGACATGCTTTTGATTGCAATGGATACAGTACTTACTTCTATTAAAGAACTAGACATCGTATGAGCCAATGTGCAAAGTCCTGTCGAAATATCCACACGTAAAATTTCGTACAGTGGCCACAGGTGCCAAATAGCAAATAGAGTGCCATCTGCGTCAAACGGCTGCCAATTTTTTTCAATGCTGTTCATTATTGTGGAGAACTCTCCGTTTCCGTTTATTTCTTGTGATTTGTGTTTGTACCGCCGTCCATGTGGTCTGATCAATGCATTCTGCCGTGTAATCACACGAAGCGGTATTGTTGATTTGGAAACAATTTGCATTCCAACGCCGTTTGTCATTTTGGATACTAACTCAGTCAGATAAGGTTGCATTAAAACTTGAGAACGGTTATGTTCGGTCATGGGACATCCCCATGCTGAAGCTGCAACAAATTTCATCGTCTGATTTTTATTCTTGACGACCAAACGAGGTGCATCCCAAAATATCATGAATAGTTTCTCTCTCAATTCAAACAACCGTGGATCTTCAGGGCCAATTGCTGTATTTTTATGCGTATCTGGACATCTAACAGACCAGGAATCAAAAGGATCTAAATGTTGAAGCTGAACCAGCTGAGACCTGGCTTGTTTACATGAGGATTTCCCTCGATCTTTATTTTTGAGGGCAAGGCAACCAGGATCTTGCAGCCCAACCCAAATCTGGGATTGCCAATTCTTTTTCTTTGTCAATCCATCAATGTTCAAAAAGTGTAAACGAGATACGAAGATTGTCTCGTTGGACAAAACATGGGATGACTTCACAGAAGGATTTATAAAAACTGCGCCGCAGCGTAACAAGGCACTGGAAGAAACGGTTTGATTCTGGTCTGTTAACATCGCGCAAGGCTTTCTTGTGTCCATGTCAGGTGCAATATGTGCACAAAATCTCAATTTTTGGTGTACGAAATGCCTGGGTGTTGGTTGCAAATGCAACGGTGTTGCTGCTTCTTCTTTTGTTTCAACACTCGATCTAGTTGTTGATGAATGATTGTCTGGGTATCTTTTCCTTTTATTTTCAAGGACGACATCAAGCACGTTATTCTGAATTGGAACACTAAAAGCTCTTTTTATATGGAGTCGACTTCGTCTGGAACATTGTTGCCAGAGTGTATCATTGACAAGTAAGGCTGCAACCGCTGACGCAAAATTCTGTGCCATACTTGATGACGTTGGAATGACATGCAGTCCAGCCTGGCGAAAGGCAGTTTTGAGGGTAAGACCAGTGCCACGCAGTCCTAATAATCATATGAACAAGATGTCATGAAGAGGTATTGACGTTAGTACCATAATCTATCTACCGCTGATTACAAAAACGGAGTTTTCTGAAACTGACACTGCATCTCTCTTTTATTTAGCCTTCCCCTAGCAAAACACTGAACACACCTGCCTTTGTTGTCACAACCGGAATACCAACACTTAAAGCTCGTATGATTTTCGTTGCAATTCCGCTCCCAAGGGACATGCGATCAACATTGCTTATGCTATCCGATTCGAACACCGGCGCAACAAACACTCGGCTTGATCTGAAAACCTTGTCCAACATAGCGTCAGCTAAGAACCCTGTTTTGTTGAGCAAACACTGTTTATTATCCATACTATCCATTTGTAACGGCTGGAGAAGTCTTTCGTTCCACCCCCTACCAACAAGGGTTAGTCTGCAAAACAATGAAGAATTCATTGGACTGATTGGATGGCTCAACTTGTTGTCCCTAGATTTATTTGCGGCAAATGTAAGTGCTTTCGGCAGATGAGGGAAAACCTTGGCTATCAGCCTGATATTTGATATTAATTTGAAATTCATATCAGATCATACAGCATACAAAGTACAACATACCATCCAATTCCTTGAATTGCAATATTGTGCGCCTCGCCAACGAAAAGGAGTCCTAGTCTGGATTGCAACTCGATTTGGATTTTGCTTTGTGCCGAAGGAATAGAAAATGGCAGCCACACGATCCTTGGTGCAGTGTCCAATGTCGAAGTTTTCCCTTGCAAGTGATTTTTACTCCTGGCTAGAAGATCATCCGATGGTCGATGCTTGAACAGGGTATGAAGGAGAGCAGAGTCCTCAGGACTGATAGTCAACACAGTGTCGGCGATGGCACCATACACACGCATTTCCATTTGTTTCAGTGTTTTGTACGCGATCTGGATCTGATGGTGGTCAATAGAAGGGTAAACATACGAGGACCGAGTTTTATTACTACCCACACGTGTTTGAATTGAGTCTCTGTCCATAATAGTTTTGCTGGTCATGTCCGTAGCATTGATCATTCTAAGTTCCTGTGAATGGCGTTCTACATCCTACAAATGTAGGGCAATGAAATAAAACTGCAATTACGATTCTCTCACTTATTTTTGACGGGAACTGTACCTGAAGCAGTACATGTGTAATTCGCAGATAGTGTATATCATCCGTGGCGACAATAATATGAATATTTGGCCCGAAATCCTGCGATGCGTCGAAGGTTACCGAAACAAAATGTATGTATCTAATGTGCTTCTTATGTACCTGTCTCAGCCAAGAAGCAAATACCTCAACTGGATCAGTACCACGTCCAAGCTCAGTTGTGCCACCTATCAAGAAAGGTTGCTCTTCTTGCTGCACACATAGAGTTATGTGAATCAGATTCAAACCTTGCGGCCAACCACTGTTGGGATATCGTCTGGCACCATAGTGCATTGCCATTGTAGGGGTCGTAAATAATAGGAGCGCAGTTTCAATGTTATAATGGTACATCTGTATATGCCTAGATGTGATGTATGCGCTGACTCCTACATACATTCTGTAATTTTTCGACCAAATGATGACAAGAACCAACCTCTTCCAGTTGATGTATTGTTCCCGAGGAGATCGACCTGCAAACGTTCGAACTCGATCATGGCAAACAAAATCATTCACAGTCACATTTTCTGGGTTTGTAGTGTTCCTGGCAGGCTCATACGTTTCTTGCCAGGTGTAATAAATGACTGAAATTTGTTCCGCCACACCATTTTTGTTGTTAGACACGTTTTGTTGTATAGATTGAAACCGATCAAGGAGTTGCTTTTGGCGTTGGGACATCCCTTTCAGGTTATGAACAAAAAGTGTGTTACAAACACTTGGCATCAGAAAACATTACTCTTATATGAAATTTACCACTAAGGGTATTGTCAGCCATGTTGTCCTGATTCAAAGATGCAAGTCTCGGGGCAAAAACTAAGAGGGTTGTTGGCATTTGTTCAAATGTGTCCATGGTCCTGTGATTATGGCTTACATCATTGATTTGGTTGTGTTGCCCAGTTGATTCCATGTTCTTTACGGGGCAAGTCATTTCATTTGTTCCAATAGAGTTTGTTTTGGATTTTGAAACTTCATCCAAATCCATAACACCTTCACTCGCTGCTGCTGCTGGAGTGAGAAGCTGTCGAAGTTGTTCATCGATACTCATGTGACTGATATCAATGTTCAATTTACTGGCTTCGAAATTGTCTTGGTCAGATAAAGATGAAGGCATGAAATGATTCACCAATTGCAACAAAGGTCGAAAGGTGTATCCATACTGATTTGCTTTTGCTTCATATTGTGTGACCAAACGTAAGAGGATTTGATGTCTATTAAAACTGCGATCTTCGATACTTGGACTTTCGATAATTTTGGATTTGTTGGGCGAGTTCATGCGGTTGTAGTTAGGAAATCGACAGCGCTTATGACAACGATCAAATTGAAGGCCACGTAACCAGCAAAGAACATACATAATCTGTATGTGTAGAAATGGTGTTGAATTTAAAGTCCAAAATGAACATATAAAAGACTCTTACCGATTCTTTGAGGTAGTCATTTTGCACCTCTTGGAGCCATTGAATATGTTCGTATTTTGCCTCATATTCTTTGCTTCTTACAAACCGCAAGGCTGTCTTCAATTGGGTGTTTGATAGCTGTTCCATGCGGAGATGAACAGATGGCAACGACTTTTCATGTGAAAACAGGTTGTCATGGGCAAAATCTTTTTTTGCCGAGAAACTCGCTTGCATAATTTCAAACCATAACCAGACTGAAAAAAAAAGGGGTAAACTCTGATTATGATTTTTCTTACTTTGCCACTAAATACCCAGTATTAATGTAATAGAAAAAAATTGTTGTACGATACCTCTATCCTGGAGTCGATAGACAAGACTGTCAGAACCAAGGTTTGAAGTTATGTGATTACCAACCCACTTCCCAATGACGATGGCCCAAACTAGTGGATGGCGTACTGCCACAAATAAAGCTGCACAGCATCCTCCCGTAAGTTGTCGTAACATTGGACCAAGAAAAAAGTTTTCTGGTGTTTTTTCAATGAGAATTGCATGGGCCCTTGCATCTTGCTTTAGTCTTGTGAGCATTTCCGGATAATACAATAACCAGAGGCCTAAAATCCTTTGTTTTTCAGCTAAAGTTGTAGTAGCCTTAATTGCTGATTGTAGTATGGAATGCAATTTTTCCTTGACAGAAGTGTGCCCTACAATTGAGCAAGGAAAATAAACTTGAGCGCATTATAACGTCTGGGTTGGTTGCGATTTGCCCTTCAAACTCCCATTCACTCACCTGATTCACCACTCACTGGCATGATTTGACTTCTGTTGATACTGCCAAAATATTTTAGGATATAAAGGTATGGATACACATCCTGAACATGTTTTCCTTCAATACCAGCAGTCTCTTCAACACGGGCAAAATATGATTCATCCATATTGTGGGCTTTCCAAGGTTTGTGTTTGTTAAGAATAGCTGCTGAAGATTTCATTCGATAAGATGACGGCTGAGAACCCAAGGCTTGAGCGAGAAGAGTTGTTCCTGATCGTTGCAAGCCTCCAATATGGTAAAACCTTTCATATATATGTGTTTTATCCAGAAATTGTACAAATACACATATACAAATAAAACCTTTTCCGATGCTTGTAACACCATCCACAAGCTTCTGCTGGTTTTGATACTTGGACATTGTTCAAAATGTATGTATCGATTAATAGATAAACAATGGTGAATGTGCACAAAGCAATAATATGATACATCCGCCATGAGTATAGACAGCTTCGAGCGCGTCTTTTGTCACGTTCATTCCTTTCCATGTCTTTTAGCCGACATTGTGACGAATTCAGCAAATTTGATCCCAAGGTCGGGACCAAAACGCGCATCGGCGACTGGACATGCTCACAGAGAGTATTGCCGTCCCGTTTCGACTCGCTCCGTGCATGTTTGCCCTCGACCCCTAACCCTACCCCTAACCCTAACTGTGCATGTTTTCCCTCGACCCGTGTGTGCGTGTGTGTATTTGTGTGCGTGTTGCGGTGCCGTTTCGACTTGAAGTACTGGTGTGACATATTGGCCCAATGCCGAGAAATTTCTTCACATTTTTGGAATTCCCAATATCTTTTTATTACGTATCATGGAAAAAATTTTGCGTTGAAATATCTACAGTATATATCCCAATGCACACATACCGTAGTAGTATCTCAATTCACACATATTTGGGTAATATCACTCATATATACATTTCGATAGCAATCAGTCTCCTTTTCTCTCTGACCAGTGTGGGAGCCACTAGTGTCGTGAGCATTGCCGATTGTGATGTCACGCATCACGGCGCGAAAGGAGACAATATTACGGAATCGACAGATGCGTTTGTTTCTGCAATTGAAGCGTGTCAGGGACCCACAAAAGGAGCTGTTGTTGTGCCAGCAGGCCATTTTCTCCTCCGCCCTATCAAGCTGTTGTCTCACACTGAGCTTGTGATAATGCCCAGTGCAACACTTATTGCATGGCCTGGGATTGGATGGAGAAATGGCTGGCCAAATTCGACGACCAGGAACTGTTCCTCCAGCCCATATGGGGCTCAACATCCGGTCATGGTACCGCGACTTGAAAGTCTTCTTTATGGCGATGCAGTGAACAATATCACAATTCGTGGTGGAGGCAAAGTTGATGGACAGGTTTGGTACCGTTTTGTGGAACGATTTCTGCCACAAATTCAAATGATAATTTAATATATTTCTTCAGGGTTGGCGTTGGTGGCCTCTGCGAGAGAAGAGTGAGTATTGGCACCACTGTCGTCCACACTTGATCAGGATAAACGGTTCGCCAGGGGATCCGTATAACCTAGCTTCACAGGTTTTGCACACTTATACCTTTTGTTAAGGGAATACAGGAATAAACCAAACAATCTAATATTTGTTCTGTAAGGATATTACCTTCGAGGATTTGACCCTGTACAATTCTCCCAGTTTTAATTTCCACATCCATGCCAGTCGTCTTCGTTTTGAACGAATACACACATATTCTGATGGCTGTCCATTCAATACTGATTCATTCAACGTCGGTGGCAAGGATATTTATATTGCTGACTCTCACGTGCATAGTGGTGATGATTGCATACCTATTGGCAAAAACACAAGCAATGTACTCGTGGAACGTGTGACTTGTGCGTGCGGCAACGGTGCAACCGCCGTCATTTGGGAAACCGACAATCCAGCTACATATATTCGCAATGTTACTTTTCGCAATATGACTTTCATCAACACTAGTTTCGCAGCTAATATCAAAAGCTTGCCTTCATACAGCGGCACAATCGAGCAAGTTTTGTTTGAAGATATCATTCTCCTTAATGTACGCAAAGCCATTAATATTGACCTTGATGGACAGAGTTTTGGAATTGATGGCAAAAATGGCAATGATCCAAAACAGCAGCTCGGAGTCCCCTCCACAAACGAAGCAAATCGTGACAATTTCAAGCAGTTTCGTGTGATCCGGGTTAGAAACATCACTTTCCGTAATTTTAGCGGTAGTGCAGAGACGGCTGGACAATTTAAATGCGAAGTTGATGACGCCGAAGATAGCCAAGATACTCAGTGTCTCGACATAAAAATGGAAAACGTGAAGATTAGTGGAGCTCATACGGGCTACAGATGTGAGGGAGATGTGGAAGGAATAAGTATAAACTGTTTTCCGAAGCCCTGCTTTCGGCGTACACATTGGTAACAACAAACACACCTATACATACATTGATTGAGCGCTTAGGGCTATCCTATATATCTTGAACCTTTACAAATCTCTATCCAGATATCTAGAATCGCTATCCAGTTTCCTATAATATCCCTATCCACTACTAGTAGTAGCCTGCAATACAAAAGTTGCACATGTTCATAGCTCTATATATTCAAATAATTGTCTGGTGCGCTGAACCATTTTTAAGATATTTTTGTGATGAGGAAAGTGATGACGACTAACTCCCGGAGTATACTCCACTTAATAGACTAGTCAATTGTAAGCCAACAACAGATATTATTGTGCAATTTTTATAATAGTAATAAAAATCTTAAATCTTTGGCTTGCATCCGGTGCAATCGTTTATCTTTCGCGTCGTCAGACGAGGATTTCAGAGTCTTTTTCCACCTTGTGTAGTTACCTTGGTAGTTAGATCAAGATGCTTTTTGATATTTCTTTGCCATAGTGTCACGGTATTTATTAACCTGATTTGTAGTGCATCAGTAACCGAAAGCGACACCAAAAGGTAAAATACACAAACCTGTTCCAAAGATGAAAAGGGGATTGCTGCAACGGTATCTTGCACTATTTGTGGAACCTTTGTGGATCTTAACAAAAGACGATACCTGCATTGCCCTTCGGGGCCACATCCCTTTAATGGACCCACGATGGATCCAAAATTCCTTCGTCGCTTCGATTGAGTGGAAGTTGGTGTTGGCATGCGACGAGTCAAATCTATGGTGGCTTGTTGGTCGGTCCTGCGCTTTCGCTTCGCCGCAATCTTAAATGGGTCCAGCGCTTCCTCTCTTGCCTGCTTCGCTTTTTTTCTAGTATTATTGTTTAAATGGGACTTGGATTTAGATTTCTCCTTCTTTTCCTCCCCGTTCTTCTTTTTGCACTTCTTTCTTTTGTTCTTCTTATCCTTCTTCTTCTTCTTCTTCTTCTTTTCGATTTGATCTTTCGCAGACTTTTTCGTAGACATTTTTGCTGAATCAGTTTCCGGCGACGATTTCCCCATCTTGCTTGGTTTCTGGGATTTTCGTGGTGATACTGATTGCATTTTCTTTGTCTTTTTGATCTTCTTCTTCTGGATTAGTTTAGCAATGATCTTTGATTGATCGGCCATTGCCTTCTCCAAATCGTCAATGCGCTTTTGGAGGTCACTGCCGTTTGTGGGAGTATCATCAATCACTTGGGTATTCTCATCTGACCCTTCCATAAAAAAAAGGTTTTTTGCTGGATCTTTTGAAAAACCCACGTAGTCACTGCCGTTTGTGGGAGTATCATCAATCACTTGGGTATTCTCATCTGACCCTTCCATAAAAAAAAGTTTGTTCGCTGGATCTCTTGAAAACTTCACGTATTTCTTCACGGTCGCGTAATGAATCCCAGTATCTTTGGCTACCTTATATTCGGTGAGACCGTCCACGCGTACTTTATGTATAGCAGAGCGCATCTCAGTCAAGTGCGGCTCCTTGGTATACTTAAGGTTGTGTCCTGAGAACTTCCTTGAAGGATTCGTATTGCTGTCATCTCCACGACCAAATGCAAAAGCGACGCCGTCACAAGTATCGGTTGTAATACTTGTGATATTCTCAGAATCGAAAGGTAAAGCAGATCTGCCCAAACTACAATTAGAACCATTCGCGCTTGCAGTTGTTTTGACTGTTGAAGTCAAGTTTCTCCGTATTTCTTCGACTCTATTTCGAAAGATTTGGCCAGCTTTGTCAATGTTTTTACAGCTCTATGCGGAAAGACAAGTCCCCACACAAGGTAGATTTTAGGAATAAGACATCACAAACATATTTCAAAACTACAGCATGAAAATGCTTTACCTGATGAACAAAGATGTCGTATTTCTGATAATTGGCATCAGACTTACGTAGAGACTTGGCAATGATTACGAATTTACCATCAGCTATTTCTTGTAGCTGATCAGAATGAACCAAGGAAATTCAGTCACGATCAAAGCAATTTGAACAAGAAATACAAGCATAAACACCTCTTTGCCATACTTTCCATGTTGTTCTGCAGATGAATTAAAAATATCAGGTTGAAACAAAACAAATCTCAAAAGTACACTAACAACACAAGTTAACCACTGGACTCACCAAAAAGCTTGCACTTTTCCCTATGGCTAATGGCCTACATAATAAGGCATTGATCTGTGTGTACCGAATGACGAATCGATCACATCTTACTCACCAGTCCTGGAATATGGAAATATTCCTTTTTGTTTGTGTGGAAGCGGGTCAATTCTGTTCTATACTGCTGTGTTGCGGTGATTTCAGTGTCAGGAAGGCAAGGAATGTAAACCGCTGCAGCCGTTCGCTGTACTGCAGTCTGTTCAACTAAGTTTTTTGGTGTTAATGCAAAGCGTTGTGAAGAACTAATCCCACTTGGGGTGGCTCCTGGTCCAGTGTTACCAGACGTTGCTGCTGGCTGAGCGACAGGGCGTGTATGTGCTTTTTCTACATTTAAAGGTTTTCCATTTATAAAATGCTTTCTGCCATTCACAACATCGTCTGCTGTCTTTTGATCTTGGTATGTGACAAAACCGTAGCCTTTATTCCTTTTTATATTCCTCTTTGAAGAACAATACTTCCCTAAAGAACAAGAAACTAGTGGTGCTATGCTTTCAAAATATGCGCGAAATTCTGTTTCTGTAAGTCCACGGGGCAGACCGCCGATAAATAGTCGGACAGGTTTAATCTCTCTGCAACAATTATCATAAATGTGTTTACTAGATAAAAATAAAATTCGTTATTTTCATTCTTTTCAAATCCGTACTGGCATCGAACACAGTGTTGAACACTTACCCAACCATAGTTCGCGCTGTTCGCGTTCGCTGTACTGCAGTCTGTTCAACTAAGTTTTTTGGTGTTAATGCAATCGAGTGCTTTTGCCTATTTTTGGGTTCAACTTTCTGTGTCTGCACGTATTCTTTCTTAACAGATTTATTGTATGAATCCTCAGTCTCTATTTTCTTTTGATTCTGCTTGCTAGCTTTGTCTTCGATTTTAATTTGATGTCTAGTCCAACCATCATTACGAGTTCTTCGCCCATGATCATTTTCATGTCTATCATGTCTCTGTGACCTTCGATAGTAATCCTGTATCTGCCCTTTTGGAATTTCTTGAAGGCCGTTGCCACCTATTCCTCTTCCTCTTCCTCTT
>JACLAD010004541.1_pt1 | contig 11470 bp, 9 predicted proteins | sample 8027901 | NCBI WGS metagenome assembly JACLAD01 (sample SAMN15725071, study PRJNA655200) | protist metagenome | isolation source: fluorescence activated cell sorting (FACS) single amplified genomes of... | place: Spain: Blaines Bay Microbial Observatory, Mediterranean Sea | collected 2016-07-05
GTGTTACACTATTTTTCTATTACTAATAGTATTAGTATCACTATTGTCTACTACCTTGGAATTGGAATGTGTGACCAGTGTGACGTAATGACATACATTTTGAACTATTTCTATGTTCCAATTTTTGTTTTTGTTTTTCTTTTTTGTAAAAAAAAGGGGAAAACTTGCAAAACACTCATCGCACATGTCTCACTCGTCTTAATCTCATGTTACACCTTTTTATTTTAATATTTTGTTCACATTACCTTACATTATTCGTTACTCGCGATATATCGTACGAATTTTCTCAATTCCATTTCGTTCTGCATATCATAGCTCTTCTCGATTGCTTCATTCAGGTATAGGAATTATAACATGGCGTCATAGAGCTTTGGAGAAATGGAACTAGCAAGTGCGTATTCATACCTTGGGTCATCAGAGTATCTTGTTGAATATGCAATTTTTGAACACTTTCCTTTGTACAGTGTTTAGGTGATTGAAAGGTAGCAAGGCTTCCCTTGTCCTTGAGGGCTACGATCCTAAGCATTCACTCTATCTTCAAATCCAACAGGTACTAGGTAACAGCTAGAAGCTGACAGTCAACAGGATGGAAATGGCGACAGTCGAAAAGAAGGGGCACAATTTGAACTCCAATTGCTTCGTCTTGACTAAGCGGCAGCCAACAGGCTATTAAACTTTCCATCCATTTCTAGGTTACGCCAGCCCCTGCAAGGGCACCTGCGGATGACCCTCCAGCCATGACAGACGATCCCATCACGGCAGCCATAAGCATATCAATACCACTTGCTACTTCCAAAATAGTCGTGCTAGATGCAAATGGTCCCTCATATATTTTACCAATCAATTTCGTTTGTGTCTGCAATTGGGCAAAGAACTTCATGGCAACGACTTTTCTTGTAGTGTAGACAATATTTTGTTTGCCCTTGGCTTCAATTACGCTACATACGCTCTCACAGCTAGTGTCCCAATTACTCGAGATAATAATCTCAGCAAACAAATAAGTACCATCTTCGGCTGCCTCCTGTCCATCATACGTGGACTTGTAGCGATACACATAAATGACATTATCCTTCGTGATGTTTTGTTTGCATGTAAGCTTCATAATTTTTTCATCAGTCTTACCATCCAGAAAGAATACATCCTGCTGCCCTAGGCCCGTGGTCTTATAATTAGATTTGAAGATAACATCATTATTCTTTGAGGTATCTATATATTCCACAGATCCTGAGAGAGAACTCTTCGCTGTCAAAGAAGTAGCTTCCTTAGAGACATAGGAAGGATTGATGATGTTCTTCGACTCCACTTCATCTGTCTCTAAGACACTCTCCCTAAAAGCTGTCACTTGTTTGTTTCCCATACTGTCAGGCGCAGGCACTGGTATGTAAAACTTTATGATCGGATTGGCGTGAGAGAATTAGAAACATAGCTTCGTTTCTACCCCCATGCCCAACACATATAGATAGAAGATGTACTATTTCTCATATATACATGCGAACATACGTACAGCACACTAAAAATCTTGGATCTTATCTCATTTGTATTTTCAGCCAAGACAAATATAAAACTGGCTTTTTTCGCAAATTATTTGCATTATTATATATAACCTACTTTCGCCACTGCGGCATCTATGCGATTGTACGAGAAGTAGCGGTAAAAAAACATCTAATAAAACTACGAATTACAAATTCCAAAATAAAGGGCACTTCTACATAGATATAAAGGAAATAGATAAAAAACAATACGTGTTGTACACTCTTTGTATGATAAAATACGCAGTGAATGATAGATAATTGAAATGAATGGCCTGCAGCCAGCAGCGGACGATGAGTCGTAAATCAATCTGGGTGGTACAAGTTATCAATTCATTAAAGAAGGTAAAATTAAAATCAACGGCAATGATAGGGTTACAGAGCTTAATCTTAGTGGAATTGAACTTGAAGGTCCTATACCAGAGGGCGTTAGTAAGCTGATGAATTTGACTCGTCTTGATCTTAGAAGCAATCGTTATCATAAGGGTCTTATACTCGAATGGATTCGTAAAACTTACCAGTTTGACTGATTTTACTTTCCACGATGATATAGAAGGCCCCATTCCTGAGGGCATGAGTAAACTAAGAATGAATTTAACTAGTCGTCATATTGGTGGGTACAAACATGAAGGCTATACACTAGAGGGCATTAGCAGCCTGAAGAGTTTGACGCATCTCCGCATCCATGAAGGGCTTGGAGGTCCTTTGCCTGAGTGGATACATTCTTGGTAGTGCTCTGCTATAAGATGCTGCAAATAATACGCTTTGGTTAAATCTACCTTCTCAATCTCAATCATAATCATATATCATACTAATCTAATCATATACATATATCAATATCATATTCATCACCATATGAAAAATATAAAATGAGAATCAGCCAACGCAAGAAAGAACAGTATGCGCGAAGAAATGCTCAAAGATTAACTAAGGATATTAATTCGAACGGAAAAAAGTAAATTAAAAATCTAATTTTAGATTTACAACTACCGTATGCTAGGACTACCACTACTAAAATTTTCCCTTTCCTTCTCTCTGAGCTTCGTCTGAAATTCATCATGCTCGATCTTCAGCCAATCGCTCGCCAAGCCTTGATTAATTATCAGCTCAGGTCGCCCACTACATTCTCCACTTTTTTGGTCCTCCTTATGATTCATCTCGCAATAGAACAATAGTTGAGATTCCATGTGTTCGTTGATTGGTTTTTCTCTTTGGCGTAACCACAGGTCCTCAGGAGTGGGGGGGAGCTCCGGGAGTTCCATAGGACAGTCATCTCGCAGAACATTTTTCTCAGAATCGACAAGACTGGCAAATGTATTCGCCCAGCCCATCCTATCACCTAGAGGTGGCGCATCTGATATACCAAGTAAGATATTTGCAGTCGCCATTATAGACGTAGACTCGAAAGCCGATGTTTCAGTGGGCGTCTCATCAGGTGACAGCGTTGATTTGACGATAGTGTTCTTAGCAATCCACGGAGAGACAGCAATTGTGGGTATTCTGATACCTAATCTGTCAAAAGCAAACCCGTTCTCATTCACGTTATCATCTGGGGCTGGAACTCCTTTGTAGGGGGGAGTGGCATGGTCGTAAAACCCACCATGTTCATCGTATGTAATAATGAACAATGTCTGTTCCCACGCAGGTGACTTTCGAAGAGCTTCGTAGACATCTTTGATCAGTCGCTCCCCTTCTAGCACAGATGCATCAGGATGTTGCCAATTAGCTACCCTGTTTGGGCCAAATGTGCTCATACGAGGCTGTAGCCATGAATACTGAGGCAGATCTCCATTCGCAGCATCTTCAAAGAACTGATCCATATCTTGTACATTTTTTGAATTTTTAGGTATAAGCAGGTCTTCGAATGCTCCCAACATCCAAAGATCATCCTGGTAATAGCCTTTCCATGTGCGATTGTATCCACTCAGGTAGTCAAAGTACGACTGTTGATCATACAATGTACCATTGAAATTTGTCACTATACCCTTCGATGTCCCAGCCATTGCGAAGCACCTATTAGGATCGGTAGGTCCCGGTACAGACGAAAACCAGGAATCGAAGACAGCAAATTCTTTGGCTAAAGTGTTGATTATAGGCGCTTTATCTTGATCAAACATGCTTACAGGGTTAGCTAGACTTTGATGGACATCAATTTGTGTCTGAATGAATCCGTTCATCATGTTGTTATTGATTTGCTCCTGCGTGGGGTCGAAAGTGTGCTGAGGATCGTCTTGGCACACATCCAAACCCTCCCTTGTAATATTTAATGAGCCCAATTCTGGATACCTCGTTGATTTCAAACAGCTCATTCCTTCAACAAGTCCATCTATACCTGCATGGGCTTTGGAATCTTGTTTCAGCCACCCAAGCAAGTGGTCAAAAGATCGATTTTCCATCATCAACACAACGATATTTTTGATGTTACTTTCGATCTGTCCACCATTAGCGGAAATCAAAAGCGGGAGCATGCATAGCAGTGCGCGAAGGCTGAAGTCCATGTTCCCTGGGCTGGATCTTTGTTGGGCACGGCTGTGAACTCCTACTGTGATTAGATGAGCACGTGAAAAGTGATGACATGCTCTACTCAGATCCGAGCTGATTTTCCGCAATCTCCATGCTCTTATTCTCGCTTTCTTGCCTGCTCCTCTCATTATCTTTCCCTCTTGATGTTGAACCTCGAAACATTTTCATTGCCATCATGCCAATTGATTTTCCTGTATCATACATATATCGTATCTAACTCTGGATCTGGTCTGTATCTTTTTGTTTTTTATTATGCACACACTTCATTCATACACTTTGCACACATGTATCGAAACTACAAATAGGACATATTTATCATTAACCCCTCTCTGTACTGTATTCCACATACTATACATACCGCATATATATTGGATAGGATATGTTGTTGTGTAGTGTTGTCTCTTTTTCGTCGTGCATCACACATAACATATCCTATCCATACAGTATACTATACATTACATACACACACATACACACACACACACACACACACACACACACGAACACAATCGGGACAAGCCATCGACAAGAGGAAGTTGGTTCGGATCACGCGACCTGAGCATGGACGAGACAACTCTCTCGGTGTTCCTCATTGCATTGTCTGCCATGGTGAAAGTGGCGCTGATTTCATCGGTAGGGGTATGGATGTCTTTGTACCCGAAGGATTATCCCTTGCTGCAACCACCACTTATGAAGTCCATCTCAGCTATCATTTCAGCGGTCTTTATACCAGCGTTAGTTGTGCATTCACTAGGATCATCTGTTACCTTGGAACTATTACAACGTTTTGGTGTTCTTGTTTTCCTTTGCCTCCTCATCATCCTCATATCATACGTGAGTACATATGCCTTCAAGTGGCTCCATGAGGATGATCCTAAGCTCTTTACCGCAGTACTGGTAGCTGTCGGATCTCCCAATGCTATATCCATGCCTCTACTTGTCATGAAAACGATATGTGAGAACAGCACCGTTAATGCGGATTACGACGATGACCCACAAGTGTGCTTTAATGAAGCGAGCAGTATGTTGTTCATCTACCAGATAGGATGGCATTTAGTGTTCTGGTCAGTCGGATTTCCCCTTCTCAAAAGCTTAGATGACGATGAGAATATTGATGGAAATCAAAATGAAATCATAGAGCCCATAAAAGAGTCGATAAAGGGGTCTCCTGATGAAAGTAGTGTCATTGGTAGTAGTAGTAGTAGTAGTAGTAGTAATAGTAGTGGTAGTGGTAGTGTGGAAACAAAAGCCAATCGTAAAGGTAACTGGAAGGATCAGATTTTGAACAATCTCATCCTCTCTCCTTGTATGATTGCCATCTATGTAGGAATAGGTATTGGGATCATCCCGTATTTGCAGGAATGGTTCTTTGAGGATATGACGGTACTTAGACCCTTAGGTTCCGCAATGGCTACTCTAGGCGAGCCAGTAGTGTGCATGAATACACTCATCATGAGTGCCTCACTCGCTCAAGTGTATATACGAATAAAAAAGCAGAGAGAGGTTGACGGATGTGCATCTTCAATAGAAGAAAATACCCTCATAGAGGAAAGTAAGTGCGAAACTGGGAAAGGGGAAGAAGGGCGTAGTATTACCAATAGTGATGGTACGAGTTACAGTATTGGTGGCGAAAGCATAGGCAGTAGCAAAGGAGGTGAAAAGTGTCAAATAATTAACGTAGCAAGCACTACGCCTGAATTAGATAATGATCAAATGGGAGTAGAAAATGAAGTGAAGGAGAGCTGTGGGTGGTTCACATCTGCTTCCTCTTCCACGTATTCCTCCTCTTCTAGCGAGGATATAGACGGAGCAGAGCTTACAGGGACAGAACCATGTATAGATATGGCCGCAGTACAACCCACAGAAGTAATTGTCTTGCCTAAATTCAGAACTATTGGTGTAATGATTTTATGTAGGCTCATCCTCCCCTCTATAATTATGATCGCAGTAATGGAACTGTGTGTTCAAGTGAACTTGGTACCTAAGGAGGAGCGCCTCATGCGCCTGCTCATTGTTATTGAAGCGGCATCGCCATCAGCCCAATTAATCATCGTTTCTTTGAATCAAGTTGGGGGGATGCAGATTGCATCACAAGTGTCATATATGTACGTCTACCAATACACAATCAGCATATTCACAATCACCATGTTCACTACTCTGGGAATGAGAATGATTTATGTTTAATATAGATGGATGAGATCACGCTGATTACTACTATAAAACTACTATATTTGACATTTCATTATGGATCTACAACTGTGACTCTAGTGGAGTTTCCGTTGTCACTATCCCTCCACCAGAGGGACTTTTCGAGCTCAAGAAGGCCGTTTACTTACTCCGAGTACGCGTTCAGCTGGGTGTATCTGCTACTGTCCTGGAATTTATTAACGAGAACGAACAACAAAAAGTAGCATGAACATTTTGCATATTCTAAAAGTAGTTATGATGGCTAATCACAATGGTATGTAGGTACTATTCTAGCTATTGTACATTCTTGTACACTTACACTACCTAGGTAGGTATTCTAATTCTACTTTCACTTCCACTTCCACTTCCACTTCCACAGTAGAAGTGGGTACTATAAGCTGTAGCGTAACAAGTTGTAAGTTGTAAGTATAGGTGGTATAGGTATAGGTATAGGTATAGGTATACCGATTCTATGTTCTATTACTATTACCTATTACTATTAGATTTGGATGAGTATTTTGATTTTTGATATATCATTATGATTCTTCATACAACATACAACTGTATTTGGTGGTGGTTATGTAGTTATTCAAAATTATTATTATTATTATTATTATTATTATTACCTATTACTATTACTATTACTATTACTATTGTTCCGTCACGCCCCATACATTTCACGCACCAACTATTACTATACCTATACCGCCTATACGCTATACCTATACTTCTACCTGCTACCACTACCCACTACCACTACCACTACCACTACCACTACCACTACCACTACCACTGCCACCTACCACTGCTACTGCTACTGCTACTGCTACTGCTACTGCTAGACACTATGTACCATCAAAAATCTCATGTAACATGTAACATGTAACTCTAACTCATCCTCTCTTTCGACAGGATAGGTACCTACCGGTAGGTACTTGTAGTTATGTACATGTAGAAGTAGTCATGTAGTCAGCACAGACACTAGGTTTGAAGAAAGAAGAAAGATCCTTCGTACCACTACCTAGACTATCGCCATTTCTAGTAACATCATTTACATCTTCATCCCCCCTTTCCCACTTTGCACTTGCACCAAATTAGCCTAATCTATTTACTATTAAAAAACTGTTAGCCTTTTCGAAAATGTTCTTAGATGCCGTTTAGATCCTCACCGACGAGAGTTCTTCGATCCAAAATCACCATTATTATTATATTAGTAAAAATTTATATGATGATAGATCATCATAACTGCCTATAACTACAACTACGACTTAGAAGTATAACAACAACCTAGGTAGACTAGGTAACTACCTACCTACTTCGCATAGATCTGGGGGGTACCTTGAAAAGCAATATATGCAATATAAATGCCTATACTGGCAATCTGATCTGATGACGAGAAGTATCACGAAAATGAAGCGGCGGTAATTAATGATACGACACATAATATGCTATGTATGTATCACATTTACGTAAACAAGTATGATGATGATGAGATGACGTATCATATGTACATTATTAACTATTATGATATCCAATATGAAAATACTGCAAAAAAAAAATGAAAAAATATGGTGGGTAGTAGTAGTAGTAGTTTCGTAGTAGTAGTAGTAGTAGTAGTAGATATTTGATGTGATGTGATGTGAGTTTTCGAAGAGTTGGACGCACATACTTTAAATGCTATGGTGCAGATTTGAAATAAAAGGATCTGTCCTGTGCAACAACGTTAACGTTCTCACACAAGTAGAGCCTCGAAAGAACGCAGTATGAGCACGCCAAAGAAGTCATCCAGTGGTGTAAAGCCGCAAGAAACATCTGCGCTGAAAGCTCATGAGAGGGCCATGGAGCTGTTTCGAGAAGCCCCGTCAAGTGAATACAAGAATCTGGTGTTCACTGACCACATCGAGAAGCATTCCAAGTTATCCTTCGAGACTATGGTTAACGAGAGTGGACACGTTTGGGACACCTTACCAGACTCGGTGATTGGTACTCTGATTTACTTCATCCTAGTGGAAGATAATAATGCTTCATTGAGGCCACTGGAAACCCTGTACTACATTTTTTTGGTTGGCGTCCCCGTATACTTTACTTTCTTCTTGCAAGCTGATATTGTATATGAGCTGTATCTATTTTTGGGCACTACTAATGTAAGTTATGAGCACGCTTTCCTACGCTATATTTACTACGCATTATACATGTCCTTGAAGTCTCTACTCCCAATTTTTACATCTTACTTGAACCTTCTGTATAGTCTTGGGAGAGCTATTGTAGGACATCGCCAACGTTGTTGTTGGTGATCGTATGCACGTACTGCATCTTTATGTATCCCTCATTTAGGACTATCATTTCGGAGACATACATAGTTTTAAAATCAGAGAGGGTTGCGTTCATGCACTGTGAGGATGACGTAACATTGCATAATGTGTTGGCACCTTTTCGGAAGCGGTTGATACTATGGGCTACGGTTGTCCTACCTGAGTTCATCATTTTGTGTTTGGTATCTTTCTCAGGGTTGGCATATGTAATTACATCAAAGGGGGTGGAAAATATTATCATTAATAGCGTTTCAGTGTGCTTCGTAATGGACATAGATAATATGGCGAGAAATGCCCTGCAGACTGATACAGTTTCTGAACATGTGGACCAGATGATGTTCGATACAAAGCAAATAAAACCTGTTGAAACACTGAACGCTGGAGGTGAAATATCAGAGGAAGTATCGACTGAGACTTTGTCGTCATTTACTCAAATCGAAAAGTGCACTGTGGTTTTCTTGCTCTCCTTGTTGATAGTATGGATAGTCGTCTCCAGCTGTGACAATGCTGTGCCTCTCATTGGTCGGTTACATGACACTGATGATGATTACTATTAGAGTGGAAAGACAATGCGAAATTTAAAATAAATACAGAGAAGTACTTTCTTCATTCTCCTGGAGCTCGTTCCTGTTGCTCTGGCTGTAACTCTATTACACGATACACGATAAAGTACATTGTAAGAGCAAATTTGTCAGTAGGTCCAGTCACACGGACTAGGATGTTAATGATGATTATGATAATGAAAGAAATTAGTCTAGACTAGTTCTAGTTCTAGTTCTAGTTGATTTCATTTGGAGCAAGCAGGTGAATGTTAGTGTTAGTGAACTAGTTTTGTATTTTTCATGATACCTATGAAGTCCTATCAATGTTGAGTGTCCTGTGTCCTTATTGTTATTCATGTTTTATTGTTATGTAGACTACCTGGTATTGGTATATATATCTATAATATCTGATATTGCTGATATTCTGATATCGATGATATGTACGATGTACCTAGAAATAGGAATCATAGGGAGTGTATGCTTGATGAGTGTGTTTACTATATAATTATATTTATATAGAAATATATGACATTACATATTTTATGGTAGTAGAAGTATATTTGGTATATGTCTTCAATGATGTGATGTACAACCATTCAATTGCATCATAACATGATTGAAATGAAAGGTTTTAGCAAGTAGAGATTAATCATGATCATGTCAAGGTGTCAAGGTCAAGTGATGTTGTAAATCAGTGTAGTCATTATTGCTTATTATTAGTATTAGACTAAGACTAGTATTAGTATTAGTATTAGTATTAGTAATAGTATTAGTATTAGCTGATACTGATACTGATACTGATATACTGATATACTGATACTGATACTGATACTGATACTGATACTGATACTGGATACTGATATTGATATCTGATACTGATACTGATATACTGATACTGATATACTGATACTGATATCTGATATTGATATTGATATAAATATACAGAAGTAATATATAAATATAAATATACTGTTACTGTTACTGTGTTACTGTTACCTAAGCTAAAGCTAAGGCAGCACCCAGGCACCAGGCACCAGGCACCTAGACTAGGTACCTACTGCACTACCTACTACTTCTACCTCTAATCAAAGACATAATACGATGATTGATATTGAGTATTGAGTACCTAATCTCGAAGAAGTCTAACCACAGGTACTCCTCTTTCCTCTTACGCTAACCACCAACCACCCAAAATGAAATCAGGCCGGTAGAAAAGCTGGTTGATGATTCTGAGTGTAGTGAGATAGAGGCCTCCTCATCACAATTATAATCATAATCACCATTATCATACCTACCTTTACTCTGCCCGGGCAGAGGCCGTAGACAATCACTCGAGAACGAAAACTTGCTCTCTTAAAAATCGAAATCGAAGAGTGAAAACATACTTCTCAGTCTCCCATGTACTTATTTTTGGGGGCTACAGCAGTCATCTTGTGGAACAGCATAGCATAGAAAATATACATTAACATCAATGTTTTCCTCTTTCTTCATAGTTCGTGGTTTGTATTTGAATCGTGTAGCTTTATCGCTCAAGACTCAAGACAATATACAGGTTAGGAAAAATTCAACGATAAGAAATGGGGAAAGAACTACATTCAATGGGAATGGTGGATTGTATCCCATGGAAAACTGTGTGTATACTCCAAGCAGTGACAAAGCCGCACCAGCTAGCTCATCTAATATTGTTTCTTCGGGATTGATCTGCACATACCCCATAATGTGCAAGTACTTGAGTGCGTTTCTGGTGCACATTGTTCCACCACGGATGGCTGAGTGTATACATGAAATTCCTCTATGGGCCATCCACGCCAATGTGATACACACTGTTTTTAACATATAGTTCATCATTGGCTCGGCCCATTTTGTATATTCGCTGGGTATTATGCTTGATAGGGCTGGAACAAGGAAAATTCGCGACGGTATCTTGGCAATATCACCAAGAGCATTGCCGAGGGTGACAGCCTTAGCGAATGGCAACTTCACAGTGGCAATTGCCGCGAGAATGCCAGCATTAAAAGCTCCCAAAAACGTTGAAAGACGGACAGGCTCGATCGTGCGTAAAAATAATAATGTTTTTCGAGCTGCTAGTTGTTGGGGATCTATTTCATTAGTATCGGGAACACCTTCTTCTGCATTACTATCTACTTGATTATCTTTCGCGTTTACCTCCAAAAATTTTTCATAATCTTGTTGCAAGTCATTATAAACAACTTTGCTAGGGGCGTATCCAATCATTCGGTACGCCTCTATGGCCATTATGAGGGTCATGAAGCTACCCCCGAAGAACACAAGGATCAGACCAACGATAGCAGGTATCAGGAGGTCAGCATGATACGGCGTAAGGAAAGTGATTAGTTGCGTATACTTATCATATCCC
>JACLAD010005133.1_pt1 | contig 11464 bp, 4 predicted proteins | sample 8027901 | NCBI WGS metagenome assembly JACLAD01 (sample SAMN15725071, study PRJNA655200) | protist metagenome | isolation source: fluorescence activated cell sorting (FACS) single amplified genomes of... | place: Spain: Blaines Bay Microbial Observatory, Mediterranean Sea | collected 2016-07-05
CCTCTGTTCCCTGGCGGTGGTGTGGATGAAACAGCTGACGGTCTACTATTTACAGCAGCAGTCGAATCATTTTGCGGTATCTCTTCTATGTTGATTGAGTCTTGAGTTGAGGTTAACTTCATTCCTAGTATACCTTGAGTTACTTTAGCTAACACCTGAATACCCTCCTCTTTGGGTGCAGCCTCTGGAAGTATGTAATCTGGGAATCCTTCGCCCTGCCAAAACTTAAGAAAATGTTCTACGAAGAGACCAGCTCCAAAAATGTTGAGGGAGCCAGAGTGTACTCCAGATCCAACATTTCCTCTGCCGGTAATACCTCTGTGAAGTTTATCATCAGTATTCACAGCTTTCCACATATGTACGAACAACGCCTTGATCTTGTTTTGCAGTGGATATTCTCCTTCTAAATTTCTGTACGCGAACACTGCGATTCGAAGCAATATTTCATAAAAATTCTCAATAGTCATACCTGAAAGAGTTAAATCGTCAGTTTTCAATTGCACGACATTCAGATATATATCTCCTAGTTGCAAAGCAGACAAAAAGCTAGATGATTTCAAATTGAAATCAACAATAAATTGATTATAGTCTTTAAAATCTATACGTCCTTCATTGTAATCATCTGTTTGCTTCTTCTTCTTTTTCAGTTTCTTTTCACCTGACGAGTTATCCATAGAATAAACATCTGCTGCGAGTGTCGAGCCTTTCAGCTTTGCTGCTGCTTCTTTATTCTTTCTTTGTAATGATAATCTAGCATAATAATCAAAGATATTTTCGAGTGAATCGCCGAAGCTTTCAGAGATAAAATGAATTCCTTGCTCATGTCCTAGTATTTTCGACACGGGCAAGAGGGTTCTTCTGGAACCCAACAATAAGATATTTTCTAACAGCAATCGACGAAACGCAATATTCGGCTTACTTTTGGGATAAACGATCAATGATATAGGATCAAGTAATTTGATGAATTCTGCGAAAGTTATCATCAAAGTTGGACGGTAGTCATAATCAGTTGGTCTCATTAGCCTCAAACATTGAATAATTTGCAACTCGAACTTTCTCATTTTAGTACGATCAACTACTATTTGTGTATCTGTTAGCAATTTTGTCAAGTTATTAATTTTCAACAAATCAGGTACTGACACGGCATTAGAATGCATTGTGTAATACGAAAAAATCCTCCATAGCTCATCGAGAATTGTTGTTCCCTCTGTGCTTCCAATAAGAGAGTCTGCTGATGTTGTGGCAATTGGATCTGACGAAGCCCCAGGTACAGCAGCCGTAGAAGGAGGTGGAGGCGGAGGCGTTGGAGGGTTTGCCGTGGCCATAATCAATCAATAGATAAAAGATATGTAGGTAGATACACAGATATCTATCTGTTTCCGTGCACTTCTTTCTACTGTTACTGTTACAAGCACACAGCGCAGCAAACGTATCAAGCTGCTGCCAGACTCTATAGCAAGAACTGTCAAGATGAAGGATACGTAACAAAGTAGAAAGGTGTAACAACCACTGGCGCGATAATGTGAGCTCAGCAGTTGATCTGATTCCCCCTTACTTCAGTTTCTCGGCAGTTCAGTCTTTTGCGGTAAGTGTGTAGGTAAGGTGTAGGTCATAGGTATCTAATCTATCTAGTACCTAATAATAATACTTAGGTATATAGGTGGTATCATAGGTACCTAGCCTACCTCTACCCAACAATAATGAAGGAATAAGGTTTTAGTGAAGGCGGTATATAGGTAGGTAGGTACAACAACACAACCACAACCACAAAGAAAGACATCAAAGACGAAGACAAAGACAACCACAACCACAAATAATCGGGTCAAACGTAGGGGAGGGAAGAAGAAAAGTAATTAGACCAGATGAGCTTAAAGATCTATGCACGCACTTTGACTCGTGTGAGGCAAGCGATGGTGAGTAGTGGAGGTAGCAGTTCAGCGGCTAAGAAGAGAGATATTTCGACCACAATCTTTATCAAAGGGTTGCCTCCTGATTGCACTACCGACTCACTACGAAGAGAGTTGGAACCTCAATTTGGAGGGATCAGGCATGCCATTGTTTTTCGTCAACCCGAAAATGTTCAGAAGGCTAATGCTATGGTGGATTTTCATGCATTGGACTCTGCCTTAGCTGCGCAGGATGAACTGGATCAAAACTTCTTCATGTTCAAGCGAGTGGATGTGGAATTTCCTTTAAGAGAGCGGACAAAAAAAGACAATCATAGACAATCGTTTGATAGACTGCCCCATCAACAATATATGAAACCATATCGAAGGACTAATAACAAGAATTCTGAACAGCAGAAATTTAATGTACATAGTGAAGACCAAGATGAAGTCAAAGACACTGGGGAAAATCCATCTCAGAAACAGGAAGATGAGAACGTTAGTGACATTAGTGATGCTACTGCAAATTCAGCTGCTACCAGCTGAACTGAATGACTACTTTTGGAAATAGACGTAGCCTCTTGTACGTAGCCAGAATGATTTTCCGTTCTAGTGTAGTAGCGCTTACTTCGAAGTAGCAAATTATGTGAATAATTATGATATGAATTATAATAATGAGCTAGCTACTTAAGCATCCTACAACTTCGTAGTTTGACGTTGTCCAAAGCTCTGCGCTTACTTCTACTTCTACTTCTACTTCTACTTCTTGTTCTTGAAACTTGAAAGTGAAAGCAGTAGCAGTAGCAGTACCTAGCAGTAGCAGCACTGCGTAGAGGTAGAGTAGGAGAAAACATTTTTAAAGCAGAAGCGCCTCTTTATCTTTATCTTCACCTTTCCTCTTCTTTATTCATTGTAAGCAATTATGTACTTCTATTTCTATACATATACATGTATATTACATATATACTTCTTCTACTTCTAGCTTCTAGCTAGGTATTAATAGTATTAGTATTAGTATTAGAAGTACATATGTATAACCACTTCTACTTCTACTTTTAGCTTTTAGCAATAGCAATAGCAATAACAATAAGTACCACTATATATATATACATATACACTACTGCTGCTTTATGAATGTATCTAATTATAAGAAAATATAACGTAAACAACTCCTTATTATATATCGAGAAACAAATGTAGCGAGAAACAATCAATTCACGGAGCAACTACTGTCTACTTCGCTCATTTATCTACCTCAAATATTTGTATTGCGCAGTGCAAAATACCTGACAATGCGTTTCTACAAACTTCGCTAGATTCATCTTTAATAGATTGAGCGGCAAAATCTGCCACGGACATAGCAAGAGTATCATCTTGTACTTCAATGTCAGATACTTGGCCTAGTAATCCTGATCCAGCGTTAGTACCAAATGACGAGGATTTTCTATTTTTCATATGACTCCAAGACTCCATAGCTGAGCCTAAAGCAACCATCACAGCCGTCCGCAATGCTGAGGAGAGTGACAGCTTGTATACAAGGCAAAGTTGCATCGTATCATTATACACTTGTCGTTGTAAGTTTGTATTCACAGATATTCGACATAATATAGCAAGAGTGAGAAAAGCTTGTGTCGGAACGAGTGCATCGATTCCATCAAATTGATCCACTGCTGTTATATGTTTCTTTGGAGATCGAATACTATCTGTAACAGTCATAATTTTTGGATTAGTAACAATAGGACTACTTATCAATTTAGCCAAAATGTCACGAATAGGAAAAAATATGAGCCGGACGATTTCCACCCTGCTCTTATACAACGCCACCTTTGAGGCATCCCTATGTTGTTGTAGTTTTTTAGGACGTTTGATGATTGTCCTTGCAGATTCTCTCTTCATTAATTTTGTCGATTCTGTACTCTCAGAGCATGTTACTGTCGTCGATAACTCCCCAAAGTTTCCTGTCACTGTATCTGATCCCTCCACTTTAGACTTCATGAATTCTTCTGCAGTCCCTGAGAGGAGAGTTAGGCAAGTAATCTTATCTCCCACTGTTGATGATTCAGCATCTAGAAAGTTTACTACCACTGGTATAGCTACTAGAGGATACTTAGAGAGACATGAAAGCGCCGCTGCATCACGAAGAGACTCAAAATTTGGCACTGAAGGTGGATTTGGGGCTCGAAGAAGCTCTACCATCACTGCAGAGCAAATTTCTCTTCCATCAGCTGGATTATTCTGAATTATAGTAGGTATACTTTCAAGCATATCTTGGAAGCCCTCATACACATCCTCATTCCCATCGTGCTTATTATTACAGGCTTTCTGTAGCCTTTTTAAACAATCAACTAGGTAATAAACACGTTTCCGGTGAACTGTACTGCTGCTCTCTGCATAAGGCTGAAAGTCATTATCACTATCATCGTCATCATTATCATCATCATCATCGTCGTCGTCTAGATCCGAAGATGACACACTTTTTACATGGGGATCGTTTTCTGTGCGCTTGTTATTGTCATTATTCTTCACTGGTTTCAATTCATCGAAGCTAATGTCTTGCCCATATGCTTTAGCAACTCGAACAGCGACTTGCAAACAGTCCTTTCTTTTTTGTTGATTTGCGCCATCTAAATTTACTGATACAGCCTTTGAAATAGATAATAGAGATCTCATATCTTCTGGTGATGAAGATGAAAGATTTAACACATCCATTCCACATAACAAGGACTTACTGATCATCCTATGTACACTAGCGGAACCATTATTAATAAAATGTGCATCGCCATAATGTTCAGCGAGTACTTCAAGAGCTTCCAAACAATCTTCTCTGTCACGAAATAATGATAGACCAATTTTTGCGAAGGCATCATAATCATAATCATTTTTATTGCGATGATAATGAGAAGACTTGAGAAATATCATGTGTACCAATGAGTATACTTGGTAGTCCTTCAGTGCTTTTGTCACGATTGCTTGGAGTAGAGATACTACAAAAGGTGATATTGATGATATATCGTGGATTCTGGATATTTGGGTAATCAAAATGGTGATGCTTTCGTAACACCATGAAGGATTCAGAGAACTCTCTATGAATGATATGACTGAAGACGAATGTGATGATGAAGTATGTGTGCAAGATGCAAAATAGTTTATCAACTCTTTCAGAAAACTAATCAAGGCTTCTCTAGGTAAATATTGAAGAACAATAATGATACGAGAACTGTCTTCTTCAGCATCAAATATAGAGATCATTGCCCGTAACAAACTCTTTGAAACTTGCTGTGTCCAATTCGTTCCACTGAAACGAACTTCATTGAAAGGACCCAAAAAATTTGCTACCGTGCGATGAGCTTGATAGAGTAAATGTGTCTTACCGGATATTACTGTAGTTTCATGTGATCTACTGCTTTTGTTTTCACTTTCATTGGCTGTAGTCGCTGTCGATACATCCTGAGAGAGGATGTTTTCTTGCCATAGAATGGACAAACCTCCTAGAATAGAATCCAATTCAGACTTGAACGCTTCGAGAAACTCTTTATTCTCAAGATACCTATCTTTATCACTCATACCCTCACCTGCTTCCTCAGAACCAGAAGACAATAGATTCGAAGCGAACATCAGGAGTCTTTCAAGGGAAGAGAGAAGAGAAGGAGGAGATGAAGAAGAACTGGACAAACTCGCCTTGAAAGACATTACAAGCGATGTCTCCTTATCATTTCCCATGTTCGACAGCACCTGGACCTATCTGGTATGAGATCTACGGTGTAACTATCAGGTATGTTGGCACTACCTTCTGCTTTCTGGCGATCATTCCTTCACATATATGCACACGATTGAATGGGCTGATGCTATCTTCTACTGCCGTTCGATGCCATGATATGAACTGCCGATGAGCTGCCCGAGGCCATCGCCAAGGCAGTTGTGCACGGTAGTAATATGCCACATTCATTCGTTATTTTATTAGATACTTACTCCATACCAGTAGGTAATAATTTTTTTGCTGCTGCTGAATACAGCAGACGGTATACCATATACCATCCATGGTATACTTAGGATTGTAAGCTCAATATCCCTGCCCTACTGTATATGATTTTCGAAGACTCACTCTCTGGGAATTAGTGACATTGCAAACAAATGAAATGTTTGGAATACTGAAAGAAGACACCTTAGTCCACAAACCTTCAGAGAGAGATCTAGTTACTCTGGAGTCGGATTGTAAGTATCTGTTGTACTTTTATTGAGAGTTCTGTTGGTTTCTCTAGAAATTCCCGGGAATTTACGTAGCGTCTTCGGCCATTTATCACGGAGTTGTAAGTTGAGCAAGACAGGGTAAGATAAGATAATTAGATAAGATAAAACATCTTTCGGTATACGATACCCACGATACGTTCATCATGGTTAAGACAATGAAGAAGATGTTAGTGATGTTGGCTTGCCTCGCCTATTGTGTTTCTGCGAAATTTCATCTTCATGCTATGTCCAGTATGCCTATTCGCTACGGCGAAAGTCGTCCAACCTTTTTCAACGATGGAAGATTCTATGGTTGGGATAATAAACATGAGGAAAATGATGGTGAAATGGAAGAAGTACGTGTAGGGTGTTTTGATAATCATATAGATTCAGATTCGCACTGTCTACGGTTTTCGCAGGTAATATCTGAGAAATTTTCGCTTCAAACCTCCTACTATATCATGGCTTTAATTTCATTAATATCACTTGTCTATTTTCCATTATTTATATGTAGACGTACAATCCGGAATATAGAGGTAGATATCACTCTGAGGTAGTATTACAAAATGCTACACAACACGGAAAAGCTACTTATTATGGCTTTGCTTTCAAGTTGTCAAAAAAGAATTGGCAATTTGATGAATCTTTTTCCTACGGTCCCTTGGTTACAAACAACCGTGTCGCTATTGCTCAATTTATTACGCATTTTCGTGATGTAGATTGTGGTGAAAAAAATAAGAAAGGAGCGGTGCCAACAACTATGGTATGGATTCAGAATGACAAGGTATATGTCCGGTTGAGAAGCGGAGCTGTTTGTGAAGAAGACAAGGGTGATGTGCGTGAATTTAAGATTGGCACGGTTGTTCCAGGTCAATGGCATACTTTAGCTTTTGGAGTTTTGTGGCATAAGGAGAAAGAAGGTTGGTTCAAAGTTTGGCTAGACAACAAACTTCGTATCGACAAGGAAGACATCAAGACGTTCTTGGACACCGACGATAGAATGTTCCAATTCAGGGTTGGGATATATCCCAATTGGTGGACTTGGGATGGCTCTGGACATCCATTTATAAAAGATGGTCTGAAAAGAAAGAGAGAAATCTTCATTGATCATGTTGGCTTCGGTCCTGAGTTAGCTGATGCAGATCCTTGGAGCGCTGTAGTCACTGAAAATTCTGTCCAGACCAAGATTAGAACACTTCAAACTTTCGTTCGAAGGATGAAGAGAGACAACCCCAATTACAATGTTGCCGCAGAATTAGACCTGTTATCTACAATGAAGGAGCAACTTGCTGATATCGTGATCAAAAAAGATCCTGAAACTGGTAACGCTATGAAGCAGGAACTTTTGCGCGAGAAGAACAAAAAGAGCAGGAATAGCCACAAATCTGAACCACGCGTTGCATACAATCCAGTTCAAGGAACTGAATCTGCAACTTCTGGACAGTCTGAAGGCGGTGAAGACGAAGATGAAGAAAATGCAAGAGGAGCTGATGGACTTCCTATTACATCTGACGAAGAGGAAGAGCAGACTGCCGCTAAGGATGAAGAACAAAAGGAGGAATCTGTCAAAGAAGAGAAAGAACTTTCATCTGTGGACAGCAAGGACGCGGACGAAAGCGACGGTGAGATGGATAAAAATGTAAAGGAAGAAGAAGGCGTAGTAGTTGGAGCAAAGACCCAAGAAGACGAGACCGAGAAGGGTGAATCGTCTGCCGCCTTGAAAGCTGCCATCAGTGGGGGTGAGGAGAGTTCATCCGGAGCTGGGGTAGCTGTAACAGATCAAACTCGGCAACAGGATACTGCTGACGGATCAACAACCGATAACGACGCTGGTAATGATGCTATTGGCGAAACCTCTGCGCTGCCTGCCACGTTGAGAGAGAAAGATATGAGTGACGAAACCGGTGAACTTCAACCAGTTGGGAAAGCAACATCTGCTGACGGTAAAGATGGAGTGACCGAGGATCAACCTAAACAAGATGTGGCTGCTGATGGTGATCATGGAGTCATATGAAAAATAGAAAATCCTCGTCATTTGGTACTAACGCTGGATCAGGATTACTAGGCCAAGTATCTGACATTGAAGTACAAGATGATACTCTTGCTATGTCCGTGGCAGATTTTGCCGCTCAATCTATTAAAGATGAATCTAGCGAAGTTTGTAGAAACGCATTGTCAGGTATTTTGCACTGCGCAATACAAATATTTGAGGTAGATAAATGAGCGAAGTAGACAGTAGTTGCTCCGTGAATTGATTGTTTCTCGCTACATTTGTTTCTCGATATATAATAAGGAGTTGTTTACGTTATATTTTCTTATAATTAGATACATTCATAAAGCAGCAGTAGTGTATATGTATATATATATAGTGGTACTTATTGTTATTGCTATTGCTATTGCTAAAAGCTAAAAGTAGAAGTAGAAGTGGTTATACATATGTACTTCTAATACTAATACTAATACTATTAATACCTAGCTAGAAGCTAGAAGTAGAAGAAGTATATATGTAATATACATGTATATGTATAGAAATAGAAGTACATAATTGCTTACAATGAATAAAGAAGAGGAAAGGTGAAGATAAAGATAAAGAGGCGCTTCTGCTTTAAAAATGTTTTCTCCTACTCTACCTCTACGCAGTGCTGCTACTGCTAGGTACTGCTACTGCTACTGCTTTCACTTTCAAGTTTCAAGAACAAGAAGTAGAAGTAGAAGTAGAAGTAGAAGTAAGCGCAGAGCTTTGGACAACGTCAAACTACGAAGTTGTAGGATGCTTAAGTAGCTAGCTCATTATTATAATTCATATCATAATTATTCACATAATTTGCTACTTCGAAGTAAGCGCTACTACACTAGAACGGAAAATCATTCTGGCTACGTACAAGAGGCTACGTCTATTTCCAAAAGTAGTCATTCAGTTCAGCTGGTAGCAGCTGAATTTGCAGTAGCATCACTAATGTCACTAACGTTCTCATCTTCCTGTTTCTGAGATGGATTTTCCCCAGTGTCTTTGACTTCATCTTGGTCTTCACTATGTACATTAAATTTCTGCTGTTCAGAATTCTTGTTATTAGTCCTTCGATATGGTTTCATATATTGTTGATGGGGCAGTCTATCAAACGATTGTCTATGATTGTCTTTTTTTGTCCGCTCTCTTAAAGGAAATTCCACATCCACTCGCTTGAACATGAAGAAGTTTTGATCCAGTTCATCCTGCGCAGCTAAGGCAGAGTCCAATGCATGAAAATCCACCATAGCATTAGCCTTCTGAACATTTTCGGGTTGACGAAAAACAATGGCATGCCTGATCCCTCCAAATTGAGGTTCCAACTCTCTTCGTAGTGAGTCGGTAGTGCAATCAGGAGGCAACCCTTTGATAAAGATTGTGGTCGAAATATCTCTCTTCTTAGCCGCTGAACTGCTACCTCCACTACTCACCATCGCTTGCCTCACACGAGTCAAAGTGCGTGCATAGATCTTTAAGCTCATCTGGTCTAATTACTTTTCTTCTTCCCTCCCCTACGTTTGACCCGATTATTTGTGGTTGTGGTTGTCTTTGTCTTCGTCTTTGATGTCTTTCTTTGTGGTTGTGGTTGTGTTGTTGTACCTACCTACCTATATACCGCCTTCACTAAAACCTTATTCCTTCATTATTGTTGGGTAGAGGTAGGCTAGGTACCTATGATACCACCTATATACCTAAGTATTATTATTAGGTACTAGATAGATTAGATACCTATGACCTACACCTTACCTACACACTTACCGCAAAAGACTGAACTGCCGAGAAACTGAAGTAAGGGGGAATCAGATCAACTGCTGAGCTCACATTATCGCGCCAGTGGTTGTTACACCTTTCTACTTTGTTACGTATCCTTCATCTTGACAGTTCTTGCTATAGAGTCTGGCAGCAGCTTGATACGTTTGCTGCGCTGTGTGCTTGTAACAGTAACAGTAGAAAGAAGTGCACGGAAACAGATAGATATCTGTGTATCTACCTACATATCTTTTATCTATTGATTGATTATGGCCACGGCAAACCCTCCAACGCCTCCGCCTCCACCTCCTTCTACGGCTGCTGTACCTGGGGCTTCGTCAGATCCAATTGCCACAACATCAGCAGACTCTCTTATTGGAAGCACAGAGGGAACAACAATTCTCGATGAGCTATGGAGGATTTTTTCGTATTACACAATGCATTCTAATGCCGTGTCAGTACCTGATTTGTTGAAAATTAATAACTTGACAAAATTGCTAACAGATACACAAATAGTAGTTGATCGTACTAAAATGAGAAAGTTCGAGTTGCAAATTATTCAATGTTTGAGGCTAATGAGACCAACTGATTATGACTACCGTCCAACTTTGATGATAACTTTCGCAGAATTCATCAAATTACTTGATCCTATATCATTGATCGTTTATCCCAAAAGTAAGCCGAATATTGCGTTTCGTCGATTGCTGTTAGAAAATATCTTATTGTTGGGTTCCAGAAGAACCCTCTTGCCCGTGTCGAAAATACTAGGACATGAGCAAGGAATTCATTTTATCTCTGAAAGCTTCGGCGATTCACTCGAAAATATCTTTGATTATTATGCTAGATTATCATTACAAAGAAAGAATAAAGAAGCAGCAGCAAAGCTGAAAGGCTCGACACTCGCAGCAGATGTTTATTCTATGGATAACTCGTCAGGTGAAAAGAAACTGAAAAAGAAGAAGAAGCAAACAGATGATTACAATGAAGGACGTATAGATTTTAAAGACTATAATCAATTTATTGTTGATTTCAATTTGAAATCATCTAGCTTTTTGTCTGCTTTGCAACTAGGAGATATATATCTGAATGTCGTGCAATTGAAAACTGACGATTTAACTCTTTCAGGTATGACTATTGAGAATTTTTATGAAATATTGCTTCGAATCGCAGTGTTCGCGTACAGAAATTTAGAAGGAGAATATCCACTGCAAAACAAGATCAAGGCGTTGTTCGTACATATGTGGAAAGCTGTGAATACTGATGATAAACTTCACAGAGGTATTACCGGCAGAGGAAATGTTGGATCTGGAGTACACTCTGGCTCCCTCAACATTTTTGGAGCTGGTCTCTTCGTAGAACATTTTCTTAAGTTTTGGCAGGGCGAAGGATTCCCAGATTACATACTTCCAGAGGCTGCACCCAAAGAGGAGGGTATTCAGGTGTTAGCTAAAGTAACTCAAGGTATACTAGGAATGAAGTTAACCTCAACTCAAGACTCAATCAACATAGAAGAGATACCGCAAAATGATTCGACTGCTGCTGTAAATAGTAGACCGTCAGCTGTTTCATCCACACCACCGCCAGGGAACAGAGG
>JACLAD010008571.1_pt1 | contig 11464 bp, 10 predicted proteins | sample 8027901 | NCBI WGS metagenome assembly JACLAD01 (sample SAMN15725071, study PRJNA655200) | protist metagenome | isolation source: fluorescence activated cell sorting (FACS) single amplified genomes of... | place: Spain: Blaines Bay Microbial Observatory, Mediterranean Sea | collected 2016-07-05
TAATAAAAATCCTTCGTTGTATTTTCCTATATTGTATTCAGCAACACCAAAATTTGAGGGTACTTGGTCTCCAAGATCAATACTTGCTGTTTTATAATTTGTATCAAAATCATACGCCCACTTTAAAAATACTGAGGATGTATTACCACCAAAGATAACTGGGCGAATCTTCTTAAGTATTTTAATTCTAGAAGAGTCACCAAAAGATAAGCTAGGGCTAAAGTATTTAAAACGGTATGAAGAACTATTATCAGTATACCCTCTATACTCTCCTATACCGCCAATAACACCTATTAAAAGATTCCCATTGTCTTTTCTATGGTACGCTGTAAATATAGAAGAAGGCCATCGAGTTACTCTATAAGACCCATCTTCTAAAGTACCTTTCAAATTAAAACAAAGCGTCATCTTTTGACTAGTAAAGGTTATTAAATAAAAGTTTTCTTCTGGGCTGTATACGGATCTAAAAAATCCATTTTCTTGTTGTATAAGTTGAATAATATCTTTAGTAATTGTGTTGCTTAGTTTTGTTATAGGCATTGATTTTTCTTGAACAACCCTACCAAAACTTCTCAAACCTTCATGAGATAAAAACAGTACGTCTGTACCTGTATATTGAACAGTGTCCCTGTTAATACAGCCTACTCCATTAACAGTATCAAGAAGAGTCATTGTTGCTGGTGCTTCAGCGCCTTGATAAACAACAATGCTGTGCCTACCAAAAATAATTAACAATCCGTTGTGAGCTGCTAAAGATACAATCTCATCATAACCGTCAGGCCATACTTTAGAAATATCAATGCTGCCGCTAGTACCGCCTGAAAAGTCGTGACCAATTAATAAATCTGACCAGTACACTGTAGATTTGTCGTTGTTTACATCAGCAACCCAAAGCCTGCCGAATGCTGCTAGTACTTCGTTACCATGTTTTCCTGTAATACCGGCAGCGCCTGTAACGCTTGATAGTGTTATTACAGAAGAGCCGTCATACACTAAAGGCTCGTGGCCTGCTTGAAAAAAGTAAGTCTTATTATTAAAGTTTACAATCTTCCAGTTGTCAGCACTAATTGTGTAACCGCCTCCGGGTGTTTCATCAACAAGCGTTGTTGTACCGCTAAGTATTTTATTATTGCCGACACTTAGTATTTCAGTGTTTCCCTGTCCGTCTTCAAACTCATGAACAGCTCTGATAGCTGCACTGCCAAGAGGTGTAGCAGAAGTAGTTGTTAACGTATAACCTTTACGGGCAGCAATACGACCGCGTTTGTCAATCACAGCATTGTCTGCAATCTCAGCAAACGACGGATCTTGTGCCAACGGAGAGTCTTCAGTGTTAACACCTTTAAACGCCGGAGCCAGAAGATTAATGCTTTTTAGTTCTTGAGCCATATTAAATAGTCCTAAAGATCATCTCTTCTGGGTGCTTAGCTGCATCAATAGCAATAGCATCGGACAAGTATTTATCTGCAATAGCAAAGTACTCAGCAGTAGACGTACCACCTGTTTCACCACGTTCACGAGCTAACAAAGCTAAAGCAAGATGTATCACAGGCTTTTCTGGAATAAGAAGATTGTCTGTATTATTAGTTAGGTCTGCTTGTCTTTTTATAACATCAAACCGTAAACTGTAAACACCATCAGGGTTAGGATTAACAAGTACCTGAGTATCACCGTTGCTATCTAAGCCTTGATACGTGTAGTACTGAGGCGCACCAGAAATTTCATTAGATATGTACAAGCGGTCATTAAACCAATCTTTTGTTTGGTACTCCATAAAGCAATTTTTAGTGTCGTTAACTACCGACATAACTTTTACATCGTCACCACAGTCAGTTAGTGAGTAAAGGTTGTCACCTTGTACAGTATTAATAACAAGAGTAGTACGTAGTGCAGACCAATCTGCTGCTTCTGCAACAATAGTTTTTGCATCATTAATAAAGTCACCAGCCATTTTAGAGTACGTACTTTCAGTAACAGTACTAACTTCTTCTTCACGCAAACGACGCAGTACGTTATTCATTATATTTAAGTATGTCATCCAATCATCTTCCCAAATAAACTGCGATTTATTAATCCGTCAAGCTCTCTTAAATAATCTTTCTTAGGTGGTGCAATAAGTTGTTGCAACTGTACAGGCTGATAACCTATTGATGCCATATACGGTGTAAAAGCCCCTTCTTTTTTAGGCGCTAATAAACCCGTACCAGCACCGTTACCATTTCCATCTCCAGTACCATCTCCAGTACCGTCTCCGTCCCCTGTTCCGTCTCCTTCGCCAGCACCTTCATCACCTGCTTGGTCTTCACCTGTTGCTGGTTCTTCTGAAGGTTGTTCTGCTACTGTTTCTTCTGGAATAGTTTCAGCTTCTTCTGCAGGCTGTGTAACTTCCTCAATAGCTTCTTCAATTGGATCAGACTCTACAGGTGGCTCAACAGTAGGCGCTGGCTCTGGCTCTGGTGCAGGAGTTAAATCAGGAAACGGAAAAGTCTCAGGTTCAGGTTCAGGCTCTGGCTCTGGTTCTGGCTCTGGGTCAACATACCTATAATCAGGATCATCTTCTAACGTAGGTATATCAAGAGGGTTTGAAGGATTCCCAATAATCCAAATATTATCGCCTTCTTCGTATGTGTTTCCTGTTTGAGCTTCGTATTCTGTAATTATTTCAGGTGTTGGTTCTTTAATAATCCAACCCCAGTAGCCCGGAAGTCTAGGATCGTAAGGTTGATATTCCCACTCGTTTCCCTCAACATCTGTAATTACATCGCCTTGTTCATACTCTTTGGTAGGGTCATAAGTAGATTCAGAAGTTCCAGCATCATCTGAAAAACCCGGATCAACTAAATCGCTATAGTCAGGAACAGTGTCAGCCAACTCAGAGTCGGCGTCTTCTACTGTATCGTCCTCAGCAATGTTTACTTCTTCTACTGCAGGTGCAGCTTCAGCACCGCCACCGCCTTCTTCTTCTAACTCACTTACATAATCACGAATTTGAATTTGTACGTCTCCAAGAAGACCAGAAATATTAGGAGTCTGCCAAGCAGCATCTTCGTTTTCGTTTACAAACTCATCCATCCGCTCTTCAACGGTTTTGACCGTATCATATACAGTAGCGGCATCACCTACTAAATTTAATAGTGCTTCTGTTCCCTGCCCAGCAGCATTAACAGCTTCTAAACTTCCTCTTAAAATTTCTAATTGTTGTTGAGCTTCTCTATACCTTTCCGTTCCGGGTACAAAAATTCTCATTGATTCTTCAGCACGTGCAATAGCTTCTTCTGTAGAAGATAAAGCACCAGAGTTTTCTAAAAACTGAGTAAATTCAGAAGTAATGCCAGCAGTAGCAGCAGCAACTAACGCATCTTTTAAATCAATTTCTCCAGTAGCTATGCCTTGAGATACTATAGAGCCTAGGCCAGCTCCTACCGCTGCTGATCCTGTAGCTCCTAAAGCAGCAGATAATGCACTTGAAGCAGCGCCTCCTGTAGCTATACCAGCAGCAACAGCAGCAACTATTTTTACAACGTCACCCGCCCCTAGGTTGTCATCTACTTCGTAAATTTCTACAGGCCATCCACCATTAAAAGCAAATACGTCACCGTCTTGGTTTCTAACTACGTCGTTTAAACCGTACTTTTGTGATAGTCCTTGGTATTCAGGGGAGGCAATAAAGGCTTTAAACTGCTCTTCTCTAATCGGAGCCATTGCTGCTTCATAATCATCTCTTAATCTAGCTACGCCAGTGTCTTGCTCACCATACGCTTCAGCTTCAGATGCTTCTTCTCTTATTTCGTCGTAAGTTCCTTCGCCATATTCTGCGTCAGTCCACTCTCGAATGCTTTGTGTTTGATACCACGGAGAAAGAGTCCCAGAATCATAAAGATCCTGAATTTCATTCATGTAACTTTTAAAATTATTAAACGAATCAAAAAGCTGTGCGTATTCTTTTCTTGAATCGTATAGCTCTTTAAGACCTGCGTCACCACGAGCAACACCTATTTTAGTAGCTTCCCATACATTCCTAGAGCTACCACCACGAAGGTCTGAAGACTCCTTTACGTAACGATACTCCCTATCAGACTCAGGAGCAGGAGCAGGAGCGGGAGCAGGCGTGTTTTTAGTTTCCGGTGCTGGCTTAGAAGGAGCAGGCGCAGGTGTTCGTGTAGGCGTCGGAGATAACGGTTCATTCTCCCTAAGCGTAAACATTCCTTTTGTAGGTCGTCGTGCCATATCATTTCTTCCAGTTAGCTAGGCCACGTAGACCAAACGACGCTGCCACAGCAGCACCCAGAAAACCTTTGTACCACTCAGGCATAGCATCTAACGCTTCAAACCCAGACATAACGACAGGCACCATGCTAGGGAAAAATGCAAGTACACATGGGACTGAAAACAAAATAGTAAACCACTCGTCCTTCCATGAACTGCTTGCGTTGTTAGCATGGATGTTTTCCCAGTTACTGTCCTGCTTAATAACCTCTAGCTTACGCTCGTGTAGAGCCTTCTTCTCTTCTGCCTTGCGTTGCAGATGACCACCAACAAGATCAACAATAGGGCCAAGCAGTGTCTGTATCACCTAGCAAACTCCAAGATAGCAATAGCCACAGTTATAATGACAGCAAGAGAAGCAAAACCACCCTGCATCATCTTCTCTAACTTATCAAAGCGTCTGTTATGCTCATCAAGCTGCAACTGAATCATCTCGTACCGTAAGGCACACTCAGCTTCATGCTTGTCTAAACGTGCTAATGCTTCGTCCACAGGAGTCATACCACCATCCTTTTATTGTTTTACCAAGGCATTCCAGATCCAGTGACAGGATTCTTCTGCGCTTCGATGTTGGCCGTCAGTGCCGCTTCAGTGGCGTCCTGATCAACTTCTGCGTGTACCCATACGAGTACGTCAGCCTCTGTTAGGTCATCGTAAGCAACAAAGCCATCAGCGTCAGGGTCAGGTGTAAAGCCTACAGTGCCGTATGCAGAAGCAGTGTAGGTAACAGCGTCGTCGCCAGTACCAACAGTTTCAGATTCAGTAACACGCCAGTGTGCAACGGTTACACCGCCGTCTGACAAGTTACGCTCAAGATTTGCGATAGTCCATGTAGCCATTAGTTAGTCCTCCAAAGGAAAGATAGCGTTACAAATAACCCTTACGTTAGAAGGCTCTGATGACCAATCATCTTCAGAGGTAATAACGTGACGGTGATAAGATTGAGAGATGACAACGCCATCTTCAACAATACGAGTAGTAGTACGTACTTGAACAACTTGGTTGTCCTCTGTTGTTACTACTTCAATTTTGTCTGCTGCTGTTTCTTTAATTAATGCCATTATGCAACCTCATAGGTTCCTGTGATTCGTAAAAGATTAGAGTCAGCACCTGTAGCTAATGCTGATACTGCTGTTGGGCTGTCGTCTCCCGTAATAGACGTTCTAGTCATTAAGTTAACAACAGTAACCCCTTCACTAATAGTTGCTACTCTTGGTGTATTACTAGCAAAGGCTGTTGCTCTAATTGCTGCTGTAGAAATACCAATTTGTCCTGTACCTGATTTAGACGTAAAAGGTAAGCCTGAAACTTTTAAATCACCTGAGCCACCAGATACCGAATCCGTTCTAATATTAATTTGAAAATGACATACCTTTCCAATCTTTACATAAGTACCTACGTTTCCTACGGTTGTATCGTATGTAACTGTTGGATTACCGCCTGTGCCAGTAAACGTAGGAGTAAACGTCCCTTCTTCGTAGTCGTCTAGCTTATTGGCTGAAGCCACCCCGCCTAGGTACGCACCGCCTGACAGGTAGAGGTCTTTGAAGCGTTTAGAACTAATACCCAAAGAAATGCTGTTGTCTACAGTGTCAGAAGCGGTCAATGAATATGGAATAAGGTCTTTCGTACCGCCATCATTAAAGATAAGCCCAGAACCGCCTTTTCCCGCATAAATATTTCCACCAGAAGTGCCAACACTTCCGACTGTTGTGCCGTCTTTGCGGAATGAAACTAAATCACCGTCACTTGTGTTTCTGTTTATATAAACAGGATTATCGTTGGTTCTACTGAAATATGATTCACCAGTGCCGCCTCTTAAAACTATTCCCTGCGTTGACACATCTACAGAAGTCTTCCCTACAAGCAAGTTGCCGCTTGCATCGATGCGCATACGTTCTGCGCCGTTATTGAAAAATACCGTAGGCAGTGTGGTGCTAGTGTTGGCAATAGTAAGTCCGCCAGCGTCAGCCAGAATATAATTCTCGCTTGAACCGCCTTTCCCAAATGCAAGTATTGAGCTGGTGCTTCCGTTTACAGAAAGAGAAGTCCTCCCTGATGTTGTAAAAAAGGGCGAGGACGTACCAATTCCAACATTCCCGCTAGCATCAATGCGCATGCGTTCGCTATAGCTTCCTGCGCTTGTGTAAAAAACCATAGCGTCCGTAATAGCGCCAACTAAAGGCGAACGACCCGAAGTAGTATTACCGTCTGAAATACTTAAAAAAGAACCAGCAGTAGTTGTTACAATAGAGACAGGTGTATCACCTGATGGTGCGCTAACTGTAAGCCCACCAACATTAGCAGTGCCTGACAGGTAAAGGTCTTTGAAGCGTCTTAAACTTGAGCCAAAATCCAAAACGCCATCAGATGCCCCGCCAGTTTGACTTGACATTGGATACATAGCGTTACCAGAGCCGTCAAAGGCTAATATCGCATCTCCACTGCCAATTCCTAATAATCCACTGACAGTACCAATACTACCGACTGTTGTGCCGTCTTTAGCAAAGGTAGCAATAGCTCCGTCTGATGATTTGCGGTTAAGGTACAAAGGGTCGCCATTGCTTCTTACGCCAACAAAACCTGTAGGGCGAACCTCAAAGCCATCAGTTGTTAAGTCTGATGAGGTTTTCCCCACGAGCAAGTTGCCGCTCGAATCAATGCGGGTGCGCTCTGTGTCAGCACCTCCACCGCCACCTGTGCTGAATGCAATTTGACCAGAACCTGATGTAGCACCATAACTGCGAATAGTTGTTTCGTTAGAGTTGTACTGAAATACTCCTGCATTTGTTTGATGAGCACTTATTGCTCCGCGAGAAACAACAGGGCCTGAAACATCTAGCGCGGAAGTATTGTTATAGCCTGATATTGGACTGTCAGTACCAACACCGACGTTGCCGCTTGAAATTCTTATGCGTTCTACGTTATCTACAGTAAACGCTAAATTCCCATCAGCAGGTGTAATCATGCCTGTGTCAAAATCAGTAGACCCAAACAAGAACCCGCCAGAAGTACCACCGCCTGCTCTAATTTTTCCAGTTGCGTGGATGCTTGAATCAAAAGGAGTAGTCGTGCCAATACCCAAAGACTCCGCAGAACTATCCCAGAACAACTTCGCAGTCGTGCCAGTGTCTTCGTAGAAGCTAATGTCTCCGCCAGAACTAATTCTTAACCTTTCAGTCGGAGTAGTTGCGCTAACTGCGGTAGTTTGAAGAGTAAGCCGTGAACCAGAAGCAGTTGTCGAGTGGTTTTGGTCTGCTAACGCTAAAATCCCAGCGCCAATGTTAACTGTTGTTCCTGAGTCTTCTGTAGACTTCCAATAAATAGCGCCTAATGAATTGTTCGTGCCAATGGTTGGGTCATCACGAATTACATTTATTAAACCACCAGAAGCGGCAGATGTTTCAAGCGTATCTGCTAATGAAGTCCCAGTTACGTCGATGCCTGTGGAGGTGGTCGCTAGTTTTTGTGCGTTGTTGTGACGAAGAATAACTTCTCCATCTGCAACACAATCTATGTACGCTTTAGTGCCTGCTGTATTAGTTAAATATGTATTGTCGCCTCGTATCAACAAAGAGCCTGCACCGCTCTCTTCAATATAGCTATTAAACCCATCATGATAAATCTGTAAGTCTGAGCCAGCACCGAAGATAGCCTTGTCGTTGTCACCAAAGGACACATTAGCCGTAGTCGTAAGGCCTGCTGTAGTAATAACACCGTCAACTTCTAACTTTGTTGATGGATTGGTTACGCCAATGCCAACATCACCATCGCTTGTTATTCTTAACTTTTCATCAGTAGCAGAAAGGCCAAATTTAAAATTAGCAGCGCTTCTATGATCTATAAAATCCATTCGTATTCTCCTGCTATGACCAAGCTACTGTCAGTTTATTGTTTACGCCTTCCATTACGTTTGTAACGCCACTACCCAATGTAATATGACCAGCACCAGACGTACCTGTTTTTATCAAACAACTATTGCCGTTAATCACACCGCTAAGAATATTACTAGCAGTCGTAGGATTAACAAAAATACAAGGCTCTGCTGCATCTGTTTTAGCTGTATTACCTACAACTTGGAAGTGCTGAACATCTTCAATCGTTAATCTGCGTTCTGTGTTGTTGCCGCTAATAATTGCATTGTTAGTACCGTCTACTCTAGTTACACCTTCAATTAAACCATTACCACGTATTTCTACAGCAGATGATCCAGTTGATCCAGAGTTTGAAAAAACAAGCCCACCTGAAATATGTGCATTATCATTAACTACAGCTTTGGCTGTAAATCCTGCCGCTGCTGAAGATATAGAACCTATACGCTTGTTGTTAGATATATTAAAACTTTTAGTAAAATTAGATGAGTTTGTAATTCCACCGTTTACATAAGAGTTAACTATTGATGCACTTTCAACAGTCCCGGTTATTCCAGAGTTAGCCCCTACAGGTAAAAGAATATCTCCGTTTCCTTCAGCAGCTTTTAAATAAACATCGTCAATAGTAACGTTAAAGGGCTGCTCGATCTTAATATCACCACGATCAATGTAGCCATGTGCAAGACGTATATCATGTCCAATGACTGAGTTAGGCAACATTAAAAAACTAACGCCGTCGTCTAAGTTGCGACACGTTCCTGATACGTGAAAGTTTTCAATGTTGCAATGAGTTGTGTCTTTAATACTGCCTCTAATAAATTTGTTTACGTAAGCAGTAGAATTATCTGTCTTTAAAAAAACATTATTAAAAAAAGCCTTGTTACCATTTTTTAAATAAATTTGAAGTAGCGAGTTATCAAGACCTGTTGTGTCAATAGTGGCACGAGCAGTTACGTCTATCATTAAATTATTTACATTGGATGTTTCACAGTTTTCTATCCAAAAAGCACCCGATGGATTATTACTAAAGGAACGAGAAGAGTCGTTTGTAATTGTAATATTGTTAGCAGTAAAGCGCTGATTACGGTCTGCTGTTACACCACACGAAGCATAGTTCTTAACCGAAGCGTTTGAGATATTATATTCAGCACCGATAACAAGAAAGTTAAAAGATCCTTGCGGAGCATAAGCTGTACCGCTAAATGTTTTATTAACACTATCTACATTAAAATTATCAGGCAATAAACCAACATCTTCTGCATATACATCAGAAACAAGTGTTCTACCTTTTTGAGTAGTAATAACACCACTGCCGTCAAACGTTGCTTGATAAACTGCAAAACTTTGGTGTGAAATGTTTTTGAAAATGCAGCCTTGAATAACTGTTGTACCGTAAGTGTTAACACGTACTGCTGCTATGCCGTGATGGTTCTCAAAACGACAATTAGTAATGTGTACATTTGTTTCTTCGTTGTAAGCATTAACCTTAAAGAAAGCACTTAAGTCAGGCTCTATAGTATTATAACCACCAAAGTCCGTAGTGGTATCTGTCCAAGGTTCGTTACCAACTTTGTAGTCTCCACGACCACCATCAAGGACAATGTTATCTAACGCAATTGTCATGGCTGTTGTACCAGAACCCGCATCGCAGTTAAACCTACCTTGATCTGAGTATGACGTACCTAACTTAAACTTAAAGTTACGCATACGACAAAAAGCACCTTGATCAACATCAATTGTTGTTGTAATCAAGTAAGTTTTATTCCCGCCATCCAACCAAGCACCTGATACAGCAACAGAGTCCATTGCTGTTTGTAATGCCGCTGTGTCGTCTGTAGTACCGTTACCTACTGCACCAAAGGCAGCAGCAGAAGTGGCTAGATGTGCTTCACCAGACGTTACAACAAAGTCTGCTGAGTCAAAAGAAACAATACCTTTATTAGATGTTGATGCGTTTTCGCCAGCAATAGTTACAGTGTTACCCGTAGCGGAAGTGTCAATGCCTTCTCCACCAACAATGCTTAGTATTTCTGAGTCTAGATCAATAGCAATAGTTCCGCTGTCGCTAGTAACGTCTAGATCTTGAGCGGTAACTTGACTGTCTACGTATGACTTAATAGATTGTTGAGTAGCTAATGCCGTAGCACTGTTGCTAGACATATTGTCTTCGTCAAGAATATCTGTAACCGCAACTGAACCTGTACCAGACAGGCCGTCAAACTCTATGGTTCCGTTAACGTTAAGGCTTGTAGAAGTAATAGCACCTGTATTCAAACTAGTGGGATTAGTACCTACCTCAATAACAGTACCGCTTGAGTCTTCTGTGTAAAGGCGTTTGTTAGTCAGATCTAATGCAGGTTCCCCTTGAACAAGATCAGCAGCTATAGGCGCACCTGAACCATTCTTTAATTTAATCGTTGTCATTAATAAGTTCCCCCATCAATAGTTGACAGGGTGGTTGTAATAGAAGTTGTACCAGAACCAGTGACAGCACCAGTTAGCGTGATTGTTTCGTTACCTTGTAATGCAGTATCAGCTAAACTACCTTGCGCTGCTGTAGCGTAGTCAGAAGAGTCAAACGCCTTAACTTGTGCAAGATTGGTTACTTCAGAATCCATTAACGCACCAGCAGCAGTTACGTTAATCGTGTCCGTTACGTCTGCTCCTGCTTCAACGCCGTCTAATTTAGCACCATCTTCTGATACGTTACGTCCGTCTACAGTACCGCCTACGACGATGTTATTGGTTACGTTTAGCTCTGTTGGTTTTGTACCTATTTCAATAATAGTACCGCTTGAGTCTTCTGTATATAAACGTTTATTAGTTAAATCTAACGCTGGCTCTGCAGTTAATAAATCACTTGTTGCGGGCGCGCCTGAACCATTTTTTAATTTAATTACTGTCATTAATAAGTTCCTCCGTCAATACTTAATAATTGAGAGTCAACGTAAGCCTTTACGGATTGTTGTGTTGGAACCAATGTTGCGCTGTTAGACGACATATCGTCTTCGTCAGCAAACGCAGTAATAAAAATAATTCCATCAGACAAAGTTTCAAAGGTCAAAGCACCTGTAAAGGTCGGGCCTGCTGTATTAGATTTGCTTGCAATAGCTGTTGATATATTATCAAACTCAGTTTCAAACTCAGAGCCACGTATAATTTTATTGGGATCACCTGAAGGCAAAAAGTCCTTTGCCTCAAAATCTGTAGTCTTAGTATAGTTCGACATTTGTAAGTCCTATTGCAGAAAAAATAGAAGAAGGGGTCATTGCTGACCCCCTAGTGGTCTTACTCGTCGCAAACTGCGAGGATAAAGCCAGCTTCTG
>JACLAD010008990.1_pt1 | contig 11464 bp, 11 predicted proteins | sample 8027901 | NCBI WGS metagenome assembly JACLAD01 (sample SAMN15725071, study PRJNA655200) | protist metagenome | isolation source: fluorescence activated cell sorting (FACS) single amplified genomes of... | place: Spain: Blaines Bay Microbial Observatory, Mediterranean Sea | collected 2016-07-05
GTGAAAACGGCTCGTATAGATTTCGAAGAAGAGACATCATACATATACCTTCAAATAATGATGATGATAATTCTATCAATAATGTACATGTACAAAACAAGAACGAAGAATGATTATATTATTGTATCTGTAAGCAAATTTGCAACTCTTTCATCTGCTCAGCATTTAAGGTGTTAAACCATTTTTCTCTATCTTCAATGGTCATCTTGAGAAGAGCTTTTTTTATTTCATTGTTGCATGGAACGACGTTCTGATTAGCAAGCCGGGGCCTTTTGAAGGCGTTCTGCTTCTCAAACTTGCTCGTAATACTGTGGGGCATGAAACATTTTTGCAAGAGGTAAGTGTTCACTCCCGACAGTTGCTTGGGTTTTGAACGAAAGTTCTTGCACTCAACGTATGTATCTTTCAGTTGGTACTTGGGCTTTGACCAACGGGAGACCTTTTTGTATGCAATGCGATGCTTCTTATAGACGGGGCGCTTTTTGCACGGGCCGCAGTCGGTACCTTGTGTTTCGTTTCCGGTGTATATTCCCTGTTTACACCAACATCTCTGATCGATGTATAGAAAACCGTCCCTTTCATTCGCTCGCTTTTTTTGGTCCCTGCGTTTGTACATAGTGAATATATGGAAGGTAGACTTGGATGACTGATGAAATTCGCCATCCTTTAGGTTCCCGCAATAAGTCGATCGTTTGCCTCCGATCGATACCCGAAACACGGGGTACTCGTTTACCTTCAGGTATTTCTGGTCCGTGATTCTTTCAATTTCAGAAAAATCAACTTGCTTCTTAATCATCTCGTTTCGTTCGGCCTCTTCGCCGTTGTACTGGGGTCTCTGGATGGACGTTATCCAAACACCGATGCTGCCGTCGAGCAAGCAGTAACGGCTGTAGTTGTTTTTGATGAAGTCTTCAAGATATCGATACACCTTTTCTTTGTTGTATTCGTAACATCGTAGCCATGTCGTTTTCGCCCGGCTTCCACGAAAGCCAGGCCCCTTTAACATATAATGCTCTCTCCAATGGGTGTCGCGCGGCTTCGGGTGTTTGCAGCCATTGTAAATGCCAATCAAGTTGTCTTTGTGCTTGTCTGATAGCTTTTGGCTCGTTATTAATTTCTCCTTCACTTCATAATCGCACACACCAGGGAGCTCATACGCGCCGAGTGTATGTTCTCCTTGCCGCGTGCACAGAAGAGTCTGCACATCAAACAGCGTGGTAGGCTTCATATCCGCTATTTGGTAAATCCCAATAGAAAACTGGAGCATCACCTTGACCATGCTGAGAACATTGTTCCCATGCAGGCCCTCGCTCTGAATGAACCCGTGCAACAGGTTTCCGTCTTTGTCGTAGACCTGCTGCAATGTGTATATCTTGGGGTCGCAGTAATACCCGTCTTCGCAATCGCAAAGGCGCTTGTCGGATTTCTCGTTGGCGCAAAGCTTGCATTTCCTAGGCTTCTTTCCACAGAAGGGCAGTCTTAGCCCGGTGTTACCCGAGAACGCTGCGTCGTCAATAATGTCCTCAGGCACGGTATGCGCGGAGAAGTGGGGATGGTTTTTCATCTCCCAAATCATTGCATTTTGAATGTTGAGCATCATTCTCATGTTTACCACAAATGAACTGAACTGCGCTTGTGTCCACTGGCCTTTTTCGTTCACAGTAAACCGCGTGTAGCATCGAAAGTGAAATGAAACCTTGTATGCCCCGTTTTCGTGCACACAACGATCCTTCGTAGAAAACACCCCAATCATTGCAGTTCGCGATGGAATGGTCTCGGGACCCCAGTCTTTTTCCGGGAAAGTTTTTTTAAGCACGTTGCTAAGAAGCTTGGCGAGAGTCGCTATCGTTGTATCCGACTTCCAAAAGTCAGCTTCTTCTCTGGTCTTCACTTTCATATCGAAATCGAAAAACCATCGGAAATATGACGTGAGTCTCTCGGTAAGAAACAGTGCCGTTCCGTCGCTTAGGGTGTTGCACACTGTCCGTAGCCACACTTGATAGGTATTTTGGTTAAAGTGCAGATTTTTCAACTGTCCGCTCATGTCCGACGCGTGCTTACAGAGATTTTTATCGGTAACGTCAGAATTTTGAAACATTGTAAGTGACATTCAACGAGTTGGGTTGAGTGTGTCTTTCTTGTCTTTCTTCTTTTTGTGTCGAGAAATTGCTATTATTATTATTGCTGTGCGTGCGTGAGATGAAATCTTTTACGGCAATATGAAGATAACAACAACAATTTCTCAACACCAAGAGCGCACTCGGGTTTCGCGATCTTGAATAGTGGACTTACTTGGTAATATAATTATTTAATTCGGCCAACAATATTAGGCGATGTCAATCGTAATTCCAAAGTGAGTTGTCGTGTTGTGAAAAAAAAAAAAAAATTACGGTAAATTTCAAACATGCGCGTATTTATACTACTTAAACCAAATAACGAGTTACATAACTCGTTTAAATTTTTTTTTCTTGAGGTATTTTGGAAAATTAAATTTTTAAATATGAATTCTGATTGGTCCAGAAAAAAGAAAAAAACCATTTTCAAAGTAGATGGTCACTTTGAAAAATGTTTTCCAAACACAAAAAATGGAGGTTTTTCGGGGCTCGAGCCGGGTCATACGACATAAAAAAACGAAGGCCTTTTTTTTTTAAATTTGAATTATTGTTTACCAGTAAATAAATTTAATGTTTGGATTAGCTGTATCAGAATTTTTTTTGAGATTTACACTAAAATACCAAATCCTACAAGCAAAATCCGTACTTAAAACAACATCGTGTTCGTTGATTTTTTTTTAAATCGCTCTCGTTATTTTTTTTCTTCCGACTGGTTCCAGTCACAATTTTTTTTTTTGGAAAACTTGAAAACTTGAACTTGTAACTAACTTGGCAAAATACCCAGCAGTTTCATTCCACGTCCACCGTTTTAGAAATAAAAAAAATGATGAAAAGAGAGAGAGGTACCGGTATTACCAACAACATCAAAGCTCCGACCAAGATCTCGCGTATTGCGATTATTCCGTGGGACAAGGTGAACTTTGAAGATATTGTGTTGAACAAAGACAGAGTTCCCCAAGATGGAGGATTTCGAATATGGACTTTGTCTTCGCCGACAATAGAGATGACTGAGTGGTTAAAGCCCCCCTATGAGGTTAAGATCAAAGACGAACAGAACCACGACATCTCTGTATCGCTGCAGGAAGAAAATCACGTAAAGTTTTTCAGGCAGCTCGAAGATCGTCTCCACAAGCTGATATTCGCGAACAAGGAGTTACTTCTCCCGAAAAAAAACCCAGACACGATTACCCTTGATAGCATTAAGCACTACAGTGCATTTAAGCTTGTTGTGAAGCAGGACACAGAAGAGGAATACGCCCCTTTTGCCTCACTGAAAATCGACAGGCGGAATCACAAACTTCTTCGTTTTAAGGGCACGAAGGAGTCCGGAGCAATGCGCGCAACAAACAAGAACATTTCCCTCCAAGAAATCAACTACAAAAGCAGGGTCCGATTTACATTTTGCCCGCAATACCTGTGTGTTCGAAATGGTGAAAAGGTATCGTGCGGACTTGTCATCAAAACTCTGATTGTAAAGCAGCCGCAGAAAAGAGGTTTTGATTTCATTTTGGAGGGCCAGATCCCCAGAAACGAGACAAATATGATGTACAGCGAAGTTGACGTAAGCTCGATCACCTTATGCAGAGAGGTTCGAAAATACAAAACCAACAATGGGAAGTACGCCGTCATCAAAAACTTTCCAAGATTTCAGCTGCCGCCTTCCGTTGCGCCGTTCAATTGGTCACCTCCCATGAACCATACCGAGGGCGAGAAGCTCACGAACGTGCAAGTATCGGTGAGAGTCTGTGATGAGAAGATCCAGCAATTCTTCAGCTCTGTTGATCAAGTTCTCGTGGACCAGTTGTCAACTTACTCTTCCGACAAGCAGTGGTTCAGAAGAAAAATACAACCCAAAGATGTCGCATCGCAACTATTCAGGACCACGCTTTACCAAAAAGGAGACTGGGACCCGACGCTCAAGTTGAAAGTCTACGTGCCAAGCTCAGAGAAGGACGAACGAGGAACGAGAATATGGATGAGAAATTCTGAGGGAACGCATGTGCGCACAGACCATACCGCGATTACGAAGGGGTCGTTGATTGTTCCTGTCATTCAAATTAACAGTTTGAGCAAAATGGAGCGTGTGTCCATGACGATTAAGTGCACCGATATCCTGATCCTTGAACAGGGCGGTGTTTCGGCACCACTTTTGTCTACAGAGATTGAGATCGAAGACTCCTCTGACGAGAGCGAAAAAAATCTTGACTCGTCATACGTGGAGGTGAACTTACCAGAGGAAGGTCAAGGACAAGCCCCCAAAGAAATACCGTTTCAGGACTTTTTTAAATCTCAGAGTGATATCATCTAAAGTTCTTACGTTTTACATTTACATTACTATACTTCTATTACATATTACATAGTATTGCGTCAAAAACATGTATCTATAGGGCTTTGGACATCATCGCGCGCACCACAGCAGCAGAAATCGCTACAAATACTGTGATAACGAACGTTTCGGGTTAGACCATTTCTAGATGAGCATGTGTACGATACACTTTTTCGATGGTTACATCCGCACATTATGGAAATAGTTTTTCCCATTTACTATAAGCATTATATAAAAGATACACTTTCATCACAAACTCATAAGTTCATGTAAAGTTATATTTTCTCGCGTCGAATGAATACTGCGTGTTATTGTGCTCACGTGGTTGGGTTGACATTTATCGCTTCTTATGCACTTGATATGGCATCGAAACGACGCTTCGTACGGATTTTCCCTTAGCTTATCGAAATCGAAAACCGAAGCTCTGAGAATTTCACATTCACAAACTTTGCCCTCATGGGGCCCGTCAGCGTTTACTACTTCAACGTTTTTCATGAGAACAACTTTGCCGCTATCGGACTGGGTGAACGCTTGGTTTTGTTTGACTAACAGGTCGACCGTGTGCGACGGTTTCCATTTCATAATGGAATGAGTCCTATTTCGACCGTAAGGGCTGTTGTCATGGACAATTATCAATCCATCGTTGTGCTCAGGTAAGACGCCACGTTGAAGAAGGGACCGAATTTTGTGTGGATGTACCCATTTTTTGGCACGCACAGCGTTCATATTTTTCACGTTGGCCAGCCTAAACAGCTTGTTCATTTTTTCGACATACTTCGTCGCCGCATCTAATCTTTTGCTAAATACCAAAGGCTTACAGTCATAGCCAGTCACAGCCACACTATCAAAGACAACAAATGACCCATCTTTCATTAATTCTCCATCCAATAGCGTTCCGTCAAGCAATGGGCCATCTGCAACATCCGGGTCCCAAAAAGCGCAGAAGTTTATGTGTCCTTTACGCGTGATCAATGCCACGAAATTCTGGTCCGTTTTCTCCGAATTGCTGAAAAGAAGAAGATGGCGTTCGCCGTCGTTCTTAAGAGAACACAGATAGTTACCTGGGCTTCGGCGTATCTCACAAAGCCCATTCCGTGTCAGAGAAACTGGAAGTGGTGCTGGAACGTATCTGGATCCATATGGAAGACCGTAAAGCTCATTGAAGCTTTCGAAAACTTCTATTTCTTCGTCCTTTGGGATCGTCTGCATAGGACGAACAATGAACAATTTTTTCAGCGGCTGTATTCAAAAATTCTAACTGTGCAAGCAATTAACGTACACCAATTTAAAATTTAACAAAAAAAAATCTTACCCATATGATAAAAACAAAGCAAGAATGAACTCTCGAGTATTGAAAAAATTACTTTTTGAATGGGAAACTTTGAATGGTGGTAAAAAAAATAACAATGTTCGTCGTTTTATAAACTACACGATTCAAGGCGGTGGGCGTAAGGTTTTCGTTGAGATGGACATCGACGAGGTCTTTGAAAAATTCAAAGAAGAGAACAAATCTCAAGACTCCCCTCCACCATTCCGGGATGACGAAGACCCTCCCCCACCATATGTGGACGAAGACGACGACTTCAGCGACGTTCTACCACCCCCTCCGTTGTACGAAGATGACGACGACTTCAGCGAAGAACAAGATTATGATGATGATGATTTCAACGATGTTCTCCCGTCTTGACGTGATGGCATAAGAAAAAGAAAATAAAAAAAAATGTATGTGTAAACTAAAACCAGAAATAATGAACTTCATCGGTTCTTGCTGCACAGAATTCTTCAACGGCTTCCGGCAAATTATCCATCAAATACGCAGGTCAAGGATCAACAAAGACAAGATTCACCCAAGCGATGAAGAGGTAGACGCCTCGACATTAACAGACTCAAGCACAGATTCTTCTTCTACCCATTCTTTGGAATATTACGTGATACTCTGACTGAAAAGTATAATTCGTTATTTTTTTCTTTGTTTTCGACTATTATCTTGGACCTATGCAAAAAAAATGGAGTTCCAAACCACAGTAAACCCAAAAATCCCCATCAAGCGTAAGTTCACAAACGAGGCCCAAGGCGGGGTAGTCCAAAAGAAGCCAAACGTTGAAAAGGTGTTTGAGATCATTTTTTCGTCCATCTACAGCTTCAAGGAGCTTCTTCGAAACGTCGCGAATGTCATATTGAAACTAACCCTAAAAGTTGTTTGCGAAGAGGACTTCACTGGTATCAAAATTGACACACTGACCAACAATAAAAGCTGCCTTTGCACAGTGAGATACAAATGTAGTGTCAAGTTTGCCAAAGGTTCGGGGTCAACCTCTCAAACGGTGTTTCTAAATTTAAAAACTCTTCACGAGATTCTGAAAAAAATTCCGAATCATGTTGTTGTGAGAATGTTTCAAAAAACAGGGTCAAGTTGCGTATACATACAGTACGTGGACCAATTGGGACTGCACCATTACAGCGTGAACACGCGTCTCGATGGGGAAGCGCCGACGAGGTTGAAAGAATTGAGCAGCAAATACACAATGCAAGTTGGGGTCGGGTTGCTGAGGAATTTCTCCAAGCAGAGCAAGGCACTTAAAGCCAAAACAATAGCTTTGTCCATTCTGAGAGACACCGAAAACAAGGCGCAGTACATCGAGCTTGGTTTTCAGGGGCAAGACGCTGGTGGCCGTCGACTCTTCCTCACATCCAACGGAGACACGAAAAGTGTGACAAGTGCTGACATTTTGGCGAGATCCGAATGTTTTGAAAGGCTGTATTCGAAACAGTTTGACAACAGCTACATTGCACTGTTCATCAAAACGATGGAGAAAGACAAAAAGCTCACGCTCGCCGTCGGCGACAGCCCTTTAATAATTACGTACGAGCTAGGTGTTGACAGTAGTTACATTAGGTACGTTTTGGCCGAGTCGGCAGAGTGTTAAAAAAGCGTGCGTGTCTTTTTTTCGAATGAACGGTCTGTGTGATGATTTTGCGCAGTAAGGCTCTTATATAATATCCATAATATCCATTTATGCTACGTAAATTGCTTTTCGCATAAAATTGAAAAACATGATACAAAACATTAAATCGATTTTTTTATCTTTGTCACCAAAATGGTGTTCGTACAGTTTGTTGATTTCCTGAAATTGTTTTGGAGGTAATATAAACTTCGGCATTCTCTCCATAAACAACAACTTAACAATCTTTCCTCTATATATGTCATCGTTATCAACATAATTACCCGTTGCTAAACCTATCTTTTTAAAGAGTATTAGCTCATACAAATGCCGTAAAATCCAACTGGTATTGGTGTAATAGTCGTATGCCCGCGGGTCATCACCCGCAGTCGTTTTGAATGGTTTTTGAGTGTATTTATTATCATCTTTACTCATATAAAGCAAAGGATATTGATAGATTGGTTTTTCTAGCACGCCAGGCTCTTTATGTAACTTGTTGTTTCTTCTGAAAACCTCGTTAAGACTTTTTAGTAAACGAAACAAAACTGCTTTATCTTCTTCAAGACTATTATCACGATTCATGTTCATCTTTTGGATAGTATTTGCCGCAAACAAAGCCATGTTCATAACTTTCTGTATCAGTGACCGTTCGTAGTCGGTTGGAGCACTAATAAGCTCTATTATTTTCGACATACCTGGTTTTTTCATAATTGCTTTGGAATTTCTGCAAACTTTGTACATTTTTGGGTCTGATGCACACAGTTCTTTAATTTTATCCAAAGGAAGATTGGGGATGAGTGAAAGCTTTGTAACATCCAAACCTCCTGAAAGAACAAAGTCGCGAAACTTTCTCAGTTCTTTGATTCTTCGGCCACCATTCAGCCTCTTTTCATAATTTCGTATTTGCTTGTTCAGTACGCGGCGAGACATTTTTTTTTTGTGTTTTTGTGGCTTGTTTATATAGTATAAAATATTTTTTTTTTTTATCACTCGATCACTCGATCCCGCTTATGGATTCCTTGATTTCGTTGAATTGCTTTAGGGAACGATACTTGCTCAGAACCTCCACTTGCGAAAAGTCTGGCAGCAGTCCCATTTGCGCCCTCCCGGAGCACACAGCTTTTGTAAGGTCAACGCCGCTGTACTCTGCGAATTTTTTCAGGTACTTTGTCAGGTTTTCATTCTGGAAAACCCGGAGGGACAGCTTGGCTTCGTTTTTGTAAGCACTCGGACTGACTACCATAGTGGATTTGCAGATAGAGTACGTCGTAAGCCCCGCGTAGTAGAGCGCCGCGGACAAAACGAAGTCAGAGCACGGTAGCCTTGGCTTGCGTCTGCACATCTCAAGAACTTCTTTGGGCACCCCTTCAATCGCCTCTCGGATCTCTTGGGTTTTTCCAAAAAGGTACAGGGAAGATACGACAGTGCATCGCAGAGGCCCGGTATAAACGCGTGGTAATAACCTCCCAACCACCACGGGGCCGCGATTCCACTGTAAAACTGGGAACATTGATATTCGAGTAGTATCCTTAAAATTTTGGTTGTTGAATGAGCTATTCTTAAGGTAGCTTTGTAGACTCTTGAAGACATTGGAAGTCATGTACGAGTTCTTGGCAACGGCACTCGTCAATTTTTCAGGAGGCACACATGTCAACACGACTTTGTTGTGTAGTTTGGCGTGGGCATTGCATATATCTCGATCCCAATTTTGGAGAGGCGTGGAATATTCGTTGAGTATGAACGTGTAAGCGTGTGTGTTTGCCTGTAGTGCATGTAGGTATGCTTCAGTTTGTGACAAGTATGCGTGATGAGGAGACTGTGCAAAGTGGACTTGGTCCACGAACGACTGCAGAATCTCGTCTTGTCGAGCTGCGGATCTCAGAAGCGCATTTACTCTCGACTTGCTCACGTTGGTCAGATACAAAACAACCCCAACCCGAAATGGACAAAACGCCTCCAGGAATAGCTTCTTGGTTAACTTAATTGCTGCATCTGGTTTTGTGCAATGAACAACTACAAGAATTTTTTTACTCGTTTTTGCACAGTTTTGTCGTATTTTTTGCTTGGACCGACGCGTTGCGACCTTTTTCCGCAAAATTTTGCTGGTGACGAAGACCAACGCGGCAATGGCTAGAATCACAACCCCCCAAAATTTCCACGAAACTTGCGCGGGCTGGTTCACGTTGACAATGATATTTTGAGGCTTGTCGTCGAGCATGGTTTACTATTTGCCTATATTTTTATATTTGGTATTCAGAAAGATTAAAATAGTTTATTCATCGAACATGTCGTCATGCAACGCGGATACGTTGGAAAGAGGACTTGTATGCGATCTTAGCAAACCTTGCGTTTCGGAGTTTTTTAAGCAAATGACACCCAAGCTAACTGTTGTACGTCATTGGGCGAATGGCGATGGAAGTTGCTTCTTTCACTCGCTTGCTACATCACTTTGTACAGCAAAAAACTTCCATAGAATGACTTACGAAACTCAGCGTAAAGAAGGGCACAAATTAAGGAAAAAAGTTCTGGATGCAATGGCTTTAGAGTGGGAACCCTTTTGGGAAGCTCAGCGGTTATTGCTTGAAAGGAAATTCAATGAAAAGATATCTCGAAATATGATCCCCGAGTTCAACGAATTCCGTTCCAAAATTTCAAACACCTCGGAGATGTCCGACCAATACATCATCATGTTTGCGTTACACGTCCTTAAAGTTAGAGTGTTTTTCTACGATCGCTCGAGGTGCTCATTGTTTTGCGGTGTTACTGGGACCTCCCAAAATACATCCAAGGTTGCTATTATACTGTGGTGCAACACCTCTGGCAACCTGCATTTTGAACCACTTGTGCAAAGAAAAGGGCCGATTCGACGGGGCGAGAAGTATAATAGCGATCGTTGTTTTGTGTACAGAGGCACGCTGTACCAAGGAAACTTTGACAGCAAAAAGGACAAAATCATTCAACAACTTCAGAAAAACTATCTATCTACATGTGGTACAGAATGGACTTCCGTTATCTAATATTTTAAATATATTTGATGTTCGATTGTAGCAGAAAAAAAATGAACCATGTCGAACAGCACTACAATAAAATTGCACACTCAAACAGACCATTCCAAACAGCATACTTACGCGCGCTTAACAATTCTGTCAAATTCAAGGCAATTAACACAATATTACAAAAACTTGAGGCGCATGAAAAGCCTATAACGGTGATCGATTTGGCTTGCGGGAGAGGAGGCGACATTGTAAAGTTTTTGAAAAATGTTTGTGTTAAAAGATATCTCGGAGTTGATATATCAAAGACATCCATCGATGAGGCAAAGAACCGGTATGGAACCCATATGAATGGCTGCAAAATATCGTTGGCTATTTGCAATCTACAGCAATCTTTCCCGCCATCACGCCCATCGTCGGTGGATTTTGTCTTCTGCGCGTTTGCCATTCACTATTTTTTCAGCAATACTATCTTTCAAAGGGTCTCGCGATGTTTAAGAGGCGGTGGAACGTTCTTGTTTCTGAAAATCAACAAAGAGAGACTTGTGGAGATGGACGGTCACTCAACAAAGAACCTGAGGATTCGCGTTATTAATGAAAAAAGCTATGATTTTTTCTTAAGAGGCTCTGTGGATTGCACGGAACATTTTGTTGTTGACTCTGAAATCTTTGAGTACGCAGAAAACAACTCATTTGAAGTCAAACAGATATGTAGCTTTGTTGTATTTTTTTCAACGCGAGGAGGATGTCCTCAGTTTTACGCGGAAAAAATCCAAAGATTCATAAACAAAACTTCGCACGGGAATATAGAGGAGCAAAACCAAATATTCTCGCTCTATGATGTTGTAATCCTCGAAAAAAAATTAATTTCATTGAATAAATAAAAAAATTAAAAATGCCTACAGTTACTGTAATAGTCAAAACGACCACAGGGAACACGTTATCCTTGGATGATGTTGAATTTGATCCGGAGGATCCACGTTCATGTGGAGCATGCTTTGCGCGTCGTATCCGAAATGCAATATATGTAGAAAATTTTCAGGGCAACGGAGTCCCGGAGATACAACCCGAAAAAGGTGGTTTTATTTT
>JACLAD010010400.1_pt1 | contig 11458 bp, 7 predicted proteins | sample 8027901 | NCBI WGS metagenome assembly JACLAD01 (sample SAMN15725071, study PRJNA655200) | protist metagenome | isolation source: fluorescence activated cell sorting (FACS) single amplified genomes of... | place: Spain: Blaines Bay Microbial Observatory, Mediterranean Sea | collected 2016-07-05
GTCAAGGAGTAACCCAGCTGTGTGGTGTCCGGAGATCTCCACATTGGCTCATTAGTCGAGCCTTGTGCTTGTTGAGGGGCCCCAAAAGTTGTCATCATCGTTCTTTGTCCAGTCGCTTCGCTGGAAGCCTGGACGCAGCAGAATCAAGAATTCTAACCAAGAATTCCAACCTTTCGTAGCAGAAAAACTTGGGATCGCGTACCCACTCGATAGGTTACCTTGGGGCCCCTAGAGGAAAGCCTATTAAAAAATGGTATTAGCACATTTCTTTTGTTTCCAACATTTAAATCGTCGAAACCCTTGACACCGTTTTTATCGTTCTTGACAGGGCAACAGGAAAAATCACAGGAATAAAAGGAGATATGGGGAATATTTCAGCGAAAGAAAAAAAAAGAGGGCGGAAGCAAACGCACTGAAAAGAACTTCGCAAAGCGTATTCACATCTGACGCTGCAGAAGCTGTCAACGAGAGAACAAGATTCACGATACGTGAATATGGCACTCCTCTATTTCAAATCGACGAAGTTGTGACGATAGTGAAAGACACAACACCAGGAGTGCACTTCAGGCACTCCTATGATAAGATTGGTCGTGTTACCAACGTTGTTGTCGGTGACATCAATATTTATACGGTGAAGGTGTTATTTGAGAATTATTCTGAAGAAGTGGACGAGCTGTGGCTTAAGAAGTATGATCCTGGAATGGCGAACACCAAAGCGAGAGTATCAAAAAAACAAAGGACTTTAAATGACAAAAATATTGTTATTGCGAATTTACAGGGTAAATTAAGAGTGGAGAGAAAAAAGAGCAGAGGAGCGCAGCTTAACTTACAGAAATCTGATAAAATCATAGAAGTTCTCACTCATCAGAGTGAGAACATGGCGGAGCAAATAGCAAGTTTTTTGTGTAGCGACATTGTAAATGAAAATGTAGTCAGAAAGAGCAATCTAATACAACATATGATGGATCAAATTACTGTGTTCACTAAAAGCGTACACAGAGAAAATGCCACACTAAAATCAAAAGTTTTTCTGCAGGAGCAGGAAATAGAAAAAATTAATATGCAACTTCAAGAAAAGACGGAAGAGTTAGATGACTTGGCTTCTGATCTTCGAGATTTACTGGGGGAGAAAAGTAAATGGGATACTGAAATGAAAAAACTGGAGGGGCTGATGAAAGAGAATAGCTCGCTGCACGAAGACAACGAGATGTTGCTAAGGGAGCTAGATGAGCTAGATCGGGAAGACGCTAAATACAACCCCGACACCCAGGGAAGATTTTGCACCGGCTTCAAATGTCTCATCATTAGACTTTTTAGATTGAGGTTATCCAACAAACAGGTGCAGGTGGTCATAGAGGAGACGATGAGCGAGATGAAAATTGAGGAGTGCGTGGCGCCGTCGATATCTACGTTATCGAAAATTAGATCAGACCTTGGTCCTATATGTGATGTGTTGAGCGCAATCAAACTATGTAGAGCCACCAGATGGCTACAACTAGGTCACGATGGCAGCACAATCGTTGACAAGGACACTACTTCTGCGTCCATCGTTGTGCAGTATGGGGATGGAAAGTTAGAGAAAATCATTTTGTCGTCTTCCTTTTTATGCGAAGATAAATCGGCCCAGGCCACTTATGAAGGCATAGTTTCGTTGGTAGATAGGATTAAAGTTAGATACACAATGTTTCTAAAGGAGCTTGGCTCAGACGCCGCCCAGAGATACCCCCATCCGGATGGCATAAACTTTGCGAAGATGCGGCGTAGCTCCTTGATGAGCGACAACAACAACGGGGCGTTGAACGCTTCGTCGCTACTTGCTGACTACATAACCCACTCTGTAGAGGAGTTCATGAGAAGGCGTGGCAGTGATTTAGAAGCAATGAGTGAAGAGGAAAGAAAGGAGCTCTCTGAGATTATTCAGACGCGCTGCTTCGCTCATGTCAGGTGCATCTGCGCAGACAGGGGGGTGGAAGCGGAGAACAAATGGATGGCAGATTGCTACAACGTTCCTGAGGATTGGAAAAAAGATATAAGACTGGCTAACTTGATGAAGAGTGACCTTGGCAGCTTGATCTATTCTGTTCAAAAGTACGTCTGGGACAAAGATTTGGGTCCCACCTTCGCCAAGCTGCAGGATTTTCAGACCTTCCTCTCCAAAAATAATTTTAGATGCAAGTCCATGGGGGGCAGAATGACTGGGAATAGAATGGACAAAGATATAGAAAATGGCTTGAAGTTTGCAGTGGATTACAAAAAGGTTGTCTGTTTTCGCTTCGCGCGCCTCTCAACTAATTTTTTTTTTTTTTTTTCAGTACATGCAGTTCGTGGAAGAGGAGTTTGACAAAAGCGGCAGCAAGGAGAATTTGTTCAACAAGACCATCAGATTGAGGATGATGAGCCCTTGCTTTAAAGCAGCAACCTTGGTCAGAGCCAGGCTATGTCTAAAATTGCGCTATCCGTTTCGAAACCTGCGTCAGGGCGCCTTGGACGACCCTGAGAAGGACTACCCACTGTGGGGCATGGGCAGAGTGGTCGATACGCTGTATGAGGCATGTGAGGAGCTAATCAACGATCCATCGAAACTTTCCAGCTCTAGTTTTACTATATTCAAAGGTTTTCCCTTTCTCGACGAGTTTCAAAGGAAGGAGAGACAGAAGAGCAGGAGCAAGCGTGAGATGTGGGACGAGGAGGCGCGACAGGAAGTGTACGAGTCAACCACCGAAGACGATCAAGACGCTACTCACCTACAAGAGCTAATGAGTGAGCTTGTTATGATTCATGCCAAAGGAGTGATCGATGGACTGGATCGCAACTGCAGGGATTGGTTGACGAGGTATGACGGCAAGCGCTGCGCCGCCAACTGGACCGCCAAGATGAAAGAAGACTCCAAGCGTTATCGAAAGGAAAACATATCGTTGTGTGAGTCTGTCTTCGCTCTATTTGACTTGGTCTATCGTATGAGTAGTAGATTCAGAGTCGACACGGCCGATGGCGTGGTCAGGGCTATGATGAGCAACCTGTTCGACGATGAAAGCGTTGCCGATCTATGGACTTCTCGCGACAAGGGGGTGTTGATGTCGTTTGCCAGCAAGAACAGAGATTTGTTCAAGAGCGAGCACAATGAGCAGGCGAAGGCGCAGGAAGCTCACAAAGCTAAAGCTAGAGAAGAGAAGCAGGAGCTTGCAAGGCAAAAGCTGATGGAAGAGGTGGAGAAGTCTGTGTCTGTGTTCTATCTCCCCAGGATCAAGACCAAGGAAGAACTCAACGCGGCTCTAGATAAGCGCAGACATCTTGAGCCAAAGAAGCGAATATTGAGCAAACAACTCAAAATATATGTGAATGGCTTTGGATTAAGGCAACACGATGTGACTTTCACCAAAGGAGGCAAGTTTCAGTACGCCGTAGTCAAGAGTAAGTTGGAGGAAATATTGGATGAAGTCAACGCGGTCCCCCCGAAGCTGGAGTTGCCTAATGAGCCAACTTCAGTCCAAGCTCAAAGCGTTGTCGATAAATACGAGTCTCTAGGATGCCGGGTAGTGAAAGATTATAAAAATATGTTGGAAAAGAAGGTGAAGGAAGCTTTTCCAGATCTTTTGAGCCGTCTCAACGATCTTACCAGGCGCTATGCACCCCAACTGGAGGTGGCTTGGGACCAACTAAAAGAGATAGTTTGGCCTCGTGAGCTAACTCCGGAAGAGAAGAGACTAACAAGAGGCATAAAGATAAGATTTTCAGAAACTAGAGGTCGTAAAACTTGGTTTGAGGTCCATACAATCCTCGGTATGATATGGGATGACGCGCTGCAGGAGTACTTTGTGCTCCTTTGGCAGGAAGGCGAAGAAGAGCCTAAAAATCTCAAAGACTGCGACGTAAACGCATACTTAGGCGATGTTTATCTAGAAAATGGGGAGCAGTTCAAAGTTTCGTTGTTCAAATTCGATAATTTTGAGATTTTGGATGCGTAACGGCATGAAATCTGTTGAAAATCGCCCATTTTTTCAAATTTTTGAAATTCCAAAAACGTGAAAATGTAACGGCTACTTAGTAAAAATTTTTGAATTTTTAAATATCGCTATAATTAATTTAGATCGGAATCACATGCTTAGTCTATCTGTGAAGGTTTCATTTAGCTACTCCCATTTTCAAAAATCTCGCGAAAATCCCTATTATTATAAATGAGCTACCTAGCTACAAGACCAATTCTAAAATGTAATATGTAATACACTCGTACTCATACGCAGCTAGTCAGCCAGTAGCCAGTACCATTACCAGTAGACGACCTTCTAATTCTAAGTTCTAATTCCTCTATTTCCATTATCCCATTAAACTAGCTAATTAGAAATAGAACGAAGCCAGAGGCAAGCTAGAAGTAGAAGTAGGTAGGACGAAGCAGAAAGCAGATAATCTACATGCCTACATAGGTCAAAGATCTAAGATAGAAATAGAAATGCTTCATTCCTCCGTCCCATATCTTGTTTGATAGATATCAAGAATTTGTTTGATAACTCCATTTATTTGAATATCATCGATAGATCATGATTCGTATTTTTATTATATATTTCACCACTATTTTTGCATTGGGTTCATTGACACAGAATGGTCTCCTCTGGATGCCATTATTCTCTGTGTATCTGACAATTGCTTCATCATATAGGCCATATATACCATGGGTACAAATGTAAATAAAGTAAATGCTAAATTTGTACTAGCGACGCCTAGAATGTTTGTATCATTTTCATCATCATTTCCGTTATAGTTATAATAGTCGTTCGTATCATAATTATAATTATTTACTACAGTGGTATTGTTTACTTCATTAGTTCCATCTTCACCACTATTGATAAAACCTGTATAAATAACTTCAACCAATCGCCATTTTAATCCATAATTGTTATAATTTTGAACACTTATAGTCATATTAGAGGTAACGAAAGCGCCATCAGTAGTAATAGAATTTCTCTGAAGGTACGATGCTGATGAAGCAATGTATGCATCAAGGACTTGATCAGCGTTATATGCTTTGGTTTGAGCACCATTCAAACTCAATTGAGCACCATTTGATGCTGCAATCATATCATATGCATCTTCATCCTGCGTCTCCATCAAATATAAGACTTTGCCTGGCGCAGCATACGCAGCCAAATACTGGTTGAAATTGCCCAATATTAGATCAATCCCAATGACACAAGCAAGGTTCCCGTTATTATCATAGACAGGGACGGCATAAGTGATACCAATCCCTAAATGTTCAGAAGCAAAGGGATAAAGAGAAGAAAAGACAGCTTTTTTCTCATCGCTAGCTTTTACATACCATGGTCGTGCGGTTGGATCGTAAGCATTTGCGCTTTGGACAGCTGTTAATAGAGCAAAACCTGAACCAGGATTAGTTCTGTAATCATTTCTGTAACTAACGCTATTGGGAATATCATTGGAACTAGTATTCATATTGTACATAAATGTATCAATCGTGCCAGTAACTCCTTCGCTTGTCGACTGTATGTAGCCAATAAACGATTTGTCCGGAAATCCTATATAGGCTAAAGCTAACTGAGGGTACGCTTGAAGCACAGTAAGAATGTACTGCTGTTGCGTCATGACAGTGTAATTGTTTATATTTTCAAATGCTTGTACGTGTAAAGCGCTGCCATTTTCATTAGATATTACTCCATATTCATTGTTATTAAGAGCACCTTTGATGTATTCACCAGCTTGTACTGCCTTCGTCATGAGAATGTTGAGGTCAACATTCGCAGATGATAAGTCAGTATTTTCTAACTGTACATTACAATCAGTATATGCAGCATCATAATTTTGAACAACAACAATCAACCATTGCAAGTTATTTTTAGTAAGTTGTCTAGTCGTTACAACATACTGTACTGCCTCTACAGTTTGTAAGTGTGTATCATCAGACTTGAAGTAATTTTCCATAATAAATTTCGCGGTTGAAGACAGCAGTAAGGTGGATGACTCCATAGCAGTAATAGTTTCTACTGTTCCACATCCATCAGATGCACTGGTGTCGCTGCATTTATACACATCACTACCATCTGATGTCATTAATAAAATTCCATCCATTTTTGTCATGACATAGGCGAGAGTTGCCGAGCCAGTACTTACTGTATCAACTAGTAACTCTTGCAAGGGCTGAAAAGAACCAACTGAGATACTTGCGACACCAAGAAAAGTATTTCCTGGACCATAAGCCTTTCCATTGAGGTAAAAACCTACCTGATCACACGGGTAATCTACATCTCCTTGATATGATGGCAGACCCAATGATAAATATTGTGAAACTCCATAGCCACCAGCAGAGTTAGAAGTAACAATAGGATCACTCCAACCAATAGAACATGCGATGTAATTGCTTACATCTGTATCACAATTACTTGCCCCTAAAGTATAAAAAGCTTGAGCAGTAGTATCATAATCAGTTTCTGTGTTTATCACATTATCAGTTTTAACCATTCCTGTGTCTTCATCTACACCGTAGACAAGCGCCGTTGAGCTGTCGCCAGAGTATCGAAATTGATTTGAAGGAATATAACTATAGAGTGTGGAGTCGTTGTAACCAACTGTAACTGACGATAAATCATACTGAGATGAAATAAAATGATAGATCTGAAATAATAAACCCCGAATTGCATTCACGGCAGACATTGAAGTAGTGTTGGGGTTGAGTACAGTTGGAAATGATTGCAAACTTTGTGCATTTTTTACTGCAAATCCGATTTGATTCAAATTTTCTGCCATTTCATTCAGAAAATTATCATAAGCCTGGAATAATCCTGTGGTCCCGTCTTGATCAACCTCCACAGTGCATGAAGACTGCGACTGGACGGGTACAGTGTGGAAAACAAAAATTAAGGTTGCGACGAGGAATGGGACAATATATTTGACGAACAACATCATTAGACTGCGTCCGTCCAATTAAATATCTGGAGTTTATGTTCACTGTCTTTTCTGCACGGTGCAATCTTGAATAGCATTATTATATTCTGGTTGCGATGGTGTGATTCTACCTACTGGACTACTGTATTTCTGAAATTGGAAATCCAAAAAAAAATCTTTCGATGTCTTGGACTCTGATCTCTGATCATTTCAGGGCGAACAATGATGGCATTTCTAAAATGGTTATATTTCGTAGCTATCTATTTGGCGTTACCTTACTTTGTCTGTGTCTCTTTCCATTGAAGGGGTTCGTTGGTCCGAGGTTGCGCCCAAGGTACTGATTGGGAATTGGGAAGTGCCAAATTCCATATAAAAATAAAAAAGGGCAGATCCGCGTAGAATGTAGAATGTAGAATCCAGGGCGATTGGCGTTATGAATATGTAATTGACAACGATCTCATTCTTATTGCAATGTTCGAGTGCACAGTATCTATGCAGAAGGTAGAAGTAGAGTGTAGAAGCAAGCAACTTAAACGGAATTCTTCTATGAATATTGTCATTGTGTCGACGAATGCATAATACATGTCGTAGATGATAGTAATGGCTACTTCTAGGTCTGTAACTACTCATCAATACTTCACTTGGTACCTCTTGCTGCATGATTTGGTCAACGACTAGACTAGGCATAGGCAGGTACCAAGTACAAGTACGAGTACCAAATCGAGGCGCCAGGATTATCTAGCACCGTCCGGTATCATGAAAGCTCAACGATATTTGCGTTTTTGTCGCTGCAGAGCACTATGGATTTTGTACATATATACATAGATAACATAGGGTCGGACGTCCCAGGATAACGCAGGTGTAATCCAATGTGAATGGTGGCAGCCACCTTTAAGACACCTTCATGGATTATCTTTCTACTGTCGCCATTGTCATCCTTTGTTGTTGCTTTGAATTCGTAGTTTTCATTGAAATCATCGTTGATGTACTATCATCCACATAGCTGTTGCAATCCGTATGTGCTATATGCATGTGCTGCTCACCTATCCGTTTGTGTGTACTCACGGCTTCTCTGACCACTCGATCCAGTAGATCTTGGACAGTAGGAATGTCTTTAATTACTCCTTGACTTTGTCCTACAAATTGCACACCTTCCTTTAAGTCGCCATCTATTGTAGCTTTCATCAGTTTGTCAGTTGCTGCACCAAATAGAGACAATTGATACATCTTAGTCCATTGTGTCAGAAGCCCTGTGAGTACCAGTCATAACAAATATAACATTGGTGAGTCATTCGATTATAAATGCAAGTATACAGCTAGTTATTACGTACCTGGTACGACCTTCCATAAAGGCATATTGATGAGTTTTGCAGCAGCGAATGATTTATATGCAGCCGTAATAGGATCAACGCGCTGTTTCATAACTTTTTGAGCCTGGGGAGTTTTCAGGATTCTTGCACCAAGACCATCGAAATTAGACCCTGTACACAACAATAGAAATAAAATTTAATCATCATTATGTCACACAATGATCACGACATACGCACCATAGATTGTATCACTTTCATCAGAATTCACTATCGCTATCTTCGCATTTTCACTGAGTGGTGATTCCTTGGTTACCGCCAACCGAGATCCCATCGCAACACCATCGGCACCTGGTAGCAGGAATAAGGAACATGAAAACACAGATGGAAGGTTGAAAGAGATGATAATGATTCAGAGATTATTTCTATTAATAGAATGATAGTAAAAGTTACCTAGTGCCAACATTGCTGTCAATCCTCTTCCATCTCCGATACCCCCCGCTGCGATTATAGGTAGATCATTTTTTTGCGATAGACTATTCACAAGACATAACGTAGTTACATCACCGCCATGTGCTGCTGCTTCATGCCCAGTAACCATTAATGCATCGGCACCAAAATCCTTAGCACTTGTTGCATGTTTCTCGTTTACAACCGTAACAATGACTTTGCCTCCGTACTCTTTGGCTTTTTCACATATCCAGTCTCCTTTCCCGAGCGAGATATTGATCACAGGAACTTTCATTTCCAGTGCTATTTGAGCATTTTCTTTGGCTCCAGGCATTAATAGAGTACAACCAATACCAAAATTTTTCCCAGGAGCAAGTCGACGAATCTCTTCGATTGAGGCTCGGGTCTCCTCGGGGCTCAAGGGTCCTGTAGCTAAGATGCCAAGCCCCCCAGCGTTGCTTACAGCTGCAACCAGTGGAGGAGTGGATATCCAAGACATCCCTGGGAGGATAATTGGATGCTTGACACCAAGCAGTTTCGTGATTCTTGTGGTTAATGCCATATTCTTTCTTTCGTCTTCGATTATTGCTGCCCGCTACAGTCTGGTGGATACACTTTCCCCTATTCTAGATGGGCTACCTTCCAAACGTTATGATACAATATAAAATCTACTTTCCTCCTATTTTCAAGAACATGGGAGTAGTACTTTGGTGATTAATGTTTTGATGACTTACTTCTTACGGTATCCGTCACCCTGGTTGAATCATCTGCTCTTTGTTCAACAAGTACTGCAAGTAGACTATATGTAGAACTTGGTACTGTTTCGTACTTTGTACTTTTATTTTACTTAGTACTTTGTACTTGGACATTGGAGGGCACGAAAATAGTTGTCGGTATTTTCATATATGGTATAGTCTATATATAGTATTAGGATTTGAGGCTTTTTGCTGAAATATTTTGATTATTACTCGACTTCTTGTTGATTGATTATTACGGTGAGACCCGCCTCTCTGTTAGACATGTACGTGATTTGTGGCATCGTTTGAGCATAGAAAAGGTCCCGCGTGTAGGTATAAAGCGCCGCAATCACAAGGAAGGAAAAATACTGTTGGAACCATTTCCCCCAAGGAGAAGAAGAAGAAGCAGCAATGGCAGCACTTCTTTACGCGCTAGGTTAGACTCAAAACAGACCAACAGTATAATCTCAGCAGAAAGATAGATAGATATCAATACCATCCTCTTCCAAGAGAATGGAAGTTGATAGCGAAGAGAACCGGAGGGATAATCGCTCAAAAAGAGCTTCGAAGAATAAGAAAAATGGTCGACGTAATGCGTCAAGTTCGAAGCTGATATATAGCTCCATTAAGTTAGAGTTTCGCTTCTTTGTGTTTTTGTATGAGTTTATGGTAAACTGTTTTCACACCTATCATATACGCTTGTATTCATACATACATACATACATACATACATACATACATACATACATACACAACAGTCTATGAAAATTGCAACGAGACTGAAAGATACTAACGCGGTCGTCGAGGATGGTGAATGTTTCTGTTGCCATATCGAAGTATGTACACACTTTGATCATCTAGAAAAACATCCAAATACTTTCTACACTGACAAATACGTTCATGTAGACAAGAAGAACTGGCCCCAGTAAGTATTTTTGATGACATCATTCTGTATGCTTTTTTTGCCGCAGACTCTAATGACTTTATCGTTTTATCTTCTTTCTTTTTTGTTTAATTTCTCTGTATTGCTTACAGAAAAATTTCTCCTCAAGAAGATGTGAAAATTGACCAAGAATACAGCTCCCACCATGAAGGCTATTGTATTGGATGTAACTTCTGCCACTTGAGTTGCTTATGTTGTGATTATGATGAGTATGAAAATAGAAATTTTTATGCTGTTTAACTCTAGTATATTGCACTCTTATTGAATATGAATTACGAATGTGAAATGAAATGACTTCTCGCTTTGGTTCATCTTTGTGGGCATATTTCTTGTCACTATCGATCTCAGACATGTGTTGAATAGCTCGTGGATGAAGCTGTTCAAATGCGAAAGTTAAGAAATAGTATGTTGTAGTAACATGACTGGACTACTTCTACACTGCCTTTATACTCTAGATTGGTTCTTGAGTGAAATATGAAACACATACTGGGGATGCTGCTGCATGCCATGTTGTGCTGCTCTGAAAAGCTGCTCTGTTACTGACGTTGTCATTAGTTGACAAGGCGAAGGTGACTGCCTGTGCAAATTCCGCCATATGCACATGAGTGATTGGGTGCGAAAGTAGTTTATTAATTTCCTGTACTTCGGAGGTTGTTATTCCTCTCGGCTTGTTTGCTGAGAGAAGAACCAGCCACACCCATTGGTAGTGGAGTGAATATCCAGATTCATCCGTTCCCGTCTCATCAACATACAGATGCTGACAACGAAGAAGTTGAAGGAGTTGCTTTGTTATAGCCAGCGAGGTAGTGTAGAAGTAGAGGTAGGTACTATTACCTATATTTACTTACTCTTTATTACGTTACTCATTTTTATGGTACTGTACATTCTTTTCATAATTCATAATTCATAATTTCAGCCATAAGGCCGCAATAAGCAATAAGGAGGCACTAGCTAGACTACTACTGCTACCACTACTACTACTACTACTACTACTACTTCTGGCTACTAGACTAGCGCCGAAGTAGTATCTAGTACTTCTAAAAGCTAAAAGCGAGCGGCGAGGAGAAGACAAAAAACAATTGGAAAATTGGAATTTCGCATGCCTCTACTTCTACTTCGTACGCACTAGG
>JACLAD010010401.1_pt1 | contig 11457 bp, 16 predicted proteins | sample 8027901 | NCBI WGS metagenome assembly JACLAD01 (sample SAMN15725071, study PRJNA655200) | protist metagenome | isolation source: fluorescence activated cell sorting (FACS) single amplified genomes of... | place: Spain: Blaines Bay Microbial Observatory, Mediterranean Sea | collected 2016-07-05
AAATGCATGCTCTTTAGGTAAACCAGATACCTCCACTGCAAATTCAACAACAGCTCTTTCGATTTCTGTAGCTCCTTGATTTCTACCTCCTAAGTTACAATTCATAGTACTAGCCACAAGATCAGCTCCAATAGCCATTGGAAGACCACTACCATGAACCCAACCAAAAAACTTGGGATGCGTATTACCTATGAGTGACCAGATACAACTCATAACGATCAGCATGTGGGTGCAATAATAAAACAGCACATAAAATACAAAAGAGACCTGTAGAATACGGTAAAATTTCTTCTGTCATACGCCTAAATACCTCCTGAGCTGCTGTAGGCTTGCGAATACGCTGCATATCGAGAGCAACTTTCTTTCGCATATCTGCTGGAGGAGGCTTCCAAAATCCATCATCACTTCAAGTAATAGAGGAAGAAAAAGATAGAGAAAGAGAGAGGAAGAGAGAAGTAGAAATATGAGCATGAATGAAATGGAGTCAATGGATGAAACAAATAGTCATATGGATACGCAAATACCTTCTGAACTTTTCTACACGTGCTAAGCACTTATCCATTGTTTGATGCATTTGCTCACTAAAGGTTTCCCAATCACCTCCAGCCTTTTCAATACGGTATCCCGCATTATTCTCATCGACACCAGATGACATACTGAAAGTGGTCTTAATACCTCTAATAGAAGTTCTTTTGATAGACCTCCTAATGGGCAAAGCTTTGGTACTATGGCGAGCTAAGAATACGAATGCTATAGTGATAGTACTGAGCAGCAAATGCATGGAAAGACTGCTGAAGCTGCTTCTTATCTGTATTCTAACTTGTCAAGAATGTGAGTGAGGGAGACAGGCAGTACAAGGCAGCGACATGCAATGAAGGTTTACTTGAACTGGACAGCTCTACCTCGCTCTTTCCGTGCAATCAAGAATATTGAAATATCAAAATATTATTGGATAGCCTATGCCAGAGTAAATCTCCTCTGATCATCATGCAATCTCTAACAAAACTGCGAATGAGTCCAAAAAAAAATCTTGCTGGAAGTAGTGATTATTAGCTAAGTAGCTACAAAAGTCCACCCAGAACCCAGAAGTACTTGACATAACTAATAATCATGATCCGTGGTAATACGCTGCCTCGTAAAATTCGTTTCGAAGCATACACATTGAGTTGAGTATACACATACACCCAAGTGTGAGCAATGAAACACGATGCATGACCATGATTGTGACAGTTGTCTCTCTTGTCTCATTAGCCATATTTAGCTATTTGTTACATGATAAGAACTACACTTTCTTGTTTGTATCGCTTTCTCCAAAAAACTCGGCAATTTTAGCGCTCTCTGGCTTCTTGTTTTCATCGACAGTCGTAAAGAGATATGTTGCACCTCCTAACACTACGAAGAGTACTGGTAACATTAAAAGCACAATCTGTAATGCCTTGTGTCCTTTGCCGGGCCCAAGACGATCTATTCATATCGAAGAATAAGGAGTATGTAGACATGAGTAAGCTCCAATACACATTAAAGACAAAAGAAGAATGAATGTGAAACAATTTTACCTTTTAGAGACGTTTCAAGTACGTCTATCATGGCATCTACTAACTGGAAGATGTACCATAACTCTCCACTGTGCTTGCTTTCCTCATGAACAGTAATCTCTCTCTTCGTTGTTACTTTCTTCTTCTTCTTTTGTGATGAGGATGAAGAAACTGATGTTGATGATAGCTCCTTTGTGCCTGTCTTGAGGGGTATGTTGAGGTCCCCTGCTGCATACCTCATGGGTGCAAACCCCCACACATCACTACTATCAGTAGTGGGGTCAGTATCTACATCAAATGGAACCCATTCTACATTGTCAATGAAAAGGTAAAACAACAGCAAGTGTGAATAAAGGTTTGTATATTTATGTACATATATATATATATATATATATATGTACCTAGCCGTCCCTGGCACTTTTGCTTAGCTTCTGGAAGCATCGTTTTCTCACGTAAATTTATGCCAGTAAAAGCAATCAGCTGATCAAGGTTACGCTTTGTACCAAGGCCATAATGGGTCAGTGATGCAATGGCTTCAATGTCTTGTCTTCCATCTGGAGTACCGAGTAAGGTAGAAATGCGATGTACCGATTCATCGAACATTTGTCGTTTGTAATCAATACTCATACCTATAAAACGCACAGAATAGAAGATACACAGTACACAAAGCCATCAGCAACAACAAGTATCATTACATGAATTATTTATAGTAAAAAAGAGGGAGGAGAGAAATTCGGCTGATTACCATTGGCAGTCCAATCGAATTGAGAGGGTCCTCCTGGACGATTTGGTCCTACGTAAGGATCAATTTTCGATGGAGAGTAATCATGTGTGGCTATAATCTTGTGAGGCGTATACACATCATATCCCCTTGTCCATAGTCTAATAATATGAAAGCATCATTGATTTAAGTACGAATGTTCATAAAGGATATATATTTATATATATATATATATATATATATACTTAAATACCTAGCATATTTCGCGAATTCTTCTCCATCCCAACACTGGTGCAGATGAGGATCAGGAGGGACCTTCCTCTCAGCATGGCATTTGCTGAAAGAAAAGCCAGCAGACCATAAATTTGATAAAATAGGCTCTTGTAGATTGGCTGCTGCTTTTGCTTTATCATTACGCACCATACCTCTATCTGTCCATGAGGATGAGCACAAATGAGGTACCACCTTGGAGGACGTGATAGCCTCAGAAGAGGTCTTCATCGAATCTGGCAAAGATGTGGATAACACAGCGTATTCATTCTTGGTTGCAGCCCAGGTATCAAGAGCAACAACATCCCATCCACGAACAAAATTTACATGACTATCAGTTTGCATACAAAATTCGGCATTCCCCATATCTTCTTGTGTCAGATACCTGGCAAAGCTTGGTCCCTTCGATTCAAATTTTGCCATAAGAATACTAGATACTTGCTTTGCTCTTGTACAAGTTGACATAGACTGCCACATCTTATTTCCACAAAATAAGTCCATGCAATCTTTTTCATCTTGAGCTGTTTGTTGAACTAAACCTACTCTTATCCTGTCGGGATACTTCGCCTTGGCGAATAGATCCTTCAGTGTGTTTGCACAACGCTCCGAGTCACGAAAACTTACAATAGATACATAAATCTCTACATTAGGATCTTTCCATGAATTGGATATGGGTGGTAATGGTCGCTGTTGTTGTGAGGTAGATACTTGGTCAATGGGGGCGATCTCGTACCACGCCGTACCATCATAAACAACTGGCTTATTCCCACCGGAGGAAGAGGATGGAAGTAGCCTTAAAAGACTCAACAAGAGAATAAATACTAGCCTTCGCATCCTTTTTTAATGGATGAAGTGTATCTGTTCCTTTGGTTGATTCAAAGCACTACTCACTTGTGATGTTAAGAGCGAGAAATGCAATGCATCATCGCATCATTCATTACGATTATTGCTCGCTCGCTTGCTCGCTTTGTATGTGATATTTACTAGTAACCAAAAATGGTTATTAATTTTTAGTTTAAGTATCTTATAAAACTACGAATGTCAATTGACGATGGCGGGCGCTCTCAACAAGCAAGGTTGGTTGCCGCTCAGCAAGGTAAAAAAGACAAAGTAGTGAAAGTATGAGCATTCGTGTGTGAATACTTGGGTGCCGTGCAGTGGAGATCATAAAATACATTTCACCCTGAGGTATACGAAGATTATGTTTCGAAGAGTTGTAACATGTGCTTCTCGCCAGATGACTCGTGGAGCAAAGAGTAGTCCCCACACAGAACTTAATAATCAAGCATGTAAACAACTACATACGATAGTAAATAAAGGTAAAGTTGGTGGGAGTAATATGGGGAAAGGAATGAATATAGCAAATAGGAGAAATTTAAGTGGGGAAGTTGAACCGAAATCACCTTATCCTTCACAGGCATATTTATTCGGTAGAGAGGTATGTACGAATGTTTGTGCTGTGCATTACGTTATACTTACTTTCTGGCGTAGTTCATGATATCAAAAAGAAGGAACTTCGCTTTACCATTCTAAATCACTTTTTCATATTTGTTTTCTACAGCCGGGAGCTCCATTGGAAGGTTGGGAAGGAATTTACCTTATTGTTATGGGGTCTTGTACCCTTCTTCTTGTCTTTGGTTATGGTAATACCCAACGTGAGAGTTTTCGTGAATGGGCAAGAAGAGAAGCACTTGCTAGGGAACGTGTGATTGAAGATGGTGGTGAATTAGAATTTGGAAAATTTTATAGCAGTAAAGAAGGGTATGCGGTAGAATCCATTGATGTGATGCCAGTGAAAGGGGGTGATGAGGAATGAGAAGAATGAATCCGTCACTCCAGCCGTTGATTTCGTTAGTACGTGATTATGCACACTGTTGTAAGGGATACAATACCTAAATAATTAATTTGAAAAGTGAAGATGTATTTTAGGGATCAGAGCGTGACCTTGGACGTAACCTACCTTCCCTCGTGGGACTGTTGTGTTGATAGGTACTCGACATCATTCTTGTCATAAAAGTGCATCAAAAAGTGAAGAAAATACTTTACCTACGTAGCTAGAAGTTCATAGCTATGCTGCCCTAGGTTGAAGTACTTCTAGGCAGGAAGATAGGTAGATTCAATACATATCACATCCAGTCTACTGATTGATACTATCTAATGATATAGCTACTTGAAGAACGCAAAACAACGAAGTGCGTCAGCAAAGCAACAAACAAATGAATCAAAGCAAATCAAAATTTAACTGATGAAGATCGCTAAGAGGAAAAAGCCATCCCAACGAGGAACATCCAGTCTATTGTACTAACTTTTTCTGCAATATGGGCGGATGAAAATTAATACTGTATATAGTATCTTGGTGCGTCTTGACTTCGGTCGGTCGCCAGCCATGGCAGTTGGCAGCCAGCGTCAGTTTCAAGCTGTGCAGTAACTGGCTGCCATCTCACTCGACCTACTATTACATATATATGATACACAAGCAAGCCTATCAAAAGAGAGCACAGGCCAACACTCTGCTTGTTCGGTAGTTTGTTCACAAGTTTCACAGTTACGGTTCTACGCTTGGGTACAGCAGGGGGCAGGAGGACTTCTACAATCGTCCCATCTATGACTTGCTAATGTCAATAAATGCTTGTACCGCTTTGTTACTACTCTCATTATTAGGTAATGAACTTGTAATACGAGCACTCAAATCACTCTCAGGAGGTAGTGATATATATTCCTCTATACTTACACAAGTTACATCACCAGCTGCGTGTTTGGGTCGTGAAATCTGAGATGATGAGGGCAGTGAAGGTCCATCACGAGAGTTCTTGACTAGAATCGAATTGCCATTTAATTGGAGGTCGATGATTACCTTTTCTCCAGTAAATACAGCAAGATTTACACGATACAAGCCGCTTGCTTTGATATGAATAACACTTGGCTTATTTCGTTTCCATTTGAGGTAGGTTGGATGAGTGTTGAAACCCAGCACATCCCAACTGACAAGTTGATCTCCTACGGTATCTGTACTTCCTCTTGACCAGAACAATCTTATCTTTATCGCCTGATCTTTACCGACATCCCGCATATTTGACTCTATTCTATCAAGACGTTGTATTGTACTCTCTGGATCAAGCGATTTATTTTGTTCTATTTTAGTATAGCGCCTAATGGCGGTGTACAACTCTTCTCGACTAGGTCGTTCCTCCATTCCACTCTTAACTTGTTCGGATAGTTTTCCTACAGCTGTCCGCCAATCATTGTCATTAATTACATTATCATCACAATTTACATCCCCATGCTTACCACTATATTCTTTATGTCGTAATTTATACTCCAAGAATGATTTCTTCAGCGCATTTATTTCTTCCCCGTGTCTAGCTGTAGTCTCCGTAAGCTGTATTTTCATCTTCTCTGTAGCTACTAATATGCCCTTATATTTCTCTGAAGTAATCTGAGATCGCTCTTTCCTCTTCACTTCCACATCTGATAACGTGTTCATAGTTGTATTAAATTCGGCAACTTTTTCAAGTGTGGCTTCTTTCATTTTTAATTCCAAGTCATCACGCGTTTTATCTAACTCTATGCTATCGGCCTTCCTCGCTAATGCTGAAGAGACGCCCTTAGCTAACTCTTGGATGGATTCACGAATCTTCATAATCATCCCCCTGTTTTCCTCGACGTATTTGATATGGCTAGCGACCTTGACATCTGCATGTTTTTGAAGAGCTAGTACCTGCTCCCTATGAATACTTGCTGTTTCCACACGCATCGCATCCACCTGTATGTAAACGAAGTAAATGAGAACATATGTTTATGAACAATATCATGAATAAATTAGTGTTGTACCATATCATTCATTTCATGGACTACAAATGACTTGAGATTGATCATTCGTTTATCAATATTAACATCAATTTCATCTTCAAGGGCTCTCGTATTCAAAGCTTCATCAACCACTTTGAACAATCTTTCATCTAATAAGACTCTTTTCATTTCCTTCTCTGAAAATGACTCAGTTGGATCACCACCATTTTCGTTATTTTGATTTTTATTACCAGTATTAACAGCTTCAATCATGCTTTTCACCTCCATTGAAGTATAGTCTTGAATTTGCACAGCTTTTTCCAATGCTGTCAATGCCGTACATAATGGTTTTGTCTGCTGATTCAACTCGTGATTCAACTCTGCATGAGTTACTCTTGTTTGTAGCTCATCGCGTATCTGATTGAGATCATCATTACTGGCCTTATTCACACTTATAGTATTCAATTCCTTAGCAGTAGCAAATGTTTTTAGTTTTGATTCTATATTCTGTACTTCACTGCTCAAAGCCTCCATTGTTGTATTCGCTGCTTTGCTTTCTTTATCGTGTACCTGTAACTGCTTCTCTAACCCTTGCATATTTGCTTCAAGGAGAGATTGTATCTTTAATACACGGTCATCAACAAAGCAATGGAGATCCATAGAAGAATGTTCGATCTTCTCTTCCAGTGTCTTCCCCAATTCAAGTACCGAAGACTCTACACCCTTTAATCTATTTGTGTGTTCTGTAGATATCGTAGTAATGACTTGATAAGACATCGACGTGAATTTGAAGAATGAAGCATGTAATTCATTCACCTTGAAGCTGTATGCTTACAGAGGTAAGCTGTGATGCCAATTGATCGACTTTCTGCTCAAGTGTCTGGACCCTTACGGCATCAGCTTTATCCTGGTGAATAGCCTCAAGACATGTTTGCAGTCGATCTTGATGGATGTATTCGCGCTGAATACGATTCACAGCACCTCGTAGTTCCTTATCGATTACATCCACATGCAGTTTGTCAAATGACTTGGAAAGAGAGCTAAGCACGACAAGGGTAAGCAAGCAGGTATATGATGGTGAAAAAGAGAGAGAGGGTGACTCATGTTGAGATAAAGGAGCCCTATAAGCCTACCTCAATTGCTGCTCATTTACCCTTTCTTGGCTTTGAAGGGTGAGAATAGAATTCTTGACCATAGGTTGGACATTCATCCAATGCTCTCGCACATGGTCATCGCTTTCCACCAGCCCCTGAGCCATCATCATTATTACCACTCACTCTTTAGAAGTTTATTGTTCTTCACTTATCTTTCAGAACCTTCAACTTGTCGATACCAGACGCTTCGTAGTCATTCCTGAAGTGTGCACTGGCTCCCTTCTTCATGCATTCATTCAACTGTCATCATTTCATCATCAAATAAATCTGCTGCAGCACAATGCTGGCTGCTTCTATGATAGGTTGGAGGTGAGGGCTATTTATTTAGAAATTGGCGTGTTTGCGAAAATTCCAAAAAACTCAATTTCAGAAAATCTTTTTCTGTATTGCAAAATCTCTTCAATTTCAGAATTCTGAAATTGGGTTTTTTGGAATTTTCGAAAACACGCCATTGAGGGCAAAAAAAAGATGGAATTATGGATTATGGAGATGAAAGAGCTGCCATTACTATTACTATTACTAGTGCTAGTACCTATATCTATATCACAGAGCAGAAATGAAAATAATCCCATGGTACCTACATTATCTGAGTACATCATGCAGGGTTGATATAAGTTGCCTTTGTTCAGAATATGTAGCTACAAGTAGCTACAAACTACAAAATCATTTTTATTTTCATGTGTGGATACATTTACATTCCACATTCTTCTACACGCTTCCAGATCTATCTCATGAAGTACAAGCATATCATACCCACTGATTACTTCGTCATTGGATTTTTACTGGTGGATTGCCGATTATTGAATATGGAGTCATCACGACGACGCTCTTGCTCAAAAACTGGTAGTTGGAAACTCTTTATATTAGCACCCATCAATTTATTGACTTGATCGAGATCTATGCCTCCTAATTTACCTAAACTACTCCTGTCAGTCTCCAATTTGCCCATATCTTCTCCATATTCTTTATTTCTAAACCTTGGTCCTTTGTTTCCACGAGACTTGGTTAATGGCATGTGGGTATTATTCGCCACAAACACTTCATAATGTTCCTCATATGTACCTACTTGAATGAAATATACGGTATCAAAGATTAAGCTGAGAAAACAGCAACGAAAGAGGATATACATAATTGTTTTTTGGTATATACCTTCCGTACATTTATTATCTTCGTCATTCGCTCCTTGTGAATCTTCATCATCTTCAGAATCCAACATACGTCGATATGCTAAGTATCCGCGATAATTGTTCAATTCATACATGATAGCCAGCAAAATCAAACATAGCGTGCCAACCAACAATAACGCAGAAATGATATCGGCAGAATCTGCTGATAGCAAACCTTTACCCACAAAAGTAGCCCCAACGTAAGTAAAAAATACTAAATGATTCGCAACTTGTGATAACACGACGGTACCATACTCTAAGAATGGCCGAAGTTTACTATAAATACGTAAAAAGACGAAGGACATCACTATCGCTACCAGTAACTGCTCAGACGACCCAGGGGATATAATACTGATGAATGCCGTAAGGAATAAACGTCGAAATGTTTCAATGCATTCAAAATACCAATACCTTGGCAAATAAGACCTGTAAAGGAATTCAACCATTCTTGTGTCGTCAGATAGAATATGGACTGTGGAAATTGTATGAATGTATTCATGTCGCCCCCCTTCAAGGGTGCCAGTCTCTGGAGGGTCTAATCGATGTTTGATTTCAAAACGACGCTTATAAAGCAACCAAAAGTTAAGCAAAGGTATTCCTACAGGATACGCCACAACCATAATACTTGCCCATACTACACCGAAACGATACTTGCTACTAGTACATTCGATGGAGTAATCTCTTCGTAGGTAATATCTACCATACGAATCATTCGATGATTGTCCGTTGGGATCTATGTCATCACATCCGTACATACCAAAAATGATGGTTGAAATCGATGGCAATATCAAAAATGTAAGTACTAATGAAATACTAACATATGTACAACGAAGTTTATTGATTTCCTTACGGATCTCTGCTAGAACACCAGAAGTTGACTCGCTATTATTCTTTCTTAATATTTTATTTCTGATATGGAAGCTCTGTTCGGTAGAAGAAGAGAGATCAATAAATTAAGGAAAAAACATGCACATACGAAATCTCTATAATGTATAGTGTAAGATCAAGAAATGGCCACTTTGCAACCTGTACTACAAAAAACACGAAAAACATCGCCAATATACCAAAAGGCGTCAGGGTTATAACCACTAAACGGTCGATGTAATCATAGGTATAGTTCGCACAATTCCAGTTGGTAATCGTGTTGACATTAACATTCATAATTTGAAACACTGAAAATCATAGGGTAATATATATACATATGTACATATATTGTTATCATCGCCATGGATATTGGCGATCATGAAAATAATAATTACAATAATAATAATGATAATAATAATGATAATAATAATAATGATAATAACGATAATAACGATAACAACGATATCTACATGAGAATATAGATCGATGGACAACTGCATACATTAATACCTCCGAGAAATTTTGAATAAGAATTTGGCCAGGTTAATACAAATGCATTGGGTACTGCGATCAGAATCTGTAATGTCGCAACAATGATTTTGAAATTTGCCGCAAGATCTCTGAATCTGATGGTAAGATAAGCACCGAATACATCGTGCCAAGTAGGTTTTCGGCTTCGTCTAGCTTTTGTTACTTTAGTGTTCTCGTCGATATCTGTATTTGTCTCTTTATTGGGAGCGTTATCTTCGTTATCCATTTCATCCCTGGAAGGTTCCTGAGGATGAATGCCAGGTAAGATGTACTTCACATACACAATATACACAACAATTACTATGGAAATACAACACAGCACAATAATGACAATCAATGTTTCCGATATGTATGAGTCTGGCGCTGTGCATTCCACACATTGCTGCCTTTGACTGTCATAGTAGTAGCCATCTACACATGTGGCACATAAGGCACCGGTAGAGCCAATCCGACAGAGCTCATCACTAACACCAGTCCCACCGATACATGTATCATAGGGACATGAGAGAAAGGTTGTCGAATAAGTAGAACTTCTCCAAAATGAGCTCTTTAAGTCTGTCAAATTCTTTTCACACTGCGTTGCTTCAGGGGGACAGGGTGCGCATAATTGACTGGGATGAAATTGATAACTATAAAATCCATACACGCAAGGTACACATGCACCGCTTGTTCTGTCTAGGTACTCTCCATCATAACAATTCCTAAATATCATGACTTCCTTCCCATTTGGTGCATATTGCTATACAAAGATGGAAACATTCAAGATGAGCGCTATAGCGATGACAATATTGATGATAATATCCACGATTATTATAAATGTAGTTACCTCGATATTGGCCAATCCAAAGAAGTCCGGATCAGGCGTAACTCCATCGATTGAGGCTGTAAAATTACCTTTAGGGTAGCATGATGCTCTTATATCCTTCCATTCAAGCACTCCATTTACACTTGTCGCAGTAAGTTGCCCAGTTATAGAAAAGAAGTTACCATTACAATCATGAGGGCAATCTGAACAAGCACGAATCGATGCAATCGTCTGATTTTCATTTTTTACTTCATTGCCATAATAGTCCTTACAATTAAGAGAATACGGTGGAGAGAGCACAGCGTTGTATTCAGTGACTATATATACGTCTAGAGAAAATGTCACAGTCTGTGTAGCCCACTTATCCCCATACAAAGCTTTGTTAGAGCTCCAGGTAATATCTGATGAATGTAGCCCTAGTAAATGAAAGGAAAAGAACCATTAATCCAAGATGATAATGAAATATGTAAAGAATCCATCAACCATACCTCGAGGCTCATCCGACACATTATTTCTACCATAAAGCCAATAAATAGTGCCGCCTTGTTTGGCTTGGTTATTGATGATAGTTAAATTTCGTAGATATTCAGTAGACGTTTCAACGTTTGCAAAAGCCACAGCA
>JACLAD010002472.1_pt1 | contig 11456 bp, 13 predicted proteins | sample 8027901 | NCBI WGS metagenome assembly JACLAD01 (sample SAMN15725071, study PRJNA655200) | protist metagenome | isolation source: fluorescence activated cell sorting (FACS) single amplified genomes of... | place: Spain: Blaines Bay Microbial Observatory, Mediterranean Sea | collected 2016-07-05
CCGCTGTAGCGGCGGCTGCGGCGCTGACAAAATTGTCGATGGCTTCTTCAAGGTGCTGCCGCGCTTCGGCAGGTGCGGACCAGTTTGGGACCTCAATGGCCGCTTTGAGTTGTATGTTGTGCTTCATCAGTATCCTCCGTTTCGGAGGAATTGGGCGCAGGTGCTGTCGCGAAAAAACTCCTCAGATCACGACGGCGTGAGCGCTGGCGCACCGGCAATGGTGTCAGCGCTTAATTGATACTTCTAATTGAGAGCTGACACCTTTGGTCTCCCACTCCTGCATTTCGGTGACACATGCGCGGGGACTAATTCCTGCTCAGGATCAACCTGAGGAGGACGAAATGCTTTCAGTGGAAGACGTTGCCAATCACTTCGGTCTGCGGCCGGACACTGTCCGGCGCAAGATCAGGAAGGGTGAAATCGAGGCACTCCGCCTCGGCCGGCTCTATCGTTTGTCTTGGCCGGACGTTTGGGCGTGCGAGAATGGACCGATGCCGAAACGCTCTGGGATCACGCGCTACCAAGAAGACCTGTTGTGCAAGAAGACGATCGCCGGAGCACTCCGCGTCAGCGTGCGCACCGTCGAGCGGTGGATTGATGACGGGATGCCCACGCGCAATGCGCTCGGCGCCGTCCGTTGCAACCCACATGACGTGACCGACTGGCTGAAGCTCCGGGGCGTCAGCCTCCCCTCGGGCTGGTGGAAGTGATGCCGCCGGTGCGACGCACAGTTGCGACAGGGAACATCGCGACACGGGCGGGATTACTCCGCCCGTCGCACAATCGCCCCCGAACATAAATCGGCGTTATGCTTGGGGGCGATCCTGCGAAATGCGGGAAAATCACGACAGAGTGTGCGAGACGCCCCGCCGGGCGCGATCTCCTGAAAGGACCGAATGAGGTCCATGGCCCGGGCCGCACGAGCCGCCTTTCCGCGTGAAGGCGGCCCGCGAGGCCCCATCCCTGGAGATCGAATAGATGAAACACGACCGAACACTTATCAACGCCGCCACGCCGATGTTTCCGGACTTTTTGGACTGGGCGAAGGAGACCGGCGAGAGCCGGGACACGATCTATGAGATTGAGAAGGTCGCCACGCGGCTCGACCTGACTGAAGAGGAGTTGGACCTTATCCCGGCTGACCCGAGCTATTTCGAGAAGGTGGTCGCTGTATCCGCCTACGGGGCCGTCTCCCGCTCGAAGGATCTCGACACTGCACGCAAGCGCGGGAATTCCCGTGTTCGGTCAGCCCTACAAAGATTTCTCGCGTCTCGTGGCCATGTCACGCCGGTCGCGGGCATCCGGGTGAGTTACGACGAGGCGATCGCATTCATCGTAGAGAACGAGGGTTTTGCCAATCAAGGTGCGCTCTTCACAACGAGCACGCACAAGCCATTCCTTCTCGTCCGAGCGCGGGCTCGCGTTGGATTGCCGCATCTCGACCAGGCGGAGTTCGACCGGATCTGGCTCGACGCCACCCCGGATGGTCGTAAGTCGCTGCGGAAATTTGCACGGCGCATTGCAGAGCTTCGTCGCGGCCATAATTCCTGGCCCGAGCTTGCGGACCTGCTTCCGCGTCAGGATTTCGTAGTGCCGATCGCGTCGGACCGGGCCCGTCGTATTGCCTGGCAATCGCTGCCGGCATCCTTCCGTGCGGATGCAGAGGAGGTGTTTCGGCAGACTTTGCGCCAACCCGCAGATCTGAAAGCCTGGGCGAAAGAGCAGCTAAGCCTTGGCCGGCCTGCGGTCGAGGTCGATAAGGAGATCGCGGAGCGCGCTGGTAAGAAGAAGCGCCCACCGACGAATACAACGTCCGCACTCGCCGGCTACCGACAGGCCACGACCTGGCTGCTGCGCGAAAGCTACTCGCTCGAGGTCGGGTTCGCTGGCCACACAACACTGCGCGACCTGTTCACGACCGATGCACTGGAGGCAGCCTGTGACGCGCAGATTGCGCGGAGCGCCGCATCGACGACGCTGAAGAATGCCGACGAGAGCTCCGTCCTCTGGTCGCGTATCACCAACCTCACGACGATCGCGCGCCATGGCCTTCGTGATCCGGAGATCCTCGCGCGGATCGGTCTCGTGCGCATGTTCTACGCGGACTTCGTGCTGTCGCCCGACGAGATGACCGCCGACGCGGAGACGATCTGCGACCGGCTGCGCAGATCGCCGCATCTTGCGGCCACGTTCGTCAACGCTCCGTCCCGCCTTGGGGCCATCTCCACCGAGGCATTGCAGACAGCAACGACCGCCTTCGCGCAGGAACGCGCGCTGCGGCTCGCCGCTTGCGCAGCTGCCTACGCCGTGCAGGTCAGCCGGGCGCTGCGCCCCGCCAACCTGTTCATGATCCGTCGAAAAGCGACGGAGGGATGCTTGCGAAACCTGACCTGGGTTGTTGACAAGGAGCATGCCGAAATCCGCTTCTCGGGTGGTGAGGTCAAGAACGGCCAGACCGTGATCGTCAATGTGCATGGCGACGACGCCCGCGTCCTCTGGCAGTGGGATCGAGTTCATCGTCCGGAGCTCATGAAACTCCGCGGCCTCGACTCGTCGCCGTATCTCTTCCCAGGGACCGCCGCTCCGCGGCTGCGGAAGACGGCCCTCAACCTGCCCTGCGGGTGCATGTCCGTTGCGTCGATCATGGAGCTCTGGGACCTCGGGGACAGGCAACTCGGACTCGGGCTGACACCGCATCAGTGCCGCCACGCGCTTGCGACGCTGATGCTCGCCGTCCGGCCGGGCGATTTCGCTGGCGTGGCCTCGGTCCTGGCTAACACCGAAGAAGTCGCGCGACGCCACTACGGCAAGGACAGCGGCGAGGCTGCGGCAGTCGCCGTCCGCGAGTCCTTGCTCGCGAAGCACCCCGACATCTTCGCCCGCATGAACAGGAGGACCTGACATGAGAGGCAATCTCGACGTGATCCTGGAGGATGCGCCGGCTGCGGTGCGTCGCGCCATGATCGATGACGCCCCGAACCTCGCGCCGGGTTCCGCCCATGTCATGGGCCGCTTTTGGTCCGCTGTCCGCGAGCGCAAGAGCAATCCATCGATGCCGGGAGCGGAGGCCTACCGGTCCGCTGCCGCGTCCGAGTCGACGTTTCGGTGTCTACTTCGCGCTCTCGCTGCATACGCGCCTCACGTCTGCACCGCGCCGGCCAGGGAAGTGAGTGACGAATGGTATGCGCTGCGCTCCAAATCGAGCCCGAGAGTGATCCTCACAGCGAAGACGGCGGTCGGGGCCAACTGGCCCGTATCTTGGCAAGGGATGAAACCCGCCCTCGACGCAGCGCCGATCAAAAGCAGCACCCGAAAGCGTTATTTCGACAGCATCGACCGATGCGCCACCTTGGTCGCAGAGGGCTTGGCTTCGGAGACGCACGGGTTCGTTGCAGCATGCGAGTTGTCGGAGGCGTTCCTATTTCATTCGGAGGAAGAACGGCGCGTGATGCCTGTGACCGCAGCCAACTACATCGAAGGGCTGATCGCCCTTGGAGCACGGGGCGGCGTCGCAGAGGACAGCCTAAACGCCATGCGGCTGATCCTGTGCGATCTTCGCAACCAAGCTGCCTTGGCAGAGAAGAATAAGCAGGAACGGCTGTCGGGGCTGATGGAAAAGGGAGGCTACGCGCACGTCGCCGACAGGATCGGAGAACTGAGGTCGCGCGCCCAAGACCTGCCGGCGCACAGCGCCGCCCGCCGCCGCTGCATGCAGCAATCCGTCGTTTGCGCCGTCATACTCAACAAGCCACCGCGCAAAGCCGATCTTGTCTCCTGGCGCTTCGGCGATCAAATCATTCGGGACCTCGACGGCACCTGGCGCGCAGAATGGGAGCAGGAGAAGACAGGGGCCAAGACAGAGACGGGCGCGATCTGGCCCGAGATCTGCGATATTCTCGACGAGTGGATTCTCGACGGTCGCCCCGATCGACTGATCCACGTTCGATACCAGGAACTCGTCGGGAAGAACTGGCTGACGTTCGCTGAGGATGAACCCTATCGCAATCTTCCCACCGAACTGACGCACGCCGCGATCGGCGTGCCGTCGCACGACCTGAGGACGCTCGCCGCGGATTACATGCGCCGTCATGATCCGGCGCACGCGGCGGATGTCATTGCGACACATCTCGGGCACGGAACACGCAAGGCGGGCGAGGCCTATCGCGCCGATTGTATCGGTGCGACAGCCCAGGCTCTTTGGCAGTCGTCAAGAGACATCATCGCGGCTCAGTCGACGAGGAAGCCTTCTGGAAAGCGCAAGAGGTAGGGGCCGTGCTGGACACGAGCGGGTGTCGCTGTCGGAAGTTAAAGACCCAAGCGTCCGGCCAGTTTAGAAGGATCGATCCGAGCGCTTGCGGCCGTCTTTGCGGGGCCGCAGGCGATGCGGTCGATCAGTTTGTGGATAAGGAGAAGAACCGGCCCAAGGGGCACCAGCCATCCGGATCATTGCCGATCTTGACCCGCGCGCGACGCGGACACTTCCCGGAGCCAATCATGAAACGAGACCTGAAATCCGACTTCTCAGCCGATATCGCCCAGAAAGTTCCTGTCGATCCGGTTCTGCCCTTCGTCTCCCGAAACTACGAAGGCCTCTGGCACGCTGCGCGCCTACTTGGCGGATACGAGTCCGCTCGGCTCGTTGACCGATGCGCGGAACTCCTCGCGCAGGATCAATGCGTGTCACAGAGAACGAGGGTCATGCTCGACCAGATCTTGGCCACTCTATCCTTGGAGCACGTCCACGACGAAAATCTGCCTTACATGGGGTTCTTCGCCGTGATCGACCCGTGCGACCCCGCGGTCGAAGAGATCTGCCTGCTGACCGATGGATTGCGTCAAGCGCTTGCGTGTGGGGTCGGCGAGGCTGCTCTACGGAGCGTCGCGTAGGGCAGTTCCTCAAGACTACATCGCCGGCTGGTCCCGCCGGCGGTGCTTGACCGCACAAGGTTCTCGTCCGGCCTGGAGGCCGGCCCTTCGTGCGTGGAGACCAATATGAACAAGACCCTTAAAGCATTCCGCCTTTAACCTGCGACATACCCAGCAGCTGTGAAGTAGTTCCAGCATTCCTCGGGTGAATATAGGTCGCAGATTTCGGCGATTGCGTTGAACATGTCGGTAAAGGTGCGCGCGCCGATCCGGCGCAGATGTGCTTTGAGCTTGGAGAAGGCCATTTCGATGGGGTTGAGGTCGGGACTGTAGGGCGGCAAGAACAGAAACCAGCATCCTGCCCTGCGCATGGCTTTCTCCGCTTCGGCATTTTTGTGCGTGGCGAGATTGTCCAGAATGACGACGGTTCCGGGTGAGAGCTCCGGCACCAGCACCTTTTCAACATAAGCGGCAAAAGCCGCGCCATCCATGGCTCCTTTGATCACCCAGGGGGCGATCATCGCATCGGCACTCAGTCCGGCGATAAAAGTCTGGGTGCCCCATGAGCCGAACGGAGCCTCCATGACTAGGCGGCTTCCGCAATGTGCCCACCCCCGCTGCCTCGTCAAGTTTGTCTTCACTGATGTTTCGTCAATAAAGACAACGCGTTCCGGGTGCTTCGATACGGCTGGAATGCGGTGCTTGAACCAGTCTTCGCGCTGTCGCTTTACCTTGGCACGGCGGCGTTCGGTGGCAACCAGTGACTTTTTTTATACGTGTAGCCTAATTTGCGAAGGAATTTACCAATGGCGCTGGGGTGCGCCTGAACACTCGTTGCGTCAAACAGGGCTGCGCTCAGCTCGGACATCGTGATGTCACCATCTTGCTCGATGATTTCGGCAAAGAAGCCCCGATGCGGGTCCAGCTTGCCTTTGCCTTTCGGCCGACCCTGCGGAGCTGCCTCCGCCCGACCAGTTCGCCGGATCGCAAGCGCCCATCGCGCTCCTGTGGCGGCCGAGAGCTTCAAGCGCAATGCCGCCGCGCGACCGCTTAACCCTTCCTCAATGTATCGCTGAAACCGCGCCCGAAGCGCGTCTGGCAAAGGTGCTGACATGATCCATCCTCCCACACCGGATGAATCACAAAATCATGCAGGTGGGAATCCCGCGATTCAGGTTTCAGGCGGGACGCTTTAATGGCAGCAGTGCCCTGATCGCTGCCCTCAACGCCCAGGATTTCCTGCGGCGCCACGGAAACAGCCTTTCGGAGGTGTTGCATGCCGTGGGGGGCAATGGAGGCCTCGACCTCTTCTGCAAAGCCGATCGTCTGATGGACGGTCTTTGTCCCGATCCAAGGAGCGTCGGAGAAGCAATCCGCGACATGCGCGATCTTCTCGCTAAAGCCGACGCCCCAGAGGATCGCCATGCCGCCTCGCTGCGGTGGCATGGCGCACGACTTACCGACCTCGCAGCAAGCTTGCCGCGGTAACAGAATAGGTCCCGATCAACCGATCGGGACCTACTCATTAGTATCGGGCCGCGGCCATGCCGCAGGTCAGCAAGCCTCTTGTGATGACTACACTTCACCCATCTCACAGGCGAAGCATTAGCGTCGTCCAAGTTCGCGAAAGCATGATACTCCAAGCCTACTTTGGTTGCGAATACCTCTGGCAACGACGCCTGCCGAGCCAAGTCGCGTCTACGAAGTCATAGAATTCTACCCGATGACGCTCAACTGATTTCTTTAGCCTTTGGACAGCTCATTTTCCCCTCAATGGTTGATTTTTCTCGCGAGTTCGTAACGAATAGTTGGCCCCAGACTTGACAATCTTGGAGCGGCTTCGTCAAAAAGTATGCAGGCAACCGGTAATCGCCGCACTCTCTTCCGACGTTGTCTGCCTCATGTGGGGCCATATCTGGCGGTTAGGTGTCGCCCGATCATTCAGCTCCAGAGTTTCTTGAATTCCTTTTCTGCTGCGTTCGCTCGCTGCTCAAGAATCTTCGCAACAGTTTCGAGGCGAACCAGTTTGATAGATTTCTGCTGATCGTCGGATGTAAAGTAGGGCAGGCGAATATCACCTGCGTCGATCTTCTCCTTCATCGTTTTTTCCGCATGCCCCCAAAAGCTTGCGGCCTCTTCGAGTGTGATGAACGGCCGGTAGTTATAGTGCTTCATAAGTAGTTCTAACGTATCCATCTGAGCCTCCATGGTAGGATGCTCTGGATTTGGGTTCATCCGTCTTGAGAGGGAAAAGTCGTAAGCGTTGTAGCAACTTTTTTGTGGGGTGCTGGTCTTGCCCCCGCTTCACCGGACCCTCAGGCGGTTGCGGTTTGAGCTGCAATGAATTCGCGGAGCGAGTGCATCTTCAGCCCTGAATGTGGGTGATGAACATTGTAGTCCTCGAACCAGCCAGCGAGCAACTCGAGGACGGTGACAGCATCCGGCAGAGGCGTGACATGAACGTAGCCGCGCTTCAGTGTCTCCACGGTAACCGCCCAATTGATACTGAACTGATGCGGTGGGTGCCCCCGCCCCTGGAGCCGGACAGCGTCTCGTATGCCATGACAGTTCTATAGAACCATGTGGAGGGCACACCGATGACGAAGACGAAGATCAGCGTGCTGGCGATCGACCTCGCGAAGGGTAGTTTCCAAGTCTGCGCCGTTGGGTCAAACAGGGCGGTCCTGTCCAACCGGGCAATGTCGAGGACGCGGCTGGCGTCGCTGCTCGCCGAGCAGCCAGTGTGCGTAGTGGCGATGGAAGCCTGCGCGACCTCGCATCACTGGGGGCGGATCGCGCAAGCGCATGGCCACGAGGTTCGGATCGTGCCGGCGGCTTACGTAAAGGCATTCGTGAAGCGGCAGAAGAACGATCGCGCTGACGCGGAGGCCATCGCGGAAGCGGCCGTGCGCCCGACGATGCGGTGTGGCGGTGAAAAGCGCAGAGACGCAGGCTCGGGCGGTCGCGTTCCGCACCCACCAGTGTCTGGTCCGGCAGCGCACGCAATTGATCAACGCGTTGCGGGGGCACTTGGCGGAGTTTGGCCTTGTGGCGCCCAAGGGACCGGCGAGCCTGAAGCTGCTGGAGAACGCCCTCGACGACGAGACCACGGACCTGCCCGATCCGGTCCGCAAGATGGGGACGGTCTACCTTGAGCAGATCGCGAACCTCACGGAGGTGATCAAGCGGCTCGCGGCCGAACTGGATGCGGCGGCGAAGACCGATGAGGAGTTGCGCCGGCTGTGCACCATTCCCGGGATCGGGCCGGTGACTGCGGGCGCCGTCGCGGCCTTTGCGCCAGATCTCGACACCTTCGACACCGGGCGCAACTTCGCGGCCTGGCTGGGCCTCGTGCCGCGACAGAGATCGACAGGCGGGAAGTCAAAGCTCGGATCGGTCAGCAAGATGGGCCAGACAGATATCCGGCGACTTCTCATCGTCGGCGCGATGAGCGTGATCCGCTGGGTGGTCAGGAAGGGCGGCAGCCCCAACCGTTGGCTCGCCGCCCTCGCGGCCAGGAAGCCGAAGATGGTCGCGGCCGTCGCGCTGGCCAACAAGATGGCGCGGATGATCTGGGCCGTGACCATAAAGCGGGAGGATTACAGAATGGCGTGACCGAAGCCCGACCGGGCAATGGCACGGCATGGCCGCAAGGCCGGGGTGAGCGATCGACGAGGAGTAGGCGACACGGACTTCGAAGTTCATGGCAGGGACATTCAGACCCGGGGCTCGAGCGCTTGCAGCTCTCTGAACCGATGTGAACCCAGCCATCCGAACAGCATACCGGCCCGTGGCGTCATCGAAGGCCACACTCAGAGGCCTGACACACGTCCGATCGAAGACCCCGCCCACCCGCGAAGATCAAGCTTGCCAAACAGGGGGCATCCACACACGCCTCGGGTTCGCCGGAGGCTGATTGGTTTCAGCTACGCGGCCATGCTCGATGTTTCCAGAGCCGCGTAGTAATTTGCCTCCGCCTCTGCGGGAGGGATGTTGCCGATGGGCTCGAGCAGGGTCGACGCATCGCGTCGACGCTGTTGAACCAGTCCACCCATTCGAGGGTCGCGTATTCCACCGCCTCGAAGCTGCGCCACGGCCCCCTACGATGAATGACTTCGGCCTTGAAGAGGCCATTGATGGTCTCGGCCAACGCGTTGTCATAGCTGTCGCCCACGCTGCCCACAGAAGGTTCGATACCAGCCTCGCCGAGGCGCTCGGTGTAGCGAATGGCAAGGTATTGCGAGCCCCTGTCGGAATGGTGGACCAGCCCGGTGCCTTTCACCGGTCGGCGCTGTTGGACCGCCTGCTCCAAAGTATCGAGCTCCAAAGCATCGAGGACGAAGCTTGTATGGGCGTAAGCGCCATCCGCGGTGGCCATGCCGATCGTCTCCTCCGGGGGGATCTGCGTCGTAACCGCCCGATTGATCTTGCAGTTACCCACAAGTCTGCGGCCAATTGATTCACCCTCCCGGACTTGGCCTTGCCAGGGGGCAAGCGATCATGATTCCTCATGTGGCACCGAATAATTGAGGTGCGGACATGGGGCAGAGTTGGGTGAAAGCAGAAACTGCTGGATGCGATCTGGGAGATGACCGGCTGAACCGGCGTCTTGGAGCAATGCTGGAGGCTCTCGGGGAACACCCGGGAAAATCGTTGCCCACGGCGCTCCAAGACTGGTCGAACACCAAGGCCGCTTACCGCTTCTTTTCCAACGGAAATGTCCGCGAAGACAAGATCCTCGAGGGGCATTTTGCCGCCTCTGCCTTGCGCATGCGGGCTACCGATGGCCCTATTCTGATCCTGCAGGACACCACAGAATTCTCCTTCAAGCGCTCGGCTCCAGAAAAGATCGGGTTCACGAAGGTGTCGACCGGACGCAAGCTGCACGGTAAGCGCGATCTGAACCCCACGTGGGATCAGCTTGACGGCTTGAAATTCCAAGGGAGGAGCTCGTCGATCCGGGCTTGCGGATGGCTGGCGGCGATGGCTTCGAGTGTTGCCTTGAGATAGGCGAACGGCTCGACGCCGTTGATCTTCGCGGTCTCGATGAGAGAGGCGATGCGGCCCCATGCCTTTCCACCTTCATCATGGCCGGCGAAGAGCGCGTTTTTCCTGTTCAGAGCAATCGGGCGCATGAGGTTCTCGACGCCATTGGAGTCGATCTCGACGCGCCCGTCATGAAGGAAGGTCTGTAGCCCGTTCCAGTGGCGGTGGATGTAGGCGAGTTTCTCGCCAAGGCGCGATTTGGCGGAGATGCGCAAGCGCTGCTCTTGCAGCCATTCGCCAAAGGCGGCGACAAGCGGTGCTGTTCGCGCCTGCCGAGCCGAGAGCCGCAGCTCCGGCGCCATGCTGCGGATGTCAGTCTCGATCTTGTAGAACTCGGCAATGCGGCGCAGCCCTTCGGCCGCGATCTCCGAGCCGTCGCGGTCGAACACTTCCTTCAGTTTGCGCCGGGCATGCGCCCAGCAATACGCCATGCGGATCGGCTCACCGCCCTTGCGGGAAGTGCGGGTCAGGCGGTTGTAGCCTATGTATCCATCTACCTGCAGGATGCCGTCGAAGCCGGTCAGGAACGTCTCTGCATTCTCCCCGCCCCGGCCTGGGGCGTAGAAGTAGACCACGCCGGGTGGATCGTCGCCGCTCCAGGCGCGATCATCGCGGGCCAGGGCCCAAAGGAAGCCGGTCTTGGTCCGGCCGCGTCCGGGGTCGAGCACCGGTGCCGTGGTTTCGTCCATGAACAGCTTGGTCGAGGTTTTCAGGTGCTTTGCCAACCGGTCCACCACCGGCCCCAGATGGAATGCCGCGACGCCGACCCAATCGGCCAAGGTGCTGCGATGGATGTCGATGCCGGAACGGGCGAGGATCTGGCTCTGGCGGTATAACGGGAGATGATCCGCGTATTTGCTGACCAGCACATGGGCGATGGCGCCCTCGGTCGGCAGGCCGCCCTCGATCAGGGCGGCGGGTGCCGGCGCCTGATGCACGCCATCGGTGCAGGCCCGACAGGCGTATTTGGGGCGAACCGTGACGACCACCCGCAGTTGGGCGGGCACGATGTCCAGCCGCTCGGTGCGATCCTCGCCGATCTTGTGCATCTGCCCGCAGCCGCAGGGACACTGCAGGCTGTCGGGCTCGATCACCCGTTCGATGCGGGGCAGGTCCGCGGGCAGGTTGCCGCGATTGCGTCGGGCCGCACGTCGGGGCTGGCGATCGGAAGGCGCCTGCGAGGCATGCTGCGCCTCAACCTCGGCGATTGAGGTCTCGAGATCCTCGAAGGCCAGTTGCCGGTCATCCTCGTTGAGCTTCTCGGACCGTTTGCCGTGAACGGCGTGGTTGAGTTCGGCGACCAGATGCTCGAGGCGCCTGTTGGCCTCCCTCAGCACATCCCGCTCGCGGAGCACTGCGGCGACAGCTTCGCGCTGTGCCTCGGGGATGGCAGATAGGTCGATGGTCGCGGTGGCAGACATGGGGGAAGGATAGCCCGAAGCAGCGTCGAATGCGCGCCGTTTCCCCAGCCTGATTCATTCTGCCGCAGCCGGGCGGCGGGTCTCCAAGGCCCTCACCCTGCGCCAGTCCAAGCCGGAAAAAAG
>JACLAD010010402.1_pt1 | contig 11454 bp, 10 predicted proteins | sample 8027901 | NCBI WGS metagenome assembly JACLAD01 (sample SAMN15725071, study PRJNA655200) | protist metagenome | isolation source: fluorescence activated cell sorting (FACS) single amplified genomes of... | place: Spain: Blaines Bay Microbial Observatory, Mediterranean Sea | collected 2016-07-05
AACGCCAACATGTATTTCAACTACTTAGTCGGGACTAAGCGATTGAAATACATATTGGCCTTCCTTGTTGGGGTTATGGGCTTTTTCCTCGTAACGATCTTCAGCGCGGTTTTGATCACCTGGAAAATGACCTCTACGAATATCCTGACGATTAATAAGAAAATCAATATTATATTCAAGCTCCTCTGCGTGAGGAGTAGCCAACGAAAATGGATCCTCGCATAAAATCGAGACAGGTGTGCACCTTTGCTGTTCATTGGAGTCGCTGACCATTTTCGTTATTTTACGCAAGATATTTCTACTAGCTGTTTTATTGATAGCATAATAATAATAATAATAATAATAATAATAATGATAATGATAATACATGTAGCATCTAGCATCTAGCTACAAATACATCCAAACGTATTATAATACAATCCAGTGTAATCATAATCGCAAGGGATCCAAAAATTAATCTAAATATAATGATTGCAACAATACCAATACCAATGATATATATTCTAGCTACATAAATGCGAAGCAACGGCTACACCAAAAACAAAAAAATCTAACTGCTAGCTGACTAACTGAAGATCGTTATCATATATCACATGAAGAAAATAATCTCTAGGTAGTTAGGTAGCTATACATATACTTCTACATGCATATATATACCTACATGATATAAAAATGATAACTATAGCTAATATACCGAGCTAGCTATATACCTACATACTGTGCGTACACTGTATACTCCTGTATACTGTATCTGTATACAGCGAGGCTGGGTACAACTACGACTACGACTACGACACTAGGTACGACTACGACAACAAATCAAAATCAAACTACAACTACAGCTACAGATCATAATCATTAATCATAGATCATAGATCATAGATCATATGATATATGATATATGATATCATAATAATAATGATCTAGCTAATCGTAAGACAACGAAAGAAACAAATGAATCAAAATCTAACTGAAGATCGCTAAGAGGAAATATATATGATATAATCTAGAAGTATGATGAGCGTTCAGCTTTTAGAGCGTCCAAGCATAAATTCTTATTATCTATAAGCTATAAGCATATACAGTGCTACGCACCCTACAAGATTAATATCCTTTAAGATTACCATACCCTATTTTTAGCCGAAAAACGCTAAGATTATAGACCCCCTACATTCTGGGTTAATAAGAGTACATATATAATATATATATATATATGTGTAGTGGCTGCAAGCTAGAAAGTAGCTAAGATTATTGACCCTACATTCCTGTAAAAGCCTTAAGATTATACCCTACTTCAGAAGACACGTAATCTTATAGGGTGCGTAGCACTGTAATTACTTCTATCTTCTACTTCTACCTCTATAACGTATAATCTTCCTATACTTCGTACAAAGAAGTAGAAGTAGAAGTAGCTGTTGTTGCTGTTGCCGCTTCGATACTTTATCTGAGTGTCGGTCTTGTATCAATGCAGCATTTACCCAAGAAGCTGCACATCTACTAATTAATCTCGTATCACATATAACCACAATCCTAAAGCTGCAAGCTAGACATGCGACTCCGACACGCGCGCTGCTCTTTCAGAACTATCACTGCTGCTGGCTAATTTCTCTTTCATGCTTTTAAGTAGAGATCCACTTAATTCTGATGTTGACAGACATTCCTCTTGAATATTGAGAAGCTCATGTTTTATGATATTAGTAGCTTCATCTACAATTCCGCTCCCCCTGTAATCCTCGGTACTCCTGATGGATATATTTTTTAAGAGCTCCATTTTTTTGTCTAGATCACCTTTCACTGCACCAGCGTCTTTGCACTCTATGACTTCTTGTACTTCGTTGGAACACACAACATCTTGACTCTTATGGGACCCTACTTCGCTGCTTTGGAAGGAGGCGGCAATTGCAATAATTTCTTTTTTTGTCTTCTTTATACGTTCAACTATTTCTGAACGCTCCAATTTGGCATTACTGGTCAGATAGATTCCTTTTGGACTTGAACCAAGTTTACCAAGCTCGCTTCTATTTTTCTCCATCTTATCAAGGGCATGCTTCAACCTAAATTCCAGTTGTGTTGCAAATTCTTTTCGAATTCTTACTTTTTCACGAGTGGTCTCAAGTTCATCATTCATTGATTTGATCACATCATCTGACATTGATTTTATTTCAATCGGAGTGTTTCTGTACAAATCCACGATAGGAACTACCCCAGCTTTCATGGATAGAGTATCTATAGCAAAAGTGTAAAAGGATGATCAGAGAAATAGAAGAAATAAGAAGCGTTTACACATGAGGTAAAGCTTACAATCGAGGGCTGCGTCTGATAGTTTCCACAATAAAATCCATACTTGTTGTCCCTTTGCGACGGTCAAAATAGACGCACGACAGTCAGCATGGTCTAGTAAGCCTGTCTGTATATGTTTTATAAGGTGATCTTGTATTTTAAGTTTTACTTCATTCTTCTCTTTCGTATCCTGATATGGCCAGAAGACAGAAACCTGTAATCGTCCACGTGTAGATCGAAGTGACCAGTTTGATAGATAAAGGGACTGTAGAGATATATTATCTTTATATTGCAATCAATACCTCCGTCTTGAATTCAGGGCTAATTATCGACAGCAGGAAATGTAGCAGCACTAACAGAGTCCTTTCATTAGTTTTGTCAAAGCAAGATGCACTTATGCTTGTAGGGGTGTTATAAGAGTTCATTGCATGATGCACGTCAGTTTTCTTCAAAGTATGTAGGTACTCATTCATACCCAAGAGATTGAAGCTTCGTATCACCAATTTTGCTACCTTATGCGTTCGTTGCGATGCCTGTAGTAGTGCGGATGTTGTCGAAAACCTCGAAGACGAAGACGATAGGGGGGCATGAATATGAATGGGTGTGGGAGAAGTAGGCGTCGGTGGGTAAGAGGGAGGCGGGGAAGTCATCAGCTCTAGTCAAGTTGCATACGGAGAGTCAAGTATACTGTGATTCTTCATCTCAGTCTGTCATTATCATATCTTCTGTCCTTTAACAAGATTCATGCAGGAAAGCTCCAATTACCTATAGGTATAGTCTTAATCCTATAGTTCCAAGTAGTCTTTGTCTCTTTGGTGGATAAGTACCCAAGCGCTTCGAAACTCAGCTCGCAGCAGATAAAATGAGATTTGAGACACATTATTTTTGGAATTCCAAAAATTATTTATTTTTCCTTGGTAAATAATGCGTCTGACAACTCCCACTTCTTAAAATTCACCTACTCACTCCAATAATTTCACCTCGCCAGTACAAACAACCCCATTAAATCGCGAGTTGAGGTGAAAAGAAACGTAGAAAATGGTAAAAATCTTTTCAATTACGAATTTATTGCCTGTTTTGTCTTCTACTCCCTACGTTTCCCGAAATTCCTCGTCAATTTGACTCGGATCTCTGACTCCCCCGAGGAATATTTTTCTCATGCGGGCAGTGTGTCATGATTTGGATATATTGTTTGACCGAATGATGGAAAACAATGCTTGTTGATTTGCACTCTTTGCAAGTTGCAAACCATGCAGAAATTGTTCATTCGCGGATTTGATAATCTTTATTTTCTGTGTCATTTCTTTCCTTGATTTATTATTATACATAATATTATTAGTACACGAAATTAATATATTCATGTTATTATTTTGTAACCTATTCTACAGTCTTTTGATCTCCATATTTGTTGTATGGGTGCTGGTTATGTCGGTGGCCCCACCATGGCTGTCATTGCTGCCAAAGCCCCAAAAGTCAAAGTTACTGTTGTTGACTTGTCTGTCAAACAAATTGCAGCCTGGAATAGTGACAACCTTCCAATCTATGAACCAGGATTAGATGAAGTTGTGAAAAGTGTCCGTGGAAAGAATTTATTCTTCACAACTGCCATTGATGAGACCATCAAGGTTAATATCTACTTTTAAGTACCCACTTTGAAGTAGAGCTTCATTTTATCTTGATATTCCCATCTCATCTACCATTCTCCTGCTTTATTTTTTATTTTTTCCACTAGGCTGCAGATATCATTTTCATATCTGTAAACACTCCTACTAAAACCACTGGTATTGGCGCTGGTTTTGCTTCCAATATAAAGAATTGCGAATTGTGTGCTCGTAAGATTGCTGAGGTAGCGACTACTGATAAGATTATTGTTGAAAAGTCAACTGTACCAGTGAGAACTGCCGAATCAATTAAGCGTGTTCTTGCTTCTGCTTCGAAGCATAAATTCCAAGTGCTTTCTAATCCAGAATTTCTCGCAGAAGGTACTGCCATTAAGGATTTATTTGACCCCAGCAGGGTTTTGATTGGAGGTGAGCAAACTCCTGCTGGTCTTGCCGCTATTGAAACGCTTGTTAGTGTTTATGCCAACTGGGTTCCAAGGGAACAAATTCTCACCACAAATCTCTGGTCATCTGAGTTATCTAAGCTTGTTGCCAATGCATTCCTTGCCCAGCGTGTTTCCTCTATTAACTCCATTACAGCTTTGTGTGAGCAAACTGATGCTGATGTTGATGAAATATCCAGGGCTATTGGTTCCGATTACCGTATTGGTCCAAAGTTTTTGAAAGCATCTGTTGGGTATGGTGGATCTTGTTTCCAAAAGGATATATTAAACCTTGTCTACATTTGTGAAACCTTTGGACTAAAGGAAGTCGCTGATTATTGGCATCAAGTTGTCCTCATGAATGACTACCAAAAGAAGAGATTTGCCAGAAATATGGTAGCGAGAATGTTTAATACCGTTACAGGCAAGAAGATTGCTGTATTTGGATTTGCCTTCAAGGCTGATACAGGAGATACTCGCGAGACTGCCGCCGTTTACGTCATGAAGGATCTTCTTGAAGAAAGAGCTGATCTACATGTTTATGATCCCAAGGTCACCAGAGAACAGATGTTTGAGGAGTTCAACTATACCTGTGGAGTAAGTTCAGCTACATTCCCTCAACTAGAGAGCTTAATCACTACTTCACCTAGTGCATATGATGCCTGTGCAGGGGCACATGCTATTGCTATAATGACTGAATGGTCTGAATTTATCAACTTGGATTACAACAAGATTTACTCAATGATGTCCAAACCCGCTTTCATTTTTGATGGTAGAAATGTCCTTCCTCATGCCCAACTTCGTGAAATTGGTTTCGAAGTATATGCTATCGGAAAACCACAACCTCAACCTGCCATCTAATGTTCTGATGTACAGCATGTTCAGTTCATATGGGCAGAAAAAAAGAAATTATCGGAGATCAGTATACGTCTCGAGCGAGTAAAAGAGTTCGGAATTTTGTTGTGACTGTTCAACTACTATTTAAGATGAAGAAGGAATTTTAGCTTTGTTCGGTGATATCATGGGAACAAAAACTGGAGTTATTGGATCTTATGACTGATGTCACCTATACAATACTGATATTAGCGAAAGTCGATTCGTTAAGGCTGATCTCAAGTCTTCAGGTTGGCGATGCTAAACCATTCATTCATCGAATTGTTGCATACATTTTCATAACTAGCTGTACTAGCTGTGGCTGATGATATTGGACGATTGATGACGATGATAGAAGATAGGGATAGATACAGATAGATAAATGTTTTTTGTCGCCGCACATTTATTTGTTCATAATAAATTTATTATTATTATTATTATTATTATCTTGGATGCTTAAGTAGCTAGGTAGCTCATTAATAATAATGATTTCAATTGTATATTATATATTTGATCACTAATGTTAATATTAATTACTTCTATCTTCTATTACTATTACCTTGTACCTCTAAAACTTGTACTTGTACTTGTACTTGTACTTGTAACTTGTAAGGGAAGCTAAAAGCTAAAAGCTAAAAGTTGTAAGTACTTCCTCCGGCCCATATGTCTGTGCCCCGCAAAAAATACACATAGCTAGGGTCTCCAAAAAAAAGTGACATCGCCACGCGGAAGATCTCCGAATTCTAACTCTAAGGCGCTGGACGGTCTCCGATTCACAATCCGACCTATCCTTCCCGAGATATGGCCAGTTGAGCGAAGGCGAGGTCAATTTAAGAGCGGTTACTCATTACTGTACAACTGGCGATAATTTTTCCAATGCCAGGCAGCGACACCAAGAACCTCACAGAAGTGGAAAAGTGGAAGATATATGCCGAGGTGTGCAAGTGGACGGATCAAAAGACTGGGAAGATCGTGAATAACGGCGTTGAGCGTATTATTGAGGGCGTCAAAGTTGAAAATATAAAGGTAAAAGAGAGAACTGCGAAGAAAATAAAACAGGCAGTAGACGAATTTAGAAGACAGGGTAAGCCTGCAGACTTGATTCAAAAAGACAAGGAGGGAAGGAGAAGTTTATTAACTGGGGACCTCAAGGACGAAATGAAGGCAGTCGCGAAGGAGTTTAGCAAAAGTTTTAGATGTTATCCCCCCGATGTTTGTTGCGGCGCCTTGTACGCCAGGCATGGCGTTAATATACCCAGGACCTCCACGCAGAGGCGTTATGAGCTCTTACACGCCGAGAAAGTCAACGTCGAGTTGAAGCCTCCGACGACGGAGACTAACAAACTTAACAGATTAAGTCACGTCTACAAACAGATAGCGCCTCCTAGCGACAACAGGCAACGCTTGTACAGTATATTCAAGCGCGGTCCATTTAAAAGCGTTATTTCGACAAAAAATACCGCGGACCGCGGAGTAAAAGCTAAAAATCCGCGCTCAACGCCCCTTGACAACCGATGCATATTGCACCTCGATTCAGGTGCTCAGCTTTACATATGTTCTCACCCAATACATAGAGGTTACATTGATGCAATATTTCAATGTTCTGTCGTTGAACTAGTTTCTAACTCGACCGTTCTCGTATTAAAAAAGTGCCAAAAAAATACTTGCACTTATACTTCCTGCGGGGATTGAACCCGCGGCCTTCCGCGTGTAAGGCGGATGTGATAACCACTGTTGATAATCCGTTAGATAATAAGTTCCGTCAGATTGACACTTTCTTGTGCACGAGGCACGCAAAGAAGCAGCAATAAGTGAAATAAACATTAACGTGGTGCTGAAATATTACAATACATATTTACTAAACGCTGCCCAACGTAGATTTATTGCAAAATGAGCATCATGTCTTGACTGAAACTGAAACTGAAACTGCCCGGCATAAGGTGGCGCATTAAGTGATCCACATGCCGATCGAGTTGTTCTCAACCACCACTGCAGCTGCAACTGCCTGCTGTTGTAATGTTGCATTTTAGTCGTGAAACCGTTTCAAAGAAAAACAGATTTTGATATATGTGTAACTCCAGCGAAACAAAATAACGTTTGACGACTGAAGTGAATCAGCCAGCCAGACAGCCAGGCAACACGGGAGGTGTTGATGCACCACTGGGTGTATGAAGATTTTCATAAAGACGTCATTTTCATCAAGATGCCACACCCGCACTTTAAAAGAAAAAAGTGAAAAATACTGGAGTAATTGACTCGGGACGATTCTTATTGGGAAGCAAAAGAATTTGGCGATGTGCAATGTGCATTCCTTCTCTCCAGCACCAGAAAGAAGAATACCAAGATGGTCAAGGCGCAGTTTAGGGATACAGTGGAACTCTTTGCTACAGCTGAAGAAGCTTTGAGAGACTACAGCAGAGAGGAGTATGCACAGTGGATATTTGACACTGAAATGATCGTAAGAGAAGCACTAAAGATAATGCTGTGAGTTGAAGGATGGACTGATGAAGATATCTATGAAATCGAAAGACCATATAGGAAGAGTAGTGCACCCATCAGCATCTTGCTGTTGGGAACCTTGGAATCAGGACTGATACCTTCTTTTAATCGCAGGGTAAATGGTGTCTTCGCGAATAGTATATCATTTAGTCATAAGTTGCAACAAGTTCGTCATGTCAACGTCGACAATGGCGAAGTTCATTTTCATGCAAATGGTGAAGGTGATGATGATGATGATGATGATGATGATGACGATGACAACACACATCGTTTGTACATTAGAGCACAAAGAGGGGCAACTACTTTTCACGATGATCGAGAAACTACGATAAATCTCCAAGATGACGATGGAAACGATCGTTGGATGTACATCGGACAAAGTAGATGTAGCAAATGAGCCATGGATCGTAGGTTGAAAGACTTTTTGGATGAGAATAGAGAAGGCATTTATGATCAAAAGAATGTTTTGTTGTAGATTTTCATGGACATGGTGTAGCAGTGGAAGGTATGGAACGTATCTTGGTGACATTAGTCCCAAGATTGGTGGGTCATGATAGACTCATGAATGCAAAGGTGGCTGGAGATGCCATATATGTTTTTCGAAAAGTCATTACCAACGTTCATCAAATCGAAGCCAGAGACTTGACCAAAGAAGTGATACTCGATCTATTTGTAAAACTAAGGGATCTTACACGTTTGAGAGATGAAAATCTGATGCACTTTCGCATCCTGACAACCTGCGCGCCTGGAACAATATATAACCACAATGAATATGGATTTGGACCTTCTATGAATAGACGTTGGAGTTGGCAAAACTACGACGGTAAAACTCAAAACGAATACGTGGGAGGAAAAATTAAGAGCGCTGACTTATTAAAGCTTCAAAGGAATATGAAGGATACAAGTTTATGGCTCCATCGCGATATTATGCTTGAAAACTTTCTCAGGAATTCATGTTTCATACGTAAAGAAAAACATGCCATGCTGCTGGCGTTGGTAGGAAGAAGGATGTCTTTCTTCCATACGTTTCTCACAGAAAAAGAAGAAGATACGATTCATCCCACAGTCTTTGTGACAAATGTCGCCGTCTTTCGCAACTACTACTGTTTGAGCGTCACTACTGTGCATTCTGGAATTTACGACAATCATTCCCATTCCTGGGAAGACACCATCCTCGGCTTGATGTATGAGAACATGGTGGACAACTTTCTCAGACCTATGGATTTTATTGGAGATCGTTTCAAGGAAATGACAGGTGAGGGCATTTTTACAGACAAAAGGCTGTTTCTTGAAGCTGCCGAAAAAATGAGATCTTTTTATACCTCTAATTAATAGGTGAAGTAGCGCTGTCGACATTACTTATGATATGACATTACTAATTAATTTTCCAGTTTGCTCCATCTCCTATGTATTCCAAAAAAGATATATTAAATTCCAAAAAAATAGGGGGTTAATTCCAAAAATACTGCATGTGATTTCCAAAAACGATGATCAGAAATTGGATTTTGTAGACTTTTCCTTAAATTGTTCCGGTTTCGACCCGATTTACTAATTATTTCGATGAATCTTAGAAAAAATACTGCGCTCGAAAGAAAGATCGTATCAAAATTCTAAAAACCGTACGCCCTCGGTATTGTAGAATTACAGGGCGTACGGTTTTTAGATTTCCCATATGTAACACAGGGCCGGTGTATTTTTTTTTTCTAAAAATGTGCCAAAAAAGCCACTAATTAAATGTCATATCATAGGCAATGTTGACAGTGCCTACTACTAACAAAAAGAGGATACGATAGGGTAGCAAGGATAGGATAGGATACAGCAGTACCTATCTGCTACATACTACTAGTGCAGTGATTGAACTCAAACAAACGCCTCTGAAACACAAATAGTAGGCGAGAGAATGACCAAAAGAGTCAGTAGTGTAGCGTATTTCTTTCTCAACACAATTCTCTTGCTGTCTATAGTAGCATACTTCTCCCTGTATTTGAATGCCTTTCATGATTTGTACCACAGCGCAGAAAGCATTACCGATGAAGTCTCCGGTGAATCGCGCCAACTTTACCCCCCTGATACCAATCTCTGTCATGAGTTGGGAGACGACGAAGCGGCGCCGCAATTTGTAGTCGACGGAGGATTCATTATTTTGATAGTCGCAGTTTTGTATGCTTTATGGGCGATTTCTTTTGTTTGCGAGGATTTCTTCGTGCCTGCTTTAGAAGTATTATGCAGGAAAAACGACATTCCTGATAGTGTTGCGGGAGCTATTGTTATGGCTGCTGGAAACGATGCACCAGGTAATATATCAAAATCTGACATTGTTTGTTTGCTTGTTTGCTTGTTTGCTTGCCTTGGTGCTTGCTTATATCTTCCTTGCATGCATGCTTGAATGGTATTCACGTACATATTTTACAGAACTCTTTATTAGTTTACTGGGACTATTTGTGGAGAAATCTTCATTAGGGGTTGGAACGGTCATAGGAAGTGAGATTTTCAATCATATGTGCATCACGGCGGGATCATGTCTTTACGCAAAGAATGGTATCTTGAAAGTAGATCCTCTGGAGTTCACAAGGGATTGCGCTGGATACCTATCATCACTAATAGTGCTAATGTTGGTTTGCGGTGCGGACTTAAGCAGAGCATTTGATAAGAGTAATCGTATGAATTGCATTTCTATAACGATTGGTTCCTGTTGCTTGTTGATTGAATTTCAGATAATCTATTGTATCATTGTCGCGAATTTTAAGAAGATATGCAGATACTTTGGAGTTCAGAGAGAAATTAGAAACAACACAGGGGCCATCAGTTCTACTTTGGCTGCAATGGAAGTAGATGCTAGTGTAGAAGCTCTTAATGTCTTCCTTGGTGCAGATATGAAGGTGCCAGTAAGTGGTGATAAGTATAGATCACTGAGGAATCGGAGAACAATGATCTCTACATCAAATTCACATGGTACCACAGACAATCCTCTGATCGAAAGTCGTCAAAATACGATGGTGTCAGAAAGAATCGACAAAGGCTCCGTCCGTTCTGAGGCTTCCTTAAGTGATAATGTACCATCAACGAAACCTGCAACAACGAGAGGCTATGTTGTATACTGTATGTTCCAAATTGTTGAGTACTGCACCATACCTCCTCGTTATATGATGTACTATAGCATGTATGATACGAGCGTTAAAGAAAATGAAGATAAATATCCGCAAACTTGTGGAATATGTATACTATGGATGGGGTTTTGGGCATACATTTTGTGTACTTGCATGACTTACTTGGGGAGTTGGTTGGGAATATCTAGTACAATTATGGGCCTTACCTTTTCAGCTATCGGGACATCGTTCTCAAATTTTTGGTCATCTCTGGTAGTAGCTAGAAATGGTCAAGGTGATATGGCCATAAGCAATGCTCTTGGATCGAACACGATTAATATATACATTTGTCTTGGCATTCCATGGCTGTTGTATACCACATTGATAGGGACGTACGCAGGATTACAAGATGGTGGTATCGTCCTCTTACTACTGTTGCTTATTGCGGCATTAATATTTTATTATATTGTGATTTATATGCATGACTTCGTTCTGTATCAATGGATGGCGTACCTTTGGATTGCCATTTATATTTTTGTTATTACTTTGTCAGTAACAGTATAACTCGGTGCTTATACTTGTACTTTCCTACCTGTCATGTTTATACCATACCTACCATCTATCATCATACCGCACTCCTGGTGCTCACAACGATCAAGGAATTAGATGTCA
>JACLAD010008833.1_pt1 | contig 11449 bp, 3 predicted proteins | sample 8027901 | NCBI WGS metagenome assembly JACLAD01 (sample SAMN15725071, study PRJNA655200) | protist metagenome | isolation source: fluorescence activated cell sorting (FACS) single amplified genomes of... | place: Spain: Blaines Bay Microbial Observatory, Mediterranean Sea | collected 2016-07-05
GCGCGCGAAAATATGAGCAAAAATATGTGCAATAAAAAATCGGCTTTGTCCGTCGCGCCGTCGCGCCCCGTGCTCTCGCGTCTCTGGTTTCGTCGCGCACGAGTCCCAATTTGCGCGACTTGACGGCTTGATAACAGTGTTATGAAATCTACAAAGTCGCAGGTGCTGGCTGCATATGTTCGCGATGATTCACGCTCCCGTGCTGGGCTGCGGCGCGACAACATGGTGCGGATTCTGGAGGGACAATTGTCTAAAAAGTCACCGCGTGGGATGTGGGGAGCCAAGATGTGGCAGAATCGATTCTTCATCCTCTACACCGATGAGCTACAGTACTTTAAAAAAGCGGCTAATGCTGAGCCTGTTGGTGCGCTGCGGTTGCAAGATATTGACGCCATCGTTCACCATGCAGAAAAGAAATCTGGTCGTCGTTTCGATATTCGTTTATCGGGAACTGAGCGAAGATTTTGTCTTCTTGCTCCGTCGTCAACCATAGCCCTCCGCTGGGTCAACGCGTTACAAGTAGCAATCCAGGGTCTAGTGGGTGGCGACACACGCACGGCATTGCTGCACAGGGCATCCACAGGTACTGCGAAAAAGTACTGGAAGAAGCAAAAGGAGGGCAAACGCAAAAGTACAAACGCACGATCAAAGTCAAAGTCAGGGATTCCGACAGGACAGCAACAGAGCTCCGGTCGATTGTCTGCTCCTGTTTTGAGTTCTGTTTCTAAACTATTGGAAAGCAGAACCCGACTGGAAGGACAAAAAGGGTTCCTCAAAGCATTTCTTTATCCTCGTGGTGAATATTGCAGTAGCCGCCATGGACAAGGTCATGGACAAGATCGTGTAATTCTCCTAGAAGCTCGGTTTCCGGACTCTACATCAGGTGTGGACGCAAGTGCCTTGGGATCGGCTTCGACATACGTGGGTGGACCGTATCTGTTGCATGTATTTTTTATGCAATCAGAACCTACACACGATGACAAAGCCTACGCTTTGGCCCTTGCAGAAGCTGGAGCAGTGGCTATGCGTGCTGCCATCCCAGGTGCTTTGCGCGTGATAGAGCGATGTGAGAACCCACGCGGAGATTCATTCACGGATTCAACGGGAGCAGAAATACGGACAATGTGGTCATTGTTCAGATTTCCATCTCAGGGCAGTTTATTGTCGCACCTAAGGAGACTGGGCAAGATTCCAGAAAGTACAGTCATATCTGTGGCTAAGACTTTAATTGATACAATAGCAAAATCACACGCAAGAGGTCTTCGTGCAATTATTTTCCCAGAAACTGTTCACATTGATAAAAACGGTGACCTGTGTGTTGTGGATCCGTGGTTGTTTTGGAAAATACGGCCAAGAGAACTCACAGATGTATTTTCGTATCCACTCGAATACAAGACACCAGAAGGACTGGAAACTGGCATAGATCCTCCTGCAAGCGACTGGTGGCGTCTTGGGGTGCTTTTGTATGAGATCACGGTAGGACTACCGCCCTGGAGAGCATCTAATGCAGCTGATCTTAAACAACAGATATCAAAGCAGATATCTGTGGGTGATCTTTCATTCCCATTTCATGTGGACAAGAGGATATGTGCTATCATTCGCAGACTATTGTGTCCCATCCGAAATCGTTCTGACGATCAAGACATGCTTAGGGATTTGAATAACACACCCATCCTTCTTTTTCTTCAACCTCATAAAGAGGCTTATGTTGTTCCGCATTCACCTAAGCACCCACCCAAGACTGGCAGATATTTAGGCCATTTCGATACCAAAAACGCATCTCTCGATGGAATGAGCCTGCTGGAGAGCCTCGATCTGCCCACTGGCGACTCCATCTCCAAACGCGCAAAATTATTTTCCATGACAGTGAAAATTGTACGAGGCGATGGTTTTCGCGTGGATATTCATGCAGACAGTGCTCTGTCTGGCGGAAAAGATGCGAAACTAACAAATCACACCTCTAAATCAATGCCTGAAACGACTCAATTGGTCTGTGAAGTCAGTCATCGGGGTCAGACAGCAAAAGCGACAAGCAAAGCAGACACAGGGGTTCCTAGACCATCGTTTGATACCGAATGTCAGTTTCCATTGGGTGATCCTTCTGCCGCTGTGTCTATTAAGGTCTTTCTTGGACGAACGCCCGCACGCCGGGCGTCCGTTGCGTGGGTCAACGTCGGATCTGTCATTATCCAAGTAGGTGAAATCTTGGAAGAATTTGGTGCGCTGGGTCAGGCCATGGAACGTTGGTATGAGGTTGTGGGTCCAAACATAGTCACTGCAGGCCGTCTTTTGGTTTCTGTTGCTCTTCATAGGCGACTCAGGCTTCAATACGAAACAGCGGACAAAATCACACCTATGCTCTTACAAACAGCCGCCGAAAGCGTGCCTTGGACGAGATCCGAACCAAAATCACATGTAGGAACATCAACAGTTATCGAAGGATCCATCGGCAGTGGCAAACTTGGCAAACTTCCACCGTTAATGTCATTGGCTTTGAGCAGCAGTGATGATGTGAAGAGAGGTGTGTCGATTACGAATTCGGATATGATGGGGAGCAGCATCCATACAACAGATGATTTACAACGACCCATTCCAGATCCTTCAACTGGATATGGAATTGATGCATCGTATATTACGTCTAGAATTCTCGCCGTTCCATTACCATTTACACCCACTCCTGTGGGGTCAGCAGAAGCACGCGCAGAGCGAGCCAAAATCGATGCAGTTCAGAAAATGTTCAAAGAACAACACCAAGATAAGGTCCTCTTGTGTGATTTACGTCAAGCCCAAACATCAGTCAATAGTTCAGTCAATAGTATTGTCCCAACTGAGAGATATCTTCAATTGCCGATTCCACGGCGGGCTGTGCCACCACTTGAAGCATTGGTTGAAACGTGTCAAAAGATGGTCGCATTCTTAAACAGTGATTCAAGTCATGTGGTTGCCGTCGCTTGTGAAACGGGGAAAGAGCCTACAAGGCTCGTAATTGTTAGTTTGTTGCTGGCGACCAAGACATGCGTGACTATTCGCGATGCTGTAATGACATTTGGCGCCCGGCGGACTGCTGATGTCATTAGCCCTCACATTCCCAGCCAGAGTCGATATCTTGGCTACATGGCAAAGATATTTTCAGCTCCACGATCCCTCCGTACACTTCAATTTTCGAAATCTCTCCGTCTCTACCACGTTCGAGCCTTGCTTCGTGGCGCAACGTACAGGGTGCAACCAACATTTTCTGTTAGCAACGCAAAGCAACGCATTGTGTATTCCGTAAGTGCGGCTGGAGACCGCTCATTGAAAGAATGGGCTATTGAAGAAAAACGCGGGACAGTAAACTCAAGAGACCATATCCATGCAATTGATATCCGATGTGACAAAATATTACGCGGCGATGTGCGCTTTCAAGTTGATTTTTCTCCAAATTCTGATTTGCTCGACGACGCCGTGTCATTTTGGGCGAATATTGGGTGCGTTCAAGGCTGCTATCTCTACCTCAACAAGATTGAATTGGATACCAGCGCTACTGCTGACTTGAAAACGAGTCGCAGAAAATGCTCTTCCGTAGATAGGGTCATTGACGGCGACATAAGCATTGAACTTTTCTTTGAGACAATGTAGAACAGTATGTAAGAAATGCGCGCGACTCGGAGTGAAGACGTACTGTACAGTCTGTCCTACGAGCACAAGCCGCGTGGTGGTGGCGGTGGTTAGTGCGGTCTACGCGTCAAAACAATATAGAAATGAGTGATCATTTCATTTTATTTTTATCATCCAATACACACTCACAAAATGCGCCGATGCGCCGTTGGGATCTGCTTTTGGAGCGTCACCAGGACACTGATTTATGATATCCATCACACGACATGGACAGTGCCTCTCGAGTCCGCCGACAAAAGATTTGTTTTCAAAAATGTAATTTGCTGTGCGAAACCTCGTGCACTCATTGGGTGGTCCGCGACGTCTGCTCGTCGATCATACGAATGAATTTCGGAGGTCCTTCGTAGTAGATGTCGTTGATAAGTTCAGCTTCCGGCAGCTCAATCCCCGCCTTGGCCTCTTTCACAGCTGCGTCAATTTCCTTACGGACCTCCTTTTCGATGTTTTTGAGATCGCCCGCCTCGGCCCAGCCCTGGTCAATAATGTACTTGCGCACCATCTCAATGCAATCGCGCTTTTTGCGCATTTCTTGGACTTCTTCGCGCGCTCGGTACGAAACGCCAGGGTCCGACATGGAATGGCCATGGTACCGGTATGTGTTGAGCTCAACAAACAGAGGGCCCTTGCCCGCGCGACACCATTCGGCGGCAAAAGAGAAGCCCTTTTTCACGGCAAAAACGTCCATTCCGTCGATCCAAAGCCCCGGAATGTAGTGTCCGCGCGTGTAAAATTCGGTGTTTTTCGCGTGGCGCTCTGTTGATGTCCCCATTCCGTACTGGTTGTTCTCGCAAACGAAAATGCAAGGAAGGTCCCAGAGTGCAGCAATGTTGGCAGCCTCGAAAATCTGGCCCTGGTTGGCAGCACCATCCCCGTACATGGCTACGCACAACCCATTGTCCTTCCGGTACTTGTGGGCCAATGCAAGCCCAGCGCCCAGGGGAACCTGAGCTCCAACAATCCCGTTTCCGCCGTAAAAATTCCCCTCTTTCCAATACATGTGCATTGACCCTCCTTTGCCCTTAGAGCAGCCCTGGCTCTTGCCCATCAACTCGGCCAAGGCATTTGCCGGCGTGTCCCCGCGCGAAATCTGGTGCGGGTGGCACCGATACGAGGTAATGACAGAATCCTTCTTGGTGATGGCCGCTTCCATTCCTGTGAGGCAGGCTTCCTGCCCGTCGTACAAGTGGCAAAAGCCGCGGATCAGCCGCTGCTTGTACAGCTGATCGGCGGTGATCTCAAACCGGCGATACAAGGCCATGTCCCTGAAGAACTGCATCGTCTCGTCTTTGCTCGTTTCGATCGTGTTTTCCGGGAGCTCGTCCAGCCTGTAACCCTTAAATGGCTTGAACTCAGCGGATGATTTGTCGCTGAATGCCCGGCGGGGCGCACCGCGGGACCGAATCGCCCGCAGGGGCCGAGCAATCCGCCTCATCATCGCGACAGATAGGGACCGAAGGGGCGTGGACACTTCGCGGCTGTGGCGCTCAGGCCGCGCAGAGAAGCGGCTGCGTCAGTCGTCCGTTCCAAAGAAAAAATAATTTGTCGGCTTTTTTGACATCTCATCAAGAGCGCAGAGCAGGGTGCCAGGGGCCAGGAGGTGGAGGCCGAGCGGCGCGGCAGCTGCGTGTGTTTTCGTTCGCCGTAGACGGCCTCGATGAGCGGGCGTGGCAAGCAATGCGTGCTGGGTGTGATTGCGGCCCGAAAAAAGACGTCATCCGACGCCATGCACCAAATACTGGACCGGCTCCGCGCGTATGGCGATTTCGAGGTGCTCGTGTGGGGCGAAGAGGTGGTTCAGAATGAGGAAATTGAAGTGGAGGAATGGCCTCTGTGTGACTGTTTGATTGCGTTCACATCAAAGGGCTTTCCATTGACGCGTGTGAAGGAGTACGTGCAGCTGCGGAAGCCTTTCTGCATCAACGACGTGTTCACGCAGGACATTTTCAACAACCGCCGGATGACATATGAGGTTCTCGAAAAGTACGGAATCAGGTCGTTCCGACGGCTCTATGCCGACCGACGTGGGGGAAACAAGGTGGATGTTAAAGAAACAGACGACTATATTGAGATTGATGGGCATCGCATGAAAAAACCCATTGTGGAAAAGCCCTTTGACGGCAACGACCACAACATCTACATATATTACTCTCAATCCCAGGGAGGGGGCTGCCGGAAGCTGTTTCGAAAAGTCAAGAATAAATCGAGCGATTTTTTCCCAAACGTCAACCGGATACGACGAGATGGGAGCTACTGTTACGAAGAGTTTATCGTAGGGGCAAAAGACCTCAAAGTTTACACGATTGGACCCGATTATGCCCACGGAGAGGTTCGCAAAAGCCCTGCACGGGATGGCATCGTAGCTCGGAACCCAGACGGCAAGGAACTCCGCTTGTTGACCCTTTTGACATCCGAGGAAAGAGACATCGCACGGCGCATTACGAGAATTTTCCGTCAAAACGTGTGTGGTTTTGATGTGATTCGTTACAACGGGCGTCCGTATGTGATTGACGTCAACGGGTGGAGTTTTGTAAAGGGAAATATGCGGTACTATGACAAGTGCGCACGTACCGTAAGGAAGTTGTGTCTTGGTTCAATCCGTGGACAAAGAACCATGTCAATATCGAGGCCCATTTTGCCATCGGAAAACAGTCTTTCGCGTGCATTTCGCGATGGCGACAATAACCACATTTTGCTCAGTCTCGTGACGGTTTTTCGCCATGGTGACCGGACCCCCAAACGCAAAATCAAACTTAAAATCAAGCAGGCTGAGATTCTCCGACTCTTCAAATCGTCGTCTTCCAAACAGCAAATCAAACTCAGGAAACGAAAACAACTCAAACCCGTCGCAGTCGCGCTCGAGAAATTAATATCTCGGCTCTGCAAGTCCCATTCTGCGAAAGACCGAGCTCTTGTGGCGCATCTTCGCGTAGTTCAACGGGTTGTCCATCATGAAAACAAGGGACTCAAGATCCAGCTCAAGCCGAAAAGGGTCATCGAAGGAAGGGTCGTCGAGTGCCAGCTCGCGTGCAAATGGGGAGGGGAACTTACGTGGATGGGGGTGGAACAAGCCCGGTTTTATGCAAATGTATTTTGGGCAGAAATGCTGCGATGCCCCACCACGGGCACAGACTTGTACCAGGAGGCGACGATATTCTCCCGGTACAAGGAAAAACGAAGAGAGTTTCTGAGGGGACTTCAAGTGTATGCAGCAAATGAGAGTCGGGTGAAGGCCAGTGCCAAGGCGTTCATAAGAGCAACCCTGCACGTTGAAGATGTGCCTCCGGATACACTCCACTCGGATGATCGCGTGCAAGAATTTCTAGACGATGTCACACAAGCGTCGTCTTTGATCGATGGGGCGAAGCGTGATGTGAGGATTCTGGTCACAGCAGATGATATTCTGATTCAGTGCGACCCAAAGTACACGGCATCGCGTGCAGATCCAGAACCGGTGACGTTGGCGTCCCCGCGGGGATCCCCGCCCAAATTCAATCGCAAAAAATCGAAATCAAACGAGACAGGCTATGACTGCGCCGACTCGAAAGACCACAAGCCGAAGAAAGGGCCGAAAAAGGGTCTTAAAAACTTGGTCACGCCAACACTTCAGCGCGTGTTGAGCGGCATGAAGAGCGGGCTTGGCGGGCGTCCGCGAAGGGGCGGGAGCGGTGGAACAGGTTCAGGTGCAGACGTAACTGATCGACATGGACTGACAGAATGGGCCATGCGGTGCCTGCGCTGGCTGCGCATTCCAAGACGGTCCCTTGAGGAGCTCCGTAAAATGATAAAAGGTTTGCTGAAACAGATTCAAAAACACGTGGACGAAGCGCGATTTCGTGCCAGGACAAGAAACTTTGGAACGACCACCTTTTCTACGGAACAAGCCCCGGGGAACCCTGTGAGCCAAGAGACCCCTGGTGAGCAGGATGCTAAATCATTTGGGATGCCCACATCTCAGGCTGACTCCAAGGCAGAGGCAGCGACCGAGACAAAAGGGAAGAGTGGAGAGCGAGCGAGTGACAATGCAAGCACAAGTGCGAACGGTCCTACTGGTTACGAGGACTTTGACAATGAAGATAGAGAGACACCTCTGTATCACAATGAGACCCTGGAAGAACTCCAAGATCGCTGGTCCACAATTTTGGAAGAGTATTACGACACAAAAAACGACTCATTCAATACAACCAAAATTCCTGACATTTACGACAATATCAAGTACGACTCGTTGCACAACAGAGGTGTCCTGAAGAACCTCAGACCCATTTATCTTGCCGCCAAGAATGTGGCGAACTTTGTGATTCCCAGCGAGTATGGCGTTTTCAAGGAACAGAAATTGCGCATCGGCCGCGCTGTCGTGCAGCCTCTACTCGAACACATTATGCGAAATTTACGACGAGGCACCGAATCGGACCCGACCCACCGCGCGACTCTGTACTTTTCATCCGAGAGCCACCTCCATTCTCTCCGAAATGCCATTCTCGTGTCTGATTTGGTCAAGAATAAAACCATGGAAAAAGCGCTCGAGGCTATGGAAATCAATTACATGGCACATGCCGTCTTTCGTCTCTTTTTGGACCCGACGCGCAAGTACGACGACCCATTCAGGTATTACGTTGACGTCCAGTTTGCCCCCGGCGCTGCTCTTGACCCTTTTGTTTTTATGGGGGAGGACCACTTACTTCCTGTATCAAGGCCGATACCCATTGGCCGAGTCCCGCTGAGCAAGTTCCAGGACTTTGTCGCCCGTCAAAACTAGATTCGTTAGATAGTGAGCTGGTTCACGTGATGATAATGCAAATGTGTATGCTCTCCTGCGCCGCTACTAACACATATCATCTAAACCTGGTGTATCTGCTGTTGAGGTCCTCTTGATCTCCCAATTCCCCTGCGTCTCGCCAAGCGAATGCGCCCCCCCCGACCCGATGGCGGACCCACTATGTGACCCAGCGAACCCGTGGATGTACCTGAGCGACTGATAGACTCGGATCCCTGAGATGCATGGCTGAGTTCCCGAGGTGAAGAAGGGGCGGATTTTGCACCATATCGCAATATTCTATGTTTCAGGCGCTGCGTACTGACACAAAATGTCGCATGACGCTTCCAGTCGAGATTCTGACATTTCTGACCACAATACCACACGCTCTGGCAGCCACTACAAAGCCATAACTCAGTGTTATTTCCGCAGTATGTGCACGTGTCCCCGCCGGTAGGTGCAGTCGATGCTCCCATACTTTGCTGTTTCACTTCACCCGCGCTGATATCGAGGGATGTGGTCCCGCGGGTGACGCCACGTGGTCCCACATGCGGACGAGTACGAGATCCCCGGGGAACAGATCGTGTCGGCATCGCACTTCCATGGGGTCGGGAAAATAGTCGTTGGCGCGACGCAAAACGAAACAAATTTCGACTCGACATGGGCATTTTTGCGACATGTTTGCGCTCACTCTGAGTGCTGCTGGTAGCACTGGGCGGACTTGTTGGGTGACTCGGACTGCGGTAGCCTGCACTGCGTGGACTTGATTCTGCACTTACGGGACTTGATTCTGCGTGTGTTTGGGGATAGGCAAATGCGGGACTTGTCTGACGTTCTGATCCTGATCGTTCTGATCCTGATCCAGTTAAAGATGATTTGAACCAAACAAAAGCCTTTCTCGTATCGCGTTCAACGCCGTGTCCGTTAAAATAACACTGAGATACGCAACGTTGTGCCCCAATATGTCCCGCCCGCGCCGCCGCCAAGTACAGTTGAAATGCCTTGACATGGTTCCGCTCCATATCATCACCACTAAAGAATAAATTCGCAAGCTCAAACTGCGCTTGTCCATCTCTCATGTCTGTGGATCGGCGCAATCGTGCATGATGCTGTGGATCTTGAATTTTATCACGAAGGTATCGCAGCACTGCCTGTCCAGGAGCCCGCGTCGTCATTGTGAAGCTCTCATGTGTGAGTCGTGCTAATCGACCCCGCCAGAGGTTCCCAGCCGTCGCCAATGCTGCCAGGGAAGGTGCGGATCCTAACTCTCTTGGAAGCGTGCATAGTCGGTTGTGAGCGACATCAAGCGACCGTAGTTTTGGAAGAGATCCTAACTGTAGAGGAATGGACTCGAGTCTGTTGAAGTTAAGATCCAATGTTTCCAAACTCACAAGCGCAGAAATGGATTCCGGGAGGCTTGCAACTTGGTTATTGTACAGCCGAAGAGTCACAAGTGATTTCATTCTGCACACCGTAATTGGAATAGATCGAATGCGATTGTGACTGGCGTCAATGTGTGTCAGTTTTGTGAGTAGAGATAATGACCCGGGAAGTGTTTGGATCTGATTTCGCTTAAATGAAAACGTTTGGAGTTCCAAAAGCCGACCGATTGCATCTGGAAATTGCGTGAGCTGATTGGAATCCAAAATGAGTTCCCTCAACCGTGTCATAGCCTCGCACACAACCCCGGGAAACGACTTGATGCCTTTGTGGCAGAGTTTTAGTTCCCGCGCCGCCAAAATACGTACGGGTGTCCCACTTTCGGCATCCCAATGTGTATGCAGCCACGCAGATGCCTTTGCTACTGACTGGAGAGGGCTTGTGCGGCTAGATTGCGGAGACAAGAGTGGATTCATGGTATCATTGTCCAAATCTTGCATTGTCTGTACGGGTCTTGATTTTTCATCTGCTCTTGTCTCCATGTGAGATGTGATGAGTTGAACAGGCGACGTCTGCTTCTGTTGTTTTTCCTCATTAAAAAGGGCGGGGCCATGCTTTCTCCTTGTACCGCGTGTGCGTGAGGCTTGCCCATCAGACTCATCCATGGAAATTGCATCGTGATCGGCGATCAAGGCGTCCAGTCCACGGTATGAGTGACATTGCCAGTCATAGCTCCCAGGTCCACAGTCGCGGCTCGTGGTAGATACACCTTCGCTGCTCGAGGAACTCTGCAGGCGGTCTAGACCTTGTGCAATTCCCATAACGGCTGGTCCCGATTGCGGCGATGCGTAATGCACTGTATCTGGATCTGACATTGATTCAACAGTAGCTCCACTGTGTTTGTGTCGCCCACTGTTGTGTCGGTTTTCCTTTCCGCGCCGAATAGCCGTTATTTGGTCAACGAGACTGCGGCCGCTGTGACTATGTGCCCCGGTACTTATATCTGCATTAATGAGACCATTTTGAGGAACTGAAGATCCAATCGCACATCCATATCCACGCTTATGTCTGAGCTTTGAAGCGTCGTCCCCTGCATAGCTTAACAAAAGCCTGTATATTCTTTTATTTCCCGCTTCGTACGCCATGTCAGACGCTGTAAGCCCGCTTTTACTCACAAGCATGAGCGACGCGCTGCCCTGTCCAGCTAAAACCTTAACGGTCGCCATCCGATTAGCGCGAGTCGCCAGCATCAGAGGAGTATTGCCAAACGCGTCCCGCGCGTCGACGTGAGCGCCCGCTCCGACCAATAAACCCGTCGCTACAGCACTCTTGGACTCGTTTGACATTTCTGCTGCAAAGTGCAACGCACTGCGCTGCGTAGCATTGCACGCATTAAGCCAGGATAGGGTCTGGGAATGAGTGACCTCTCCACGACGCTTTCGGAGTCCTTGTATAGTGCGAATGAGATAACGTAGAATCGTCACGTGCCCACTGAATACAGCACAAGTCAGGATTCGATTTCCATCTTTTTCAACGCCAGGGCCGAATAAGTACGCAAGACTGCTGCTCTGTGAGCGCAATGACGCCACTGCATCGCGTAGGCCTGAGAGGTTTCCACTGAATACCAAACGTACGATGTCTGCTCCAAAGCCTGCGTACTCA
>JACLAD010003894.1_pt1 | contig 11447 bp, 12 predicted proteins | sample 8027901 | NCBI WGS metagenome assembly JACLAD01 (sample SAMN15725071, study PRJNA655200) | protist metagenome | isolation source: fluorescence activated cell sorting (FACS) single amplified genomes of... | place: Spain: Blaines Bay Microbial Observatory, Mediterranean Sea | collected 2016-07-05
TCAATTGCATCTTTCATTGTGAAGAATTTTAAAAAGCTCTTTTTCTTTTTGATTTTTATTTTCAACCAAGGTAATTCTAACTCAACATTTTCATCTAAAAGGTTACCAAATGATTCCCAATCAGAAGTTTCCCAATATCGGATGAATCTTTTTGATAACTCTACTGTTTCCATATTCAACCTCAGAAATTATTGCCCTTTTAAATCTTCAGCTTTTATACCTACAGTTTACATTCATAGCTTACTCAATTTATTTAAATCATTGCTTTATTAGTTTATGTTTGAGCCAAGTATTTAAAATATCACTATAATCTTTCTTAATTCTTTTGGAACGATTTGATCCAATCTTTTGACAACTGCGTATCGTATTCACGGCTACTGTACATAGTAGATTTCACTATTAGTGCATCTGACCATTCAGTTAACCAAACTTCAAAATCTGGAGGTTCATTATTTGGCCATTGTGTGAAAAATGTTGTAATGGTATGATTCTCAAAATTTATTTCATCTATTATATCTTTGTTGGTAATCCATGGATGTTCCTCGGTGAGAGTCTTTAGCAGCTGACAATACTCGTCCTTATTAAATTTCATCCCTATCCAAACAATTTCAATTTCAAAGTTTTCAGCAAGTAGATTTTCCAATTTATCCCATTCAAACTTTTGCCAGCTGTAGTGAAATCCCTTTAAAGACATAAAATTAAAATATTCTTTTTCTAAGTTAAGAAAAAAATCTAAACAAAGATAATTTATTCTATGTTTAGAAGACCATCAAATGCATAAAGAGCTATTTCGGGCGGCGAAATATACGTGTCAATTACAGTAATTTTTATTAAACTTTTTTCCTCACCCCATTCCAAAAGTATTCCTGTTTTAAAAGTACTTTTTTTTGAAAGACCTCCTAAAGATCTTAGTTCAGACTCTAACTTTACGTTAGCTGGAACTCCTAAGATAAAGTAATTTCTAGTTGATTCCAACTGTAAGAATCCAAAATTATTACCTGCAGTTAAACTGATTAATCTAGTATCTTGATTTATGGATTTGTTTGAGTCCAATCTTAGAGCCCTTAAAATTCTATCGGTACCTTTTATTTTAGAACTTAGCCCTACAATCTTTAGCTCAATATCTTTTGACAAGAGGTCCCCAAAGGATTCCCACTCAGCATTTTGCCATAACTGTAGAAATCGTTTTGATAACTCTGCTGTTGTCATTCCTATTCTTTTGTGGAGGGTCACTGTGACAGTTATTGAGTCTGGCTGTACACACTTGGGGTAGTAGAAATCTTATAGTCTGTACTTCTCAACCAGATGGTAGATCAGAGTCAAGTGGAAATAGCCAATTTAGTTATTCAATTTAGCTTTGCTAAGTCTTTCCAGTAGGTCTAATAAGATATTCCTGCTCACCATCAGTAACTCCTCGAAAATCACTCTGCCTCATTGAGGCTTTGGATATGGGTGTGGGATGTACCCCCTTTCATTCAGAATGAGGTGCCGTGCCCCCTCCTCCCTCTTTGGGGCACATTTTCAAAAAGGCTTAAAAATAGTGGAGATAACCATGGAGGTAGCAACCAAGAAACTTCAGGCCCTGAGTCTCTTAGCTGCAGGAAGCCCAATAGAAAAGGTTGCCAACACCCTTGGAGTACATAGGGCCACCTTATGGAGGTGGAAAAAGGACCCCAAGTTTGTTGCAGAGTGGAATAAAATGCTGGCTGAAATGAAGGAGAGACAGACCCTAGCTCTTGTAAAACTTCAGGAAGAAGCCCTAAATGCCTTGTATTCCTGCCTCAACAGCAAAAATGACATAGTGAGACTTCGTGCAGCACTTTCAGTAATGGAGAGGGTGGAAAATCTGAAGGTAGGTTGTACAGATTCTGAGGTCATTCAACAGGACAGGGAACAGAATAGAAGGCTACAGAAGATGTGGGATATTTAGTTTGAGAATCTGTTTTCACCTACGGACCAAAAAATTGAGCTTCTCAAGGATGTGAGTTATTAAAGATTACTCGCTCAGGTAGAGATTCAGCAGAGCCCACAATTCCTCTAATTTAAGTGACTGGATTTAATCTACTGATCAGTTATCGGGATCAAAAGCTATGCAGTTATTTCCTTCATGAGCCCAATTGGTAATTATGCCATTTTCATTGACTGTAAATCTTGTGGTACAAGATAAATGGATATTGTAAACAGGAGTAGTCTTCTGGACATATGTTGTTGAAGAACCGGAGTAGCTTCCAAATTGTGGATTACTTCCACCATAAGTATTGACGTTACCCTGGTGGTAGGTGGTTTTTGGAACTGTAACAGTGTTCCCTCCCATCTGTACATTTCTCTGACTATGGTATTCGAGAACTTGCCCTCCGTTGGACAAGGGGTAGCTACTGTTTGGAGGACCCCATTGAGTCACCAAATTGTCAACATGTGATCCAACCCATGATTTCAGGATCTTTTGGTAGTTTGCTGTCGTTTTGCATCCAGTGAGTAAAAAGATGAGTATGATAAAAAGACTATATCTCTTAACAAACATGATTCCCCTGGGCTAGGGTTGCAAATACTTGATTAAAGCAAAGCGATACAAAAATACTCTTTCGTTTGTTGTTGTAAAGTTTTTACTGATGTGCTGGTTAACCAGCTATTGCTCCACAGTATAGTAAGTTTCACAGTAAAACTGGCTGACCTCAGTCTATAAGACTCTCATGACTAGAATCTGGTCCTTTTTTCCTAAAAAACTCTTTCGTAAACTCTTTGTCTGTCTTTCAGTTCTCTTTGAATTTCTCAAAGACTCTTTGAATTTCCTTTCAGTTTTCGCTGTTTTTCCCAAAAAACTCTTTCACTAGGGCTATCAGTAAGAATCAAAGGAAACAGATTCTGTCATTTGACAGCAGCTTTGTTTTTCTAGTTGAATGGAAAAAAATTACAATAAAACAGGTATTTATCCAGATTAACAGAGATGGCTTGCTGAAAAATCTCTTGTCAAAAAGTTGTAATTTTCAGAGGGCCTAAAAAAGAAAAGGAGGAATTGCCGGCTCATTTCTAGCTGAAAATGGAGCATATTGAATTTTTCTATGACCTTGAAAAAAGAGGAACCAAGCACGCTCTTGTCTGGCTTTACTTATAACCCCTCTTGGAATGTGTTTGATCATGTTTGCAAACATGACTGGTGCAGCAAATGCAGCTATGTTTGGAAGAGACAGGAAGTCTATTGACGAATCAAATGCAAACGATATTGGAGTCAAGCCGTGCCCAGCCTCAATCAAGCCTGCAAGCAACTCAAGATTGGACGTATAAAACTCTTTGGTTATTTGGAGAAACTTCAAATTGAGCCTGCTGTAGTGGGCAATGCCAAACAAATTTCCATCGATCATGTTGAAAGAGTTCGTTTGGCTATTGAGGAAGACAGCACCCCCCTTGAAATCAAAGCTGAACAAAGCCAAACACGTTTGACAAATAAAGCTGAACAAAGCCAAATAAATTCCTCAAACGAAACCAAACAAATTTCCCAATCAAATCCAAGACTGTTTGAACAGATGAGCAATGAAATTGCCCATCTCAAGCAATTGCTGGCTGAAGAAAAAGAAGAGAGAAGAGAGGAACGAGCAGAGCGTACAAATTATCAAGCGATGTTGGGAGTCCTACAACAAAACAATCAGAAATTGCAGCAAGATAATCAACGTCTACAGTTGGAATTATTGGAAGCACCCAAGACAGAAATGAAATTTGAATCCAACCTAGAACAAGTTGCTCAAGTGGAAGAAACCGAGAAAGATGAGTTGCCAAGTCCCATCGTTGCCAGCAGCAAATTTGGAACTAGCTGGGGTGTAGGTTTATCTGTAGTAGGAATTGTTGCAGTGCTATTCTTCACAGCCATCACTACAGGTCAGGGGGCTCAATGGTTGCCCTTAATGCAGGAAAAGATTGCAGCAGCCTTGAAAAACAATGTTCCAAATACAGGGAATCACTGAGCAGATTGCAAAGCAGGACAAAATATTGCTTGTCTTAAATCAGAATTCTTTTTTTACGGAGTAGGCTAGAATTGGTTGGGATACCAAGGAAAGCTGAATCGGAAGAGGAAGCACCGGACAGCACAAACCTAAACTTTGGACGGTAGAAGTTTGTGAAATCCGGTAATCCATTGTCTTGAGGGACAGTGGAAAGCATGAAGGATTAGTGCCAATCATTCAAGTCTTTGATGGATTCATTTTTGGATTTCATCAAATTCGACCTTTCGGTACCCCTTCAATGCAGCTTCCTCATAAACCCATGAGGAGGCAGGATGCCAAATAAACCCACCAAAGCGATCTGCAAGGCCCAACTCTGGGTCAAAAGATCCACCCATGTCAGAAGCCACCTAGACAATCTTGCCCTGAAGAAGACACAACATCAGGATGCACAGGCCCTGACCAAAGTGTTCTTCCTTCGTAGATCCTTGAGACTCAAGCTCAGTGATGCCTACCTTGCCAAGCTCTGGCAGATGTCACTAAGAAATGTTCAAAACCGGCTTCAGCAGTTGGAGGATATCGGTTTAATCAAGAGATTCACCCAACCTCCGAGGAAGAGGCCTGAAGGATGGAGGCAGGAAAGAACCCTCTGTTTGATCATTCGTCCAGTGAATGATTCCTTAGCTAGCAAAAAATTCCAACAATCTAACTTACAGGCAAAGCCTGTAGATAAGAATTCAACCCTACGGGTGAAAACATCACCAAAAATACCGTATGTGGACTATCTGGCTCTTCAGAAGAGAGTCTCTAAAGGATCCTGGGCCTTCTGGTTACGGAATAATCAAGCAAATCCCCGAACAATGGGATATTTGTTGACCAATATTCATCAAAGAATTAAAAACAGACCGGAAATTCTGGAAAGTATTCTGTTTGACGGGGAAGCAGCAAGACTGAAGAACTCAGATCTTGTGGGCTACGTGGTGAGTGAAATCAAATCACGGATTCCAGCATAATGAGAAAGAATGACCAGAGGAGAAGGATTTGAAAGATGGCAATTTCGAGCTATTCGGGAATTTGAAGCCTCTAGTGATTACTGTTTAACATACGGATTACTCTCAGTAGAAGTTGGATATACTGTTGTAGAAGCTTCTCCAACATATAGGTTATTCCCTGAAAGCTGGTAAATGTTATAATGTGTTGTATTTTTAACAGGGTAACTGGTTGTGCCACAAATTGTGCCACTTACTTCGTAACTTTTATCTGTTTCCCAATTGAAACTGCAAAGATCAACTTCATTAAATGCTTGGGTCATGATGTCATTCAGTGTGGTAATAACTACTGTTTGACTATTGAACGTATAACGATATCCAATGTTGCCATTTGTGAATGAGATCCCGTCACCAACATTAATATTTGTGACAGTTCGAGAAATTTCAAAGGCTCTTACTGTACATGCTGAATCGGTGTAATATGCATCAACCTGAGAACCACTTCTCCCATTAATTGTTGATGTTGATTTAAAGTAAAAACTACTATCTGCTATACAACCTGAAACCCAAATACCCTGCAATTCAGTGATTGGTCCTGTCAGAGTAGATCCACTTGATGAGCCACCACTATCTGACGGTGCACATCCAAAGAGAGCAAGCAAACAAGCAGATACAATAGTTAATAGTGATAGCTTTTGCTTTTTCAAGGATGCCCTAACAGAAAAAAGATAACAATGAAACTTACACTCTATTTTTTAGAACACATTAGTTCTATCTCACTGTAGTCATTTGAAGTCAAGGCCCAGAGGCTAATATTCTGGATTATAAGCCTTTGACACAGAGAGGTATTTTGTTAAGCCACATTATCCAACTTGAGCGGCTCTACCATCATTTTCCTACGATCATCCCTTATTCGTTTGAGATTTTCAGCAAATTTTAGAGCCCAGTGGGTGACTCCACCTCACACCAATAGACATAGCTTGCCCCTTCTCGGAATCCCCTCCATTTCCTCCTGAAGAGCCCTAGAAAGGGGGTCACAAATTTTTTTTTGACCTTCAGCAGCCAATTTTAAAAATCAGCCTAGTGGCAATTCTGAGCATTCCTTGACATCAGTTTGATCCCTAGTTCATGGATGCAGGGATTTCCTTCCAGCATTACCTTTCTGAAGATTCCTTTCACATTAAATAAAGTTGCCTGGGCAGAGCAAATATATCCGTCTTTGAGGACTATCATGACTATTTCAGATGGAGAGATTGGATGACTTGTGAAGAGTTTTTTGATGAAAGAGTTGAAATGGAGGATCTCAAACATCAGCAAAGAAGATGTAGTTGCAACACCAATAGCTAAAATAGGAACAACATCTAAGAGTATTTTGAACTCAAATGATAATAGATATCGTTAAATTGAAGTAAAATTGGTGAAGATATTGAGGTGAAGTGATTTGGGCTATTTAGTGAACCTTACTGGTGAAAATTAATATCACTAAAAAATAATTTAGGGAACATTAAAATAACAGTAAATCAGTAATTTGCAAAAAATATTAAATTGTTTGGCTAGAATTTAAATTTGTTGATTTAATCCATTTACTTTGCTAATAATTAATCCCTTATGCTTTATATCTTCTGGGCACAAGGCCACGGAAACTACTATTTTGGATAAAGATGGATACGAAAAATCAGGATAGAAGAATCGTAACGAGCTTTAGTCTTCGATTGGACTTGCTGGAGAAGCTAGAAAAGGAAGTTCCCAAGGGTGATCGATCAGCTTTCTTGGAAAAGCTTTTGAGGAATGAATTGGAGAGGCCTGCTATACGGACTTGATCTTCACCGTTTCTGGATTGACCAGAAACAAAAAACCCCAGCATTCCTAGGTAGTTTGCAGACTGTAAGGAGAACTGGGGCTCTTTTAACAGACAACCACTGTGGAATGGTCATCCAGCATGATGCAGTTTGGCACCGAGTTGAAGGTATCTCATCTATGCCCGATTCTCAATTCCTTTTCGATGTCCCCAAAGACTCCTGCCTTCCTGTGTCTTGCATGATGATCATACCTATCAGTGGTTGCAACCATTGAGAGAAATTAATGAGTAATTTTGAAATTTCTGATTTTGACATTGAGTTGGTCAAAAGGAAAAAAAACCCAAAACTTCAAAGAGGAATTTTTCCGGGTGAATTAGAGGATTATCTTGAATTGGTGGCAAGATCCCTTGATTTGAATTATGAACCAGCACTTATCGAATTTCTTGTAAGTGCTTCCATTGCTATTGGTGGTAACAAACAAATTTGTATCAGAGAGAATTGGCAGGAAAAAGCAATGCTCTGGGTTGCCAGTATTGGTAATAGTGGTTCTGGAAAAACACCTCTTCATAATCTGTGTGGTGGCTTTTTTCTACAGTCAATACAACGTAGATGTTGGAAACAACATGAACAAGAATTGGAGCAGTGGGACAAGCAGGACGTTAACAAGCCTCCAAAACCGATTAGGAAACGTTTGACTGCTAACGGGCTAACAATGGAAAGATTATGTGCTCTACATGAAGAAAATCCCGCTGGCATTGGAATCTCCAGTGACGAAATCATGGGAGTACTAAATGGATTAAACCAATACAAAGGCAGGGGGAATGATAAGCAGAGACTGCTGACCCTTTGGAATGGCAATTCTTTCGAGAACCCAACTGCAGACTCTGACCGATATATCCCCAGTGTATTCGTACCAATTTCTGGAGGAATTCAGGAGCCACTGGTCAAAGAAATTATTAGTAAACAAAATATCATGGATGGGCTGGCATCAAGATTTTTGCTAAGTTATTTGGACTTAAATCCCGAACCAGCAGATGTTGAAGAGCAAGCTGAAATCAGCAAACAGCTGAAGGATTCAAATGGTAGAAATATCCTGGAAAATGTTTTGGAGAAGCTTTTCTTTTCTCGGGATAACCCTTGCCGGGTAGTAATGAGTGAAAATGCTCAAAATCTACTTTCTCAACAGGAATTTTTACTCAAAAAGAGACAACGTAAGGGAAATGATCAAACTGGAGCTGCTTATGCAAAACTAAGAACTTATTTGTATCGAGTTGCTTTGCTACTACATTATATTTCAGAGCAAAAACCTGATGAAGTTGAACTTAGCGGAACCACAGCTTCAAATACTATTTATGTCATGGACCATTTTACGTTAAATATGGAACAGGCTTATAAGTTTGTTGAACTAAATCCAGAAGAGCAAATAGTAAAGAAGATTTTAGACAAACTCCGTAATCTGGGGGGTAAAGCCCTGATTAGGGATATAAAGCAATCATTGAAAGGATCTACCAAGGCCAATGATGTAGAAAACATCTGCAAGTTACTTGGGGAAGCTGGTGAACTGGTGTTAACTCCGAAAGGGAAGACATTCGAAGTATCATTACCCTGATTGTATGCTCAGTTGCTCAGTTGCCTTCAACACTGCATGATTGCTGGGATCAAAGTGAGGTACTGCCAATTCTCAGTGATGATCAGCTATGCTCAGTTGGGCAGCTAGTCAATTTTAACTGAGCATTTGTAAGCATTAGTGAGAAGAGGGTCTTGCTCACATCAAGACCAGAGGATATCTGGTCTGCAAGGGAAGTGAGCATCTGAGAATAATTTTTAGAGTTTCTGGTAAGTTGACCCTTTACAGCACGATGTCGGAATCAGACAGCACCGAGTAATTGTTTGGATAGGACCAAAGATTGGTCTTACGGACACAACCATCCAAAATAGCTACGGTCTCCACAGGTACGGACAGATTCGGCTAACAGTGCCTCCGGCACTTTGGCCTGACGGCCATGGGCTGTCAAAAAGGTTGATCTAGTTTCTCCTACTGTGCTTTTCAGATTTCAGTCAACATTGAGATAGAAACCCCAAGAAGAACTGCAGCAATTTTTGCTGACCTACCTATAATTGAGAACACCTTCTATAGCCTGACCGAAGGTCATAGAGAACTTGAACCTACCGAGGTAGCTGCAATTTTGGAGGAACCCCAACCTTCAACTGACTCCACCATCACGAGCCCAGTGCCGTAAGGCACCCTCTGTTCTTGAACCTACCGAGATAGAAATCCTCTTACCGAAACTAGCACCTACCTATTCTAGAAAGACGTTTGTTTGCTCAGAATTAATTCCTGCTCATCTTGAAGGCTACTGTTTCCAAACTTCTTTTGTTCTCTTTTCTTTCCAATTAATTGCATCTTTGTGGGGCATCACGTGATTTTTTGTATTCAAAGTAGACTCGGTTATTGCAATTGAAGATCTATTGATATCAGATTGCATTATGATCTCGTTATTCTCGGATTTAAAACAAAAGAAATGCTTATCAAAGGCTAGGTGATGTGTTCCACACAAAGGTATACCGTTTCCTACATGATCACTCCCGTTGTCATCAATTCCACGAATATGGGCTGCATGAATAAGTTCTTTATGTCTGATTTCACAAACTGCACACTTGGAACCGTATTTTTTTAAGATATTAAATCTAAATTCTTCTTGATGGGGTCTAGTTTTAGTTGTAGTGGTTTTAATCTTTTCTCTTTTTTGTTGAAGCTGAAATGGGGGTTCAAACTTTTTTACTAGGTGGTGTGATTCTCCAAACTCTCCAAATTTAATATGAAAAATTTCCTCTTCATCACTCCAGTCAGTAATCCAACCAATTTTTAAGCATCTAGTATCAATTTTTTTTCCTGGAAGTATTACAAAGACCGGAATATCAAGCCTTTTTGCATTTTTTGTAGCAGCTATTTCGTTTTGATCTCTATGACCTGTTCGATTTGTTTTTGGATAATGGTAAATGATACCTTCTCTAGATAAGTCATCTGCATAGTGTCTTCCGGTATGTAGTAAGCCTACAGTTACTCCGTTTCTGTCACTGGATATTTCTCCGGTTGAATCTTTTTTGTCAACCCAGACTCCAGAGCCTCCAAAATAAATCTTAAGTTGATTTAATCGTTTTCTTTCAAGATTTTCGAGATCATCATATTCATTTCGAATTTGTTTCCAAAGTTTTTCCCTTCTACGTATTTCTTGCTCAATAGACATGAATCCTCCACATGGATAGAATCTAGCTAAACTTTGGTCCTCCGAGCTAGGGCTAAGGCCTCTGAATCCTCAACTCCCAAATAGGCTGAAGTTGCTGTGACACTTCGATGCCCTAACAATTTCCGAACAGCTTCCACATTCTGAGTCTCTTTGTAGATAATGGTGGCCTTCGTCTTACGAATGGAATGAGTTGCTTTGCTCTCTGCCTGAATCCCTGCTGCTCTACACCAACTTTTCAATAAGTGCCTGTGATGAGTATCAGTGATCGGTTTGTTCGGATCCTTTCTTCCTGTGAACAAATAATCTTTGGAATCCTTACCGGATTCAGCAATCCACTCTTGGAGTGATCCTTGTGCTTCTACATCCAATACACAACTAACCGTTCTGCCTGTTTTTTCCATAGTCAACGAAAACTGATCTTTGATTTCTTGGTTTTCTTTGTATCGGACATCACTGACTTTCAACCTTCTGAGATCAGAAGTTCTCAACATGGTATCTACTTGGACATTAAACATAGCCAAGTCTCTTTTCCCATCAATTCTGTTCTTTAACACTTTACGGATCTTACGGATCTCATCACGAGTGAATGGTTTGGTTTTCATATTCCCCAGTGTTTCATATAAGTAATCTATGATTTAATAGTATATATGCATTTATCGTATATAAAAGGTCATAAAAAATTATTTAATTTTGGATATATTTTCCAAGTCCAACTCTATGCTACTGAAGATGTTATTGATTTTCAGATTTTGCAGCAGGGTTCAACTCTTATCTACGAAAATGTTCTTTTCGTAGATTCATAAGTTCAACTGTGGTTACTATCTGGAGGTGCAAAAGAGATGTGGAAGGATTGAAAAAAAAGTAGTTTTCATGAGTTAGCATTTTTTAAGTAAATCACACTCATAATTTAATTAGATACACTTTTATCTTCCAAACTTAAGGAATCTAGCCATTTTACAGCTGTTTCTGATTCAACGACCCAGGAGTCATAACAAATTGAACTTCTCATTTTGCCTTCAAACCATTCGGTTAGAATCCATTGCTCACACTGAGCAATTAAATTTCCATTTTTTTGGTGAAGAATCTGTTGCATTGAGAGTGTAAAATTTCCAATCTCAATAACCTTTACAAGATTTAATTCATCTTCAGGACTTAATATTTCTCTATTTGTCTGCATTACCATGATCAATTCTTCTTGGTTAAAGGTCAAGTCATGATGCACAACTCTATATGTGAAATCTTTTGTAAAGTATTCTTTTAAATTTTCCCAATTACCTTGCACAGCTAATTTAAAGACTTCCCCCCAAATTATACCACTCATTTAATAATCCTCTCGTTTCAAAAAGAAGCTTTCAGCTAAACCTTAATCACCTAAATCTGATCAATCCAATCATTCATTACTATTTCGGGTGTTTGCACAAATGTATCATTTACATAAATTTTTGATAGCTTATTAACTTTCCATTCAAGTACAAAGCA
>JACLAD010004066.1_pt1 | contig 11446 bp, 8 predicted proteins | sample 8027901 | NCBI WGS metagenome assembly JACLAD01 (sample SAMN15725071, study PRJNA655200) | protist metagenome | isolation source: fluorescence activated cell sorting (FACS) single amplified genomes of... | place: Spain: Blaines Bay Microbial Observatory, Mediterranean Sea | collected 2016-07-05
GAAGGAATGGCCGGTCGAGCGCTTCGCACGCGACGCGAAGCTGTATGATATCGGCGCGGGAACGAACGAGATTCGGCGGTACTTGATCGGCCGGGAGATTATCGGGGCGTGAGCAAGCTCGGGGAACACAATCGCAAGCTGGCGAGCGAGCTGCGCGAGCGCGTGGCGCAAGTGGGTCTGGGCGGATCAGAGAAGGCGCGGGAGCGCCATGTCGGTCGCGGCAAGCTGTTGCCACGGGAGCGGGTGGAGCGGCTGCTGGATCCTGGGGCGCCGTTCCTTGAGCTGTCGCAGCTGGCGGCCTGGGGCATGTATGACGATGCCGCGCCGGGAGGCGGGATCATTACCGGCATCGGTCGCGTGTCCGGCCGCGAGGTCATGATCGTCTGCAACGACTCGACCGTGAAGGGCGGCGCGTATTTTCCCATTACCGTGAAGAAGCACTTGCGGGCGCAGGAGATCGCGCAACAGAACCGGCTGCCTTGCATCTATCTCGTGGACTCTGGCGGCGCGAACCTGCCGCACCAGTCGGAGGTGTTTCCGGACCGCGAGCATTTCGGGCGCATTTTCTTCAACCAGGCGCAGATGAGCGCCGCCGGCATCGCGCAGATCGCCTGCGTCATGGGCTCGTGCACGGCGGGCGGCGCGTATGTCCCGGCGATGTCGGATGAGACCGTGATCGTGCGCGGCGCAGGTGAAGAAAGTCAGGGGACGATTTTCCTTGGCGGTCCGCCGCTGGTGAAGGCGGCGACGGGCGAGGTGATTACTGCAACCGATCTGGGCGGGGCGGATGTTCATGGCCGCAGGTCGGGCGTGGTCGACCACGTCGCGGCGAACGACGAGCATGCGTTGCAGATTGTGCGCTCGATCGTCGCCAACCTGAATACGGTGAAGCGAGTGGATCTGGACGTCGCCGAAGTGACGCCGCCGAAGCACGATCCCACCGAGCTCTATGACATCGTGCCGGACGATGTGCGCGCGCCATATGACGTTCGCGAAGTGATCTCGCGGGTCGTCGACGGCTCGAGCTTCGATGAGTTCAAACCGCTGTACGGCGAGTCTCTGGTTACCGGGTTCGCGCGGATATGGGGGTATCCGGTGGCGATCCTGGCCAATAACGGCGTGCTGTTTTCGGAGAGCGCGCTCAAGGGCGCGCACTTCATCGAGCTGGCGTGCAAGCGGAAGATCCCGCTGGTGTTTCTGCAGAATATCTCCGGGTTCATGGTGGGCGGGAAGTATGAGGCCGGAGGGATCGCCAAGGACGGGGCCAAGCTTGTGACGGCGGTTGCCTCGGCGCAGGTGCCGAAATTCACGGTGCTGATCGGCGGTTCGTTCGGCGCGGGCAATTACGGCATGTGCGGACGAGCGTTCTCGCCGCGTTTCCTGTTCACTTGGCCAAACTCACGCATCTCTGTGATGGGCGGCGAGCAGGCGGCGAGCGTGCTCGCGACGGTTCATCGTGATGCAGAGACCTGGTCGAAGGCGGACGAGGATGCGTTCAAGCAGCCGGTTCGCGAGCTCTATGAGAAAGAGGGATCGCCCTACTACGCGACCGCGCGTTTGTGGGACGATGGGATCATCGATCCGGCGCAAACGCGCGATGTGCTGGGGCTGGCGATCTCTGCGTCATTGAATGCGCCCGTGCCGGAGACGACTTTCGGTGTGTTCCGGATGTGATCCATGGATGCGCCCCACCCAGTATTGCGAGCATGGCGGGACGAGGATCTGGATCGCCTCGTCGCGCTTCATCATCATCCGGGCGTCTACCCGTGGCTTGGCGGGCGGCAGTCCGAGGCGGTCATAAAGGCCATCTACGAGCGGCTGCGTGCGCAGATCGAAGCGCAGGCGTGGGGCGCCTGGGTTGTCAGGAACGAGGCCGACGAGTTGGTCGGTGTGGCGGGACTGGACCCGATTGGGGCTGGGATGCCGGTTAGCGGTATTGAAGCATTGTGGCGTCTGCACCCGAACTGGTGGGGACGCGGGCTGGTGACGCAAGCCATGCGGGCGGTTCTGGCGGACGCGTTTGAGAAGCGGGGCATCGAGGGTGTCTGGACCTACACCGCCGATTCCAACCGTCGTTCCCGGGCTGTCATGGAGCGTCTCGGGTTTGAGCGGTCGCCGGGGCAGGATTTCAATCATCCAAGGCTCGCTGCTGATCATCCGCTCAGCCGGCATGTCGTGTACAGGATGGAAGCTGTGTCCGTGTCGGGAGTGGTGCATTGATTAGTTCGGTTCTCATTGCCAACAGGGGCGAAATCGCACGACGGATCATTCGCACCGCGAAGCGGATGGGCGTGCGTACGGTGGCGGTCTATTCGGACGCCGACGCTCAGGCCGTGTTTGTACGCGAGGCGGATGAGGCGATCGCGATCGGCCCGGCGCCAGCGGCTGAGAGCTACCTGAAGGGCGAGGCGATCCTTGCCGCAGCCAAGGCGTCGGCGGCAGAGGCGATCCACCCAGGTTATGGGTTCCTGTCCGAGAATGCCGCGTTCGCCGAGGCGGTGATCAAGGCGGGCCTGGTGTGGGTTGGGCCGAAGCCCGAGAGCATTCGTGCGATGGGGCTGAAGGACGCCGCCAAATCGCTGATGGAGAAGGCGGGTGTGCCCGTCACGCCGGGCTACCTCGGGGAGGACCAGAGCGAGGCGCGGCTGGCCAAGGAGGCGAAGGCTGTCGGCTATCCGGTTCTCATCAAGGCCGTGGCCGGGGGCGGCGGCAAGGGGATGCGCAAGGTCGATGCGGCGAAGGGCTTCGCAGACGCGCTGTCTTCATGCCGGCGCGAAGCAAGCGCCAGCTTTGGCGATGATCGCGTGCTGATCGAGAAGTATGTCGAGCGGCCGCGTCACATCGAGGTGCAGGTTTTCGGCGATGCGCATGGCAATGTCGTCCACCTCTTCGAGCGTGATTGTTCGCTGCAGCGGCGCCATCAGAAAGTGATTGAGGAGGCGCCGGCGCCCGGGATGGACGCGGAGACGCGTGCGGCTGTCTGTGCTGCGGCTGTGAAGGCGGCGCAGGCGGTGAACTACGAGGGCGCGGGAACGATCGAGTTTATCGCGGACGCTTCCGAGGGGCTGCGCGCGGACCGCATCTGGTTCATGGAGATGAACACACGGCTGCAAGTGGAGCACCCGGTCACGGAGATGATCACTGGTCTCGACCTCGTGGAGTGGCAGCTGCGCGTTGCCAGCGGCCAGAGGCTGCCGAGGGCGCAGGATGAGATCACGATGTTCGGCCATGCGATGGAGGCGCGGCTTTATGCCGAGGACGCCTCACGCAACTTCATGCCCAGCACCGGACGTCTGAAGGCGTTCGAGCTGCCCGAAGAAGACGGCGCCGGCTTGCGGATTGATGCTGCGGTCGAGGAAGGCGGCGAGATCACGCCGTTCTACGATCCGATGATCGCCAAGGTGATCGTGCATGCGCAATCTCGTGACGCTGCGTGCGAGAATCTTGCTGAGGCGTGCGGACGGGTTGTGTCCTGGCCGGTGCGAACCAATGCAGGATTTCTAGTGAGATGTCTGCGGAATCCACGCTTTCAGGCTGGGGACGTTGATACCGGTCTAATCGAGCAAGTGGGTGACAGTCTGACCAGAAAACCTGAACCGAGCGCGGCCACGCTGGGGCGAGCGGCGCAGGCGTTTGTTGTCGCCTCGTTTGGTCGTGGAGGCGGGGCAGGCCACTCGGCGCCGACATCACCGTGGGCCAAGGCGACGGGGTTCCGTTTGAACCGGGGTGAGGTTGAGCCGCTAGTGCGTATGACGTGGGATAAGGAACCAGTTGTTGGCGATCCGCGACGTGCGTCTCGTGGCGATGTGGGCAGGAAGATCGCTGGCGAGCCGGTCGTGCTGGTTGGCGAGTCAGGGGAGACATACGTATTCGAGCTGGATATTGGCGAGATGCCCGACAGCGAGAGTGCGGCGGGCGATGGGGCGATACGCGCGCCGATGCCGGGGCGGGTAACTTCGGCAGAGGTGAAGGATGGTGCGAAGGTCGCCAAGGGGGACGTGTTGCTGGTGCTGGAGGCGATGAAGATGGAGCACGCCCTGAAGGCGCCAATCGATGGGGTGATCAGCGGCATGAGCGTGGGCGCCGGCGATCAGGTCGAGGAGGGCGTGGTCCTCCTGCAGGTGATACCCGAGGGAGAAGAGTAATGGCGGGGCTGTATTTCGAGGAGTTCGAGGTCGGCGCCTCGATCCCGCACGCGCTGACGCGGACCGTCACGGAAACGGACAACCTGCTCTTCACGACGATGACGCACAATCCGCAGCCATTGCATTTAGATGCCGAGTATGCAGGTGCGACTGAGTTCGGGCGGGTCGTCGTGAATGGCCTGTTCACATTCGCATTGATGGTCGGCGTCAGCGTTGGCGATACGACGCTTGGGACGCTGGTGGCGAACCTCGGATACGATGAAGTGAAGATGCCCAAGCCAGTCTTCATCGGAGATACGCTGCGATTTGAATCGGTGATTGCGGAAAAGCGGGAAAGCAAGTCGCGACCAAACGCCGGGCTGGTGGTTTTCGAGCATCGAGCGATCAATCAGCGGGATGAAGTGGTTTGCACCTGCAAGCGCACGGCGCTGATGCAGAAGAAGTCGAGCTGATGATGATCCCCCGGTCATATCTTTTCGCGCCTGCAGACTCGCCTTCCAAGATGGAGAAGGCCTACGGGTCGGGCGCCGATGCGGTCATTCTCGATCTGGAAGACTCCGTTGCTGAAGCGCGCAAGCCAGATGCGCGGAAGGCGGTGGCGGATTTCCTGGGTGCGAAGTCGGGGGCAGACGGCGTCCAGCTTTGGGTGCGGATCAATCCGCTGGCTGGCCCGCATGCGATCGCTGATCTCGATGGAGTTGTGGCCGCGGGTCCGTTCGGCATCGTGTTGCCGAAACCCGACTCCGCCGCCGATGTCGCTACGCTAGACGGAGAGCTTGGCAAACGCGAACTGGCAGGCGGCCTGAGTGTTGGGGAGATTGCAATCTTGCCAATCGCGACCGAGACGCCGGCATCCCTCTTTCAGCTGCACACATATGCAGGATCGAGCTCGAGACTGAGCGGTTTGACCTGGGGAGCTGAAGACCTGTCGTCGGCCATTGGCGCCGTGTCGGCGCGAGATGAAGATGGGCTGCTGACGCAGCCCTACCAGCTTGCCAGAGCGCTGTGTCTTGCTGGCGCTGCGGCGGCCGATGTGCCGGCTGTCGAGACGGTGTTTCCGGCTTTTCGTGATGAAGAGGGGCTGAAGGCATACATCGCCCGGGGACGGCGCGATGGTTTCGTCGGGATGATGGCGATTCACCCGGCGCAGGTTGGTGCGATCAATGAAGGGTTCACGCCGTCGCGGGAGGAGGTGGAGTTCGCTGAACGGGTTGTCGGGCTGTTTCAGGGCAATTCGGGAGCAGCGACGCTGGCTCTCGACGGCAAAATGTTGGATCGACCGCACCTCGTTCAGGCGGAGCGTTTGCTGGCGCGCGTGCGTAGCTGAAGAGCCGCCGTCGGTCGTTCGGGGGTGGCCGGTCATGCGACGGGCGTTTTCCACCAATGCATCGATGTCAGCTCGATGCATCGTTGCAAATCTGCAGGCGTGTTCACGTTGATGAGCTGTCGAGCATCCTCTACGTCGTAGGTGCATCGACCGTGTTCGGCCATGAAGTGAATGATCGCCGGATGGTGTGTAGCGAGCGTTGTTTCCAACTGGTCGATCATGGACGTGGACCAGACCGAACAGAGCGGGTGAGGGCCATCGCGTGTCTGCAGCAGCCCGATACGGGCGGAAGTCTTCCGGGTCTGCTCCGCCAGCTCGGGGAGGACGTGCGGCCGCAGGAGAGGTACGTCGCAGGGCGTCGCCATCAACCACTCAGCTCCTTCTGCAATGGCCCAGCGCAATCCTGCGAGTATCCCCGCCAGCGGGCCTCGTTCGGCGCCGCCGGCGTCTTCCAATACATCACATGTGGGGGCCTGGGAGGCGGGGGCTTCCGATAATGGGCCGCCAGCGCTTGCCATCGAATTGCAGCTCCGAGCCAGGCGCTCCAGCGCGATCCGGCCCAACGGCCAGCCGTTTATACTGGCGGCGTTTTTGGGGCTGCCAAACCTGCTTGAGGCGCCGCCGACGAGAATTAGTCCGGCGATCATGCGGGTAGCGCGCGCCTGAGCGCGCGTCGTATCAAGGGATGGGAGCAAGAAACTGGACGCATCGCTTCGACCTACTCGCTAGTCTTCCACCTCGGCCGATAGCAGCGGGTTGGGAGTGGGTCGAGCATCGCGCCGCAATGGTCGGCGTCATGGATCGTTGAGCGCGGCGCTGGCGTCAGAAATGAGGGCGAAGCAGCAGCGTTCATCGGCTCTCAACCGGGCGGGTCCCGCTGGGGAGGCACGCAATTCGCCAGATCTCGCTGCGCGAATGATCGCCGGATGTATGTAGGATGCCTGGGCGATCGCGGGCGTATTGCCGAGGTAGTCCGCGGCCGCACTGGCGCATCCCTTGATTGTGGGTTCGCTTTCCCGTCGAAGGTACCCCGCCGCGGCGACGCTGCCGCCCCATGTTCGGAAGTCCTTGGCTGTGAAGGGCAGTCGCATGCAATCGGCGATGAATTCGTTGAGGTCGGCGCCGGTCACCTTGATTGAAGGACCGGCGAACAGATCAGGGCCGGGCAGGCCGGCCAGATGTTGGAGCGCGTCCAGCAAGATCGGATCATCTATGTGTCGTTCGTGCTCGACCCCGCCCTTTCCTTTGAACTTGAGAATGGCCTCTTTGTCTTCGAGCCGCAGGTGGCGACGTTTCAGCGTAGCTGCTCCGTATGTGCGGACGGTTTTGGCGGAGCGCGGATTACCGACTCGAATGCCGGAGACATCGATCAGCCGCGCCAAGGTGGCTAGCGCGACTGCGCCATCATCTTCCGAAGTCTTCAGAACGCGCGACACCTTCGCTCGAAACCTCGGTAGGGCCTCTGCGAAACGCGGGAGATCTTCGAATTTTGCCGCCTCGCACGCAGCGCGCCATTCCTCGTGGTAGATGTATTGGCGGCGACCGGCCGCGTCCTCGCCGTATGCCTGGATATGGGATCGTGGCGATGGGCTGATCCACACGTCTCGCCATGCGGGGGGTATTGCCAGCTCGATACACCGTCGCTTCTGGGAGTCCGAGAGCAACTTGCCAGAGCAGCTTGTGAACCGCCAGCCCGAGCCGCTGCGGCGCCGCGCCCAGCCACGTCCATCTGGTTCAGCCCGCCTCAGGCCGACTTGTTCCGGTTCGAGAATATGGCGACGTAGTTGCGGGTCGGTAGCGGCGTCCAAGCAGTTTCACTTCATCAGAAAATCGTCCAGCACCCGGCTTCCAACGCTCGAAGGCAGCAGCGGTTGCGCTGGGAGAGGTTCCGGGTTTTTGGTCGGCTTCGGTCGCTCGCGTCCCGCGTGTATTGCCCCCGCAGCAATTGCTTCTGGGGGGCGTACGATACAGGATTTCCGTTCCGATCCGGATGCTGCGCGCCTGCGTAGTACTGGGGATCAGTGCGGGTGGAGCCATGCGAAAAATCCGTTTGGATAAAGGGCAAGTCTCGGGGTTGCTGCAGCTGCTCGTAGTGGTGCTGGTGATTGTCGGCGCCCTGTTGCTGTCGAATGCCTTGAAACCCTCTAGCAGACCGGCGGGCTGGCAGGCGGGCGGCGGCGATGCTCGTGCGGTGACGGTGTCACTGGTTACCCCTGCGGCTGTCTCTCATCGACTGACGGTGAACCTCACCGGCGTTGTCCAGAATCGCACCAGCACCGATGTTGCTGCTCAGGTGGGCGGACGCGTTGTTGATGTTGCGCCAGCGTTCCGGCCGGGGGGCACGATCGCGGCCGGGGGGCTTATCTTTCAGATCGAACGACGGGAATATGAGCTGGCGTTGGAGCGGACGCTCGCCGAAATCGCCGGGGCGAAGAGCGAAATCGAACTTCTCGAAACGGAGGCCGATCTCGCGCTGCGTGAATGGAGGGAAGTTTACCCGGATCGGGAGCCTCCGCCGTTGGCAGTGAAGGAGCCGCAACTCGCGGCGGCGCAGGCCCGTTTGCAGAGCGCAGAAGCTGCACGAAAGGCCGCGATGCTTTCGCTGGAGCGGACAAGAGTCACTGCGCCATCTGCGGTCAGGGTCCTCACCACCAAGCTTGACCGCGGCCAGATTGTGGCCCCCAACCAGGTTGTGGGGACGGTCTATGCGATCGATACAGTCGAGGTGGTCTCAGCCATTTCCACTCAGGAGCTGGAGGCGATTGCTCCAGCGATCGGCCGAACTGCAACCATGTCCCGGACGTCGGACGGCGAGGGCATGGTGTCCGGAACGGTGACGCGCGTGTCTGCCGCGCTCGATGAGCGTACGAGGCTCAGTCAGGTGTTCATCGACCCTGATGCTCGAGAGGCTCTTCTGGTTGGGCAATTCGTGAACGTCGCGATTGAGGGTGACGAGGTTGAAGACGCGGTGCAATTTCCGGCGTCAGCCCTCGCCGGCAGGAACCTCGTGTGGGTGGCGCAGGACGGGACGCTTTCTGAACGCCGGATCGAAGTGCTCGAGACGAGCGAGCAATTCGTCGTGGCCGCCGCATTCGATGCCGCCGACGGGGTCGTTGCGGTGCCCCCTGCCAATGCGTTCGAGGGGATGCAGATCGGCGCGGGCGAGAGGGCGGCGCAAGCCGAATTGGATGAGTTCGCAGATGGCCGGTGAGGGCTCAGACCAGCGCCGTGGATCGGAACCGGATGGGTCCGGTGACAGATCGCTGACGGCCTGGTTCATTCGCAACCCTGTCGCAGCCAATCTCCTAATGATTGTGCTGCTTGTTGGCGGCGGACTGATGGCGCTGTCGGCGCGGTTCGAGGTATTCCCAACGATCTCTCCGGGAATTGTTCAGGTTACCGTTCCCTATCCGGGCGCAACGCCTGTGGAGGTGGAGGAGGGCATCACGCGCCGCGTCGAAGAAGCCCTGCTGGGCATCGATGGGGTGAAGCGCGTCACATCCAGCGCTGCGGAGAATGTCGGATCTATCACGATTGAGGCTGCAGACTTTGTCGATCTCCGGAGACTGAAGGATGACGCTGAGGCGGCAGTCGACCGCATCAGCCAGTTTCCTCCGGAAAATGCCGAGCAGCCGGTCGTTGTGGTGCCCGAACCCACGGGCGGCGTTGTTACTCTGGCGGTTGTCGGCGATCTGCCGCCGCTAGATCTCAAGAAGGCGGCCGAGCAGATCGAACGCGACCTCTTGTCGACGCCGGGCGTGACGCTGGTTTCGCTTACAGGCGATCGCGACTATGAAATCTCGATTGAAGTGAGTGAGCAGGCGCTGCGAGAGTACGGCCTCACCTTCTCTGAGGTCGCATCCGCCGTTCGGGCGGGCTCGCTGAATCTCGCTGCGGGTTCGATCGTGACAGAGGGCGGAGAAATCCTGCTCAGAACGAATGAGCGTCGCCAGACGGGTGAAGCCTTCGAAAGCATTCAGGTGCGAACGCAGAATAGTGGTGCAATCCTGCGGGTTTCGGATGTCGCCACGGTGCAGGACGGGTTTGCGCGCAGCCGGGTGCGGAGCACCTATAATGGCTCGCCGGCGATCTTTGTTGAAGTGTCGCGCGCCCGAGGCGAAGACGTGCTGGCGGTGAAGCGCGCCGTCGATGAGTTTCTCGGGGGCTACACGCCGCCGGTCGGCGTCCAGGTATTGGAGTTCCGTGACCAGACGCTGGTGCTGAGTGAGCGCGTCAATCTTCTGCTGCGCAATGCGTTGTTTGGCTTCGCGCTCGTCTTCTTCTTTCTAGTGCTCATGCTGGATCTTAAGCTCGCGTTCTGGATCTGCATGGGCATCACGACAGCGTTCCTTGGCGGGTTTCTCTTGTTCGGATCCATCGGGGTCACGCTGTCGATGATTTCGCTCTTTGGTCTCATCGTCGTGTTGGGGCTGGTTGTCGACGATGCCGTGGTGATCGGCGAAAACATCGACGCTGAGCGCAGCACCACGAGCAGCGATACCGACGCAGCCATACGTGGCGTTGGTGGGGTAAAGGCGCCTGTCGCGGTTGGTGTGGCGACGACAATCTTCGCGTTCGCCCCACTGCTGGTGACTGGCGGCACCTTCGCGGAAATATCCCGGGCCATTCCGCTGGTCGTGATCAGTATTCTGATCATCTCGCTGATCGAGGCGTTCTTCATTCTCCCGTCACACCTGAGCCATGGCGGGGCCTGGTCACGGGGGCTGATGAAGCGGATCCAGGACCGGATCAGCGGATCATTTGCGTGGTTCTCCGACAATCTTGTGCAGCCCTCGGTCCGGACGGCGGCGAGGTGGCGCTATGTGACGCTGGGCGTCGCGGCGGCTTTCTTCATCTTCTGCGTGTCGCTTGTTGCGAACGGCAATGTGCGGTTCATCTTCTTTCCGTTCATTGAAGGGAATGAGGTGTCCGCCTCGGTCTCGTTTCCCGCCGGCGCGCCCTATGAGCGCACAGTTAATGCAGTCGAGCGCCTGGAACGGGCGGCGCTGGGGATCGCCGGAGAGATCGAAGAGGCCACTGGGCGTGAGATTATCGTTTCGATCGTAGCGACAGCGGGCGGTCGCGCTTCACGGGGCGGGGGGCCGGGCGGCCAGAGCTCCTTCTCGACGGCCGAGAATATCGGCCAGGTGGAGGTTGAACTCGCGCCGTTCGGTCAACGATCGATCTCGGCTGCGGAGTTCGAGCGGCGTTGGAGAGAGGCTGCAGGTCAGGTCGAGGGCGTAGAGCGCTTGACGTTCAACGCCGCCATTGGCGGCTTTGGGGCCGACATCGCCTACGAGCTGACGCACTCGGAAGAAGCACAGTTGTTGGCGGCGACCGATGACCTGAAGAGGATGGTCGCAGACATCGAGGGTGTCTCGGAGATTGAAGACAGCTTTGACCTCGGGAAGGTGCAGTTTGTCTTTGAGCTCAATGAAGTCGGGCAGGCGGCTGGCATCACCTCAGCCGAGATTGCGCGACAGCTCAGGCAAGCGTTCTTCGGCGAGGAGGTGCAGCGCATTCAGCGGGGACGAGAGGAGGTCAGGGTCTATGTGCGGTATCCTGACTATCTGAGAGAAACCCTGTCGGCGCTGAACCAGTTCCGGGTCCGGTTGCCGGATGGTTCCGAAGCGCCTCTCCCAACGGTCGCAGAGATTGAGGAGAGCCGCGCCTACTCGTCGATCGAGCGCGTAGACGGCAGGCGCGTGGTGAGCGTCACAGCTGATGTGGATGAGGCGATCTCGACGTCGGGCGTCGCCAACGAACGGATCGTGGCGGAAATCCTGCCGCAGCTGGAAGCGCGTTACCCGGGGCTGCGCTGGACCCAGGCCGGCGCGGCGCGCGAACAGAACGAGGACTTTGCGAGCCTCACGCGGGGCGCGTTGATCGCCCTTCTGGTGATCTATGCGATGCTGGCGACGCAGTTCCGGTCGTATCTGCAGCCGATCGCGATCATGGTTTCCATCCCTTTAGG
>JACLAD010003263.1_pt1 | contig 11439 bp, 8 predicted proteins | sample 8027901 | NCBI WGS metagenome assembly JACLAD01 (sample SAMN15725071, study PRJNA655200) | protist metagenome | isolation source: fluorescence activated cell sorting (FACS) single amplified genomes of... | place: Spain: Blaines Bay Microbial Observatory, Mediterranean Sea | collected 2016-07-05
GATATACGACGCGCCGTCATATTCTCCAACCCCGCCCCGACAGGCGGGGCGGCGTGCTAGAGAGCGTCATGCACTTCGGGCTTCGGAACTGATTCGTGTCCCCCCCCTCGTCCTGAGCGGAGTCGGCCGCGAAGGGACGGCGCAGCCAATGGCCTCCGACGCGCGGCGGACGAGCTCGGCAGTCGTGGTGAGGCGTCGAGATGGCTGCGCCATCCCTTCGGGGTCCCTCGATAAGCTGGCTGTGCCTTCGCTACGCGGTCGGGATGACGGTGTAGCGACGCGCAAAGTCCATGACACACTCTAGGCGGCCGCCGGCTCCCCGACCGGCACCCGCTGGACGACCGTGTTCCCGATTACGACGGCGTCCATCCGCGTCCGGTGGAAGCACGCGAACGCCTGCTCGGGGGTGTCGACGATGGGCTCGTTCTCGTTGAACGACGTGTTGAGCAGGATTGGCGTCCCTGTCCGCTCGGCGAACGCCGAGATGAGAGCGTGGTAGAGCGGGTTTTCGTCCGGGGCGACCGTCTGGAGCCGGCCCGACCCGTCGACGTGCGTGATGGCAGGGAGGCCGTCGCGCTTGTCGGGCTCGACAGGGTAGACCTGCTGCATGAACGGGTCGGGGGCGGGGTGGACGAAGTAGTCGTCCAGGCGCTCCTCCAGGATCGACGGCGCGAACGGCCGGAACCGCTCGCGGAACTTGATCTTGAGGTTGATGAGGTCGCGCATGTCGGCGCGGCTGGGGTCGGCGAGGATCGAGCGGTTGCCGAGCGCGCGGCTCCCCCACTCCATCCGGCCCTGGAACCACCCGATCACGTTGCCGTCGGCGAGGAGGTCGGCCGTGGCCTCGATCGTCTCCTCGGGCGTCGCGTAGACGGTGGCCGTGTAGTGCCAGTCGTCGTCCTCGCGGCCCGGGACCGTCGCGTCGAGGATGGCCTCGACGTCGGCGTCGGGGTACTCGGTCCCCCAGTAGGCGTGCTCCATGACGAACCCGCGCGGCTTGCCGAGCTCCTGGTGCCACACCCAGAGCGCGGCGCCGAGGGCGGTCCCGTTGTCGCCGGCGGCGGGCTGGATGTAGACCTCGTCGAAGGGGGTGTTGTCGCGGATTTTCCCGTTCGCCACCGAGTTCATGCCGCACCCGCCGGCGAGGCAGAGCTTCCGCATCCCGGTCCGACCGTAGAGGCCGCGGAGGATGTGGAAGGCAGCCTCCTCGTAGACGACCTGGAGCGAGTGGGCGAGGTCCTCGTGGCGCTCCGTGAGCTCCTCGTCCGGCTCTCGGGCGGGGCCGAGCACGTCGCACATCTTGTCTGCGTAGACGCGGCCGAGCGTGGGGTAGCCCTCGTCCCACTCCATCTCGACGCCGTCGGACCAGTGGCGGAAGTAGTCGAGGTTGAGCTCGAACGTCCCGCCGGGCACCAGGTTGACCAGCTTGCGGACCTCGTCGACGCGCGTGGGGCGGCCGTAGGGCGCGAGCCCCATCACCTTGAACTCGTCGCCGTAGTGGAGGAACCCGAGGTGCTGGGTCACGGCCGTGTAGAGCATCCCGAGCGAGTGCGGGAAGTACGTCCGGTCGATGACGTCGAGCCGGTTGCCGCGCCCCTCGGCGAGCGACGTCGAAACGAAGTCGCCGAACCCGTCGATGGCGGCGACGGCGGCCTCCTCGAACGGCGAGCAGAAAAAGGCGCTCGCGAGGTGGGCGGGGTGGTGCTCGACGTTGTGGATCGTCGGGAGCGCCGACTTCGGGACGCCGAGCGCCTCGGCGAGCGGCCCCTCGACGTCGCGGACGGCCCGCTGGTTCTTGAGCCGGTCGAGGACCAGCTTGAGGGCCGGCCGCTTCTTCAGCGTGAAGAGCGCCTTCTGCGGGAGGTTCGCCTTCGGGTCGCGGCTGATGGCGATGTGCGTGACCTGGTTCCCCGCGATCCCGGCCATCTCCAGACACCGCTGGATCGACTGAGTCGGGAAGCCGGCGTAGTGCTTGATGCGCGTGAACCGCTCCTCTTCGAGGGCGGCCACGACAGCGCCGTCGCGTAGGAGGACGGCGGAGACGTCGCCGTGGTAGGCGTTGATGCCGAGGACGTACATAGATAGGTCAGGGAGTGGCGTCCGCGGTGCGGACGGGGGGCGGGGCGGCCGGGACATCGTCCGGGGCCGGTTCGAACAAGTGGAGGGCGAGGAGGACCTCGGCGTAGGCCCGCTGGAGCGCGTACTGCCACCCCGCCCGCCCGTCGAGCGCCCCGCCCTTGACGACGAGCGCGTACAGCGGGGCGAGAACGGGGGCGAGGACGCCCTTCAGACGCAGCCGGTCGTTCCGGCCGAGTTCCGAGGGCGGGCTGGAGCGGAGCTTCCGGGCCTCCTGCGCTGCGTACCGACGCTGAGCGTCGAGCCAGGCCGAGAGCGGCTTCCGGTCGTCGTGCTGGATCGGGTGCCGGAGCGGGCGGACCTCGCCATCGACCTCGACGCGGTGGGCGTGGCCGTCCTGGTGGTAGGTCGCCCGGGCGGTCCGGTAGAGGACGGTCCGCGGCGGGTAGAGCGTCCCCCGGAGCGGGCGACCGCCGACGAGGTACACGAACGGCGCCTCGTACCCAGCGACCTCGGGGGTCGGGGGAAGCGCGGCGATCTCGTCGACAATAGCGGGCGTGAGGACGTAGTCGGCGTCGAGCGACAGCGTCCACTCGGTCTCGACCAGGCTCAGCCCGTAGTTGCACTGCCCGGCAAACGAGTCGAACGTCCGCTGGTGGACGTCGGCGTTCGGGTAGGCCCGGGCGATCTCCAGCGTCCGGTCGATACTGTAGCTGTCGAGCACGACGACCCGGTCCGCCCACGTCAGGCGATTGAGGACGCGGCCGATGTTGGCCTCCTCGTTGTAGGTCAGGACGAGGGCAGTGACGCCGCCGGCGAGCATGGGTCGGTAGGTGGTAGAAGGCAAGCTACGGGCGGGGCGGCAGGCGGCCCGTGGAGGACGCGCTACGCGGCGGGACCGTCGCGTGAACGACTCCACCGAAGGGTCGGGCCAGAACGGCCGCGACGCGGTTCACCCCGCTCGGACGGCACGCCGCGGCGACGCCTCCGCGCCGAGACGGGCGTCACTCCCAATCGTTGGATTGACGCGCTATGCTCCGCCCCGCCCGGACGGCTCCTACGGGGTCCCCTCTCCCTTAGGGAGAGGGACACCGCGCAGCGACGGCACAGCCAGGGTGAGGGGGCGGGGAGGGCACGAGGGGGCGGGGTGGCACAAGAACTCTCAGAACAGGTATCACTCGACGACGGACGCGGGCCGGGGTCCGTCCCCGAGGAGCCAGCAGTACAGCGCGAGGTGCTCGGCGCCCGAGCGCGCCCACGAGAGCCGGGCCCGCGCGTAGCTCCGGCCCCGCTCACCCATCGCGCGGAGCGTCTCGGGCGCGGCGGCCGTCGCCTCCCGGAGCGCCGCGGCGAGGCCGTCGGCCCCGACCTCGACCCACCACCCGCACCGCTCGGTCTCGAGCGCCCCCCATGGGGTCGCCCGTGTCGTGATCACGGGGAGCCCGGCCCCCAACGCTTCGGCCACGACGATCCCGAAGTTCTCGCTGTGGGACGGGAGCACGAACAGGTCGGCGGCGCCGTAGATCTCCCACTTGGCATCGTCCTCGACCGGGCCGGCGAACGAGACGATCCTGCCCACGTCGAGCGCGTGCACCTGGCGTTCGACCTCCGCCCGGTGCCCGCCCTCGTCGGGGCCGGCAATCACGAGCCGCCACCCCTCCGGCCGGACCCGTCCCCACGCCGCGATGAGGTCGGGGAGGCCCTTGATGGGGTGGATGCGCGAGAGGAACAGGGCCGTCCGCGGCCCTTCGCTAGCGCGCCGTCCGGGCGGGGTGGGCGGCACGTCTACCCCATGCGGGATGACGGCGACCGGCTGCCGGAGCCCCATCCGCCGGACGTCGGCGGCCTCGGCCGAGGACGTGGTTTGGAAGGCGGCGACCGACAAGAGCGCACGGCGTTGGTACAGGTGCCACGCTGCGCGCTTCTTCCACCGGCTCGCGCGCATCGAGCGCTCGGAGAGCATTCCCTTCGGGCTAACGACGAGCGGCGCCCCCTCGGAGTGAGCGACCATACCGGCCGCCCGATTCGCCGGCAACCACAGCCCGTGATCGTGGACGACGGCCCCGCCCTGCCCTCCGACCGCCTCTCGGACGGCCCGACCGAACGGGGAACCCGCCCCGCTCCAGAACCCACCCCGCTGCCCCTGACTGGCCACACGCAGGTCCACGCCGTCACGGGCGGGGTGGACGACGCCCTCCGACCCGCCCGGCCGCGACGTAACGACCGAGACGGAGGCGCCCGCCCTGTCGAGGGCGTCGGCAACACGGACCACGCTCCGGCTCGGCCCCCCCGTGGGCTGCCCGGAGGTCACCGACCGTATGAACGACGCGGACGGCTACGGACGGGTCCCTCACGAAGGACAGCACGACGGCGACGGCGGTACGCCCAGCGCCTCCAGCCACTGCGTCTGAAAAGACGCCTCGTCGCTTCCCAACACGCTGAGCGAAGCCTGTGCAGCGTCCCTGGCCTCTGCTAGAGCGCTGTCCGAGAGGGAGAGGTAGTGCTCAAGGCCGGCCGCGAGTGCCTCTCCAGTGCAGGCCTCACACACGACGCCGTCGCGCCCCTCTTCGACCACAAGCTCGGGGAGGCCGCCATCGGGGAACACGACCGACGGGACGCCGGCCTGCTTCGCCTCTAGCACCACGTTGCCCAGCGCCTCTTGGCACACCGACGGGCACACGTGCACGTCTGCAGCGGCGAACAGCCCGGGAACGTCCTCGACATACCCGAGAAACCGGACGCGCTCTGTGAGCCTGGCCCCGAGTGCTTGCGCGGCGAGGCGGTGCCCGTAGTTGGCCGAGGCACGACCGGCTATGAGGACTTGGAGGGCGGGGTGGCGGTCGACGAGCATTCGTGCCGCTTCGAGGAGCAGGTGGACGCCCTTGTGCTCGGACACCTGCCCGAGGTAGAGCACCGTCCGCCCCGCCCCGCCCCGCTCGACGAGAGACTCTACTAGTGGGCCCGGGGCGTCGTGTGGCGGGCGGCGGGGCGGCGCGCTGAGCACGACCCGGACCTTCTCGCGCGGGACGCCGGAGTCGACTGCCGCCTCGGCCACGAACCGCGAGATGCACACGAACCGCCACACGAGGGGAACAATCGCCCTCCGCCACAGGGTGCCATAGAACGAATGGAGGGTTGGGACATCACCCAGCCGGAACACGACGGGCACTCCGAGAAGCCGGAGCGCCGGTAACACGCTGAGCACGTAGTGGGGGTTGGCGACGTGGATGTGGGTCGGCCGGTAACTCCGCGCGATCCGCCAGAGGGAACGGCTTGCACCAAACAAGCGGCGGACGTTCGCCAATGCCGCCCGGATCGTCATACCGCGGCGGAAGTGGTAGGCGTATGCGAGTGGCGTCCAGCGTAGCCCCAGGCGATCGAGGTATGGCTCAATCTGTTGCCTTCCCCACCCAGCGTGCGTTACGAATAGGGCATCCACGCCGGTGGCTTGAAGTGACCGGTAGACCTCAATGTTGCCGCGCTCCTGGCCGTTCAACGCAGCGTTACCGAGGACCACGAGGACACGGGCGCGCGGATTGACTGAGGCCGCTACGCCCATGTCCGTCGAACCGGGAGCGTGTCCGGCACGTTCCCCATGTCCTCGCGGCTCTCTGCGGTCCGGAACCACGACACCATACGGGGGACGACAAGCCTGAACAGTAGCGCGAGCACGATGAACCGCATAAGGACCCCCCCGAGCAGCTTCCCCGTCGCCACCTCGAGCTGGTACGTCGAAACGAACAGGCCTACGGTGAAGGCGTACCCCACGAGTCGCAGGTCTTCCCGGCGCACGAAGAACCGGTACATGAGCCCGCGCCAGAGCCCAATGAGGAAGACGGGGACAAACATAAAGTACGGGCCGAAGTCGACATAGCTCTCGCCCATGTAGCCCAGGCTAATCGACGTCCCTGACTCCTCGCCGGCAACGTAGAGCCCGGTGTACCGGCGGGTCACTTCAGAGTCCGAGATGATCGGAGGCTTGTCTGGGAAGAAGATCCGCGGCGTCAGAATGTGACGGACGGCCGCGCCCCACTGGGCCCCGCCCTCGTGCGGGATGACGTCCGGGACGTATTCGAGGGTGTAGCCAAAGAAGTCGACGTAAGTCAGCCTCTCGGCGAGCGGCTCGAACCCGGCGACGATGTCCTCGCGGTCGAGGCTCGCGACGAGGTCGTAAAGCAGCGCGACCTGAGCGCCCTGATCAATGACAGCCCCTTGGGTGCTCTCGTCACCACCCGAGATGATCCGTCGGAAATCAGGCTTGACGACCTGCCAAGCCGACCCGACAACGACGAGTGCTACGAGTACCGCCGCCCCGCCCGCAGCTGTTGCCACCGTGACCCGGCTTCGCGCGGCGAAGAACGTCACGACGGTCATGAACAAGACTTCCTTGAACCCAGAGAAGAAACCAATCCCAGAGATGAACTCGATTCCAAACGCTGCCGCTAGGTACGAGTACCCCTCACGCCGGACGAGGACGAGGTACCCCACGAGGAAGTAGGCCGCCCACTTAAGGTGGACAACGCTGGCCAGGATCTGTCGAAAGCCGCTCATCCTCCCGACGGTCCCGTACAAGGCCGTCACCCCGAAGGTGATTATGATGTACGCCCAGAACATACGGGGCAACGAGAACGCTTCGGCACGCCGCAGCAGAGATGCGCGGTCGGGCCGGTCCATCGTATGAATTGCGAGCCGAGCCCCGACAGCGAGAATGAGGACTCCGATCAGACTTAGCCACGAGGCTGCCTCCACGTTCGTGAACTGGCCGTACTGGACGTACAGGATGAGGTCGGAGACATCGGCGCCCACAACGTTGGCGTGAAACACCTTGGCCGTTGCTTGTAACCACTGGAATCCGACGACAAACGCAAGGATGGGAGGCTCGCCGGGTCGCCACGGGAGCGCGATGACGAATGGGAGAACGGCGAGAGACGCCGCCGTCAGGAGCGGGTTCGGCGTGGCGAGCCCGACCAGCGAGAACGCGAGGAGCCCGCCGATCACCGACGTGGGAAGCCCCAGCGTTGTCTCCCCGCTGATTTCGGCGGCAAGCGGGGCGGGGCGGGTGAGGGCGGGGGCCAGCGGCATAGGTCGAAGCTAGGCGTTAGCGTAAACGTCGGCCCAGGCCCGGACGAACGCCTCGCGGGTAATCCCCAGTGTCTTGAGCGATGCCCGGGCCGCCCCGCCCGCCTCTGCGAGTTGACCGTCGGTCATGTCGAGGTAGTGGCGGAGCCCGTCGGCGAGGGCGTCGGCTGACTTAGATCGGCACACGACGGCGTCGCGGCCGTCCTCGACGGCGAGTTCGGGGAGTCCGCCCGACGGGAACACGACCGACGGAACCCCGGCCCGTTTCGCCTCCGGGACGACGTTCGAGAGCGGCTCCGCCCACACCGACGGGGCCGTGTGGACATCCGCGAGGGCGAGGAGGCCACCGACGTCCTCGATGTGGCCGAGGAACCGGATGCGGTCGGCCAGCCCGGTCTCGTGCACCGACGCAATGAGCGTGTCGGCGAACGGGTTTCTCCAACTGTAGTCGCCGGCCAAGAGGAACCGGACGCCGCCCCGCTCGCGACAGATCGCGGTCGCGGCCTCGACGAGAAGGTCGACGCCCTTGTCCGCCGAGATCTGGCCGAGGTAGACGACGGTCCGCCCGTCGTACGGGACGCGGAGGTCGTCGGGCAGGTCGGACTCGTCGAGAGGGGGCCGCTCGGGGGGGTAATTGTAGATGACGCGAACCTTCTCTGGTGGCACGCCGGCCTCAAGGAGCCGACCTCGAATGAACTCGGAGATGGCAACGAACTGATTCGCTCGCCGGCCAAGGACCCACCGCCACATGAACCGGAAGATGGCTCGGTGTGTCCGAGGCTCGTCACCGACGCGGTAGACGATGGGAACGCCGAGGAGCGCGAACGACGGCAGTAAGTCGGTCGCGTAGGTCTCGTTCATCGTGTGGATGTGCGTCGGGCGGTACGCACGGGCTGCGCGGAGAAAGTCGCGGTTGCTGTCGACCCCTCTGCGGAGCCGGCCTCTGAGCCACCGCAGCCCCTTCCCCCTCACCCACCGACCCGGGTAGTACACGCCCGTCCATGTCATCCCGAGGTCGTCGAGCGCGGGCTGGACCGCCTCATGCCCGTACTTCGCGTTCGTCGCGAACAAGGCGTCGACGCCCACATCGCGGAGGGCGTGAAAGACCTGGATGTTGCCACGCTCCTGACCAAAGAGCGGGATGCCCCCCATCGTCACCAGCACCCGCGTCCCGTCGAGGTCGCGGACACCCGCTGTCACATCGTCCTCGAGGCGCCCCGGCTTGTGGGGCGGGGTGGGCACGAATGCTGGGGGCGTCATACAGCGGGGGTGCGGCGGGCGGAGACAGACCGGACGGCCTCCAGGGTCCCTTCGACGGCGCGCTCGAGAGAGTACGTCGTCGTCTTTCGGTCGAGCGCTCGCCGCGTAGCGGGGTCTCCGACGAGGGGCAAGAGCCGTTCCAACGCCCCAGCGAGACTGTCCGCCCCGGTTGGATAGACTGTCCCCGTGACGCCCTCCTCGACGAGGTCCAGCGCGCAGCCCACGCCGTCCGAGACGGCGACGGGTAGCCCGCACGCCATCGCCTCGTTGACCACGAGCCCCCACGTTTCGGTCTCTGACGGAAGGGCGAGCGCGTCGGCGAGCGCGTAAGCGCCCGGCATCTCGGACTGATTGAGGAAGCCGGCCAGTCGGACCGGCGCGCCGGTCTGGTCGATTGCCGCCTCGACCTGCGGCCGGAGCGGACCGTCCCCAACCATGACGCCCTCCACCCCGCCCTCGCGCTGGGCGAGCGCTGCGACAGCCTCGACGAAATCGAGAGGCCTCTTAACGTCGATGAACTTGCCAGCGAACAGGACCGCCCGGGCGTCAGGGGCGACGCCGTAGCGCGCGCGGAGGGCGGGCCGGTCGGCCGCCGCGGCGCGCGCGCGGAAGTAGTCGGCGTCCGCGAAGTGAGGGACGAAGTGCATGCGCGCTCGGTCAGCCCCGTAGTGCAGGTAGTACGCCCGTGACTTCTCCCCGACGACGAGGTACCCGTCGAACCGGGGGATAAACGCCCGGTATCCGACCTCTTTGACGGCCCGCTTCCACCCCGCCCGCGGCGTACCCAGATGCGAGTCGCCACGGACGAGAAGCGGGGTCCCGGTCCGCCAGCACGCCGCCATCGCCTGCCAGAAGCTCCGGGCGTGCCACCCGTTGACGAGGAAGGCATCGAACCGCTCAGCGCGGATGACGTCAGCGATCTCCGGCGTGTCGCACCCGGCGAACGAGTCGGTACCTGGATGACGGGCGCGGTTCGCGAGGAATGTGTGTGGGTAGCCTCTCAGGAGGTCGACGTCCCACTCGAACGCGACCCCAAACCCTGCGTCGGCCTGGCCCTGAGCCGTCTGCAGATGGCCGAAGTAAACGCGAAGGTCCAGCTCGGCGGCGAGCGCTCGGTAGAGCGGCGCGTGATACTGGATCGGGTGGGTGGCGAGGACGCCGAGCTTCATCGGACGGAGGTGTTGAGATAAGGCTACGGCTCGCCCGTCGTCGAGTGCGTCAGGAAACGACGTGGTGCCGCCCCCCCTTTACACACCCCCAGCCGCCCCGCCCCTCGCGAGGATCAGGTCGAAGAACTCGGCCTGCCGGCGCGTCATCTCGCGGGCCGTGAATGGCTCGGCCGCCGCCCAGTCCGTGTCTGGCGTCTTGGGGAGGTCCTGAAGGAGGGTGCCCCACGCCGCTCGGAGTCGGCCGACGTAGGCCGTGTTCGGGGTGGGGTTGAATGGGACAGCCTGCCCCGCCCCGGTTGCTGCGAGCGCCGGGACGAGCCGGCTCTCCGCGTGGAACGGTGCTAGGATCGGGCGCCGGGCGAACACGTAAGGGTACAGCTTCGACGCCACGTAGTCCGGGTCCGTGGTCCCTATGAGGAGGAGGAAGTCGGCCTCCTGCTGGAGCCTCAGAGCCGTGAGGTAGGGGACACGCTGGACCCGCTCGACTACGCGGTCGGCGAGCCCGTACCGTTCGGCCACGGGGAGCACAGACGGCTGAGCCTCACCGGAGGGGTCGTAGCTCGTCCCAACGAAGTGAAGTCGGACCGGGGCAAACCGCTCGGGGTCAGCGTCGAGGCCCTGCCGGAGTGCTCCAAACACCGCGTCGAGCACGGGGAGCATCGGGCGGTTGACGACACCAGTGTAGACGCCCCGAATCTCGCCCGCCGCGCGGGCGGGGAGGCCCGCGTCGGAGCCCGGGAGGGCGGCGGCAGCCTCGTAGTCCCGGGCACTAACGCCGAACGGGATCACCGTCGTCGCCTCGGGGGCGATCGTCGGGTACCGCTCCGTCAGCGTGTCGTTGTACGCCTGGGTCACCGATATCACCCCGTCAACGCCCCGGAGGGCAACGGGCTCAAGCCTTTTATCGAGCCGGTACGAGAACCAGAACTTCGGGGGCTGCTCGCTCTTCGGACGTCCGACGTAGTAGTCCGAGTACCACGGGTCTTGCATGTCGACGACGTAGGGGATCCCAAACCGTCGCTTCCAGACCGGCCCGAGGGCCAGGACGGGAAACGCAGTCGTCGAGAAGTACACGAGGTCGACGTCGCCCCGAGCGAGGCGAGCGTTTCCGGCGCGGAGATAGGCAGGGAGCGATCGGAGCGCGACGCTTCCGAGCCCCACCTTACGCGTCCACCGGGCGTCGAGCGCCTCGACGTGCTCGACCTCGACGTCGTCCGGAACCGTCGCGAGCAAAGCGGGATCCTTCGGTCCCTCGACCCTCTCCGGATCGACCGCGAGCACGACCGGGTCCCACCCGAACTCGCGGAAGTGCGGGAGGCTCTGCCGTACGCGGTGCATGTCCGGCGCGTTGACCGGCGGGAAGTGCGGCGAGATGATGAGGACGCGCTTCACCGCCCCGCTCCCGCTGCGACGGCGGTCCGGGTTTGGGCGGGTGGAGCGGGCTCCGCGAGCGCCGCCTCGACTGAGGCCACGAGGACTGGCGCCTGCCGCTCCCAGCAGAACCGCTCGCGTGCCGCCTTCAGCGCCGCTCCCTTCGCTCGTTCCAGGGCGCCCGGCGCCCCGAGCAGTCCGTTGAGCCGGTCGGCCAGGGCCGCGGCGTCGCCCGTCTCGCATAGGGCGACGGCCTCGGGGGCCGCAGCGGCTACCTCACGTTGGCCCGCCGTCTCGGAGGCGACCACGGCGAGCCCGCCGACGAGGTAGTGGAGGATCTTGTTCGTGACCGTGAGGTCGCGGCTGTCCGGCGCCGTGTCTTCGAGAGCGATCCCGATGTCGTGCTCGGCGATCCGGCTTAGGAGGTCGCCCGGGGGGACGAGACCGTGCAGCACGAGCCGGTGCCCGGATGCGTCGGGGAACG
>JACLAD010011357.1_pt1 | contig 11437 bp, 5 predicted proteins | sample 8027901 | NCBI WGS metagenome assembly JACLAD01 (sample SAMN15725071, study PRJNA655200) | protist metagenome | isolation source: fluorescence activated cell sorting (FACS) single amplified genomes of... | place: Spain: Blaines Bay Microbial Observatory, Mediterranean Sea | collected 2016-07-05
CGGAAACCGTAGGTGAGGAACGAGATGACGTGCATCCAGTTCCAGTACACTGGGATGTCGTCGGGGGGAATCATGTAACCGCACATGAGCATAAACAGGACAAACGTAACTGAAAAAAGAAAAGGAAATAAGGATGTGAGCTACCGAAAATTAAAAAAAAATTGATAAAATTAAAAAAGCGGGTGTACCTGGCAGGAAGGCCTGGGCTGTGGTTTCGTTAGGTGCCAGGCTGCAGATGAAGAGCGCCCACGTGTGTGAGCACATGACCATGAGCAAGATGCACCCATACATGAACCAGAACCGCTCGCCCCCGGCGCCTCCGTTCAAACCCGCCATAGGGTATGCAATCAGCATGAATATCAAAAGCTCAATGAGGTGAAACGGTAGCCCTATCAGCTGTTGCGCAATGTAGTAAGCTGATCCATGATAGTAACCCGCGGCTTCTTGCGCGAAATAAACGCGTTTTTTATGCATCATGTCTGGGACGTCCTCCATCACCCCAAATACAAATTGCATCATCAGAATGAAAATCAGCCCCACACGGGCGTCGGCAGCAGACTGATTGTCGTCGAGGTTCAAAAACACAGTCCCTAGAATCAGTGCTACAAGAACCTTTTGGAAAATTTTACCAAAAAGAGTCGTTTTGTCCCGCATTCGGACAATCCACTCGCGTTTCAAGCACTGGTATGTCTGGAACCAGAGCGGCGTCGCGAACTTGCCCATGTCAAACGTCTTTTCCCACGGCATTTTCTCCTCAAAATCCGCCCACAGTTTTTGTCCGAGCGCCATGTAGTACTCGCTGTGCTTGTACGCTTTGATAAGATACATGAACCCAACCTCACGTTCATTCGCTCCGGTCGTAATCAATTTACCATCGTCATCTTTAACGTCTGCACTGGTTTCGGCTTTGGAGTCGGCTGTTTCATCGCCAGCTGCCGCTTTTCGCTCAAGCCGGATCCCAGATATGTGAATATCGGATGGATTTTTGGCGGGAAGGTGTATCTTTCCACCGGTCGGTCCAGTTTCGCCGTCCTCGTCGACGCCACCGCGTGTGGTATCGCCCAGAGCCACGGTAGACTCCTCAGCGGTCAACGCAAACACATCCATAGACTGTGTCCTCTCGCCATGGGTCGGCGGAGGTGTGCTCGTCAATGGCTGTTTGGCGTCACGACCAGCTGATTGACCCCCGTCGCGGCGCCCAGCACTTGGCCATATAGCGGATCGGCCCTTTGGTTTGGGCGTTGTTCGGTTGGGCTCTGATGCTCGCGCAGATGGACCAGGTCCTTCATGTCGATTCTCGAGCGCTTCACGCAGCGCGTCGATTTCGGCTGGGTTTGAGCGTGATGCATAGAGCGAAGGTCGGCGTTTTGGGATGCTATCTTTGTCTCGATCGACGCTATCGCCCCCAACACCACTGTCTTTTGTGCCCGATCCGCCACGCAGAAACTCCATTGCACCACTCCGTTTTTCGTCGCTACGAAGCGGCGGAGTCGCGCCGCGACCCGACACTTTTTTCTCTTCCGTCGTCTTTTTGCGGTCCTGGATTTGCTCTGAGATTGTCAAGACAACGCTACGACCAAGCCTTGAGCGATGGAACCGTACTGGGTTGTAACTGATTTCTGCGAGGAAATCAGGAACGCTTTTATTTGGCGGTTTCACAAATCCATGCGAATCGAGGAAATGCAGAACTGGATAGCCCCCCCGCTCGTCTCGGAGCGGGCCAAAAAACATAGAACGACCTTTGCTCATTAGTAGTAACATGTCAAAGAGGTTTAGGAGCTGTGGTGATGGCTGCACCAGCGATATCATGTAAGCGCGTCCAGACACAGTGTCTGACCGCGACACCATCGCCATCTGATGAACTAGTTCGAATGCAGTCGTCGAGTCGAGTCCATTGGTTAGTAAGTCGGCTAGTACGATGGAATGACCCGCGACGTATTCAGTAGCGATGCTAACGCGTCGCTTCTGCCCGCCTGAGATCCCACGGTGCGTCGCGTCGCCAACAATGGTACTAGCTGTCACACCGCCAAGCCCCAGAAACTTCAAAATTAACTCCACTAGCCACTTTAGGTATATGTCGGCGATATTACCCACTCGCATACGCGCCGACATGCGCAGTGTCTCTCGAACTGTCAGCGTTGGGTAGTGCAGGTCGTCTTTGGGAATGTACCCAACGTGTTGCCCGTAGCTCACGTCGACAGGCTGACCGTCGAGCAAAATCTCACCCGACACAATCGCTTCAGCCGAGTGTCGACCTGCCAGCGTCTTCATGAGCGTGGTGATGCCGGCGTCCGGCGCGCCGAGGACGCACGTCATGGTGTTTCGCGCGACAAACCCCGACACGCCCGACAGGAACGTGTCTTGGCCCTTTCGATAGCACAGGTTTCGGAACGTGAGGTCCGATTTGAGCCGCTCTTCGCGCGCTCGAAACACCTCTTGGCTTTTGCGAATCAGCATGGGGATGTGATCATCTTGCACCGCCGCCAGCAGCTGCGCGATCTGAATGTCGTCCATCATCGGGAGGATGCGAAAGTCGAGCGGAGTGTCCGGATCGAGGAGCTTTTCGACGATCCACCGGTGTTGTTCGCGTAGCATGGGTTCAGTGGTCAAAGGCTTGCGAACGTGCATCGTAATCTCCACATCACTCGCCGATTTCAGCTCAATCCTGTGTTTTTTCTTGTCTTGGCCATTTGAACCCGAGGGCGCAACGAGCCGCTCCATTGGCTCGTCGCCTTGACCTTCATCTTTAGCTTCTCGTGCCGATTCCGGCCCCGTTGAGCTACTTCCTCCGGAACCTTCGTTCTCGTCACCATCCTTGGCCTCGTCTGCCGATTTTGCCTTGCTCTCCGCGGACACGGGTAGCATTTCGATCGTAGCAATGTCGTCGTTCGACGCCGGGTCGGCCATGGCTTGGATATTTGAACGGGCACTTCGTTTTGAACGAGGCAGCCTCGATTTGTGAAACCGTCAAGTACTATTCTAATAGATTGTGCCAGGGGATCTCTACCAATGTCTGCGGTGCTTTGGGTGTGACGCATTGGAGGGTGAACGTGTGTCGGTGTGCTTTTGTGTCCAAATCCAGCAGTGTGTCTGCACTTTAAATCCGATGTTCATGCTTGTAACTCTTACCTAATTGTGATAAAAAAATATATGCTGATAGTGCTCTTACACATATACTTAACATTTGTGAGCCTTCTCTTTTGTCTGAAGGACACTGAGTTGCAGCGACTGGGGCGTTCGTTGCCTACCTACACGGACGAGGACCGAGTCACCGCACTTTCCACAACTCAATCAAAGTCCTCATCCTCGTCTTCCGAGTCGTCATCCTCTGCAACGGTACCTCCAAACATCTGTTTGATCTCCTTCTTTGTGGAAAAAGAGCTCGAAGGTGTGACCCCGCTCAGTTTGCTCCGAAACGCCTTCATCGACTGCGCATACGTGACGCGATCCGTGTCGGTAGAGTTATCGGGCAAATACTGAAAAAAATACAATTTTGAGGTGGATCTTCCATCCTTTGTCTTGAATTCGTAGTCATACACCGCGTAGCGTGGTTGAAGGTCGGGTAGCCGGGAGCAGAGCGCGTCCACCCCCGAGCCGACGGCCTTGGCGTCATCGCTCGTGAAATCGGGAATAATCTTGGCCGTTTTCGCGTCGATTGAGAATGTAGCCCACCCAAGCTTTCGCTTTCCTCTCAGTTTGACGCGGCGAAAGACCTTGATGGCCTCAGTCGAGGCCTCTGCGGCAACTGTTGTCTGCATCGATCGAATGGCGGCCGCTCCTGAGTTTTGAGGAAATCAAAGAATTATTTCCTAAAACTGATTCCCCGGGATTCTCCCACGGATAAGACCCCCCAATCCGAGCGTTCAGATAACCCCTGATCCGGGCATGGTTATGCGTGTCGCGTGGCTTCTTCTGGCCGCATCTGCAATAATATGCGCCGAGGGTAGCCCGTCTTGTGAGATAGAGCGTGTGAGTGTCGACTTTCATGCGTTCCGCAGTGCGCTGGATGCGGGGCGGAATCCCCTATTCGGTTGGGTCATTGGGTCAGGCTGTGTCGGTGCCCAGACCTCGTACCAAATTATGGTCCGGGACACGTCCGGCTCTACAGCCTGGGACAGTGGTGAGGTCAAGTCCAACGCGTCCGCAAACGTTCGCTGCGACTCGAAGCTGGAGCAAGGCACAAGATACGACGTGACCGTCAATGTCGCGTTCGAGCAAGGGTCTGCAACCAGTTCGCCCACGTCCTTTTTGACTCTTTTGGATTCGAAGCTCGAAACGGCGGCACCCATGTGGAGCTCCGACGCTTCAGCCATGTACGTTCTGTTCCGTCGGGATTTGCCGCCTGCTGGGACGGCGGAGACGTACCTTTCGATCTCAGCAAAGCCGCTCAGCGACACGAAGCTGCCGCACGGGGTCAACTCGAGCCACATCCTGTGCTCGTACAAGCTGTGGGTCAATGGGGTACCTCTCGGGGTCGGCCCAGGCCGGAAGGTCGGTGGCGCCATCAGCGTGGACACGTACAACCTGACTGAGCTCGTCAGCAGCGGCGAGAGTGTTATTGCGATTCAGGCGTACAACGACATTGGGGTTGGCGAGGGTGGCGTGCTTGCACTGATTCATGACGGCAAGGGCACATTTTTGGGGGGTAATGCGGGCGCGTGGACCACTTACGACGCCACTGCGGCTTTTTGCCAGCAGAGAGGGAACTGCGGGAGCATAGGCACCGGTGGCTGGTACTACCCGATCGAACACATCGATGCCAAGGCGTACCCGCAGGGATGGCGCACTGGTGGCGGGTTCCCGTCGTCGCAGTGGACTCCTGCCGTCGCGACCAAGCCGTGGGCGGATGGCGTGATCGCCCGACAGGCGCTGCCTGTCTCGATGCGCGACGTTGAGCCCGAGCGGTACATCGTCCTCGGCGACGGGCATTACATCGTCGACTTTGGTCGCAACTTTCAGGGCGGAATCAACATGACGTTTCCGGCCTCGACTGACGCGCGAAAGGTCACAGTCCGGTTCGGCGAACAGCTCAACTTTACGTGCACCGGCAGCGGCGCGAGCGACTGCGTCATCACTGGGATCATCCCCCTTACCACCGACGGGCACCGATGGGAGTCCCAATGGGCTTTGAGCGGCTCTGCTGGCGAGCGCTTCGTCAACCACGAGTACCTCGAGTTTCGATACGTTGAGTTCGTGGGCGCTCCCGACGAGCCCGTGCCAATCTCGGACGTCCATGGCTGGGCCGCCAGGTACCCTTTTGACACAAACCTCAACGAGCGCACCACGCAGCCCCGCGACCTGACCGAGACGCTTTTCGAGGCGGACGATGACGTGCTCCAGGCGGTGTGGGGGTTGGTAAATTGGACAATTGCGGCCTCTGTTCTCGACCTCAATACGGACTCCAACACGCGCCAGCGCGATGTCTGCACGCTCGACGCGTTCCTCCAGACCGTATACCAGGGCGCGGTCTTTCCGACCACCGCCTATCACAACCGCCGCCGCGTCGTTCAGTACATGTGGGAGCCCTTGGGTTACGTCAACTATTGGACAGAGTTTCTCACGTCCACGCTCTCCGGATTGTACCAGTTTACGTGGGATTACGCCGACACGAGGCTCGCTGAGCGCGTTTGGGACAGTCAGACGCCCTCCCACAAGCACTGCCCTCCGGGAAACTTTTCGCGCCGAAATTACACGCTCGATTCGTACTTTGATAGCAAAAGGTCGCTCGTGGCGGGCACACCAAAACCGCTCGTCGACTACCCCAGGACGCCACTGATGGACACCGATATACCTAATGTCGGCGTCTGCAACAACGTGTGCGTGCAGATGAATTCGCACGCGGTGACTGTGCAAGCGCAGGCCGCAGCGCTGTCGTCTTGGCTCGGGCGTACCGACGACTCAGCCTCGTACGCTAAGCGGAGCGCAGCGATCCGTTCCGCAGCCAACACGGCGTTTTCGGCAAAGCCGGACGAGTGCAACCCGGCGACGTCCGGCACGTGCTATGCCGACACGGCGGCGGCCGCCAATAATAGCGCCCAAGCGCGGCCGACGACATCTACAGCGAGCGCCATGGCTGCCGATGCACGCCTGTGCGGCTCGGCCAAGTGCACCCTGGACCTTGTCCCGTTTCTCCGCGCCCGCAACACAAGGCGTGGAGAGGCCCACGGCATGGAGCTGTCGGGGTGGATGTCCTTTTTCATGCTGCGTGGGCTCTACTCGGCCGCGGGAGAGGTCGACGAGGGAGAGATCCCGCTCGACGCCGCCGCCGATGCTGCGGAATACGCGCACAGCGTGCTTGTGAATCGCGGCATGAACTCGTGGTATGGCGGCATGATTGGCATCCAGAACGCGACGATGACTACCGAGTCGTGGATCGTCGAATTCATCCCCGGGTATACGCCAGAGGGTGGGAGCACAATGTCCCACCCATGGACAGCCGCGCCCGCAGCGCTCATCCCTCGGTACCTGATGGGCGTGCGGCCCCTGGCTCAGGGGTGGGAAACGCTTACCGTCCGCCCGATACCGTCGGGCAACCTGACCCGGGCCTCGATTCAGGTGCCCACGCCGCGTGGGACGGTCAAGCTCTCGTTTGTGCAGAGCGGGGCGGGGACCCAAGCGTGGGCGTGGGACGCCAACGTCACAGTGCCCGGCAACACGCGCGCACAGGTCTGCGCGCCTCGCTACTTGGCTCCAGAGGCTGCGAACTGCAAGGTCACGCCGCGCGCGGTCCGGCGAGGAGCATTGGTTTGCTTGGAAAATGTTATCGTGGGTGGATCATTACGCATGCAAGTCGTGTGCAATTGACGCGTCAACGATGATTTCTGCCAATCATATTTTTCGTGAGACGAATCTGAAATACTTCCTTCTACTTTCCATATCTAAAATTCTTGTTGTTTTATTCGACGGCACTTTTTGCATGTGAATGTATGTTTAATACTACTCATGACTCATTATTCATCTCTCACGTTGAATAGAGGTATAACGGGAATGAATGGGTACAGCCCCAAACGATGTTCAACTCAAAAAGAACCTTGTTCAATACATGTCGTACACGCTTGTTTGGTCAAGAAACATCAACTCTCCGTATGTAGCCAGGTTCCAGTCCTCTTTGGGGGTAACATCTTCGATCGCGTCGACAGTTTCACGGATTTCAACCATAGTTTCAAGCCGAAGCGTACGCGCAAGCTCCCCGCGTTTCTGCTCGCTTTCCTCGGCATGCACCGCCGCGAGGGCCGATTTGATCGTCTGTACGGCGGATTCACACGCTGTGCAACTCTCGCCGTCGGCGACCGGAAGCACGGACTGGTTGATCATATCAACCATGGCAAGAGCCTCCATTTCGACCGTCCCGACGTAGTGATCGATGGCGGAAGACTGGCGCGCGACGCACTCCTCTGGGGACATGACCTTGCTGCGGCCAAAGAGCTCGACGTTCTTGTCCGAGGTGATTTGGCAGATAGCTTCAACACCCGAGTCGATGCGCCACACGCCCGCGTCGGTGAGCATCTTTTGGTTGGCCTCGTCGTAATTGTCTCCGTTGAAAATGACGCGCCAGCTCTCATTGAGAGCTTCTGCGGCCACGTCGCGCGGGTTCTGGCCGGCCTCGATCTTGTCCGAGAAGCTCGCAAACGCGTCGGCCGTCAGGGTGTTGAGCACGCAGTTGACAAACGACACGTTTTGCGACGAACCCACGGCGCGAAATTCAAACCGGTGTCCACCGTACGGAAACGGCGATGTGCGGTTGCGATCCTCGGCAGGCACTTTGAGCTTTGCCAGGCACTTGACGCCCATGTCCAGATCCTTGGTCTTGGGATTGTACGAAGCTTTAGAGTCACCGCTCTTGTACTTGCTCAGATAGGCCGTCATATCATCGCCCAGGTATGTCGACATGATAGCCGGCGGGGCCTCGCACGCACCAAGGCGGAAATCGTTGCCTGGTGCCGCAATCGCCGCACGCATCAAGTCTCCATGCGCGTCGACACCGCTGACCACGGCCGCCATGACAAGCGGGAAGACATCAGCGTTGCCAGAGGCCTCCGTGACCTGTTTGGCGTTAAATATGTTGACGCCATCGAGGGTCCCAATCGACCAGTTGTTGTGCTTGCCGCTACCGTTGACGTTGTTGAATGGCTTCTCCTGGAGCAGCGCTCTCATTCCGTACTGCGCAGCTGTTTCTTCAAGGATTTGCATCACAATGATGTTTTGATCGACCTGTGTCGTGACGGGCCCAAACAACGGCGCAAATTCGTACTGATTGGGCGCAACCTCGCGGTGGCGCGTCCGCAGGGGAATGCCAATCTCGTAGCACTGTCGCTGCACCTCCTGCATGCACTGGAGTGCGGGCGTAGCGCTTGAAGGTGCCGCCATGTAGTGGTCGCACATCTCCTGCCCGCGTGGGGCGTCGCTCCCGAGCACCGTGCGCCCGGTGAACTGCAGGTCGGGGCGCTTCGCGTACGCGTCTGCTGGAACCAGAAAGAACTCTTGTTCGAGGCCGATGTTGGATTGAAGGCCTGCAACATCCCAGCCGAGGTTCGCGAGGAGTCGTCGCCCTTCACGGTCAAGCGCGTCGACGGATCTCAGCAGCGGTGTCTTTTCGTCGATGGCGTGGCCATGATAGCTCACAAGGCATGCCGGGATATAGACCGTGTCGTCGCGGAGCCAGATGCTGGACGTCGGGTCGACTTGCAGGTACCCCCCAGCCCGATGCGTCGCGCGGAGCCCGCCGTTGGGATACGATGAACCGTCTGTCTCCCCTTGCAGGAGGTGCTTGCCGCGAAGGTCCCAAACCGCGCGGCCATCGCCTGTCACGTCGAAAAACGCATTGTGAACCTGACCAGAGAGACCGTGTCGTACCCCAGAGGCGCCGAGGGGCTGAAACCAGTGACAATACGACGTCGCGCCGTGATCCACCGCCCATTGCAGCACGCCTGCTGCAACCGAGTCGGCCATGGTCTCGTCTCGAACCCAATCAGTGTTCTTGAGCGTTCCCGCAGGAAGTCCTTGCGCAGTCAGATACTGGTCCGCAACCGCACCTGAAAAGGCCTTCGTGCCGAAATTGGACAGCAACGGGTGTGTCTCGACCTCTCCCTTGTTGCTTGCCATGGTACGGGCGAACAGAAACCGTGATGCGCGGACGCTGCGCCGCGCGCTGGTGCGGGTGATTCGGGACAACATTGCTTCCCGGACTTTCGATCTTTTGAGATGTGGTGCGTGAGGGGCCGTGAAAAAGCGTCCGATCAGACTCGATTGATGGGTTTGACAACTTTGGTCTTTTTCGCTGCGCGCACAAGCCGGCAAGGCGGCTGGAGGGCCAGGGGCGCCCCGCACGCCGAAGCACAACAGCCCCAATGTCCGTCATCCTGGCGTTGGGCCCACTTCGTCCGCGTGATCAGGATCCAGCTGTCGGGACTTGCTCATCACGTGAATGGTTAATGTGCGCCGCCTCGCGTGTAGTATCTCATCTGCAGAAGCATCACCCGGCGCTGCCCATCGGGCTGTGCCGGCTCGGCCGCACAAAGCCAGTAAAGGTCATTAGCGACCTCACATTCAACCACAAGGCGATCTTGAACATGTTGGACACGCCAAGTTTGGGTTCTGGCGGCGGTGTCGACCCTGGCGCTCCCACGCCAACATGGGCCACCTATGGAAAGCAGGCGCCCGCACCCAAGCCCAAACCCCAGCGTGTTTGGCTGACCGAGGGCGCCCCGCCGTGGCTCCCTGCGGGTTGGAAATGGTGCAAATCGAAACGAACGTACGGCGCGTCCGCGGGGAGCTACGACAAGTATTTTTTGGCGCCAAATGGAAGAATGATTAGGACGAAGCAAGAAGTCCTCAAATTTGACCCAAACAAGCCACCAGGGCCCGGATCCCGCACGACATCGACATCAAGCACTGGGCGTGGCGGCGGTGGGGGCGCGAGCGCGGCTGTGGTACGCCCAGAGGATTGGGACGCGGGATGGGATGATGCTGGACAGGATGGTCGACGCACCGTCTCGGCGAGTGAGATGCTGCGCATGTTCAAAAAAATGACCGAGCAGCAGAAATTCGCGGGCAAAACGGGCACTTTTATCTTGTTCACCGACATGCAGCCGCGACATATCCTAACACCTGGCTTGGGCAGATGCGTCGCGCACGGCCTGCGCGTGACATGCCTATTCGCGACATCGGCATCATCAGCGGAGCCCGCCGTCTCCAGACGGCATTTTGGCATGTGTGGGCCGCATTTCCCGCTCGTTGTGCAGCCAGATCAGCACCCGTCTCGGCGCCTGGCGGGCGCAGACGACCTGTGCTCTGCCATATTTCCATCGCCTGATTCCTACACGCTCTCATTCGGCCATCTCGACATTCCGATAAATTTAACGCCGGACCCATTCGCCTGCGCCAGCTCGGACAGCAAAGCGTCCGTGCAGAGACGATTTTCGGTCATCGGATTCGCGCCAGACACCAGTGTCACGTGCCCACCAGTTCTGTCCGCGCATGTCGTCACGTCGCCCGCTTCGGGACACTTTTTCGCGAATTACCCAAGCCACGCCACCCCCGAAAAAGCACGCGCAGACTACCTTTACAGCGTGCTCACAGAGTCCCTCAGAAGTAGCGGCAATGTCGCCATCGTCGAGACGGCGCCGGGCGCGTACGGAGCTCTTCGTATCGCGCGAGACGACCGCAAAACACGCATTGTTTTGCTCTTGTTTCCGCCGCGGGGAGACGCACACCCGTTGCCATGGTGGCCGGGTGCCGCCCATCACATAGCCGCGCGCTCTCTACCGCCACCGCTGCCACCCGATGGGTCCAAAGACCAGACCCCACAGAGCTCCCCATGCCCATCTCCAGAGCCCAGGTCTTCCCCATCAGAAAAACGGGCTGGGCTGCCGCGAACCAGAGATGGCCGAGCCCTGAAACGCGCTCGTTCAGCGATGCCGCCGGAGCCACCGCTGAGCCTCGGTGCAGCCGCTAGTGTCTTGGCGCGGGTTCGGTCTCGCGTCACCGCCGACACAAAAGATGACCCAGTGGTTCAAGGATTGTTGTGCCGTGATTGTGCGTGGGTGGTGCGTGCTGCGGAGGTGTTTGAGTATCCCGCGCTTCGGGAAAGTGCGCTCGAAGCATTAGAGACAGCAATCAGCGCAGGAAAGGATGCAAAGGGAGCAGTCGATGCAGCTGAGCTTATGAAAGCTGTCGGAATTTTAAAGAGGGAAGCTTAATTTGTGTGTAATGCGTGTAGAAAACAGTCTAAATATTGAAGCAAATGTTTTTTTCTTTTTATAATACATGTCCAAACGGCGGCTTCGAGCACCTTTCCCAAGGCCCCGCGCGGTGTGTGGAGCTACCAACCAAGTGCTACACAAAGCTGCTCAACGCGGAAAAGAGAGGCGAAACAGCCCGCTTGAGCGCCTAGTACTTCTTCTTCTTCTTCTTCTTTTTCTTCTTTTTGGACCCGGCG
>JACLAD010008241.1_pt1 | contig 11434 bp, 11 predicted proteins | sample 8027901 | NCBI WGS metagenome assembly JACLAD01 (sample SAMN15725071, study PRJNA655200) | protist metagenome | isolation source: fluorescence activated cell sorting (FACS) single amplified genomes of... | place: Spain: Blaines Bay Microbial Observatory, Mediterranean Sea | collected 2016-07-05
TTATATTTTACTTAGTGATGGAACAGTTGAACAAGTTCCACCAGTTCAAGATATACCTTTAAAACCTGGTGATATTTCTGGAACTGGTAAAGAAAAACCATCAACTCCTATTATTACTCCAAGTAAGGATGCTCCTTATTTTGAAAATGAAATAGTCACTTTTACTGCTACTTCATATTACGAGTATGATGATGATTTAGATTATAAGTGGGAAAACTTAACTAGTGATAATAAATATAAAAAAGGTACTCATTTAATTAAAGTCACAGCCATAGCCGATGATGGAAAGAAAAGTGATACTGCGGTTTTCAACTTAGTTGTTGGTGCTGGTAATGGAGTTCCTTCAAAGCCTGTGATAACTGCATCTCCTAATAAAACAATTTATAAATCTAGTGAGGTTATTACTCTTTCAGCTAAATCAAATGACCCTGACGGTGATACATTAACATATAAATGGAATGGATTATCATCAGATGGAAAGTATAAGAATGGTGAAAACACAGTAAGCGTTTATGCTGTGGATACTCACGGACATAGGAGTGAAACTGCTTATATTACTCTTAAAGTTGGAAACTCACCACCAGAATTTGTTGATATGCGTCACTTCCACAATGGAAAAGAAGTGCCAAAAACAACAAATACTTACTCTTATACACCAATTACGTTTAAACCAGTTCTTTATGATATTGACGGTGATTTAACAGAGTATAGAGTTTTAACAAAACTACCATCCGACAATAAATATTCTGTTGGAACTCATAAGATAGATTTTGAAGGTTGGGATACCTTAAAACAAACAACAAAATATACTTATACTTTTAATATAACAAATACTCGCCCAACAGCGCCAGACATTACCATAAATCCAACTGTCCCTGATGCTACTGATAATATTACTTATCGTGCAAGTGGCTCTACTGATATTGATGGTCACTCCTTTACTTATGAATATAAGTTAGATAATGGTTCTTGGAGTACAAAACCACCAAATGGAATTTTATTAAGTGGCAATCATACTATCTATACAAGAGCAAAAGATTCGTGGGGAGATTATTCTAGTATTTCTAGTAAAACATTTTATGTACAACCAAAGCAATTTACAGTTAATGTTCATTTTGCAGAAGGATATGCTCAAAGTAGAAGTCAAACATATAGTGTTCCTTACCAGAGGGTAAGAGTAGATTCTACAAGAGTTAATACAGGAAATGTTTCACACTCTTTATCTGGTACCGATATTCGTTTAAATGTATCAAATGGGCAGTGGGTAGATAGAGAATCTTATTGGAATAGTTATAAGTATTCACAATATGCATCTAGTTCTAAATCTAGTTCTAGTGATAGTTTCTCGTATAGTATGTCTTATTCGAGTGGTGGATATAGTGGCTCTTTAAGTAGAAGTGGTAGTAGCTATGTTTCAAGTGGTTCTTACACACCTTCGCATAGCAAAAGTGCTTCTATGGGTTCATATACTGGTTATTCAAGACATAGTTATACCTGTGGAAAATATGGATGGGGTTCAGAAAGTGTAGTTAGTCGTTCAAACTTAGGCTCTACTCGTACATATAACTCTGGAGGGTATTCTGGTACTCTTTATCGAGATGAACCAGGTGTTAACTACTATGCTTATCCTTCAAGAATTGACGGTGATTCTTGTTCTCCAGTAGGAAAAACTACTGCAGTAACTTATTATCATACAAATGTTAATTATTATGGAACTGTTACAAAACCAGCAAGTGATACTAGGATTTATACACAAAACTACTCTGGTACTATCTATCAAGGCGGTACAGATTATAGGAACTATGAATATGAGTATGATGTTACTTTAACTTATACTGTTTATTAATAAATAAAAAAGGATACTAATTATATTAGTATCCTTTTTATACTTTAAACATTAGATAGTTTTAATTTATCTAAGGTTTAACCCATATGTAGTCAATTATTTTTATCACTATCTTTATTTTCTTCTTTATCTGGCGTGAAAGCAAAAAATCCCATTGGGATTAGAACAATAGCAGTAATAGCTGTTACTATTCCTGTTATAATTTGCCCTTCCATAAAGGTAAATACTGATATAGCCGCACTAAGTATTCCTAAAATTAATATAATAAGTCCAGAAAAGAAGTTTTCTACTTTTTCAATAAATGAAAAAAGTTTATCAAAAAATTTCATAATATTTTCCTCCTATAATTATATATTTTCAATGTACTTTGTAATATTTTAAATTGCCATCTAATCCATGTATGTACTTCTCTTTTGAATTGGTATACCCTTCAATTACTTTTTTAAGTCTTTCATATGTAACTTCTTCACAGATATTATTTTCATTATTTGTACATAAGATAAATTGACGATTACCTTTATCCAATTGATTTAATTCTAGTACTGCTTGACCAGTTGTTCCACTACCAGCAAAGAAATCTAAAACGATAGAATCTTTATGACTAACCATTTTTAATAAATAAGAAATAAGTTCTACTGGCTTTGGATAATGAAAACTATTTTTACCTAAAATAGAAAGTAGTTGTTTACTTCCTCTTTCATTATCCATATTCTCTAATAATAAGTTTTTAAAAGGTCTATCTCTTACAATAGGCTCATTTTTATTATTAACATATTGATACTGTTTAAAATAAACAGACCATTTTCCTTTTATTTGTTTAAAGTGAATGAAGTCATTTTCTACTCCCCATTTAAACCTATCTTCTGACCAACGCCAACACCAACCTTCTCTTCCTTCGCCTGCTTGTAATGGAGTGCCGTCTGGTGCTGTTATCGTATAAAACAAACCTTGGCTATGTTTAAGTGTACCTCTATCTAATTTATTTAATTTATACTTTCCACGTGTTTTTATATATTTATCTTCATATTTATACTCTTTATCACTTTCAACATTAATTTTATCTTTGTTAAAGGACACTTGTTTTATATTTTTTGCATAACAAAGAACATAATCATTTTCTTTTGCTATATGTCTTGAATCTTTTCTAACTGAAGCACCAGTTTTTCGGATTAAATTTGCAATGAAATTATCTTCTCCAAAAATATCATCACATAAAACTTTTAAGCGATATAATTCATTATCATCTATGGAAATAAAAATAACACCACTATCTTTTAACAAAGGTAAAGATAATCTTAGTCTTTCTTCCATAAAAACCAACCACTTTTTATGTTTATTTTTTTCATCTTCAAATTGGTCATTATATTTAAAACGGGTATGACCAGTGTTATAAGGTGGGTCTATGTAAATAATATCTATCTTATTTGTATATTCCGTTGCTAAATATGTAAGGCTATCACTGTTATCTCCTTCAATCAGAAGGTTAGTTGGTTTTTCTGAATTAGTAGTAATACTTTTTTCTACAACTTCTGAAACATTATATATATCAAACTTATCTAATGTTTTTACTAGACTATCAGAATTTATATTACTTTGTTTTAATTTAAGATTTCCAATTTGCTCTTCTAATTTATTTATTTGAGCTTGTAATTCATTATATTCTTTATCAGTCATTAGATTTTCAGTCCTTCACATTTTATTCCTTATTTTTATTATATAATGAAAAACAATGAATGTTTAATTTCCCTGTTATATATCCTTTGTTTATATGGAAAGAGAACGACTTGGTTATCAATGTGGATTGGTTGAATGTAGGCTTGATATTTTACTTGATTAAGTCTTTGTTTCAAATAAGATATAAAGGTTTGAAGTTGAAGAATAAAGGTTACATATAGTGATAATGTATCTTATTTTAGAAAGGAGTTGTGATAAGGTGGAATTAGTAAAAGTATTAGAGAATATTCAATTGTTGCAGAGTAAACTTAGAAGTCTTCATTCTTTCATAAAAGATGATATTATGAGTGTAATGATTGACGGAAGTATTGCAAGAGGGGATTTCATTAATGGCTCTAGTGATATTGATATAACAATTACAACGGTTAATAAAGAAATAAATAATGAGATTCAAAATAAAGTCTTGGAGACTATTGAAGATTGCCAAAAAAGGTTACCTATAAGAGAATATCCACAAAAGCCCCTTATGTATGACATTCATTGGCAAGACATTAATACTGTAATAGAATGTGGGAAAAGAGATATAAGTGAATGGAATGCAAACAATATTCCAGAGGGATATCCTAAGATATGGTTATATGCCTTTGATACTATCAACAACCATTTTGTTATATATGGTGAGGATGTAACAAGTTTTTATACTAAAATTAATCCAATGGAGTTTACTTCAATTCGTATGAAAGGATTAGAGAAGTCGGTTATGAGTTTAGGAAATCAAGTTTCTAAATATGACTTTAACAATGGAACAATTACACAAATTAAAAGTGCTTGGGAAACAATTAAGTGTGTTTGTATAGAAAAAGGATTATTAAGTGTAAGAAAAACAGATGTATTTATATTCTGTTTAGAAAATTTATCGGAATTTAAAGATATGAAAACAATAGAAGAGCTTTATCTTTATTTAATGAAAGGAGATAAATCACTTTTAGAAAGAGATTTCCGAAATATGTTATATCAATTTTCTTTAGATATGATAAATAAATACAGCACAGAAAAACCACAAAGAAATTAATCTTTGTGGTTTTTATTATTATTTCGTTACTTCTTCATCCCAACATTCTATTTCTTCTTGGTTTTTAAGTTCTTTTACTCTATTTTTAGAAAAGGTAGGGTCTTTTCCTTCACTACGTTGCTTTGCATAATCTATTAATACAGCAAAGGCTACTTTTCCTAACAAAGCAATTGCTATTAAGTTTGTTAAAGCCATTAAGGACATAAAAACATCACTTAAACTCCAAACAAAACCTAATGAAACAAGAGTTCCTACCATAACCATAGCAATTACACCAAAACGATAAATATTTAATGCCGTTGTATTAGAAGTAATAAATTTGATATTGATTTCTCCATAAAAGTAATTAGCAATAATTGAACTAAAAGCAAAAAGAAATACGGATATTGCTACAAAAATAGAAGCCCAACTTCCAATTTGTTCAGATAAAGCAACTTGAAGTAATTCAATTCCTGTTGCTCCACTTGTATAATTTTCACTTAATAAAATAATAAATGCAGTTGCACTACACATAACCAATGTGTCCACAAAAACACCTAATGATTGAATAAGTCCTTGTTTAACTGGATGCGATACTGTTGCACTAGCGCCAGCATTAGGTGAACTACCCATACCAGCTTCGTTAGAGAATAATCCACGCTTTGCACCCATAGTAATAGCAGCCCCAATTGTGCCACCCACTGCTTCATTTAATCCAAAAGCACTTGTAAAGATTACATAAAAGACTTCTGGAAGTTGAGTAATATTTGTTATAACAACATAAAGAGCAATTGCTATATATAATGTAGCCATAATTGCTACGATAATTTCAGAAGATTTAGCAATACGCCTTACTCCACCAAATACAATAAAACTAGTAATAATAGATAAAATAACTCCCATTGCTATATTATTTATTCCAAAGGCATTTTCAAAAGCTAAACTAATAGTGTTGGATTGAACAGAGTTGATAACTAAGCCGAAATGCAGAACAAGTAATACTGCAAATAAAATCCCCATCCATCTAGCTTTTAAACCCTTTGACATATAATAAGCTGGACCACCACGAAATCCGTCTTTATCTTTTACTTTATAAACTTGTGCTAATGTTGTTTCAATAAAAGCAGTAGCAGAACCTAATAAAGCAATTATCCACATCCAAAAGACCGCACCTGGTCCTCCTAATGTAATAGCAGTAGCTACACCAGCTAAATTTCCTGTTCCTACTCTTGCTGCTGTACTAATCATAAATGCTTGAAAAGATGAAATTGGTTTTTTCCCATCTTTCGTTTTTTGTGGTTTTTCTTTGATAACTTTAAACATTTCTACAAAATATCTAAATTGTACAAATTTTGTACCTACAGTAAAGTAGATACCTAAACCAATTAATATTGGTATTAAAAAGTATGTACCTAAAACATTATTTAAGGTATCAATTATTTTCTGTAATGTATCCATAGTTGTCTCCTCTAAGTTGTGATATATAATTATTATTTTACCATAGTAAAAATAGAAGATAAACTGTTAATTTCTGAAACATCTATATGTTTTATAATTAATAAAGACAACTATAATATATAAAAACTACCTTTTAAAGATACAATCGCCTATATTCCTAATTATTATTTAAAAGTTATGATATACTTTATTATATTTTAAATATAAAAGGAGTGTTGAATTATGTTATTTAGAGTTGTTAAAGATGAAAATTTTGAAGAGTTTAAAGGATTTACTGCAGACCAAAAGTATATAGCTAGTTCTTTTGCTAAAGATGTGCCAGGTTTACAGTTAAAAAAGGAATTAATGTTTCATGAAAAGAAAGAAGACCAAGCAAGACTGGAATGTAAAATTATCAATAAGATGTACAATGTTAGTATCATTGCTACGTTTAAAAATGGCTTATTCCAAAGTTTGTTTGTAAAGAATAATATCACTGGATATACATCTTCAATGATTTACACTGATTATCTTGAAGGAGCTAAACAGTGGATTGATAGAACAATGGAATCTCATGTTCAAATGCAGAGAGACTTTGTATCTTTACTTAACCATTAATTAGCTGTTCAATAAAAACCCACTATATAATATAGTGGGTCTTTATTTTGCTTAGAAAGATGGCGAATGGATTGTAGGTTAAAGATACTTATATTTCTTACAATTCAGAGATGGATATTTACTAAAAGTTGGAAAAGTGATATATTCTCTATAATAAAGAGCAAAATGTCTATGTAATAAGCATATAGAGAAAGGTGGTGTAGTAAGTATGGATTCTATTAGGTGGAGTTATAATCATTTAAAGAATGAGAACTCACAACAGTATCTTCAAGAAAAGATACAAGCCTTATTAGAAGGACCTTTAAGAAATAAAGATGATTATGAGCAAGAGAAAGCTATTAAGGTATTTGCAGAAGGTATGAGAGATTCTGAATCTTCTTTGCTATACAGTAGAGATATTCATCCACAAAAGTTAGATTTAACTTGGGTAGCAATGAACAAGGAAGAGTATATGAAAAGATATAAGGAAGTAGAGCAAATGATGGAAACAAATATTAGTAGGCAATATAGACACTTCATCACATTTTTATAATACATTTAGTTATAGTAAATACCCACTACATTTAAAGAGTGGGTGTTTTTTATTTATATATTGGATTGGTATATTATGTTCGATGATATATAATTTTATATAAGGAGTTGATTTAATGTTCTTTCAAAATTTGTTTAATAGAAAGAGAACAATTTCTGCCAAAGACTTACTAGGAGAGCAACATAAAGATTTCATTGGAAATTTAGATTCTAAACAATTAATAAGAGGTTTAGAACACCAAGTTAGATTAATGAATGATAGTAAATATCAAGAGAAAGAACTACGTAGGAAATTAGGATTTAAAGAGTAGATTATCGTTTCTTGTGCTATAAAGACATCTATGTTTTTAATATGTAATTACATATAATTAAAAAAACCACTAAGTATATGATTTAGTGGTTTTTTATATGTTAATTTATTTTGAATTTATCAATAGATTTTGATAGTTCATTTGATAGTGATTTCAGTGATTCAGATAAGTTTTCATTTGTGTGAATTAATTCCAATTGAGTATTTGTTTTTCTAACACTTTCTTTTGACATGTCGTAAGAAGATTTAGTCGTGATAGACACATCTTTTAATGTAGTAGATACTTCTGCACTTCCAGAATATATCTCTTCAATTGATGCTGATATGTCTAAAATTTGTTCCGATACATTTGTTATTTGTCCTAGAATACTAGTAAATAACTTTTCTGTTTCTGTTGAAATTTTCAATCCATATCCAATTTCATCATTAAGTGATAACAAATCTTTTTCTGAATTATCAATATGTACTTGCAAAGATTCTATCTGTTTTACAATACTATTTACTGATTCACTAGTTTGCTCTGATAATTTACGAATTTCATCAGAAACCACGGCAAATCCTCTGCCGTACTCTCCTGCTTTCGCTGATTCTATACTAGCATTTAAAGCTAATAAATTTATTTGAGATGCCATATTATCAATAACATCTACAACATTCCATATGATTTTAGACTCATCTTTTACTTTTTTAAATGTTAAAAGGTTATCCTTTACTTTGCTTTCTATTACGTTCATTTGCTCAATAGAATTGTGCATTAATTGATTGCCTTTTTCAGTTGATTTCATTGTTGAATGTGAAGAATCAGAGATATAACTAGTAGATGTTGCAATATGTTCAATCCCTGAAGCAATTTCACTCATTACATGATAAGAATTATCGGTTTTTTCATTTTGATTAAATATCGTATCTGATAATGTGGTAATTTTAGATTTAATATCATTTGTTTCGGCAGTTGTGGTCTTAGAGTTTTCATATAAATCGGTTGAGTATTTTTGTAACTTTTTATTTCCTTCTTCTATTTGTTGAATTAACTTTTTAAGATTACTCACCATATTATTTATAGAAGAAGATAGGTTTCCAATATCATCATTTGATGTAATTTCACAAGTAACATTTAGATTTCCTTCTGATACTTGATTAAAAACAGATGACATTTTTGCTATTATTTTACCAATAACAATTCTATAAACAAAGTAATTCGCTATACCCATAATTACACCTGCTAGTACACAACTAATAATAAAGTAAATACTCATTCCATCCTTAAAATCAACAAATAACATTGAAAATGGAGGAAAAATTGTACCCATAAGTATTCCAAATGATAGAAAACTATAAAATATTTTCTTTGTATAGCTCATTAAAAATGTCTACCTCCTTTTTAATAAAATTTACCTATTAATTTAATATTATAACATTAAAAAATAAAATCAATTATATACCCATATACCTATACTAGTATTGAAAACTTTCTACACATCTTAGATAAAGAGCTTTTTAACATAAAAACACTATCCATTAGGTAGAGCATCCCTATCAAGCAAAATCAAGGTTCGCTTTTGGATGTTTCGAAATTAGCAACAAGAATACAGAAAGTCAGGTCATAATCCACTCTCTCGTTTGTTATAATTTAAATATAAGTTAAAGGAGTGATTTATATGGTAAAGACTTTAACAGTTATTGATATGTACAAAGAAATCTTATTTAAACAGCGTAAAAGGTTTCCAGATGGAACTTGGAGTCCAACAAATGGTGGCTATGATAATTTTCGTAGAGTATTTCGTTGGTTAGTATTAGAGCATTTAAAACTTACAAGAGAGCAATTTATTCAAAATATATCTGTATCCTTTTTCGGAAAATATAAATTAGCTGGTGCTTATCAAAATTTATGGAATATTAATAGCAAGCCTTTGGTCGAAATTATTAATTATGCACTTCCAGAGTTTAACGTGAAGATATGGGAGTTAAACCAAGTCACTCATAATTACTGGAATGAAAAAGATAATAGAGTGAACGCAATTAAATGGTTAGTAGAAGAATATTTAAAACACAATAAGGAAGAAGTTATTCGTTATTTAAACAGAAAGCATTTTGAAGACAATGGATTGATTAGTTTAATTAGTCGTAAATACCAAAATGGAATTGTGTATGCTATTGAAGAGGCTTATCCGAATGAGGATTGGTCTTTGTTAAGAAAGAGAATGAGAGAAGAACAAAATCATATTGTTAGTAATAAATTAAAAGGTGAAAATGCCCGTGCTAATAAATTGTCTGCTGATAAGATAATTGAAATTAGAAAGTTATATGCTACTAATAAATACTCCAGTTTAGACTTAGCAAAGAAGTTTAATGTATCACCAAGGAATATTAGAAGAATAGTAGCAAGAGAAACTTGGAAACATATTTGAAAATGCTTAGATAAAGACTATCTAAGCATTTTCTATTTCTATGAAATTTACATCTTACTTTTTAAGGTTGTTGAAATCCATACATTCCTATAAATAATAAAAATAGCCAAAGGAGTAAACTTACTACACTTAATGATGCAAGGCGTAATCTAGTTTTCCCCTTTATACCTAAACAAGCAAAGAATAGACTTAAAACTCCAAAACTTATATTTATGATAAAAGCATATATTCCATTGCCCCACAAAGATAATCCGAAAATGAATGGAAGGGTTGCAGACAAAAAGAATAATATGGACAAAATTGAAGAAACTTTTTTAAACATAAGTATAACCACCTTAACTTATATTGAAAATAAAATATTGGCTTGTTATTAATTATAACATTTATTTTATATTAATTGTAATAATCTCATTTATTCATCCTTTATATTATGTAGTATATTTTATATTTTAATTATAATAAAGACCACTAATTAAATTAGAGGTCTTTATTATAATGATTATATTGCTTTATACTTTGTGTAAATAAACTCAACTTCGTTTTCAGTAAATGGAACATCGATAATATCAGAGATATATTTATATTCTTCAAATAGACTTTTTCTTGGAAGTGAGGACGGACTACATAAAATAATATTCGTAGGTAAGATTTCTGCTATTTTTTCAGATGCTAACTTACCGTTCATATTTGGCATTGTTGTATCCATAAATATTAAATCGACTTTATTTCCTGATGCTATGTGTTCTTTATATGAATCTACCACTTCTGAACCATCTGCAAACATTGTAATATCTTTTGCACCTTGTTTTCTTAAATATGTTTCTAAAATAGAACGCATATATCCCCTGTCATTAACAATCCAAATTTTCATGCCAAACCACTCCTTCTTGTTATTCTGTATTTTTTATTTTTCTTTATTATGTATGGTGTTCATTACGACATTAATATGATATTGAGAATACAATTTAATGGAGTCTTTTTTTGTTCTTAAAGACTTTGCGTTTTCCCTTAAATTTATCGGTAAATCAATAAGTTCTGCTTTAACTTGAATAGGATTTCTATACTTCTTTTTGTTGTAATATGTATTGGAGTTTCTTGTATTTGTTCTTAACTGTAAACCATACCAGTTTTTTATACTCCTGACAAACACATCTACTTTTCCTTCTAAGTCATACTTTAAGACAAAAAGAACTTTTGCAAAAGAACCAGATTCTTTTAATAAATGATAAAAATGAAAGTCTCTTAGCATAGAAGGGTAAAACCTAGCTAATCTTCCTTTTAAAGCGTCTATGTAAGTAGTTTTGATATATGTATCCACAAACTCTTTATTTAACTCTATGTAGAAGTTCGTAAAATCTATTTGTGAAGGAATTTTCTTATATGTATAAATATAATAATAAAAGATAGGTACCATTGGTGGTAAAGCAATTTCATCTTCAACATATGTATGTCTCGTTTTTCCTTGTACATCCAAATAAATGCTTTGGTAATACTGTTCAATACCAAAACTGGTAAAGTTTAAATTATCTATGTAATCCCAAGATTTTAAATCCTTTAAT
>JACLAD010014771.1_pt1 | contig 11434 bp, 6 predicted proteins | sample 8027901 | NCBI WGS metagenome assembly JACLAD01 (sample SAMN15725071, study PRJNA655200) | protist metagenome | isolation source: fluorescence activated cell sorting (FACS) single amplified genomes of... | place: Spain: Blaines Bay Microbial Observatory, Mediterranean Sea | collected 2016-07-05
TATAGTTCCATATTTTAAATATTTTCTAATAAAATAGTCAAAAACGTCATTTATTTTGGTACAGAATATCATTACATATTTAAAATATCCGAAATATGTGTCCCATATCGTCCAAAATATTGTGAGTTGTCAAGATGTCCATTTTTCCTGGGTTTATATAAACCCGGCTAATGCTATCTTACACTAAAGATAGACATTAGGGTATGGAAAATACCAAAAAAAGCTCCATATAGCGAGTACACAGCATGGTATAATGGCACATAAGATAGTTCGACAGCTTTAATCCAGGCAATCCAGCCAATCATCATCACCAATCACACATCATTAATTACAAGAATAATAAAAAAAAACAATTTAATACACAATGAAAGCATGCAAAGCAAAGGCAATCCCAGGCAAGCTGGCAAGGAAATCAAGATAGAGCTCTTTTCTTATACCAATTGGAGAGATTTATTATTTGTCTTTCAGGTTCGTTTATTATTATATTATTCTGCGTACATTTCATTTATTACTTTGATTATTACAGATAAATAAATGGAAGTTTTACATACTAATTATGTATTATTATTATTATCTATATACGTTATAATGACAATAATAATATGTTGTTGCAATAATGCAGTAAATGCAGTGGTGCCACCTGAACTATATACTAATTTTGGTATTGCATCTTCAAGTTTAGCTGATACGTTTACAGCGACTTCAAATGTTATATTAGATGACACTAATATTAGATTGAATGAACAATCTATAAAGTTTGATTTATTGTGGAGTGCAATTGGTAGAGCTTGCCCACCAAATGTATTTTCAAATGACCCTGTAAATATGAAATTATTAGAAAAATATGTTCGCACAAGCGGTTGCTTAGCAACAACATTTTTTGATTCGCATGAAAAATATTTTAGTCATAATAATAATATCATACCAGAATATCAAAAAGATGGCGTTATAAAAATTGTTTTCTATAATAATAATAACAATAATGGAAATCAACCAAAGATTAATCATAATAACAATAATAATAATAATGAAGAAACATATTTTAATTTATTTGATAAGACGTTATCGTTGCCATACGATGTTTTATATTATGTATTGATTGGTAATATACATGATTTGAACACTCATAGTGGTGATTGGACAATCCGATCGAAATTTCTTGTTGATAAAAGAACAACAGATGGTTTAAAATATTTTGTTTTTGAAGATATATCAGATTTGAAACGAGAATTTGTAATTCCTTTAATTAGGCATGATCCAGGACAGACTGAATATTATGAACATAAAGGATACATCAATTACCAAAATGAAAGTGACTATAAGTACACGTTACATAAAGTATGCGAAAAGATGAATAATGTAGATAAATGTGAATGGAGTGATGTTGAAAAAGTGTTCAGCAATGATTTAACTATTTTCAATAAGCTTTTTTTAGCTACACAATATTACAGAAAAGCAATATTAACAAAAAGGCAAAAATGTGAAAGTATTTTATCAAAAAATTATTTTGAAATGATTCAAGTTGATGGTGATATACAAGAACATATTACTATGCTACGAACATTAAGTGGTAGTGTAAATCATATCACGGAATTTGGCATACGTTCTGGTGTCTCCACTTTAAGTTGGTTTTTAGGTGGTGCAAATATAGTAGTTGGGTATGATTTGAAACTATTACCATCCTTGAATAAAATTATCAATTTGACAAAAACATGCAATCGACAATTGATTTTAAATGAAGGCGATACCGCCAAAGTGACGATTGATCCTACTGACTTGTTATTTATAGATTCATTGCATACAGGTGAACATTTGCGTAAAGAATTATTCCGACACCATTTAAAAGTTAATAAATATATTGTATTGCATGATACGCAAAGTTGTGGAAATGCAATTCCAAATAATGATTATGCATGGAATACGTTTTGTCTTGGCGGTGCAAATTTAAATCATACCGAAGGGTTAAGACCAGTTGTTGATGAATTTTTAATGAAAGCAAATGGGGATTGGATTATTAATTTTGAAAAGTTTAACAACAATGGATTAATGATGTTGGAACGTATAGATAATACTTCTGTGTTTGGATATGGCGATTTGAAAAAGAAATGAAATGGAAGACAGACACACACATATTGTTATTATATACTTCGTACATTATATTAATATAAAAAATATATTTTTTATGTATCATATGGTACACCTTTAATCCATAATAATCTCTTCAAACTGATCGTCTTTATCTTCTTCCTCCTCCTCCTCCATCCCAACCACTTCGTTATGCCCTACTTCATTATCTTCTGTCATTAACTTCCTATTTTTTTCATCATCGATATCATCACTATCAACAATAATTGTACTATTACTATCGCTTTTCATCTTTATATTATTACTGTTTTTACTTTTGACAGTACTAACATTTGTATCTCCAATACTTGATGTACCATCTAATATAGTATCATCATCTTTATACATATTTGATTGTGGATCAAAAAATAAATTTACTCGACCTAATGAACCATCAAAACGATTTTTTTTTACATCTAAAAATTTTTCCTCTTTCATACGTTGTAATATTAAAACATTATCAGCTTCTTGTGTTGCCTTTGCAGCACCAAATATAGAGCTCATATTCAACAATGTATCGTCATCCTCTTTCCTTGGATGTATGACTAATGTGATATGGACATTATTTGCAGTTGCAAATTTTCTAAACTTTTCCAATGCATTTTCTTGCGCTTCAAATTTGCCAAAATTATTCCGGCTATTGTTTCCTTGACCACTTAACATAAATTGCAAATTATCTAAAATAACATGTTCTACATCATATGCATACACAGCATATTCCATGGCATCTAATACTTCATCTACTTCAGTGCTGCCATAAAATCTCATGAAATACAATGGTAAATTTTCAAACCGCTCTGCTGCAGCATCAAAATGTTCCTGTGGCAATCCATCTAGTTCATATCCAACTAATTGTGTTAACATTTTCTTAATTAAACGAGTATTTTTAATTTCAAAACTTCCCCATAATGTATTTGTATTGTCTTGGCATAAATCAATGGACATTTGGCTTAATAATGTTGTTTTACCACTACCAGTGCTTCCAGTCAATACCGTCAATTCACCAGGCCGATGCCCTTTAATAATACGATTCAATGCTGGCAACGTTTGAAATTGTTTACCAACTACTTGATCTGGATTTTGTAATTCATTTCGAATTTCTTGCCTTAATTCATGAAAAGTTAAAATTTCTTTATGTGGTATTGGTTTTGCATTTTCAATCAATTTTCGCAAATCTAAGCCTTGCCTTAATGCATCATTTGCATCTTTTGGAGAATCATGATCGTTAACAAGTACGCAACGACTTTCACCTAATTTTTTAGCAAACTTTTCTGCCCCTTCACGTCCAGGTAAATCATTGTCCATCCATAAATAAACTTTCTCAAACCGTTCTAATAAGGGTAAGATTTCAACTGGCAAAGATTGACATCCATTTGGCAATGAAACTGCTGGTACACCAGTTGCTTGGTAGACAGCCATTGCATCATATTCACCCTCTGTTAAAACAATCGAACGTGCTTGATCTGGAACCGTATGCCAACCAAATAACCCCCAGCCACCGCCAGCTGGTAATAAGCGTTGCATATGTTTATGATCTAACCCTCTCGCTTTAATACGTGTAAATTCTAATTTTGATCCACCTTTACCACTACCATCAGCACTTTTATATTCACCAACATTTTTTATCCATGGAAATGTTACACATGTATATTTTTTCCATAATGATTTTGTATTCTTACTATTATTATTATTGTCATTATTGTCAACTTTATAATCTGGATCAGGAAAATTAAAATGAGCTGCTCCAACGCAATATTCGCGTAAAACATCTACATTTATACCACGTTCTTTTGTTAAATAATTCAATACTTCTGGATGTTGATTGTTTTCTATTAAATTAATAGTATATTGACTAACTTCTTCTTGATTTGGTAATTTTTTTTGCTGATCATTTATAGGTACATTTGGACCAGAAAACAATGGGCCAGAATGTTGATTGTTGTTTTTTCTGTAATTGTTACTATTATTATTATTATTATTACCGTTGTTGCTGTAATTGCCATATCTTCGATTGTTGTTGTTGTTATTATTTTTTTGTCCTCCGCCGCCACCACCACTGGTAATACCTAATTTGGATTTAAAATCAAACCATGAACCTTTTGAACCACAACGATGGCAAAAATATGCACCATCACCACGTTTTATATATAATTTCCATAAATTGTCCATTTTTCCTTTTGTTGGTGAACAAAACGGGCAATTACAAGCAATGATGTGGTCGGAAGTCGTTTTTGAATTAATATTTTGTCGTTTCAATACATTCACAATATCTGAATCTTTGACTTCATAATATGAAGATACAAACGTGCCACTATTATTATTGTAATTATTATTATTTCTGTTCTTGTTGTAGTAACTATTATTATTATTATTATTGTTGTTATTATTATTTCTATAAGCTGCAGAAGAAAAGAAACATTTTGTTTGAAATGAAACAATATTACTAATTAAACTAGGAGTTGTTTTTAATTTATTATGATTCTTAAAATATGCTTTGTTGTTGTCATTGTTGGTGTTGTTAGATATGTAATGATATTGTGCTAATAATATCTTTGCATTATTATTATAATTGTTAATATTATGAGATATTCTTTTTGTATACTTATTTGTCGTTGCAAAACGATTGGACTTGAATATTCCACGTTTAAACATGTTTTCTATATTGTACTCTTTATTCTCAATAATTGTTTTTGGGTGTATATCTGTACATATATGTATATTTCATCTTTCCCCCGGTTTTAATAAATTTATTTCCATGTGCCCATGTGTATTTATGTTTAATATCTATTTAATATATATATAAATGAGCAAATATTATAATATAATAAAAAAATGTAAAAAATGGTTGGTGGTGTTATAGTGTGTTGTGCTGTTGTTTAATAATAATATTAATATGCCATCGGATCTTTTTTCACTTTTTACACATTAGCATCGACACAGCACTGAATAAAATCAATGCTATCTCCATACAAAAAGAAATGATAATCAAACCCTAAATTCTAACCATCACATCGTATCTCCGCATAACTTTTTACAGCATGGACACAGCACTGAATAAAATCAATGCTATCTCCATACAAAAAGAAATGATAATTAAACCCTAAATTCTAACCATCACATCTCCGCATAACTCATATTTGTCTATTTTTATAACACACATCTCCCAGACACACATTATCGGACAAGCCGATCAAAATTTATAACGATTTACTATGGGGAAAATAACAAATGTACACATTTATACAATTATAATACATATATACACGGACGATCGAAGCAGATATACATATACGTAGAAACAAAAACAAAAACAACCAAAGCAAAACCAGGGAGAAAGAATAATATATATATATATATATATCATATATACATAAAACATGTGGGGTGATAGTGATGAAGAAGAGGAAACACCAAAAGTAGAAGAAAAAAAACAAGAAGAAGTTGTACAAAAAAAAACGGAAGAGAAACAAAATGAAGAGGAAGCTAGTAAAAAAGTGGAAGAAAATGATGATGATGGATGGGGTAATGATGATGATGATGGTGGTGGTGATGCAAAAGAAAATGGTCCAACGGAACAGGAAAAAGCAGAAGCTGCTGCAAAAATACAAGCTGTACAACGTGGTAAGGCAGCAAGACAAGATTTAAAAAACAAACAAGAAGCTGCTACTAAAATCCAAGCTGTACAACGAGGAAAAATGGCACGTAAAGAAGCACAAGAGAAAAAACAACAAGAAGAAAACAATGATAATGATGATGATGGTGGATGGGGTGATGATGATGATAAAGTAGTGGAAGAAAAACAACCAGAACCAGAAAAAAAAGTGGAAGTAAAAGCACCAGTTAAACCAGCACGAAAACCATCTAAACCGAAACGATCACCACGAAAAGCACCATCAGCTTCAAGTGGAAAACCAGTTAAATCTGGTGACAAAGTGTACGTCGTTTCACATCGGGATCGGACATTTGAACAAGCAAGAGTTGGCCAAGCTAGAATAAAACAACGAACGTTGGAAGCACCATCTTCTGAATTGCATAAAAAAAGTTGTTTAAGACGTTTGAAATTGCCTTTAGGAATTCCATCCATACCAATTATAGTGGTAATTGGTGATTTAGCCTCGTTAGATGATGATCCTCAACGTCGTATGTTAGATTACTTTACACAAGGTATTTTACGTGCCGCTGCATCGATTGGTGCATTAGTTGTGGATAGTGGACTTGCATCTGGGCCATGCGGTAGTGCACCAACACCAGAGTATGTAGACTTTGTTCGCAAAGTTTGCATTTTAGGCATATCACCAACAGATACAGATGAACCATTATCTCGTTATCATACACATCAATTAGTAGTCAGCGATTTCCAAGGTTTTGAAAAACAACAAGGTGAATTTGTGAAACATAAACTTGGTATGGTAAGACGTTTAGCTGGAAAAAGTAGAGTTGTTGGTGTATTTGTCAATAATGGTCATACTGCATTTTCCGAAGTAGTTGAATTTTCACGTATGGGATATCCAACTGTAGTCGTTGAAGGTAGTGGTGATTTAGCAGATGAATTATGCAGTTCCATTGATTCTGGACGTTCCGATAATTTACATGTAAAAGAAATGCTTGGAACAAATTTGTTAATGAAATTAAATAAAGATTGCAAACCAGCAGATTTAGCTGCGTTATTACAATTATGCTTGACAGTAGATTTAGTAGGTTTAAATGCAATGGCCAAGTAAATATATATTATATATGGTACGACATGTATAAATACATTAATACGTACGAATCAATATGTGCGAAAGAGAGAGAGAGAGAGATGTTATTCACATGAATCATTCTATGTTTGATCCTTTCTAAAAATAAGTTACTCGTAGAGTATTCACGCTCTAAAATATTTTTTTGTATTGTGCATACAATTTGAACTCCATAATAATATTTAATACGAGTACAAAAGCAAGTAAAATTAAAATGGGTTGAAAATATACGCGTATTATATTATATAAAAATATAAATGATGGTTAAAATCTACTAAGTTTATAGTAAGAGTTTTTATAATAATTTTAAAGTTCCCGTACGCTCAATACTCAGATCATACGAAGATGGAGAGGAAGGGAGGGAAGCAAATGCGGAAGCTATTGAAATGCTTCAACGCAATGAATTTAATAATATATGCAATAATATTTTTGTGAAGGGAGGGCATGCTTCTCTAGTTGTACATTAAACGAAACAAAATATCTTAAACACATTGATATATAATACCCTAGAAAATATGTTCTATCGCTATGTTGTTTTTAAAAATTATCCATCATATACATTCCTTGTACATAATCAGAATTGATATCGCAACATGGACATCCAATCTCATGTGTCAATTCTAATATTGTTGAATTGTTACTATCATTATTAGTATTACTATCAATTGTTGGTGTTTGATCATTGTTGCCGTTGTTAGTTGTGCCATTTTCTTTTATTAAATGGATATTATCTTGATCATCTTCTGTGGAAAAGTTTTTATTATTTAAGATATTCAAAATATCATCTAATATAACCTCTTTCAATGGCTTAAATATTATAAAGATATAATTATTATTCTTTTTGTTTCTATTATTAGAATTATGCATATTATTATTATTATTATTATTATTATCATGAACATTTACTTTATCATTAGGAATCGATAATACAATAACAGTTTCTATTGGGACACATCCAGGCTTTAAACATTGTACTTCTTGTATCATAATATTATCATAAATAACATCTTTGCTATTCTCTACGATCCATTTTTCTATACATTTAATATATTCTAAATTATTTGTTTTATTAATATTTTTTCTTACAAGATTGGTATTATTATTATTATTTTTTTTTACATCATTTTCTTTTTTTTTAATTACAGGTGGACAAAATTCTTTTCGATTGGTTTCTAATAATGTTTTCCCAGCAAAATTGAAATTCATTGCTACTATTATTTAATTTATATTGTTACATCTATTATTTACATTTGATTTATACATATATATATATATATATATGTCTTATTTTTAAATGTTGAAGTTATTTTACTTGTAATTATATACCAATGCACCAATCATAATATATAATAATACATAATTCAACGTTTTTTGTATGTTAAATAAATTCAAAATTCAATTCCAATAATAAACAAATAGATGATAATCATATATAAAGGAAAGACGACTGATGGAAAAGAAAAAAAAAAAACTGATAATAACAAAAAAACACCCAATAGTACATCAACATGTTATCTCCAAGAGTACATAATTTTATATCATATGCAGGTGCAATCTGTTGTTATATTTATTTTTTAAAAGATAGAAATAATGTTATATCACAAATAATATCAAATGATATTAATATAAATAATTATAATATTTATCATTTTGCTAGTTTGCTATGGGTATTACATTTCACTAGGCGCTGTCTTGAAACTATTTTTGTTTTTAACTTTTCGGATAAATCAGTACCAATAGATGATAGTATTACAGAATTCATTTACTATTGGGCGTTTGCTAGTTGGATTGCATATAGTTTACCAGTATTTGATGATGCATCTGTTGTTAATATGTATGGTGTAGGACTTTGGTTTTTTGCAGAGTTTTTGAATTGCTATTGCCACTTCAAATTAGCTGCTGCAAATAGTAATAGAAAAGAAAAGAAACAAAAACGACGACGTCTTGTTGGATTTCCATTATTTTCTACTGTAACAATGCCACATTATTTATTTGAAATCACATCATGGATGGGATTTAATGTATTATTGGAATGGAAAAGTTTACCAAGTATTTTATTTATGTTGGTTGGTGCATTTATAATGACATGTTGGGCAATTGATCGACATGAAAGTTATAAAATAAAATCAATCAAACATACACCAATATTCCCTTACATTGATATCAGGCCACCAGAAACACTTGTAAAAGCATTGGCGAAGTAAATTTCATTTTTTTTGCCGAGAGAAGTAATTTTAATAAAGAGAGGAGAAGAGCGTCTTAATTTCTTTTACAATAGTTTTACACTTACTTTTTAATTTAATCTCTCTAGATCACTCCTGTATCCCCTCCTCTGTACGCGTCTCTATTCAGCAGGACACTCTCCACCCCACTTTCTCTTTCCCCCGCTCGCCGTAACAAAAACCTCCTACGATCATCCGCCACATCAGTCGTCATTTCAATTGGTGCTTGTGAATCTGCACTCCATTCCCACCAACTACCATCATAATTTTTAACATTTAAATAACCACAACTACTCATGACTGACCAAACGAAACTACTTCGAATACCACCTAAACAATATGAAATGATATATATCCCTGCACTATTAGCAATATCTTTTGCTGACGTTGGAATGCCTAATGCACCCCATTCGCTTTTTAATGTTTCACATGTTTTTATAGTTGAACTACCATCAACAAATACATTTTTCCAATGCCAATGCTTACTTTTTGGTAAATGCCCAACACGAGATGTACCATAATCTTTTTTACCATCATATTCTTCTTTATCTCTAACATCTATTAAATATAATGCTATATCTTTATTTTTATGTTGAACATCAACAGGATTGGTCACCAATCCAAGTAATTCACCTTTTTTAACACGAATATTTTCAACAGGTTCAACAACGACAGTAGAAGGTGCAATACCGGAACAACATGTCTTTGGTTTTTGTGGTTGAACCCACGTTTGTGCATTTGCTGCTCGAAATCCACCATATAATATGTACGACTTTGTTATATTCATGTATTGCAAATTCCAATATACACGACCTTCCTCACCCCATGCATGATTCCAATCACCATAGACTATTGTTGTATATGTTTTATCAATACCAAGTTGTTGAAATTTAGTTTGTATTACATTATCAGCACTTAATAATCCACTTTCTGGATCATCAGTAAACATTGTCCAAGGTGTATGTATTGAATTTGGTATGGACGCGTCACTAACTTTATTTCGACAATCTAAAATAGTAACATATTTTATCTTTCTAGCATCTTCGATTGATATAAAAACTTGTTTCCCTGCATCTGTAGGCATTGTAATGTAACGGGGCTCAATATAATAGTAATATACAACGGGTACCAAGACAGCTAAAATTAAACAAAAACAAAATCCACAAATTTTACATAAAAATTTTCTACGTTGTCGTGCCTTTTCACGTATTAATAATTCCTCGGGTGATAGCTCAGCGAGTTTCAACTTTCCTTTTTTTTTCCGTTTTTCCCTTTTCTTCTCTTCCTCTCTTTCTTTACGAGCCCTTTCCTCTTCCTCTATTTGTGATGGTGTCATTGACCAGTCAGACACAGATTTATCATCATCATCTATTACATATTCACTTACATTATCATCATCATCATCAGCGTTGTCTTCTTGGTGCAATGCTTTTAAATTTTCTTCGTTTAATTTTTTTTGTAAATCTGATAATTTAACAATACCTAACTCTATATGTTCCACACCATTTGTAGTTGTTTCGCCTGTATGTTTTTTCTTCTTCTTTTTAAACATTGTGTGTACTTTATCAAAACACAAATCTATCTCTATATTGTTATTACATGATGATGTGCCAACAAGAAGAAGTAGACGAAAAAAACAATTTTCTACTTTTTTTATTTTTATTAAATTAAAATATTTGTTCTATTTGAGCTCCTCCCGGGAGGAGCATGCTAATGCATTCTATAATTCTAATTCTTCCAGGAGGATATAATAATAAGGAGGCTGCTTTATTAGAATTAGAATTTAAATTGATGTGATTTTCCCCATAGTATGCATTGTTATAATGTTATAATAAATCTTTAAAAATCAGTTATACATATATCCCTTATTAATATTAATAATAAGTGCCAAGTGCCGTGAAAGGCAAGGACCCCTGCCCTGAATTTATGTAAAAACGATGGAAATGTTGTTAAACAAGGAGAAATTTAAGGTAAAAAAATTGATTTTCATTGTCAATAAATGGACTGTACAAAATTCTCATTGTCAATAAAATATGTTTCCACTTTACAAACAGCAGCAACACAGCACCGAAATCACACACATTTGTCACGCTTTACCTGCTATTTACCTGTTAATGGCAGCGGAATTCTCTACGCCGTACATAGCAGGGACTGTACAAAATACCTGCTGTGTCTATATTCATGTACAAAATACCTGCTGTGTCTATATTCATGTACAAAATACCTGCTGTGTCTATATTCATGTACAAAATACCTGCTGTGTCTATATTCATGTACAAAATACCTGCTGTGTCTATATTCATGTAAAAAATTCCTGCTGTGTCCATAGTATTAAAATGACATCCCTCT
>JACLAD010016341.1_pt1 | contig 11434 bp, 4 predicted proteins | sample 8027901 | NCBI WGS metagenome assembly JACLAD01 (sample SAMN15725071, study PRJNA655200) | protist metagenome | isolation source: fluorescence activated cell sorting (FACS) single amplified genomes of... | place: Spain: Blaines Bay Microbial Observatory, Mediterranean Sea | collected 2016-07-05
CACGTGATGGAAACTCTCTTTTATATCTTTCAATTAATAAATAAAGTCTTCTCGCCGGATGTGAAAGTCTTAACTCATTTATACTTCTTCTGCCTTCATAATCAATACTCAAAGCTTCATCACGTACACGTTCAAAATCATCCGATTCAAACGCTTTCCTTAGCTGCTGTATTAAAGATGATCGTTTCACGTTACATAATGTTCTAATATCTAAATATTGAAACATATTTAACATGATCCCGCATGCAGACTCCACTCCAGCTGGTAAAACTAATATACCAACGATAATTGTCCGTTCTGGTTTTTCTTGTAATGCTTCCAACGTAGCTGCGTTAGTAGACCGTTGCCTTGTTATTGTAGGTGGTTTTAACTGATCCTCATTATTATCATCATCGTCATTTGTGGCTAAGGATGCCATGTTATACGTATATATATATCTGTTTTGTTTTCTTAGTATCTCTCTCTATATATTCATTCATTACTGTATATTTAGGATCGTCTCAAACCAAGGAACAAAAGCAGGGAACATTAAACTGTAATAGAGATATCATATTATACATTACACATTCAAATAATAATATTACAGTTTTTACTAAACATGGTTTTACTAAATTGCACCACAACGGCACTGCACGACACATAATCCCAGGGGCAGTTCCACCAGCGGGCATTCATAACACCTAATACCTATACACTCCTGTAATTTTAAATAATTCTTTTCGTTCAAATCTCACTTCATTTGTTTCAATGCTTTTGGTGTTTCTGGTTTGGATTGTTGTAATTTCTTATTATTATTAGTAGTAATGATATTTTTAGTAATCATTGGGCGTGTCAATGTTGTATGAGTTAATGTTTGTGGTGCACTTAGACGTTCTAATCTAACATTTACCTCTACCACTCCTTCTTCCGCTGCATTTATTTTTTTGTTATTTATATCATTTGCTTCTTTCTCCCCATTATTACTTGTTGTTGTTGTTGTTGTTGGTGGTGATGATGATGATGCATTTGCTGATCCATTTACATTACTATTTACAACTTCCTTATTATTATTTTTATTATTTATATTATTTATTTGACTTTGTATTAATGGATTGACTTGTCCCATTTCAATTGCATTACCAATATTTTTAAAATCAATACGTACAAATAAATCTTTTGGAAAACGTTTATCATTTTTACAATCTTTTGACATTTTATCGATATCTTTTTTGTAAAATGTGACTGTTGTCCCTGGTTCAAATGCCATGTTTAACCAAAAACGTCCACATTTCTTACCATTTGGTAAAAACAATGTGATTTTAATATTACCTTTCGTCTTTACATTTAAATTATTATGTAAATTTTTATTATCTTTCGTATGGTATAACAATTTGGTATTTCCAATGCAATCGTTTTGCGAATGGATTTTAATATTCATAGGCGATACCGTATCCTTCGGGCCAATGGTAATGGAATCCAATGTACCATTTAAATCTTCCAATATCAACCCTTCCTGTACTTTTTCACTAACCATTTGCGCATAATGGACATATCGTATTTGTGATGGTACCGTCAATGCTTTGTTTCTCCATACACGTTTATCATCGTAATATTTCAATACCTCTTTTGGATTTCCTTTCCATCCCATATGCAACATCAATGCGCAGGACATCATACCAGCACGGCCTTTCCCTGCTTTGCAATGCAATACTACTACATGTTTTTCATCCTCATCTAACCATTTTTTCGCAGTAAATAAAAAACGCGATAATACTTTTGTATGCGGTACATTATGATCTTTATATGGAAAACGTTGTACACGATTATTAAAAATTTCATGTGGATAACAACGACCTGGTTCAACACAAAAATTAAACATAAAATAATTACCTGGATGCTTTTCTTCTAAAAATCGCTTAACTTCCAACCGTGGGTTTCTCCATATATGTTCCATGCCAGCAGCTGGGAAACCACATATAATTAAACGTGGAAATAAATATACTAAATCTAACGAATAGGTACCTTCCTCATATCGATTTTTATCTTTGGATACAGCTTTCCTACATGGATGTAATAAACAATTACATGGTAAACATAATGGTAAACATTTTGTTGGACATTGTTTCCAAAATCGTGAATAGCAAGCACCATTTGCTTTAGCTAATTCTTTTTCAGTAAATAACATTTCATTTTCATCTAATGTAGAAATTGAATTTGCAGTAGACCTACGTGTTGTTTGTTTATTATTATTATTATTATTGTTGTTATTATTGTCCTCATTTTTTAAATTATTATATGATGATGATGACGATGCCATATTTTTTTTAATATTTCTTCTCAGACTATTTTTTATTTTATTTTCACGCCCCCCCGTCCTATTTCAAAGACTTATGTTTTCACTATGTATTTCTTGATATATATATATATATTGAACTACTAAATTATTATTTTTCAACGTTGATTGAGATCCCAATATAAACATCACAACAATCTATAGAATATATATTGTTTGAAATTTTACTTAAGGTAATTATATAGTATGGCGATACTTTATATATGAATATAATTGCTTCGATGAAGATTGTATACATGTATCCTTAATTGGAAACGAGGACAAATTAATTAAACTTAGCGTGCGATGGATTTCGCATTAAAAAATAGATAACATTTCAGGAATTTTACCATCTAACAATAAACATCAAATATACGTAATTATACGGGTTATAAATTATTTAATTATCGGATATTATTGTTCATATCCGACTCTAAACAGTCGGTTTGAGTAGTTTAATACGGTAAAACCCTACATAATGTAATTCTGTAATTCGAAGGTTGTAATGCTATGTTCATGCTATCCTATGACGTCAGATTTGCATGATGTAATAAAATAAAGACATAAAGACGAGTGTGTCTGTAAAATAACAGAATTCCAAGCTCGCAGATCCAGAATCCAGAATCCACAGAGTTACATTATATACATAGCATTATAGGCTATACATTATACCTGGTATACTGGTATACATTTATGGCATATTGGCTGGATTCTAAATTAAAAAACCTCCCAGCTCACAGCCACAGAATTTTGATCAAGATCTTCCCAATACCACTTGAACACTTGAACCGTATCAAGAATATCCATTATATCATCTCATACATTTATACGATATAACCATTGAATAAATATTAATACGTATATCCAGATTACAAAATAGTATAAAACCAAAATAAAAAAATACCAAACAGTTTTCCTGAATATATAATTAAAAATGAAGATTTTCTAGGCTTGTGATACCTTCTATTTGCATAGTAGCTACTATATCGATATATTTTGGAACGAGGAGGAAATTTTCACCTCTCCTTTGATCTCCTAGTGTGTAATAATTTTTATTTGTATGGATATTTACTAATATATTATCAGTATGGTATCAATCTTATTGTTATTGTTTCCACACAATTATTCTATGGGCCATTTCACCTCCGATCGTACACCACCTCTCTCCGTTGCCAGTTTGATCTCCTTGTGTAATAATTTTTATTTGTATGGATATTTACTAATATATTATCAGTATGGTATCAATCTTATTGTTATTGTTTCCACACAATTATTCTATGGGCCATTTCACCTCCGATCGTACACCACCTCTCTCCTTTGCCAGTTTGATCTCCTTGTGTAATAATTTTTATTTGTATGGATATTTAGTAATATATTATCAGTATGGTATCAATGTTATTGTTATTGTTTCCACACAATTATTCTATGGGCCATTTCACCACCGATCGTACACCACCTCTCTCCTTTGCCAGTTTGATCTCCTTGTGTAATAATTTTTATTTGTATGGATATTTAGTAATATATTATCGGCATGGTATATACGTTTTTGTAATTGTTTTCACACGGTTATTATATGGGCCATTTCACCTCCGTAGGGAATCTCACACCTCTCTCTCCTTGACCAATAATAACATATATATATATACCTTTCATATCAATTGGTTGCAACATGGGCAGAGGATTAGACGACAACGAAAGATATTGGAATATACCATAATACAGAACAATATATACATAAAATACACACACACACAGAGAGAGATATACCGCGCGTGTTGCCTTTTTTGTTGTTTTAAAGTACCAAGAAAATATAATAATTATTTTTACAACCATCCATTATCATCAGCTATAACAAACATCATGTCAACCAATAATGCATTTTATGGATTTGACGATGAAGAGGAAGGAAATAAAAATCCAACTACTACTACAACGACAAGTAAAAAAAAAAAGAAAAGAAAGAAATCAAAGAAATCAAGTGATAAGAATAAAAAAAATGCTGCGAATAAAAGTAGCAACGGTGGCTTGAACAACAACCCAGCATTTGTAATGAAACAAAAATTAATGAAACAAGGATATGATTCTACCAAAATTGATCAATGTTTAGATAGTATGTTTACAAGTGGGGAACGTTACGATGATTATGAAAGTGTAAAAGCAAAGCTAGATGGCAAAACAGTTGATGGTGGAGAAAATAGCAATGTTGATGATAGTAGTAATAGTAATGACAAAAGTAATAATAACAATGGCAGCAGCAGCAACAATAAAACAAATCATCAACAAGTACGTGCAGCTTCTTCTTCATCAAGCAATAACAACAACAACAACGACAATACTGCTGATAATGAAGGTTGGGAAAATGTTTCGAATAATAATAATTCGAAAAAAACACAACAAAACGATAATAGTAACAACGATAAAGAACCGAGTATTGCAGATCGTTTAGAAGCAGCTACTAAAATGAAACCATGCAGTACCGTCATGGAAGTATTAACACGTTGGTGTATGCAATTTCCAGATGATTTAATCGAATTGTTTCGTTGCAAAGCAGCTTCACAATTGTTGGAAAATTATTTAACAGATCGTTATTTACCTACAAAGCAATCATCTTCCAATGATATAAATTTAATGGCAAAATTATTATCATGCATTTTTAAAGACAAGTTAAGCAAATTGATCATGTTTAATTTAAAATCATTTATCACAGCATTGAAAGATTTAAGTTTGGATAAGGATGAATGGCGTTTAGTTGTGAAACGATATTCCAATTTATTATCATCACGTTTAAGTGAATTTATGCAATATGGTGATCAAGTAGAATCAATACCACAAGATTTGAAAAAATTACAAGATCATATGCAAGCCAATGTGGTTGCTGCTGATGAGTTTGGGAACGACACTGGTGATGAAAATATTGCAAATACGTTTCGTAGACGTGATTTAGCATGTGAACGAATTGTTTTAGGTAATTTAATTCGTAAAAATACGTCAAGGTTAGCAAAGGCAGTTGGTAGTGCAAATTTGAACAATACACGTAATAATGGTAGTAATAAGAATCAAATGGTTTCCGCTCGTAATGAAAAAAACGATGCGCGAATTTTAGAATCATTAGGCATGTCCGTTGAACGTATCAATGAATCCAACCAAAAAGGTGAAGAGGCAAAGGAAGTACAAAAACAATTGAATAAATTGCGTGCGGAAAATAAATCAAAAATCGAACCACTGGAAAAAGAGGAAAAACAAGCTAATGATGCAATCAGTACATTGGAGGATAAGAAAAAACAATTAATGCAACAATTGGAAAGCGTTCAAGGGGAATTAGATGTTTTATATGGCACAAAATCAAGCGTTACTGCACGTAAAGAGGCCATCAATATGGAAATGGAAACAAAATTGACCAAACTAGATAACGAGCACAAAGGAATGGCCGTACATTTAAGACGTGCGGAAAGTCAATCTAAAATTGCAAAAGATTTCAGAGAATTCGATGAAGAATTAGCGAAACAATCGAGAGATGGAAATGAAGGTGCAAAGATAGTGCAAGACAGATTAGCAAAGGCATTGCAAAAAGCTGGTGGTGCCAATGCAATCAGCAAAAGTTCAAATGATGTTTTGCGCACGGCATTGAGTTATACACGAATGGAATTGACGTGTTTGACATTAATGCGTACACGCGTGAAGGAAAACAAAGAGAAAATTGTGAAAACGACGGAGGAAATTGCTTCGATGAAAACATTAGGATTAACAAATGTTGTTTCACAATTGGAAAGAACAAAGAGTCAATTGGCGCAATATATTGAGCAAGATGAAGGTGTCGTCGGTGCATTAAGCAACAAAGCAATGGAAATATTCAATATTGTCAAAGCTATTGGGGATGATCATGCAAAAGATATTGATAGTTTGGATGGTTTGACGTCGGATTTATTACAAGATTTGAAAAAGAATTTCATTCAATTAAACGTTGGAGACAACGTTGCAAGGCATTGGAACCCACCAAAAAAAGAAGGTGTGGAAGACAATGGTAGTAACAGTATGTTTGGAAGCAATTTAGCTGCTAATTTAGGCATCGCACCAACAACCAAAACTTCTTCATCATCTTCCTCTACTGGCAATAATGTTGCTTCATCCTCGGAGAATAAGACAGCAGCAAAAACAAATGGCAATAGCGATAATAGTAACAATAACAAAAATAATAACAATGTTAATAAAAGTAAAAAAGTTGAAAAAAGCAATAACAATAAGAAAGATAATGCAACTGCAGCTCCTGCAAAGAAAATGGGATGGGGAGCGATACCAAAACAACAAAAAACTAGTATAAGTTTGTTAGAATTACAAGCAGAAGAATTGGAAGGTAGATTAACAGAAGAAAATTTAAGACGTTTGGAAATTGGTAAGAAACCAGCTAAATCACCTTTATTAGATCGTTTAAAAGCAGAGATTGAAGGTGGTCAATAATAAATTCATTTTATAAACGTGCGTGTCGTAGTGCGTAGTGTGGCTTTTTATATGATATATTTATTATACAAGTATAAAATGTACACACGAGATTAATTGAGAGCGAGAAAAAAATTGATTTTTATTTATTGTTTAAAGCTTATAGTCTATAAATAGGACAATACTGTACCTAGACCCATTTTTGACCATCTGACTAAAAATTAACTAAAAAATTTTTTGTTCATCAAAATGCCATTTATCCTATTTCATAGTAGATTACATACATGTTGTACTTATGCCTATCAAATATAGCCATAATTTGGTACCAGACTAATTGTACATAAATCCAATTTTAATATTTTTCGTTGATCGTTTAATGAGCATGTTCTTGATGGTAGAACAAAGGAAAAAGAAAAGAAACCTATAAGAGAGAGAAAAAAGAGAGAGAAAAAAAGGAAAAACTAAAATTATTCTGAATAATTAATAATATTTTATATATAAAATAAAACATTGAAAATTTTATGAAGATTTCTTTATAAATGAAAATGCGTTTAAATTTCTTTCTAAACATGGAACACATATATATTGAATATTTTTTATATATGAAAAACATATACCTCAGATATACATTTCACACATAATATATTTCTGTCCTCCCCTTTCTCTCTCTCTCTCCCGTAAGTTTTTTTTCTACATGCATCGACTACCAAATGGTGCTTGTCTAACACTATACAATGATTCTGATTTGTCGATATCCCATGCCCGACTCAGTTTTGGCATGGAAAATACACGTGGTTTGTAGGATGAACGATTTGTTTTATATGCACTACTAGCCGTTTCAATCGATCCAGCTAATGATCCATCCAATGTAATACTACTGATACTATTGCCTCTACTCATACTTGCATTTGATCTTGTCTTTGTTTCTTCTAATGAAATATTAGATGGACTTTTAGTAAATACTTTATATTGTGATTTACGATTACTTTTTCGTTTACTCATATTCATTTTGTTATTAACATGTTGTTCTTTCGTTTTGCTAATAAATCTATCAAGTTCTTTTTTAAATAAATCTGTAGAATGTGTTTTGCTTTTTGGCTTTTTCTGTGTTCTAAATTCTTTGATGAAATCTTTTAAATTAATGATTCCACTTCCATCTTTATCACACGTATTGAACAATGCCCATTCTTCTTCTTGTGTTATGGAACGAAGACCACATGTTTGTAATCCATATACGAAACTTTGAAATGTAATACCATTTCGTACTAATGAATCTTGAAAGTTTCTAAATAGACGTTTGATTCTACTTTTATCGCCTTGTGTTTTTTCCCAAATGACATCTTTTAAATGCAATTTAAGCTCTGCAACATTCAAGCGATGTCCATGCGCATGGCCTGATTGAACGGGTCCATTTGATTTACTACTAGATACAGTCTTTGCACCCCTTTGGCGTAATTTTTGCAATGTTTGTACTTGTGATTTACGCAACTGCCCTTTTGCTTGATGGTCAATAGAACGTAATATATGTGTATGGTGTGATGCAATTAAATTTGAGAATTCTTGGAAATCAAGTTTTCCTATGAAATATATTTGTGTATGTATATTATGTTAGTATATATACTTGAATTAAGGAGATCATTAAGGAGATACGTTATCCATCAGAATCGTTACCATTACAGTGTTTATGTACTATATACTTACCATTTTTATCTTTATCTATTGCATTGAACAACTGTTTTAATTCTGCTTTGGTAAACTGTAGACGTAATACATTGATACAACTTTTACAAAAGCTATCATAACTCATATACGATGTACCAGTCATAGGATCTTTGTGAAAATTACCAAATATATCAGCAAATCCTTTTGAATTTTTCTTCACACGTCGTAAAATTGCGTCTGTTAATAAATCCATTAATTTACCAGTCTCACGTATATGACTTGTTTTTAATAATGTACCGACTGTAACATCATTAACATCTTTTTTTTTCTCTCTTTTTTTTGCTTTTGGTATTTTGTATTTACGCTTCGCCATTGGTGTTTCCACACGGCCGGTAAGTTGTAAACTCATGTTGCACGATATGAGTCTATTATATATCAGCTGAAAATATATAGATGTGTGTGTGTTTGCGTGTGTGCGTGTTTAGATGAAGGGTCAATTCAGTTAGTCTATATATAATAATATAAATATATAATAATAATAATAGTTGAACCTGGTGAAGTTAACTGGTAGTGTACTAGTTGCTATTACTACTATATTATTACCAGGTATAGTTGTATAATGAATAATGAAGGTTGTTCACTTATACCAAAGAAGAGTTGGAGACAGTAGGTGTGATTAAATGATCTTCTTTTTTCAACTTATATAATGGTATATTCAAGTGTAAAATGTTATATGCATATGATCAATTTGTCACCCCTATGTAAAATTACATGGTTGGAGTGCGCACCGTTAGTAACTTATACGCTTATACCCGATATTTTACCGCTATAATAATCGCTTCACGCACTATATTTTTTACCATTGTACACCATAGAAAATACAATTCATAAATGTAATCAATATAAATAATATTTCTCTCTTTTTACTTGCAAAAGCGTAAAAAAGCGTAACCCCTTTCAAGTACAAAGTGGTCATTTGATAGGAGGAGATTTCCAATTTTAGGCAGAATTCTTGGAAAATCATTATACCTTAAACTTGAAAACAACGTTTTTGTGTTTTTGTGATGCAATTAAAGACCAATATATAGAATCAAATTATACATATCGGATTGTCGTCTTTTTGTTGATATAGTATATATATATATATTGTATGATACATTGTTTGCAACATTTTGTTTCTGCTGTAATTAGAACTTGAACAAATTTGTAGCGAGAAAAAAGAAATATTTTTTTTTTATTTTTTTTTGTGAAATTAATAATAATTGTAAAATTTTGATTTTTCTTCTTTGGATTATCAATACTTATTTCGTGAAAATGATGAAAAAAAAAGAATAAGAATACTAATGTAAATTATATTGGTGAATATTATTGTAAAGTATCTGTACATAAAACTGGTAATATTACAAACATGTTAATAAAAAACATGTCGAAACTTTGGAAGAAACGAATCAATTATTCTATGTTTAAAATAAAAGATAGAAACAATATATCTTATGAACAAATTTCAAATAATAATAATAATAAAAATTTGAAATTAATTGATTTAAATACAATACGAAATATTAATTTTATATATAATCATGATTTAGCACGTACAGAAAATGAACGAAACATGTTGGTAATTGACTCTGAAAAAGATGAAACAAATATTGTATATAAAATATTCACATCCAATGATAAAGATATGACGCGTTTTGAAAAATATTTTCGTAATAACAATATTGATAATACAAATATAACAAATGATATAATAAATACTAAGCAAATATTAAATGGTAAAATACGTCAATATGATAATGGTATCTATGGCTCCATCTCATCGCCATTGTCAATTACTACTACTAATAATAATAATACTAGCAAACATAATGTAAAAAAAGCTAAATCATTAAGTACTGTACATATATGTAAAGTGGAATTACCAGATAATTCAGGTATTATTGATATACCAATCGAGGATAGTACATTATTTGCATTATATAATTTAAAACAACAAATTTTTATTGAAATTCAACAATTAATTGTGAAAAAAAACGGTGAAAGTAATTATAAGCAACAACAACCTGTTTCTTCGAATTATGTAGCAACCGAAGTTATTAACCCATTAATATTGTTGCAACAACAACAAGAGGCACAACAAGAGGCACAACAAGAAGAAAACAAAAGTGCAATTGAAAAACTAAATATACATCCAAATGTAAAATTACAAAATATAATTGATAATGGGGAAGATGCATATATTTTTCGTTATCAAATCGATATAAATAATGATTTTATCGATTCAGATCATCCAAATTCCTGGTTAATTGATGAAAAATCTACATTAGAACACATCAGTAATACTGGAACGGGTACATTGTATCTATCATTAATACATTGTAGTGAATTGCCATTTGGATTAACATTTTGTAATATGAATATTATTAAAACGATTGATGTATTTAAAAAGCCATGTTTACGTCATGAATTGCATATTTTTCATAGTTCCTTGAATTGGAAAATATTGTATCATTCAAATCATTTTAAACAATTTCATGAGAAATTATGTAAAAAATTTAATGAATATTGTGAGATACATCCAAGCGAGAAAATAGTTACGTTACCATCGTTGACAAAAGACAATAATAATAATGGAATAAAGACATATCAAAAGTATATGAATGCATTATTGCGACACTCATGGGCATCTGGGTCAGTAGAATTATTAGAATTTATTGGTGTTGTTAATGCTAGTCGTGCAAATGAAGATGGAAAACAAGTTATCCATATTTCTCAATTGAAACATTTTGTAAATGTTGGTGATATAATTTGTTTTAAATGTAGTGATATGTCTGGTGGTTTTACACGTATGGCTATTAATAGTGAATATGATCATATTGGTGTTGTTGTACGAGATTCACATATGAGTGGATTGAAAATATTAGAAGCAAGTAGTGCAGAAGGTGTCAATACGTATTCATTACTTGGACGTTTACGTGGATATTATTTAGCTGGTTATGTTGATAAAATTGCCATACGACGATTAAA
>JACLAD010009183.1_pt1 | contig 11430 bp, 2 predicted proteins | sample 8027901 | NCBI WGS metagenome assembly JACLAD01 (sample SAMN15725071, study PRJNA655200) | protist metagenome | isolation source: fluorescence activated cell sorting (FACS) single amplified genomes of... | place: Spain: Blaines Bay Microbial Observatory, Mediterranean Sea | collected 2016-07-05
ACGCCGGGTTCATTCGAAAACGGTGAGGTTGTCGAAGTGAAAGATCCTGTTGTGAACAACAAGCGGTAACTATCCGGATAAATTAATTATGTGTGTATATCTCCATCCCTTCCACTTGTTGATACCCGTTTGATCCATCATTTTTATATCTTGTTCTATAGCATTAATTGTGATTTCATATTATCACTAAGTTGATTATACCGTAGGTTCAAGTATCTTAATGTATTGTTTGTTTTTAACACAGTATATATCTTATGCTATTCCCTTACTATGCGTCTCCTACGCTATTTATATGTATAGCGTAAAAAGGTGAAGGAAAAAAATCAACGCAACAAAGCACCAAATTCGATCCAAAAACATGGGGGAACCAGATTGGGATGATATGGATATGTGCATATAACAAGATCATATACACACGAAGGTGGTCTTGCAATAATATATTTTTATGCACATACAATAAAAGAGTAGTAACTTTATTAGCAACATTCTAAGCATTGAAGCGAAACCATGAAACAATCGTCTATCTTCCAATTAGCCTTGTTCTACTTGATACTTTTACTGTCTCATGAAAGTATTACAATTGCATTTCTGGCACTTGGTTTTGTAGTAATACCACTTATTATTAAATATGCTGGCATGATTATGGGATTGTATTTTTCATTTAAGTATATGAAAGATAAAGTTTTATCGTTGTATCAATGCACAAAGAAAATGATCACGAAAGAGTGCCATGGTACTTGCCAAAAGAAAATGATTGAAGATTCATTTGGTATGATTGGTGCGATTACAGAAGTAATTGTAATGAGTGGTTTAAAAGAAGTGTTGAAAATTAAAGCTGCTAAAACAAAACCATTTTTCAAACGATTTGGAATGGAATTTCATTCTGACTTTACAAAAGATATGAAGAAGTTAGGAATTGCAGCCGAAAGAGCAAAAAGATGTCTGTGTAGAGTAATAAAAAGATTACGTCATATGTTCATCACAAAAAAAATCCGATTCAAAGCAAAAAAGGCAGTTGAAAAATTAGAGGTTGGTGACATGTTCAATAATGATTTACAAACTGTGAGTGATAAAGGAATTGAGATTCAACAAATGTGGACGACCAATAAAATACTATCTTCTTTCTCAAAAATGGAAGATAAAGTGTCGGAGTTGTTATTTATGTGTAATGATAAGGGCGAAAAATTGAAACATTGTAAAGAATTTAATGATATAAAAAAAGAATGCAAATTTAGTAAATTAAAGAAGTTGGCTTTAAAAGTTATAAAAGCAGATAAAAAGTCAAGTAAAAGGATTAGTAAATGCACTGATCGAATGAAATCACTATCTTACAAAGCAATGAAATCGCCAGAGGTAATGAAAAGATTTGAACAACGTGTTCCAAGCATTAAGAACAACTATGCAAAAAACTCGCTTAACTTTTTAGGAAGATTCGGGAGAAGAAAACCTAGGAGAAAGAGAACGGTTAAAAAGAAAAAGCGAAAGGTTAAAAAGAAAAAGAAAGTTTCTAAAAAACCTTCAGCAGCTTTGATATAAAAAAATACGCACGATAATTATATCATATCATTATATCATACGAAGTATATATTAAAAATACGAAGAGTCTATGATACCTTCGTATATTTTTTTATTTTTATACACGACGTATTAAAACATCATAAAACTCTTTAACCACGCTTATTACGCACAGCATTCAATCCACCACCTGCTACAGCACCTAAACGTGGATCTGTCCAGCTGGTAGTTTTCGTGTTATGATTTTTGTAATAATAACGACCGCTACTAGCCTTGACTTTAGTAATCCATGGTGGCAATGGTCCTAATCCACTATCATCATCCGTTTTAGTTTGCAATCCTAATTTTGGACTGGAAGAACGGCTACTATCACCCCAAGCTATCAAAGAATCACGAATGCCTTTCATTACTTCGGATACACTCACAGTCTTATCTTTATCATAATCGAAATGAAGCATAACTAATTTAATATGATCTTCATTCAAGCTTACATTGAAATCTCTTAAACTATCGCGGAACTCTTTTACATCTAACTGTCCATCATCGCCTGCATTAATTTTCAAAAACTTTTCCAATTGTTGCAAAGATCGTTCTTTGTTATTTGGATTTCGGACAATTATTTGCTTGCCGATAGTACCCAAAGCTTGTTTCAGCGTATTTTGGTAAATTTGCCACTCTTCCTCTGAACTCATCTTTTCTCTAATACTACTTTCTGCTAATTTACGTTTATTTGCAGCTTGTTTCTCCAACGTACGTTTATTAATAGATCGTCGTGGAGATACATTCACAGCTGGAGATTGAAGATTTTCTCTTCCAGCTCTTGGTCTTGTTGGTGTATTTATGCTGCCACGAATTTCATTTGCTTTAAGACTTTGAGATGGAGATTGTACTACTTGTACATTGCCTGTATAGGTAAAAAACATTTATGGTCAGTGTTGTGTTCGTAAAATGTTATATATATTAGTTGTGATAATGATTATATATAAATATGATCTATTTTTTTGTTTTTTGTACTTACTTCTATCAGCTAGCTTTCTATTTTCCTCATCCTTTTGTTTTAATTGCTCCATTAATTCTTGAACTTTCTTTTCCTTTGCATCGTTTTCCTCTTTCAATTTCTTTGCATCCTCTTCAGCTTGTTTGGCTTTTGCAGCAATTTGTTCTTTTTCCTTGACAGCTGCTGCATGTTCATCCTCTTTCCTTTTTAATCTTTCGGCAATTTCTTTTTCCCTATCACTTGCATTAGCTGATGGTGTAATTGCCATTGCTTGATTTTTCTTAGCCTTCTCTTTCTCTAATTCCTTCTGTATCTGTTCCATCTTCTGCTTATAATCATTTGCCTCTTTCTCAGCTTTCTCTCTTGCTTTCTGAGCCTGATCTTTCTCCTTCTGCGCTGCCACTATTTTCGCTTTACTTTCAGCTTTTAGCTTTGTCGAATCAACATTGGACGAAAGATTGGATTTACTCTGATATTGTTTAGAAGGGGCTGATGGTTTAGCTAATTGCAATTTCAATTTATCTATTTCCTCCTGCATCTTACTCTTTTCCTCGCTGCTGAATATATCCGCAAAAGCCCTGTTGCCTTTAACCGCCGCGAGTATTTTATTTGTTTTTTTCTTGGAGGTAGTCTTTGCAATGCCTTTTTTCTTTTTATCAGCGACTCCAAAATCCATATGTTTCTTACTAGTACTGAACGTGTACATGATGCGGATTTCACCAGTTTTTTCAGGCGCTGCAACTTGTTCATACGAATCATTGCGGTATATTGGAAACCACTTGTTGCCCACATCATGTCCTAAACTACTTATTAATGAAACAGGGATTTCACAATCACCAATATACTGATCCCCACCTGCACCTTTCATATTGCTCAATGGTGTTGTAAATGCAGTCAGCATCAAACGTGGGGTAATCTCCTTCCCTAAATGCAGCACACTGCATTTCAATCTTTCCCATAAATTACTATCAAATTCATCAACAAACTTAAATACATCTTTCTCGGATTCTTTTTCATTCCGTGCATTTTCCTCTTCGCCTAATGCTTTAGCCTCGCTCTCTAGAACTATTTTCCCTTTATAAGTTGTATACTTTTCTATTTCACCAATATTTTCGGATTTACCATGTACAAAACTTTGCCATCGCTTTTCATCGTCAAATTGCCAGTTAGCAGCTACTCCACCTTTCTTGGATTTCTCTTCTTCCACTTTACTTCCAGTTAGGAATGGCGGCTTGGCTTCTTGGACAGAATCACTTGCCGATTCGAAATTCCAATTTTTTTGCCAACCTTTAGGACCAACAATTTCATATTCGTTGGCTGATCGAGAATCATAGGCAGTACCAAAGAGCATGCCACTTTTTGGGTCTCTCCGGACAGAAACAACTACGTAACGGGGATCTTTCATGATGACACGAGAATTGCCACTTCGTACAACCTTTTCCCGATTACGCAAGATGTATGGTATCATATAAAATGAAATTTCTATAGGCTTTTCTGTATCATATTGTAATTCCATAACTTCAATGTTTTTGTTCTCCTTTTTCTTCGGCTTCTCTTTCTTATCTTCGTCTTCACCTGTTTCCGCATCTGTTGAAACTTTCTTTGATTTATCGTTTGTAGACTGTTTACTATTTACCTCTTCAGTAGCTTCCGGCTCCTCTTTCTTATCTTCGTCATACTTGCATATTTGTAACCGTAAGTATTTCTCTTTCTCATTTTTAGCATTTTTGTTTTCATACAAATTATTTTGTAACCAAAATTCCAATGCATGTTCCCCATGGCCACTTGTTGTACAAATATTTTCGTAAATAATATTTTTTATCCTATCCGGTAGACTTTTAGTATAGCAGCTACGCCCTTTGTATGTAAACTCGCAATTATTGCACCAGTCTTCAAAATAGTTATCGACATTTGACTTTGGCACGAAAGAGATAGCCTGCACAATTAACAAAAAGAGCGTCTTTTGTGAGATTTCATTTGCATGTAACTTACGCTTCGATGATTTCTGTTTTTCTCTCCAAATGGTTTTAGGTCGCCCAAATCCTAAATGCATGACATCTGTATGTTTAATAGGCAATGCATTCGTTGTTGGGCAATATGGAACCTCAAATGTAGCATTAAACCATGGCTGCGATCCACCATCTTTATCAGCTTTGGTCCGTTGATAGAAATTTCTGAAGCCGTCCGTTTCTTTGTTTTCATCATGCTTAGGCAACATTTCAACTGATACATAAGGATTTTTCATATTTTCTAAATGGCTGACAAATGTAGTCCAATCCATAGATTCGTTTGTTGCACCATCACTGGACTGAAATACGACTTTCAAAACAGAAGAAGTTCCACTCAAGTATGCCCTTAATCGTTTCTTTTGTCGAATTGCATCTAAGACTCTCTTCCTACGTTTCACGAGTGAGTCTGGGGCATCCGATTGATCTACTTTAACATCTTTAAATCTTGATCCTTTATTAGTAGATGTAGCCATTGCGTCATCATCGTCATTTTCTTCATCTTCGACCCTGAATGTCAATGCCTCTGAAGTTGCATTGATGAAGAAATCAAACGAATTCTCTGCAAATGCGTCTTGCAATGCCTGGACAAATGTTTCACTTTCCCCTAGTTTCAATTCGATTTTTCCTGAAGTACTGTCTCTAGAAATCAACAAACGATTCGCAAACTTCCTGCACGCTCTCTCCTCTGCTGGCTGTAGCGCTGATACAAAAACTGGGCACATTTTGTCTATTGCATAACGTTGTTCCAAATCACCGCGAGCACGTGAAAGCATTTCATCGCAATGACTAATATACGCCGTATATTTCGATGATTTCGTTAATCCCCTTTCGCCTTTTTTCAACCGTTTAGGTGAAGCTATTTTTGCGTATTTATTATCGAGCAATAAATCTGCCAAGATCGACATGTAGGACATGTCTTCCTCGATCACCAGTTTCAGTTCCTCCTGTGATTCTGGATCACGGGCAATAGCTACAATATTTTTCCTTGTACGGTCTACACCCAATGTTACTAGCCAGTAGGTTATTCCATCTGCATTGTTAGATTTTCGTCTCAGCAAATAACGCAATTTTTCTTCGATGTGTTCCACGGAAGCACCTTTCATTAGTCTTGCTAGATCAGAGCAAGCAACCTCATTTTGTATATTCAAATCATCTAAAACCATTTTCAGCTTAATCAATGCTGGAAGTTCATCGTTTTTTTTTACTTTGAATTCCATCAATGCCTTTGCCGCCTTTTCTTCCTCGGATTCTCTGTCAACATTTTTCGTATCATCAGCGGTTCCGTCAGTATTTGGGGCATTTTCCTCAGATTTCTGCGTTTCATCATCAGCGGTTCCGTTAGTGTTTAGGGCAACGTTAACAGAATCCTGTGCGTGCTCTGTATCACAAATAGAGTACATTTGTTCATGCAATCGTTCAACAAAATCAGATATTAAAACAACACAAAAATCATTTATGCGCGTTACTTTGAATTTGCTAAATGCTTGTGTGACATCTACTGCATCATCCACCTGCCCAGCAACACTAGCTAACGCTTCTAACGCTTGTTTTGCTAATTCGCGGGTCTCTTTTAAATTCAAAGGATCATCTCCGTCATTACCTCTGGATGAATTTTCAGCTTTAATGGCCAATGTCGGCTTTCTATAAACATGTTCCACCGAGCCCCATTCTGCAACATACGTATGTGGTTGTTGCGCAACCTCGCACCCTTCTTTATCTTCCAAAAGTGTTTTCGTTTTCTCATCCCCTTCCTTTAATTCTCCCTCTAGCAAGCTAGTAAAATAACTCTCCGTTGTTTCTAAATTAGATTCACCGCCACCAGCGTATTTCATTTCGAATACACGGACTACACGCTTTAATTCATCCAATGTTAATGGCTGCTCTAGCAAATCTTCCCAACTTTCTATTTCACTCTCAGCAGCATCCGCTGCCCTTAGCTTACTAAGTTTAGATGTAACCCCATTTTTGAAAATGCTTCGAAGTTGAGAAAGTGCACCTTGGTCATTAGATAATGGCCAATGTACTTTTTCATATTCAATTGTACCAGTCTCTTTTTTTGGATCCTCTCCTGTTGCTTCTTCCTTCGTATCTTTTCTATTTTTTTCTTGTCGTATACTGCCTATGTAAATTTTTTGCATAATCTGTAGGACTTCATGCAAAGATCGACGTTTCACGAGTGTATCTTCATTGCTCTTCAACCATAAGGCAAATTCTTTATAGTCAATTTCGCCATCACCTTCCCTATCAAAACGTTCCATCAATGTTTTCACTTCTTTTTTATGGAGCTTAAATCCCATAGTCTTTAATGCAGCGGAGAATTCTTTAATATCTATAGTGCCGCTTCTATTTGAATCAAACCGATTGAACCACTTCATAATGTTTTGTGATTCACGATCTTTCGCAGACAAAACTTTTTCTAATCCTGCAATTCGCATGCACCGTTGCCATATAGGCACGAAGTCACTACGATCATCTCTAGACGCTGTCGATTGCAATTTAGAAATTTCATTGGCTTTTCTAGATCCTAAATGTACCTTCTCAATTATATCAATGACAGTAAACACTCGTTTTAATACTACTGATTCAACATATTCAGCAAGTTGGGTATAAATTGAACTATCAAATACTTTTTCCTCTTTTTTTCTAAACCCAGCAGATACCAAAGTTTTAGGAGTATCGTCTCCAAAATTATGCCTTGTTTTATTTCTATAATGTTCTCCACTTAAAAGCTCTGCTTTTCCTCCACTCCCCCGTTTCCCAGCGCTAACTTTAACTACATCAATGTAACGCATTTCATGTTTTGCTTCATCGTCTCGCTGCATATATTTATTTCGCTGCTTCTGTTTGACCCATTTTTTGAATTTGTTAATACGCTTCTTATCCAATTCTTGGTATTTTTTTACTTTATGCCGTTTATCCAAATATTTATCCAATGCCGAGTTCTTTCCGCCTTTCTTAGTTTCAATATCATCCTCATCGTTATCAATTTGTGGATTTTCGCCACCATCTGGTGTTTCCTTTGCTCCTGCGGTAGTACTTGCGGTTGTAGATTCGGAAACTTCCGTGGCGCTGCCACTTTTAGCTTTGATATTAATCGTTCCACCTTCTAATACCCACACAGATTTGTCAACATTATCTTCCTTATCATCTTTCTTTGGTTTTTCAACGCCATCATTCTCACCTTCTTCCTTTTCCTTATCATCTTCCTTTACCTTGTCATCTTCGTTGATATCTACACTAACATTTTTTTTTGAAAATTCTTTCAAGGCCTTCTCTTTATCTTCGTTTTCGTTAATTTCTTTCAATTGTTTTATTTGTTCGTCAATACTCATTTTGTACTTTTTCCACGTGATCGGTTTTGTAGCATCTCCTAACGCACTGTGTGGACGCCTGAGTTTATTTGCCTCCTCAATGTCTTCTTCGTTTGAATTGTCATGAAGTTTCGGTAAGGAATCGTGTTTTGGGATTTGGATTGTAATTTTCGTATGCCATGAATACCTAATAGTATATTTCTCTGGATCTTTCTCTTTTTTTGATTTTCCATCTTTGCCCGACTGATGCTCCTCCTCTATTTTCTTAAACTTGGTTATCCATGCATCAGCATTGATTGGTACTTCGCGCCAACATGCAGGAACGTTATAATTTTCTTCGCCTTCTTCGTAATCTTCATACGGTAACAAGGTACGACGTGGAGATTCCAAATTCAGTTTTTTTAGTTCCTCTTCCTTTGGTTTTTGATCGTCGTCATTCTCCCCTTCTGCCTCTAGAGCATTCTTGTTTTCTGCAGCTTTCTCTGCAGCTATCTCTGCAGCTTTCATAGCATCTTCGGCCATTTTCAATCCATCTTGCTCCCAGTACATGTACATTACGTTCCTATTGTGTTTCAACGCTTCACCTTTTGAATCTTGCGATACGTTTAATGCAGGAGCCTTCGACGTTATGCTAAAATCTCCATTTTTCCATTGATAGTTTCTCGTAGAAGGCTTTACATATGGATGATATTTTGCTTCTTTATTTTCATCTGGAACGTCGGATTCCCGTTCGGGGACTTGGAATGAATAGGTTCCATCGACGAGGCCATGGCAATCTTTTACTTCTATGAAAAACGTGTTCTCTTTTTTCAACAACGCGTTCTCTTTTTTCTCTTCTTCTTCTTCTTCTTTAGCCTCATCAACTTCCTTTTTTTCAGCATCTGCTACATCTACCGCCTTCTTGTCTTCTTTTGCAACGCGTGCCTTCAATACTTCCTCGTTTAAGACTTTTTCGCAGAGCATAATAGGGCGATCTAAAAATAAAGTTACTTGCCAATCATGGTCATCACCCTTATTCTTTTCTTCTTGCTGATTGGCACTGTCTTTGTTCTCGTCGTTCCCTTCGTTGACTTTGTTCCCCTCATTTGCTATGTTTTCCCCATTAGATACATCATTTTTTGTTGAAACTTTCTTATCTGCTCGTTTTAAATGTGCAGATAATATGCATGCTTGATTGAAGTCGACGTTTGAAGTGCCCGCAACATCGCTTGTGCTTGGGGCCCCGATGTTAATTAATCGGCTATTACGAAGTGTCTTGCCATCTTTTCCTTTTTTCGACATCCATCCCGTTGGTAAGCTCAAATCACGAGCTTCTACTACGTTGATAAACAAGTTTCCAGGTGTTTCAGTGGGTGGTGGGACAAATATTAAATCATCCTCTGGTTTTGGTACTTTCTCTCGTTCGTACATTGCTTCGTCTTCCAAATGTTGCTCAAACATTACGTAGAATTCATGCTGCGATAATAGATTATCTTCCCCGGCCAATACGCCAAAATCATTGTTCGGGCCTTCTGTAGTTATATCACTATTTAAAAAGCCTAATTCCAATAGCCTGTTTTTAAATTCTTTTGGAGTCAGTACAGGCCCTTCATCATCGCCCTCCGTCGTGGCACTCTTATTTTCTTCTGGTTTTGACACGGCTTTGTCCCCTTTATTTTGTGGCTTAAACATTGTCAATAGTGTTGAAATATGTATACCACGTGTTTTAGACAGTTCGATTATTTTTTCACGAACATTTTCGTATAAAATATCTTTTTTCAGTTCCGCGTCTTTTTTTAACTGAGATTGAAGCTTTGCAGATGTAGATGGTGGTGGGGGTATTTCACCGTCTTGTTTATCTACGATTGCTTCGTCGTGAAGTTTAATGTCATCGGCGCCAATTAGATTCCATGTACTCAGTTTGGTTGGTTTCTTTTTCGTTTCATCAAATTTACACCCAATTACACTTAAATGGAATGGGCCAGAACCTTGTACCAAATCTTTTTTGCTAACACGTTTATAAGTACTTGGGACGATAAAGTATTTGGCCGGCTTACCATCAGAATATGGTTTCAATACACACCAACATGAAGTAGCATGATTGAACTTATACATTGCTTGGTCATCTAATATTTCTAAATCTTTCGTCTCTATCGGATTACTATCAGGTAACTGAATTTTCATTTTTGTAAAATCAATTTTTTTCTTTTTGCGATTCCCTTTCTGGAATGGCGGTGGCAACGTTTCCGGGGTTATTCCTTCATCATTTTCATTCAATAAAATATGAAAAGCAATAGGATGCGTGCTTTGCCTGTAATCTTTTCCATATATTAATCGCCCATCTGCTTGACTTAACGATATAAACAGCTTTGTATCCTCTTTTATTTCAATTTCGTACTTTGGATTTAGGCGCCACGTCTTTAACTGAATACCACCACCAGTTGTATCAGGACTCCATTCACCTTTGATCCTCATGCCATGGTATACACTATCTTCCCAAAAAACACCAGTGCCATAACTCGAGAAGTTCAAACAACGGAAAATTATTGTAAAGTTACGTTTCCAGTCTTCATATTCCATATGGAAGATACCATCGTCGGTACCAAGGCTAATGTTGACCTGTTCATCCATATCCATTTCATCTTGTTCGGACCATTTGCTTCCATCTAAATCTTTCTTATCTTGCCATTTTCTTAAACGAGTACATTGCATGGCATCACGAAAGAATAAAGGCATGGAATCATCGCCCCATGGTCCAGTCCATTCTCCGCGGCCCCATGGATTCCTACATGCAACAAATCGTAAAACGCCCTTTTTACCTTTAGGTTGTTTATACTTTTCATACATCTCATTTTCCAGCCATTCCGTTTTATACCATGCCTTAATGTTAGCAAAATCACTACCTTTGTCAGTATCTTTCAATTTTACTAACCATTGAAGAAGGCGCATTTCTCGATTTCCTTGTTGATTCAATACAGGTTTTTCCAGATCCTTATCATAATATGAATAGTGTTTCTCACCCCAATCTTTTCCAATTTTTTCATTTCTGTATGCCTTTGGATCTTTATTATATGTTTCTTTCGCCTTGTCGTCCAAGTCGAGAAAAAAGACGAAATTGCGAACATCCTCCGTTTCTTTGAATATAAATCCATCATCATCTGTATCTACATCAACGACTTCTTTGTGACGTTCGTATACCGCTGCAAGATCATTATAAAACTTCTCTACGATTGGAACTCCCATATTATAATTCCTTGGTTTTGCTGGTTTTGATTTATTTTTGCTTTTGACTTCCTCTGCTGCATTTTCATAATATTCAACTTCATAAACCCCTGTAATGGAATAGGCATGTCGTTGGTGTAAACCGAAGCCAACTTTTGCTTCCACTTTAGCAGCATTTTTTGCTTTTGGATCTGGTTGGATCGAACAGCCCATTAAAGAACCGTGTTGTGAAAAGTCATGTAATTGATTCCAGAAACTATCTTTTTCCATATTTATTTTCCCTTTGTCCTCTGTTGCAACTGAAACTTCGTTTCTCTCTTCATGGCGTTTTGGATCCCGTTTCAATAACTTACCAGTAGTTTCATGATATCCTAAATGTGACTCGCGCAAAACAACT
>JACLAD010001233.1_pt1 | contig 11426 bp, 12 predicted proteins | sample 8027901 | NCBI WGS metagenome assembly JACLAD01 (sample SAMN15725071, study PRJNA655200) | protist metagenome | isolation source: fluorescence activated cell sorting (FACS) single amplified genomes of... | place: Spain: Blaines Bay Microbial Observatory, Mediterranean Sea | collected 2016-07-05
AAAATACTGAAGTCTTCAATATGCCATAAATTTATTGGCCGCTCCGAGGATGCGCGGATCAACATGAACGCGTTACACCGACCATCCAATCTTAATTTATTTTTTCATGGGGGCTATTGCTTTTACCACATCAAGGAAGGCCGGAAATCCTCCCGGTTAAGTCAGATCAATCTCGAGGAACTGAAATACAGAATCAATTCGTACAAGGAGCTGATGTCCCGGTACGGCGTCAGCGATACGTATCTGAAGGCAGTTCGCGGAAACCTTATACGGGTAATCTATAAAGACGAGACCGCCAGCCAAGGCGAAAAGAATAAAATGAGGGCGCTGGTAAATGAACATCTTGGTGTTAAGCTAAGGCGTATCGTCTTTCTGTGCAACGATATCTCTTTGATCGGTGGCGTTCCTGGCAGAGTTCGGAATGTTCTGGAGGCCGAGATGCAGAAAGATATCGAGATCTTGTCTGTCTCGCGCGTCAATTCCAATCAGTATCGAAACCCGCGATGCATCATATCGTCCGACGATGTAGAGGCGACGCGGAAGGAAATTATGAAATGGCAAAGACATGATACAGTAGTCGTATCTCAGAACAGCGTAATGAATGACCTGCCCGACCGGGTTCGTGCCGCTTTGATGCGCTTGGCTGTTGTTCACGTTTGCGACGCCCAACTTTCGTTCATGATAAAGAACTCCAAGGCATTAGCCAATCCGGTCGTGCGAGAGAAAACGAAGGCGACAACCATCCTGACGCTCTCCGAAGGAGACTTGGAAACGCAAAGACAGTTTGGAACGCGCAATTTACAACGCTCTTTTGTTCCTGTCAGGCAAAGGGCATCGAATACATACAAGTTATCCGGCCCGCTTAATGTCGGCTATGTTGGCATCACCGATTATACCGCCAAAGGCACAGACCGCCTTCTTGTTCTGGCAAAGGAAATGAAGGCGTTTGGTCTTCCACCCCTTAAGATCTTTACGACAGATGCGGCAAACTCTCCCAAGTTCTCCGACTTCATGGAGCAACTCGCGGTGTGTGGCCTGTCCGATGCCGTCGAAGTCATTCTGAACGAACATCGAAAGGACCGGATATTCGGATCGCTTAAATACCTGGTCGTTCCGTCGAAACAGGAATCGTTCGGGACTTCAATTCTGGAAGCCTTCTCCTACGGTTGCCCAGTTATTGCATCCTCGGAAGCGCCTGGACCAGCATCGTTGGTCCAGTCCGGCGTGAACGGATTCTTGCTGGAGGACTTCGACAGTCATCAGGTCGTGAAACTGATTGCCGGTACTTCCTTGCTCAAGAGAAGCCGACTCTCCAGAGGTGCATTCAGATCGCACAAAAAGTATTCGATCGAGAAATATATTTCTCATATCGTTTCGGTATGTCAAATGACCTTGGAAAAATTTCCCGGTGAAAATTTGGAAAACGTGTTCCCCGACCTTGCGCCGGTTGCATACATGGAAAAACGCCTTGAAACGCAGTCGATGAGCACCGAAGATAAAAAACGGCTTACCGAGGCAGAGGGAAAAAGCGCTCAGCTGTTAAAGCAAATGGAATTCAAGGATCTGAGGATAAAACACCTGGCCAAAATGTTGCGAGAGAGCGGTTTGTCCGTGCCGTCAGTAGACGAGACACTCCAGATCAAAAGAAGTAGTTTATGAGAGTCATCGTTCTCAATACCGGACGTTGCGGCTCTACAACGTTTATCAAGGCCTGCTCGCATTTTTCCAATTTCACAGCGGGTCATGAAAGTTTCGTGGCGCAACCCATTGATAAAAGGTTCGACTTCCCCGATCAGCACATTGAAGCGGACAACCGTCTAGCTTGGCAACTGGGTTTGCTCGATAAAAAATTTGGAAAAGACGCGTTCTATGTCCACCTTATTAGGCGAAGCGAAGCTGTGGCGAAGAGTTATGCCAAGCGCGCGCAAAATTGTCGAAGTATTATTCGCGCTTACAGTACTGGAATTTCACAGGCTGATTTATCTAGAGATCCGTACAGCTTTGCGATGGAAATGGTGGTGACAATAAATTCCAATATTTCTCATTTTCTTCAGGATAAGCCTAATAAGATTTCGGTTCGCTTAGAGAGCGTGGCAATAGATTTTCCAAAATTTTGCACCTATATCTCGGCCGCCGGAGACTTAATTTCAGCGCAAAGAGAATGGAGTGTGAAGTATAATGCTTCTAGTAAATAGAATTGTCGTGTAGATTGAGTTTACATTTCAAGCGACCTTGATGATGGGTTGGGTAGCCCCTCCTGGCGGCACTTGTGCCACAATGGTCCAGATCGGATCAGGAGGATCGTGCAATGAAGGCAGTATCAATCATCGGCGTCGACTTGGCCAAGCAGGTGTTTCAGCTCCACGGAGCGACCGCCGACGGCGAAGTCGTCTTTTGAGAGAAGCTGTCATGCAATCAGTTCGTGGCATTCATGGAGGCACATCCTCCTTGCCGCGTCGCGATGGAGGCGTGCGCCACGGCTCACTACTGGGCTCGCATGCTGACGGGTTTCGGCCATGAGGTGCGGCTGATCGCACCGAAGTTTGTCAAGCCGTATGTGAAGACCCAAAAGAATGACATGGCCGACGCCGAGGCGATCGTGGAAGCAGCAACCCGTCCGACCATGCGCTTCGTCGAGATCAACACGCTCGAGCAACAGGGGCTGGGCATGGTCTTTCGGTCAAGGGAACTGCTGGTCGGCCAGCGCACGCAAACAATCAATGCTCTGCGTGGGCATCTTGCCGAATTTGGCCTCATCGCAGGTAAAGGCCGAGAAAAATCGAGAAGCTGCGGTCGATGCTGGACCATGAGGATGGAGCGGCTGACCTTCCGGCTCCCGTGCGCCAGATGGCGCAACTTTGCCTGGACCAGATCGCCGACTTGTCTCGGCGCATCGAGGAGATCGACGCTCAGATATCGGCGGCCAGTCGGCGATCGCGTTTTTTCGCACGCATGCAGAAGATGCCGGGTGTTGGTCCTGTGACCGCCATGGCCCTGGCTGCCTTCGCACCACCGATGGAGAACTTCCGGCGGGACCGTGACTTCTCAGCGTGGCTGGGACTCGTGCCACGGCAGCATTCGAGTGGTGGCAAGCAAAGGCTCGGGCGCACGAGCAAGTCCGGTCAGCGAGATACCCGGCGTTTGCTGATCATTGGCGCAATGGCGGTGATTTCAGGGTGCAAAGCCCGACCGCCCGCAGAGAACTCCTGGCTGGGACGCATTCTGGTTCGCAAGCCAAGAATGCTTGCGGCTATTGCACTGGCAAACAAGATGGCTCGAATGCTGTGGGGGTCGTGTCGCGAAGTTGGTGGAATTTTGAGGGCGACGTAATCTCCGGGTGACTTGCAACCACCCAACCGGTGGCGACAGCCGCCAAGGAGATCACGCCATGAACCAGATTACTGAAAGCGCACACCTTTCGCTACTGACGAACGACGACGGCTACGACCCGATCTAGGATCGCCTGCGAGCGAGTGTCCGGTCCACCATCGAGGCGATGTTCGAGGAGGAGCTGGCCGACTTTCTCGGTCGCCTACGCTATGGCCGCGGGGAGGGTCAGACGAAGGGCTACCGGCACGGGCACCGCGAGCGGCAGCTCACCGGCACCTTTGGCACCGAAACCCTGCGGGTGCCGCGCGTCCGGATCGAGGATGCCGAGGGCAAGATGACGGAGTGGCGATCCAAGGCGCTGCCACGCTATCGGCGTCTGACGCGAAAGGCCGAGGCGCTGATCGCCGCGGTCTATCTGGCCGGCACCAACACGCGGCGGGTCAAGCGAGCGCTGTTCGGGCTGTTCGAGGGCGCGGTCAGCAAGGACGTCGTCAGCCGGGCCTGGCGCAAGGTGAAGGTCGACTGGGACGCATGGTGCGCCCGCAGCCTCGCGGATGAAGACATCGTCCGGCTCATTCTCGATGGCACGGTGATCAAGACCCGGCTGGACCGGAAGGCCACGAACATCTCGGTGCTGGCGGCCATCGGCGTGCGCCGCGACGGGCAGAAGGTGCTGCTGTCCATCCGGAACATGGGCGGCGAGAGCACGGCGGCGTGGGGCCAGTTCCTGGCCGAACTCGATGGCGCGGGCTGAAGCGGCCCGCCTTCGTTATCGTCGATGGCGCGCCGGGGCTCGAGGCCGCGCTCGTGGCGCTTTGGGGCGACGATCTGCCCATCCAACGCTGCACGGTTCACAAGCACCGCAACCTGCTGGCCCACGCTCCGAAGCGTCTGCACGATGAGCTGACCGAGGACTATCGCGACATGATCTATGCCGACACCGCGGCCGAAGTCGAAAAACACCGCAAGGCCTTCGTGCGGAAATGGCGCCTCAAGTGCAGGGCCGTCGCTGACAGCCTCGAAGAGGCCGGGGCCAGGCTCTTCAGTTTCACCCGCCTTGATCCTTCGCAGTGGAGATCGGCCCGGACCACCAACGCCATCGAGCGGTTGAACGAGGAATTTCGGCGCCGCATCAAGACCCAAACCGTGCTGCCCTGCGCGGAAACGGTGCCCATGCTGCTCTGGGCGCTCTTGGCACCCGGACAAATCCAGATGCGCAAGGTCGACGGCTGGGAGACCTTGTCTCAGCCTCTCGAGCCTATGCACCTTGACCTCGCTGCTTGAAGGACAGAACTTTCACAGGCTCGGAGAACGCCGCCGGGAAATTCCACCACATTCGAGACACGACCTCGTGCTTACATCTTCATCGCAGTCGATCACTGCTCGGGGGAATTCGTCGGCACCCATGCCTCCTCCAGCGCAAGCCGCTGGGAGGCGCTCGAGCCGATCCGACAGGGGGTCGCCAGACATTTCGGGGATATCGAGCCCGACGTGGCCGAGGGTCTGAGGCTGTGCCACGACCATGGGTCGAACTACATGTCGGAGGACTTCCAGAACGAGGTCCGCTTCTTCGGCATCACCAGCTCGCCCTCCTTCGTCCGCCAGCCCGAAGGCAACGGCGTGGCCGAGCGAGCCATACGAACCCTCAAGGAACAGCTTCTCTGGGTTCGTCACTTCGCCACCGTCGACGAGCTCAGAGAGGCCTTGGCGGTCTTTGCAGCAGAGTACAACCCATCCTGGCTGCGCGAACGGCACGGATACAAAACGCCAAATCAGATCAGGGCTGAACAAAAAGCCCTTGAAACCGAAGCCGCCACGGGGACCAAGATGGCGGCATAACCAGCGCAACGCGCTGTCTCATAACCGTGCCCCGGTACATCGGCGACGATCTTCTTCAGTCGCCCGTTCTCGTCCTCGAGAGCCTTCAACCGCCGCATCTCGTCGGGCAGCAACCCGCCATAGCGTTTCTTCCAATTGAAGTAGGTCGCCTGGCTGATCCCCGCCACCGGCGTGCCCGCTTCTCCCTGCTTCAGAATGAACGCCTTCTGCGCCTCAGTAAACTTCGATGCCTTCATCGTTCTCAGCTCTTCTCCCAGCCAGGAAAGCTTAGCCGAAAACTCCAGTTTCAGACGGTCGAATTTTCAGGGGGCAGAGCACCAAGCTCCATGGCTGGCAACTTCATCCAATCTGACTTATCACCCGGCACTAATAAAAGACACTGGCAGTAGTCGGCCTCGGGCGTCAGGCAGGGCAAAGCCGGTGGTCTGCCGAATATGGGATATGCATGACTATTCTGAACAACATGGAGGGGCTTTCGTTCCGAACCGCAAAGACCTGGCATATGGACATGCGCCTGCGGTTGCAGCAAGAAGCTGACAGGCTCCTTATGGAACGCGCCCGCCTTGACGAGGAAACGGTCTTGGCAGCACAGGAAGGGACCCGTCTAACCAAGTCCCTTTATGTCCCCCGGCCGGAGCTTCATAAGAAGGAAACCTTGGCGCGAAAGAGGGAAGCGACGGCCCGCGCAGCCGACTACGCAGCTCTAACCGCTGACCGCGATGCACACGAACAGGATCAGGCTGTTGTAGCGCACCCTCTCAAGCGATGGCTTCACTCCGAAGCGGCTCGACTTGCGCGCCAAGACGGCCTCAACGCGCGGCGTTGCGTACAGGAGGAACGTCAACAGGCCCAGAATGCGCGCCAGGCGCAATTGCTGCGCCGCCAAAAGCAACAGTTCGCCCGTTATGAAAAACGCAGGATTCAAAAAGAGCGCCAACTTTGGCGGGAAACGCGGGATGCACTGAGCAAGGCTGCCAAAGATATCCGCAAAAGCGGAGATATAGAGGAAACCCGTGCGGCTTGGGCGCGCCTGCGGGCACATGATCCGGAGGGGTACATGGCGCGCATGGGAGAGATCGCTCTCCTGCGCCAGACCGGTCAGTTCGAGGCCATCGAGCAGGAATTTTCTACTTACGCAAGAGATATAAAAGAGCATCCTGAACGCGACCTGAGGCTGGCGAGGGTGGCTGATGCGGGAAAGCTGCTCGACCTGGCTAAGCTTCATATCAAGCAGGCGCTTATGCGGGCCCCTCGTGACTTCAACACGTTGCGGTGGGCCGTGCGATTTTTTGTCAAACATGGCTTTGCTCGGCAAGCCTGTCTAGCTTTTGAAGCATGTTTAGCCGATGTTGAAGTTCGCGCGGTGTTTCAAAATTCGGAGATCGGGGACCTCGAGACACAGCGATCGCATTTTCTGGAGGCTCTGCGAATCGTCGGCTGGGATGTCGCGGTGCTTGGACTTCCGCCCGAGGCGATGTGCCTGCACGATGAAATTGTCCGGGCGCTATGTACTATTTCCAATGCCCCGTCGGACTATACGCCGGTGCCGGGTCGCGTGATGCATGTACTGCCCTCGTTCGGCCCCGGGGGCGTTCAAAGGCAAACGCTTAACCTCGTCACGCACCTGCCGGAGCGCAGTGCACGTTTGGAGCGGTTTGTCATGCTGCCGTTGAAGAGCGACGACAATCTCGAGTTTCATCGGGGCGCTTTTCGAGATGCCGGCGCGGCGTTTGCCGACTCCCTGCCGCAGGAAGGATCTGGTCCCGACCTTGAGGACCTCTTCTCCTGTGACCAAGTGATGCTCCTGCGACAACTTCCCAAGCGCAATGTGCAAGAAATCTCGCATGTTGTGACCCAGATTCGCCTATGGCAGCCAGAGATCATCCACGCTTGGAGTGACCCAGTTAATATTTCCGCCGGTATCGCCGCGGCTCTTGTAGGCGTGCCTCGGGCCATTCTTGGTGCGCGGTCCAGCGCTCCGACAGGACGACGCGCCGCAACCTCAGCCCCCTTTACCCGTGCAGCCTACCAAGCGCTCCTAACCCGCCCGGGCAACATCCTGACGACGAACTCTCAGGCGGCGGGACGGGAATTCGAAGAGTGGCTGGAGCGAGAGCAAGGCAGTGTTATCACCGTCTACAATGGCATCGACTTGAATGAAGTAATCCGTGACGGGAGAGCTGAGCGGGCTGCACAAATGCGCCAGTCCTTAGGTATCGCGCCACACGCCGCCGTTGTCGGGGCAGCCTTCCGCTTCAACGCGGAAAAGCGGCCTTTCCTATGGGTGGAAGCTGCCGCGCGAACCATTGCCCGGCGCCCTGATACGCATTTCGTTCTGTTAGGAGACGGGATACTCCGCCCGACACTTATAAAATTACTTGCAGAACGTGGCCTGACGGAGAACATCCATCTGCCCGGCCTCAGCGATGAGGTTCTCAACTGGATCGTCGGCTTCGACGCGGTATTCCTGACCTCGCGTTATGAAGGCACGGCAAACATCGCCCTAGAGGCGCAGGCCCTCGGACGTCCTGTAGTCCTTCCAGATGTCGGAGGGCTGGCTGAAACTTTTCTTCCCGGGAAAACGGGTCTCTTGACCAGCGCCGATCCCGATCCGGATGAATGCGCCGAGCAGATTCTCGCTTGTCTGAACCAGCCGACCTACGCCGCCGCGGCGAAAGCGCAAGGAGAGCTTTTCATCAAGGGCCGCTTCGGCATCCGGACATATGTTGATGGGTATCGTGCATGCTATGGCTGGCAGCCGGACGTCGATTGAAGCCTTCCGGCCTGTAGCCCCTGTTCGCCCGCGAATGCCCCCCCGTCAGCGATGTTGCGCAAATCATGACCTGCCACGGGTTTCATCCAGCCGCGATCGGAGCCCAGTTGGTGTTTAGGCCGGTTGGCGCAGGTTGAGCAATCGCCCGACGCGCGGAGCTTTCATCTCGCGCAGCGGGGCGGGCGATTGCGGTGGTCAAGGTCCGCGCGTAGGCGGCCGGGGTTTGGTAATCCAAGGCCGAGTGTGGGCGCTCGGTGTTGTAGTCGGCTGCCCAGGCGGCGATCACGACACGCGCGTGAGCCAGGTTACGGAACATGGTCTCGTTGAGCTGCTCGGTCTTAGGTAGCAGATGCACCAATTTGCCGGATGGACCGAGAGGGCGAAGTTCGCTGCAATGGTGGCATGGCCGAGCCCCTGATCATCCAGACGCTGACGCAGAAACGCGCCGAGATCCTCGGACAGATCAAGGCCTACGAGACTCAAATCGCGCATGCGAAGCACGACCTTGCCCATTTGAACGCGACGATCGAGCTATTCTCGGCGCCCGAACGCCGGCGGGCGCGCTATATCGTGAGCTACGGGTTCTTCAAGAAAGGCGAGATTGCCGACATCTGCGTGCAGCACTTGGGGGTGGACGCCGAGCTGACCACCCGGGAGCTGGCGGAACGGGTGATGATCGAGCGAGGCCTCGAGGTGTCGGACACGGCGCTGCGGATCTCGGTCGTGTTCAAGGTCGTCCAGGCGCTGCGGCACGCCAGGCACCGGCGGCTCGTCCGGCTGGTGGAAAAGCGCAAGGGCATGTGCATCTGGAGCGCCGGAGACGCCGTCACGCTGCGCGTCGTTGCCAATACCCCTTCCACGCCCGGTTGACCGGCGCCGCCAGCGCGCCGCCGATGAGACAGTCCGCGAGGCCGCCGTTGCTGTCGAAGCGGTGATCCTCGAGCCAGGCGGCGTGCGCCGCGTAGGCATCGAGGTATCGACCCTCCACCCGAATGTGCTGGCCGCCGATCATGCGCCGCAGCCGCGAGAGGTAGCTCTCGGCCAGCTTGGTATGAACGCCCTCGCGGCTGTAGGCCTCGGAATGATTGACGCGTTTCATCTCGAAGTCGGGCTCGAGGACGTCTCAGTGCGCAACTTCGTCGGCCGAAATGACGCTGCCTAAGGCAATCCGTTCCCGGGCGAAATCGACAGCCTGAGCTTCGCGGAGGAAGGTCCGGGGCAGCGTCCTGCCGCCGCGCTGGCGCGGAACGACAACCACCCTGCGCTTGCCGCTGCGGCTGGCGAGCAGTCGGCGGTCGACCCGGTCGTCACGCGCGTTAGCGGGCCGGACGTGCCCTCCGAATACTGCCCCGTCCACTTCGACCTCACCCTCGAGCCGGGTCTCCCGGGTCTCGAGCGCCATCGTCTCCCGCAGCTTGTGCATCAGCACGAAAGCATCTCTGGCGCTTTCGCGGCCCCACCGGGGCCACGGTCGCCTCCGATTGTGCTGCACGTCCAGATCCCGCGAGAGCTGGACCGCGGACAGGCCCTTGGCGGCGTTCACGAACAGGCAGATCGCCCCGAGAAGATCGACGAAGGCCAGCTTGCGCGAGGCGAAGACGGTGCCGGAGGTGACGCTGAACTGCCGGTGACAGGCCGCGCACTTGAACCGGCGTCGAGTGCTCAGATCGTAGATGTCGAGGCAACCGCAGAGCGGGCAAACCGGAGCGCCATCCGTCTCGGACCATCGCAGCCGGCAGAACCGCCGATACGCGGCGCCCTCCCCTTCCTCGTAGATCGTCCTGAGCGACAGGGTCCGGGCGGCAGCGGAAAGCAGGAAATGCTAGGACATGGGCGCCTCGCTACGCGAAATATGTTCCCATCTTGTTCCCGCTCGGCGTCCAAAGCAAGGGCTTGGTGCATCTGCTACCTAAGACCGGAGCAGCTCAACGAGACCATGTTCCGTAACCTGGCTCACGCGCGTGTCGCGATCGCCGCCCGGGCAGCCGGCTACAACACCGAGCGCCCACCCTCGGCCTTGGATCACCAAACCCCAGCCGTCTACGCGCGGACCCTGACCACCGCAATCGCCCGCCCCGCTGCGCGAGATGAAAGCTCCGCGCGTCGGGCGATTGCTCAACCTGCGCCAACCGGCGTAAACACCAACTGGGCTCCGATCGCGACTGGATGAAAGTTCAGTGGCAGGTCAAAATTACTACGCGGCTCTGGAAACATCGAGCATCGCCGCGTAGCTGAAACCAATCAGCCTCCGGCGGACCCGGGGCGGTTCACTCAAAGCACAGGCAAGCTTAGCAGCGCCGCGAACTTGTCCAAGAAATGGGGACCACCTCAGACGATAAAGACGATTGACGAAGCCTGTGCGCTTTCAGGGTTGAGCAACCCAAACAAGGGGTGCTTCAGGTGCCCGGATCTCTCCAACCACATTCACGCAACCACAAAGATAAAAGAATGGAGACCTTTCAGTGAGGGTTCTTATCACCGGGACGGCAGGATTCATCGGCTTCCACCTCGCGAAACTTCTTCTGGCCGAAGGTTTCAGGGTGCATGGCTATGATGGTCTGACGGATTACTACGACGTCAATCTGAAGCGGCGACGGCACGCCATGCTGCTTCAGAATGAAGGCTTCTCCATGACCGAGGGTATGCTCGAAGACCAGAAGTTGTTCGACTCCGTGGCTGACAAGTTCGCGCCGGACATCATCGTCCATTTGGCCGCTCAAGCTGGAGTCCGGTACTCTCTGGAAAATCCAAAAGCCTACTTGGACGCAAACGTCATTGGTACTTTCCATGTTATGGAAGCTGCGCGTCGCCTCGAGGTCAAGCACCTGCTCATGGCTTCCACTTCGAGCGTCTACGGTGCGAACGACGAGATGCCTTTCTCCGAGATGGAAAAGGCCGACACGCAGCTGACGATCTACGCTGCAACGAAAAAAGCCAACGAGAGCATGGCGCATGCTTATGCACATTTGTGGAACTTGCCGACCACCATGTTCCGCTTCTTCACCGTCTACGGACCTTGGGGGCGCCCGGATCTCGCGCTCTACAAGTTCGTCGACGCCATGCTCGATGATCGCCCGATCGACATCTATAATCACGGCGACATGTATCGTGACTTCACCTATGTCGATGACTTGGTCCGCGCCATCATGCTGCTGATGTCCGCGATCCCCGAGCGCCCAGCCAGCAAGGATGACATCCCCGAGGGTGACAACCTATCCCCGGTGGCTCCTTACCGCGTCGTGAACATCGGCAACTCCGACAAGGTACGTCTACTTGACTTCATCGAGGCTATCGAAGACAGCCTCGGCATGAAAGCAAAGCGCAACTACATGCCGATGCAGATGGGCGATGTGCCAGCCACTTGGGCCGATGCCTCGCTGCTGAGCCAGCTGACCGGTTACCGCCCAGAGACCGATTTTCGGGTCGGCATCGACCGCTTCGTCAAATGGTTCGTTGAGTACCGCAACGCCTGAGCTCGAATGTT
>JACLAD010003339.1_pt1 | contig 11426 bp, 12 predicted proteins | sample 8027901 | NCBI WGS metagenome assembly JACLAD01 (sample SAMN15725071, study PRJNA655200) | protist metagenome | isolation source: fluorescence activated cell sorting (FACS) single amplified genomes of... | place: Spain: Blaines Bay Microbial Observatory, Mediterranean Sea | collected 2016-07-05
ATTATCTGGAAGTCAAGCAGCAGACCGAAGCGTTGGCGCCAGAAATGATTTTGGGCGCCCAGATATAGCTTGGCCACAAGAATGATTTTTGGGTCTGGCAGCGCGGTCGACATCACCGCAGCTCCGGTGAACCAAGGCAGGCCTTCATAGCACAGGCCCGACCTCCACCAGCCCAATTTTTTAAGGTAGATAGATTCAGTAAAATAAGCCCAAGCCGCTAAAAAGCCCAGAATTGTGGTGACAAAGCCCTAGATTACCAAACACCAACGAACAAAAAGCGAAAGCGCGGACGTTGCAAGCGCAATCCACAAGCCCCATGCGCCGGGAATCCATCCCGAGGGAATCGGCTGATAGGGCTCACTGATCGCATCGACATGCCGGTCGCACCAATCATTGGCGGATTGACTCATCCCGCAGACAATGGGTCCGGATAAAACGATCCCCAATAGGATAAGCTAGATATTCTGTAAAAGCGGCATTCTTTAAGGGATGGCGCAGCAGTCAAAGTCCCACATCGGCGGAAACCATGTGATGGGTTTGATCAATTCTAGAGCCGCCAGCGGATGTGGTTTCTTAGCCAGATGTAAATCTCGCACAACAATGACGTGCCTATATTGAATTACAACTTGTCGCAACGCAAGAAGAACCCGCCCGAAAAAGCGGGTTTATACTGGCCAGGGGCGAGTTTTTAAATTATGATGGGCGATCTTTAGACAAAAGATCAAACTTGCGAAGTTTTACATAAAGGCTTTGCCGGGATAATCCCAACATGTCAGCCGCAGCTGCTCGGTTGTTTTGGGTCAGTTCTATCGCTGTTTCAATACAAATTTTTTCGATCATATCGGTTGTTTCACCCACGATTTCGCGTAGGGTGGACGAGCTTACCAATTCTGCCACATTGGATTGGCTGAAATCCCCAGAGAAAACCGCCCGCGCTGGGCTTTCTTCAAAACGATTGGTGTCTCTAATCACAAACGCCATCTTTTCGCGCGCGTCATTTGGTAATCTTACCACCGACACTTCAACACCAAGTTTGCTGCCAACCGCATTTTGTAACTTCGTGGCGTAAACGCGCACTTGGCCAGACCGCGTGACATTTTCAAGCATAACAACTAGATCAATTTGACCGCGGGCCAAAAATTCGCTTAGGCTGCGGCCTTTGATATCACCGAGATTTGCGGCGTTTATCAAATCAAGAAAGCCTTCATTGGCCGCTTCGATAAACCCATTTGCTGAGGTGAATACGATGCCATCGGTTCCTAAATTATAAAGCGATAAAAGATTCTGAGTTGTTATGTCATCTTTTAAAGATGTATCATCTTCGCTGATCAGGCGGCAAATAAAAAGCCGCTCGCCCGAGGCTCGAAATAATGAGGCTTTAACTTTGAAGCGCCGGCCTAGTTTTACATCTTCAACCATTATATCAGAATTCTGATCTTTTGAAGAAATGGCCAGAAGCGCGTCTTGGAATTCACCGCGGCGACGGTTTTTAAATAATTGCGAGAAAACACTGCCTGCCAGCTCGTTGGTGTTTTGGCCGAACAAGTTAACAGCGGCTGCGTTTAAATCCTTGACCCGCCCATCACTTGCAGAAACAAACACAACTGGTTCTTGCATGGTCGCCAACAGCATTCGGTAGCGCGCATCGAATTCGCGGCGCTCTTCATACCCGCGTTCGATCGCCAGTTGGGCCTTTACCAATTGCTGTTGCGTCTCCGCCGTAAAACTAAGGTCGCGGCCAAGCATGAGCAATGTATTGGCATCTCCGAGCCGGTGAATGCTGTAGGAAATGGGAAATTGCCAAACCGCGTTGTCGCGATGATTGAGCTCAACAGGATGCAAAACATTCTGCCCCCTCACCAATTGGGCAAAAACAGCTTCAAGTTTCGGAATGCTTTCCGTGGTAAGGAAATCGTGAATTTTTCGCTGTTCCCAATGCGCGAGATTTCCCAAGCTTCGATCATTGTCATTGACCAACACTGACAACACTTTGCCTTTGAGCGTTATTACCAAAGCAATATCCGAGACAGCCGCTAAAATACTGCCCAGATATTCCGGCTCGATCATTGGAATAGAACCAAAATCCCAAAGTTTTGTGCCACTGTTTCTCATCCGGACACTTTAGCTTTCCCGGCTTTTAGGACTTGCCCGTTTTCGAGCTCTTCCAATGCATCTGTTAGACCTGAAGCAACCACATCTACCGCCACTAATTTTTTAATTTCAAGCGCATTGCCCAAAATGGCTCCGCCCAGTAATAATATGGGTAGATCACTTATCTCTTAGGGTGATGAATTAACAACTTTTGCTACATTATCAAGAGAGACGACGCTCGAACACGAAAACATCACCATGTCGAAAAAACGGTTTCGATATTATCATGTACGTCTTTCCCGGTTGCGTCGAGCAGCAGTTTGACCGAATAACCAAGCCGCTGCAGCTGATCGTTCAGAACCAGAGGGTCCAATATATGATCTTCATTGCCACAAATTGCCACTAAACCGCTTGGTTGATCATGGATTTCGGTAGTGAGTTTCCACCGTGCGCTCAGCTCTTGTACCAACCCTTGCAGGCAGACTGTGTCCAGCGAAATCTCGGGTGTTGTCATTCTAACCTACCCCCAGTGCCGCATTTATTCAAGCAAAGGTTTGCTTACTTAATGCGCCACAATGCTATTCTTTTCAAAACAAAGCAAATGTCAAAGAAAATGGATATTTGGGATCAACTTGCAAGATGAACACTTGCCGGTTTCGCAGGTGCTGTGCAGCTTTTGGCCGTTTTTAATGCATGTTTTGCGTTATGCTGGCTCATGCGCGAATTATATCATCACGATCAAATGTAACAAAGATTTGTCACCTTGCCCTCAAATTGTAATTTTTAATTGCCATTTTTTACAATAAGAACTTAAATTAGAAGGGAGAGAGCTTATAAGAAAATCCAAATGTCCCTTATGTCGGGGCCAAATATACGCTAGCTTCTTTATACTGCGGCGCAGCATGCGAGACGGGATGCGATCAAATGGACTTTGGTGCAAGGCGTTCTCGCGCCGATTCAATTCGTGGTGTTTTTGATCTCTCTGGCCTTGGTGCTGCGCTATCTTTTGACCGGCGAAGGCTATGAGGCGGCTAATACTTCGATTCTGCTAAAAACCGCCATTTTATACCTGAATAATGGTCACTGGAACGATTCGGGAAAAAGTTGTGTTTGGGCAATATTTACTGGCCCCGGCTTTTTCCTGGGAGGATATGGTGAGCTTTGCGGTTATTTTTCTTCACACGTTATATTTATATGGCCTTTTTACTGGGATGATGGGTCCTGAAAGCCTCATGTGGTTGGCGATTGCGGAATATTTTATCTATGTGCTGAACGCCGCGCAATTCCTGCTGAAATTGCGCGCTGCGCGACTTGATATGACACCGTAGGTGGGCACCATACCTGATGGTCTCATTCAAGGCGCCAATTCTAAAAAAGCGCGGCCAGCGCGAGGTGTTTTGCGGGTTGACCTCGATCATTTGGCTGTATCGTAAAATGCAGGATGCCTTCTTCTTGCTGGTCGGCTCGCGCAACTGCGCACATTTGCTGCAAAGCGCAGCGGGCGTGATGATTCTTGCCGAGCCCAGATTTGGAACGGCGATTCTTGAAGAAACCGATCTGGCGGGCCTGGCGGATGCGCAGGATAAACTGGATCGCGAGGTCAACCGCCTGTTATCGCGGCGCCCAGATATCAAGTAATTGTTCTTGGTCGGCTCATGCCCTTCCGAAGTGATCAAGTTGGATCTTGCCAAAGCGGCAGAGCGTTTGACGCAGAAGGTACGACCGCCTGGGTGCGCGTGATCGCAACCGAATTTAGCGTAGATCCGGCTTTGTTTGAACAAGTGATCGCCGCGCCAAAGAACCGAGCTGAAAAGGCGGTGGCGCAAGCGGCAGCACAATTAACCGGCAAAACGGTGTTCTTCTTTCCTGATAGCCAGCTTAAAATACCCCTGGCCCGCTTTCTCACCCGCGAATGCGGCATGAGGACGCTCGAGGTTGAGGCACCTTATATCCATAAATCGCTGGTCGATCCTGATCTTGATTTAATGGAGGCGGGGCCAATTTTGTCTGAGGGTCAAGATGTGGATCTGTAGCTTGATCGTGCGCTTGAGTCGCGCGCCGATCTGACCGTTTGCGAGCTTGGATTCGCTAACCTGTTGGAGGCCGAGGGCTTGTCTACTAAATGGGCTATCGAGTTGGTGTTTACGCCGGTACATTTTTTACAAGCAAGCGGGCGATTTAGCAGGCTTATTCTCTCGGCCGCTGCGCCGCCACGCTATTTTGCGCCGTGAGGCCGCCGAATAAAGCTGACGGTTTGAACATATGAAAGTCCACCCCATGTTGGCGCGATGCGCGTTGCCACGGGCATGAAGGTCTTGCATTACGTGTTGCATGCCGCAGGGCGATACTTATACCAATTTGCTGCTCACGATGCTCGAGCGCCGTGATCACCGCCCACCCGTGACCTATACCACCTTCCAAGCGCGCGATTTGAGCGCTGATACGGCCAATCTATTTAAAACAGCCTGTCAGGATGCCTATGATCGCTTTCAGCCTTAGGCCTTGATCGTTGGCGCCTCTTGTACGACTAAATTGATCCAAGATGATCCAGTTGGGATGGCGGAAACTATGGGTCTACCTGTGTCGGTGATTCCGCTTGAATTGCCCAGCTATCAGCGCAAAGAAAATTTTGGTGCGGATGAAACGTTCATTCAGATCGTTAAGGCTTTGGCCAAGCTAATTGCGCGCAGCGCACAAATCAGCTGTAATCTGATTGGGGTTACTGGACTGGGCTTTCGGCACCGCGATGATATTGCCGAAATCAGCGGGTTACTTTCTGATATGGGTATTAGCGTCAATGTTGTGGCGCCCATTGGCTCGAGCGCGAATTGGGCCAGCCCTATACTAAAATTGTTCTTATTGGCGTTGGTACTATGCGTGATTTTATCGCGGAAGTTGCGCAGATCAGCGGGCTGGACCCAATGGTAGATGACAGCTGCTTGCGCCTGCCCTGGTACTTAGCCTCACTCCCCGCTGTCAGCCGGGGCATTTGACCTTGGATCAAATTTCGGCGGCAAGTGCGTGAAGAAATACTCGAAATTCAGCAAAATTTTAACTTAACAGTGATTTATGTCACACATGATCAAGAAGAAGCGCTGGCCGTCTCGGATGAGATCGTGGTTATGCGAAATGCCGCGATTGCACAAATTTAATATCCAAGGCAGCCTTATGACGCTCCAGCAAACCACTTTGTTGCAGATTTTATCGACAAAGCCAATTTGATCCCCTGCGAGGTTACAGATATTTCAACCGAGATAGCTGAAATTGACGTCCGAGGCTTTATCCACAAGTTGCCGGCCAATGAACGCAGCAAGGGCCCCGCGACGCTTGCGGTACGGCCATCGCACCTAGATATATAAAGGCCACAGTGCGCAAAGCTACCTCTATATAGGCAATCGCATGGAATACAGCTTGGATATCGGCGGCTTAGATATTTTTGCGGTGCGTGACAATGTGAACAACCCGCTATCGATCGATAAAAAAATTCATCTGGGGTTGTTTGAGACGGCACCAGTTTTATTACCCAAATCTTGAGACGAATGAGATAATAAATATACTAAAAACCACTAGTGCCATATCCTATTTCAGTATTAGCCTATATGTTTCTCGTGATAAGGCCAGCAGCATTTAGCGCGAGCAAAGCCCTTGACCTGGCAGTCATTGCAGACCTCGTCTTAAACCCCTGAATAATACAAGGATAGGAATAATGGCCTAAAAGATCTGCGGAAACTCGTCTTGAGAAGTAGTAATGCTCAGCACGGTTAAACGTGTAAGGAACTTTTTTGGTCAGTAACCTGGTCAACACTCCCTTCAGCCCAACACTAAAGAAATTCTATTTATGATAATTTTATCAGTAGCTTATTTATCTTAAGGCCTCTGCTGTCAGCATGAATCTGGTACCCACGGCCGGACTCGAACCGGCACGGCCTATTAAGCCCAGAGATTTTAAGTCTCTTGTGTCTACCATTCCACCACGCGGGCAGGAACCAGATTTTTAAAGATGCCATTTCTTTAAGACCCAATCACCAAACGTTATCACTTTTACGTCCAACGAGCAGTTTATTATACAAGAGCGCAACGCTTTCTAACGCATCCTACCTTAAAGAACCACAGTGTTTTACCGAGCTAGCCGCTGCCACCTGTTACGTTTTAAAGCGATCATCTCAAGACCTTTACTATCAAGGTAACTGCGAAGGGTAAAGTACCTTTATGCTGGAAATGAGAATAAACGTTTCAAAGCCGTTAAAATAATTAAACCACATTAGTCCGATAGCAACTCGATAATTTCAGCGGCTCGCTGCTACGACCCAGCCCACAATCTGCTCCATTACGCGGCGGCCGTTTCAAACTAACAAGACCACTGGCCACGCAAAACATATTTTCAATGCAACCGCGAACCAGGCGGCACCGCGCGATCTGGTCCCACCAACACAATACCGCCATCATCGCCAGAGGCGCCCAGCACCAAAACTTCGGATATAAAGCGCCCAATCTGACGCGGTGGAAAATTGACCACCGCCAATATCTGCTTCCCAACCAACTGATCAGGCTCATAATTCTGGGTGATTTGCGCGGAACTTTTTTTCACACCTAGTTCAGCGCCAAAATCGATCCACAGTTTAATCGCGAGTTTACGCGCTTCGGGATAGGGCACCGCATCAACGATCCTCCCGAGCCGGATATCAACCTTAATAAAATCGTCAAAAGAAATTTCAGCCATTAGCCAAATCTCGTGAACGCTTTGCCGCAGCAGCCACGGTTTTGCGCATCAAGGCATCAAGTCCCCCTGTGGCTTGCATCAAAACCTCTAGACCGGCTTGCGTGGTGCCATTGGGGCTGGTGACATTAATCCGCAATTGCTCGGGCGTTTCCTGCGATTCCACGGCCAAAGCCCCGGCGCCGGCTACTGTCGCCTTAGCCAATTGCATCGCCATATCTTCGCCAAGCCCTTGCAAACGGGCCGCCGCAGCCAAACAGTCGATCATATAAAAAACGTAGGCCGGGCCCGAGCCTGACACACCCGTGACCGCATCCATCTGCGCCTCATTCTCCAAGCGAACAGTCTGGCCAATGGCAGCCAAAAGACCCTCGGCCAATACTAAATGACATTCTTTGATCTGACGATTTCCCGATAATGCCGTAATGCCTTGCCTAATCGCGGCTGGTGTATTTGGCATTGCCCGAATTATTGGAGTATGCGGCCCCAATATCGCTTCAAAACCGGCAATTGTAATGCCCGCAGCGATTGATAAAAACAAAGTGTTTCCATTTCCAAATCTCGACGTTTGAGGCAAAGCTGCTTGCATCAATTGAGGCTTTACCGCCACCAAAACCAACGCCGGATCAGACGGAAGCGCCGCATTCAAATTTATATCCTGCCTTTGAAGCCACGCCGACGGATGCGGGTCTAATACCCAAATCGACTGAGATGGAAGCCCTGAACTCAGCAAGCCTTCCAGCATTGCCGACCCCATTTTTCCGCAGCCAAGCAGCACCAAACCACGCTGTGCAATATCTGAAAAATCCATACCCCCCCTTATAGGCAGTCTGCCCAAGTACAAGGCAAAGCTTAGGCCCGCCCGTACGCCTCTGCAATAGCCACTTGCATCCCATCTTTCGCCGAATGATCACCATAAACCACCAATTGAAAAGCTGGGTAATACCGCTCGGACGTCGCAACTGCTGACGAAATTAATATGCTTATTTGATCCGCGCTGGCGACTTGCCCGCCAGACAATAACAACCCATGGCGATAAGCCATCAAAGATTGCTCGGTCCAATAGGTGAAAGCGCCTGCCCAGCATTGATCGTTGATTTCGTTCAAGGCCTCGAACAATACGCCATGTTTGTGCGCGGGCGGTTCCATCTCGAAAGTGCACACCATGCGCAAGGTTTCATCATGAGCCGACCAAGCTAAAGTAATGGAATAAGTCCGCCAGCGCCCTTCAACGGCCATTGCGATTTGATCCTCTGCAATGCGATTAAAATCCCAAGCCTTATGCTCTGCAATATTTTCAACAATGTCGATTGGATGGATATCTTCTTCAAGAAGGCTTTCGGTCAATGCTATGGCGCCACCTCTTACGTTTTTTAGTGGGGGTTATGTCAGTATCTCTACCACTTGGCACCTGTTTTGGGAAGTGTCACCGATTGCTACACCTGCACCATATATGACCGTATATGGATTAACCATCCTGTAAAGCTAAATCTTAGCAAAGCCTACAATAAGTTGTGGATATCTTAATTATATCTACGAAATAGGCGGATATCAGCCGCAGTTGTAGCACAAAAAATAAGGCTGGCTCCACAAGGAACCAGCAGCATATTTCTGCTTGATCGGGTTCAAAACAACCGATCAGCATTTTGGAAAGTTTATTTTCTCTTCTCTAACGCCTCAAGCCGTGCGGCCAGTTCGGCATTTTCTTCACGCGCTTTGCACGCCATAGCCTGCACCGCGTCAAATTCCTCACGAGTGATAAAATCACGATCTGCCAACCAACGGTCAATCATTGACTTCATCACCGTTTCAGCTTCTTCGCGCGCGCCCTGTGCCACCCCCATTGCGTTGGTCATCAGTTGAGAAATATCGTCAAACATTTTATTTCTGGTTTGCATTGGACACTCCTTCGTTACACTTGCTTTCTATATGGGGCTTTCTACGCATAGTCTCAAGCACCAGTTTACATTCTGCGGTGTTCATGAGATCATTAGAGGAATAAAATGATTATATTTTCTGGTATCTCTCCTGAGATTTTCTCAATCTCTGTGTTTGGATTTTCCTTCTCCATTCGATGGTATGCGCTATCTTACGTTTTAGGTATTTTACTGGCCTGGCGCATAGCGCTTATCGCATTGCACCGCGTAGAGCTTTGGCCCAAAAACCTTGCGCCAATGGCCGCTAGAGACTTTGAAGACCTATTGACCTGGATGATGCTTGGCATCTTACTGGGCGGGCGCTTAGGTTATGTGCTTTTTTATCGGCCTGCATATTACATGGCACAGCCGTTTGAAATTGTAATGATCTGGACGGGCGGCATGGCCTTTCACGGCGGCTTACTGGGGGTCGTACTCGCGGCATTTTTTTACTTTCGCCGCAATCTTATTCCTTATGCAAGCGGCGCGGATGTGATCGCACTATCCACGCCCATGGGGCTTTTGCTTGGGCGCGTGGCGAATTTTATCAATGCCGAGCTCTGGGGCCGACCAACAGATCTGCCATGGGGTGTGGCATTTCCCGGCCAAGCCGCGCAAGCCTGTGGCCAAGTTGTAGGCCTATGCGCGCGCCACCCCTCGCAGCTTTATGAAGCCGCGCTTGAGGGGTTGTTGCTGGGTGTGGTGTTGGCTGCAATGGCGTTTCGCTATAACGCGCTGAAGCGCCCCGGCTTGATCACTGGCGCTTTCTTTACAATATACGGGATGTCGCGCTGCCTTGTTGAATTGGTGCGTCAGCCCGATGTACAATTTCAAAGCCCCGAAAACCCTTTGGGATATGTGCTGAACTTTGACGGCTTTGGCCTTACGATGGGGCAACTTTTATCGCTGCCGATGGTTCTTTTAGGCGTTGCTTTGATACTGCGGGCTTTTCGCAAATCATGACTGCGCTTGCACCACTTCTCAAACAGCGCATCGCTCAAACTGGCCCAGTTGCGATAAGCGAATATATGCAGACCTGTTTGCTGCATCCCAAGCATGGCTATTACACAACCCAAGCGGTTTTCGGCCAGCAAGGCGATTTCGTGACGGCGCCTGAAATTAGCCAAATGTTTGGAGAATTATTGGGCCTCTGCTTGGCGCAAACCTGGCAGGATCAAGGACGTCCCGATCGCTTTATCTTGTTAGAAATGGGCCCCGGGCGCGGCACATTAATGGCAGATATTTTGCATGCCACGCGCAATCTTGAAGGATTTCATACCGGTGCCCAACTTCATCTTCTGGAAGCCTCGCCTCAACTGCGCGCTTTGCAAAAAGAAAAACTATACCCGTTTCAACCCGTCTGGGCTGAACAAATTGGAGATCTTGCAGATCTTCCCATTTTCTGCATTGCCAATGAATTTTTTGACGCGCTTCCCATCCGGCAATTCCAATTCGAGACCACGGGCTGGCACGAACGCCTGATCGGGTTGAAGGATGGAGCTTTTCACATTGGCGTGAGCAGCGCGCCTACACACATTCCATCGTTAGGCTATAGGGTTGGCGAAGTTCAAACTGGGGATATTGTTGAGATTAATACCGGCGCTCAAGCGATTGCCAAACAACTTGGCCAACATATAGAAATGCAAGGCGGGGCCGCTTTGCTAATCGATTATGGCGATTGGGAAACTTTAGGGGATACGCTACAAGCCGTGTACCAGCATGACATAACCGAGTTTTTAAGCGCACCCGGATTGGCGGATCTTTCCGCGCATGTCGATTTTGCGGCTTTAGTATCTAACCTTGCCTGCAAACATAGCCGACTGACCCCGCAAGGCGTTCTGCTCGAGCGTTTGGGAATAACCACCCGCGCGCAAGCTTTAGCAAAACGATTAAAGGGCACGGCGCTTGACCAACATATCGCGGCGCATAAACGCTTGACCCATCCTGCAGAAATGGGAAGCCTGTTCAAAGCTATTGCGCTGTATCCATCCACAACCAACGCGCCTACAGGATTCACTGAATGAGTTTGAAACGCCTAACCTCCCCGCTTTTATCACCGATAAACCACGGATTCTACACGCGGCTTGGCGGCGACTCTTCTGGCATTTTTGAAGGGCTGAACTGCGGCACCAGATCTTCGGATCAAGCTGAAATCGTGCAGATCAACCGACGGCGCGTTGCAGAAGATATGGGCGGCGATTTAAGCGATCTTGTCACGGTTTATCAAACCCATTCCGCAACCGCACTGACCGTCACCTCAGCCAAAAATCCAAAAATTACAGCAGATGCCATGGTCTGCGCAACGCCCAATATTACGTTGGCTGTGCTGACCGCCGATTGCCAACCCGTGCTGTTTACAGACCCTAATGTCAAAATCATTGGGGCTGCCCATGCCGGCTGGCGCGGCGCTTTGGACGGAGTGCTGGACGCCACAATCAACACTATGGAAGGATTGGGCGCGCAGCGGGAAAACATTGTCGGGGTAATCGGGCCCTGCATCAGCCAGCCCGCTTATGAGGTCAGTCAAGATTTCATCGAACGCTTCTTAGAGGCAAGCCCGGATAACCAACATTTTTTTTACAATGCCCAAAAACCCAAGAAATATCTATTCAACTTGCCAGCCTATGGGCTTTTCAGATTGCGAAAAGCGGGAATAAAAGCAGCGGAATGGACGCAATATTGTACCTATTCAGATGCCAAAC